>Ga0307372_10009211_pt1 | contig 13673 bp, 17 predicted proteins | sample OX1MG_FD_202533 | JGI IMG/M metagenome (GOLD analysis project Ga0307372, IMG submission 202533) | Soil microbial communities from Risofladan, Vaasa, Finland - OX-1 | ecosystem: Environmental > Terrestrial > Soil > Coastal area > Acid sulfate soil | place: Finland: Risofladan, Vaasa | collected...
AGCTCGCCGAGACCGATCGCAACGGGACTCTTGCCGGCAAGGTATCGTCCCTCGCCAACTGGGCGACCAAGACCGGCAACGGACTGACCCGGCCGGCGATGGAGAAGGTCGCGGGCGTCGATCGCCGCGCCGACCTGCCGCAATTCCACGGCCGCACCTTCGTCATGCGCGCCAAGGACAATGCGCCGACGGTGGACAAGGATGCGCCGGCCTTCGGTCGCAAGGCGCTGATCTACGCGACCTGTTTCGTCAACTACAACCATCCGCGCATCGGCGAGGCGTTGCGCGCGATCCTGGCCAAGAATGGCGTCGCGACCGAGGTCGCCTATCCCGGCTGTTGCGGCATGCCGCAATTCGAGCGCGGCGACGTCGCGCGCGTCGCCGCGATGGCCAAGCGCGTGGCCCAGGCGCTGCGGCCTCGAATCGAGGCAGGCTACGATGTGGTGGCACCGGTGCCGTCCTGCGCGCTGATGCTCAAGTTCGAATGGCCGCTGCTGCTGCCCGGCGACGAGGACGTAAAGGTCCTCGCCCGCGCCACCTTCGACGCCAGCGAATACCTGGTGGCGATCGCCAAGAAGGAAGGCCTCGCCGGCGGTTTGTCGGCGCTCGCGGGCGGCGTTGCCGTCCACATCGCCTGCCACGCGCGGGCGCAAAACATGGGCCAGAAGGCGGCGGAGCTGCTGCGCCTGCTGCCGTCGACCGAACTCAGCGTGATCGAGCGCTGCTCCGGCCACGGCGGCTCGTGGGGCGTGATGAAGGCGAATTTCGATACCGCGATCAAGGTCGGCAAGCCGGTCGCGCGTACCGCCGCCAAGGCGGACAAGGCCTATCTCGCCTCGGAATGCCCGCTCGCCGCGATGCATATCCGCCAGGGCATGGCGGCGCTCGGCACCGACGGCAAGGCGCCCGCCGAGACCTATCACCCGATCGAGCTCATGGCGCTCGCTTACGGCGTTTTGCCCGAGGAGAAGACCGCATGACCCAATTCCGCGAACTCACCCGCGCCGACATCCTGCCGATGGAGCAATACGAGCGCGACCGGCGCAGCTATCGCCAGCGCATTACCGCGATCAAGAAGAACCGCCGCGCCGAAGTCGGCCCGCTGGCGACGTTCTATTTCGAGAATTTCGACACTATGTGGCATCAGGTGCACGAGATGCTGGCGGTCGAGCGCGGCGGCGAGGCGCAGATCGCCGACGAGCTCGCCGCCTACAATCCGCTCATCCCCAAGGGCGACGAGCTGATCGCGACGGTGATGTTCGAGATCGACGATCCGGTGCAGCGCGCCCGCATGCTCGGCCAGCTCGGCGGCGTCGAGAACCGGATGTACATCGCCTTCGCCGGCGAGAAGATCGTCGGCGAGCCGGATCCGACGCGCGAGAACACCTCGCCCGAGGGCAAGGCCTCGTCGGTCCAGTTCATGCGCTTTCCCGTCACCCGCGCGCAGAAGGACAAGTTCCGCACGCCCGGCACGCGGGTCGAAGTCGGCATCGAGCATCCGAACTATCATCACATCGCGGTGCTGAGCGAAGCCGCCCGCGCGACGCTGGCCGGCGATCTGGCCTGAAGCTCGCCGGCCGGCCGGTCCGGCCGCAGCCTCCCCCATATTTTTTTTCGCGATGATCTTAATCGCGCGCTCGCGCGTTACCAGATCGTCAAAAGGACCGGCAAGCACCTTGCCGGCCTTGTGGGTAGGAGGTAACCGATGTGCGACTATTCCCTCGAAGCGTACAGGACACGGCCGGCGCGGGAAGGCGAGCGTTACGTGACGACCCGCTTCGGCAGCGGCTCGATGGGGGTGGCGGCGCCGGGCGATGCGTCGATCCCGGTGTGCGTGCCCTGCGACACGGCTTTGCGGCTTGAAGGCATACCCGCCGAGGTGCAGGAACGGCATGGCCTGCACGCGATCGAGGACGCAACTTTCGTACATCTCGACCGCGGCGCCTGGCGCGACGGCGTGCGGTTCCGGAACGGGGTGATGCTGTCACTCCAGCTGCTCCCGGCCGGCATCGACGTGATGGTCACCGGTCTGCTCGAGAACGCGGCACGCCGCCTCGAAGGCGCAATGGCGCTCTGACGGCCGGACCCGGGGCCGCTCGGGAGGCGTGAGCCCGGGCGGCACGGGTGCGTGGTGCCTTGCGACAAACGGCGCGGCGCGCATGGCCGCGACCGAAGTCAGGTGACGTGCGCCAGCACGTAATAGATCACATAGAACCAGCTCAGAAATCCGTCGATCACCGCCCAGATCACGCTCTTGTTCGTGGTCCAGGACATGGCGATGGCGAGCGCATTGCCGAAGGTGACGCCGTAATGAACGTAATAGTACATGCCGGTCTCCTCGGTTTTGGCGGTGGGCGTCGTAAACGCGTGGTGTGCGGCGGTGATCGCGCGCTGCCGGGGGTATCCGCTATTCGACGGTCTCGTCGGGCGTGACGCCCCAGATTTCGCTGCGCAGCAGCCAGCCGCGGACGACACGATGGCCGCGGGTTTCGATCCGGCACCACGCGTTGCGGCACTCGAGCAGATTGGCGATGACGCCCGGCTCGAGCTTGGCCAGGGCGGGTGAATCGCGCGCCGGTTCCTGGTAGATCGTGCGCGTATCGACCCGGATGATCACGGTGCGCATCGGGCTCAGAAGCCGGATGTGGATCCAGCCTTCGCTGCCCTGCCAGTCGCGCACCCGCCGCCAGACGTCGTAGCCGGCAATGACCTCGACCGGCAGCCCCTGGCGCCGATAGACCCAGCGGATCGGATATTGCTCGCCCGGGCCGGCGCGCAGGTTCACCTCGTTCGACCGCAGGCTCATGAATTTGGGGTAGTTGGGCTTGTCGGCGGCCGCCGCCGGCAGCGCGAGGGCGCAAGCCAGCAGCAGGGCGGCGACAACGCGGCGCATGGCGCGGTCTAACCCGCGACGCGCGGCTGGGTCAAGCCTCGGCTGCGAAGGCGCGCGATGGCGATGCCGCCGAGCACCAGCGCGAGCGCCAGCACGAGCGACGGCGTCAATTGCTCGCCCAGAAAGAAGATTGCGATCAGGACCGACAACGGCGGCACGGCGAACTGGAAGACTGCGACGCGCTGCACGCCGCCGGTGTGCAGCGCCCAGAACCAGGCGATAAAGGCCGTCAGATTGGGGCCGTAGGCGAGGGTCGCGACCGCGATCAGATCGCCGACGCCGAAGCGGCTCCAGTCGACCATCGGAATCCGGATCACGGCGAACGGCATGAGGACAAGGCCGCCGATCCCGACGCACCACAGCGTCGCCGACATGGCGCCGATGAGGGCCGACAGCCGCGCGCCCGCCACATAGGCGCTCGCGGACAGCGCCGACGCCGCCAGGACCAGAAGATCGCCGCCGAGGGTTGCCTCGTGCCCGGCGCCGCCGCGGAACGCGAACAGGATGCCCTCGCCGAGAAAGGCGAGCGCCGCGCCCAGCCACCAGAAGGCGCCAGGCCGGCGGCGCTCGACGATGGCCACCGCCAGGCCGGTGAAGATCGGCATCGCGGCCTGGATGAGGGCGCCATGGGTCGCCGAGGTGCGCGCCTGACCCAGGGTGAAGAGCAGCGGAAAGGCGACGAAGCTGCTGGACGCCGACAGCGCGAGCAGCGTCCATTCGTGCCGGTTGCGCGGACCGCGCAGCCGCAATGCCGCGATCAGAGGAACCGCCACCAGCGCCGCCGCAGCCGGCCGCATGCCGAGGAGCAGCGGATCGATGTCGCCCGTGATCGCCCGGGTCAACGGTGCGGTCAGCGCGAACAGCACGACCGAGCCCATCGCCGCTGCGAAAACCGCTGCCGGACGCTCCCCCTTGTGCTCCATTGCGCCTCTTCTCGCCGTCGATGCCGCGCCGGGTCAAGCGCGTTCCGCGCATGGCTGGACACCCGGCGGCTTGCTTGCTAGGCCTTGCGCCCGGAGGAGAGCGCATTCGATGTCGGCGAAAAAACCGCTGGTCGTCGTCACCCGCAAGCTGCCGGACGTGATCGAGACGCGGATGATGGAATTGTTCGACGCGCGGCTGAACGACAGCGATGAGCCGCTGACGGTCGAGCAGCTGAAATCGGCGATGGACGAGGCGGACGTGCTGGTGCCGACCGTCACCGACCGGATCGACGCCGAGATCATCGCGGCGGCCGGCCCGCGACTGAAGCTCGTCGCCTCGTTCTCGAACGGCGTCGATCACATCGATCTCGTCGCCGCGAAGGCCAAGGGCGTCATGGTCACCAACACGCCGGGCGTGCTGACCGAGGACACCGCCGATATGACGATGGCGCTGATCCTCGCCGTGGCGCGGCGCGTCAGCGAGGGCGAGCGGCTCCTGCGCGAGGGCCACTGGCTCGGCTGGAGCCCGACCTTCATGCTGGGGTCGCGCCTCTGGGGCAAGCGGCTCGGCATCGTCGGCATGGGCCGCATCGGCCAGGCGGTGGCGCGGCGCGCCCGCGGCTTCGGCCTGTCGATCCACTACCACAACCGCCATCGCGTCGACCCGGACATCGAGCAGGAGCTCGAGGCGACCTATTGGGAGAGCCTCGACGCCATGCTCGCGCGCATGGACATCGTCTCGATCAACTGCCCGCGCACGCCGGCGACCTACCACCTGCTGTCCGCGCGCCGGCTCAAGCTGCTGCGGCCGACGGCGATCTTGGTCAACACCTCGCGCGGCGAGGTCATCGACGAGGAGGAGATGACGCGCCTGCTGGTCGAGCGCGCGATCGCCGGCGCCGGCCTCGACGTGTTCGAGCGCGAGCCGCTGGTCAATTCCCAGCTGCTGGCGCTCGACCGCGTCGTGCTGCTGCCCCATATGGGCTCGGCGACGCTCGAAGGCCGTATCGACACCGGCCAGCGCGTCATCCTCAACATCAAGACCTTCGCCGACGGCCACCGTCCGCCCGACCGGGTCGTCGACACGCTGCTCTAGGCGCGCCGTACGGGCCAACGCGCCCTCTTTCCGCGCGGCACAATTTCCGTTATATCCTGTAGGATATAACGCGGGAGGGACACATGCGTCGACGTTGGCTTCTGGTCGGGATTCTGGTGGCGGCGATGCTTTCACCGATATACCCGATTTTCCCCGCCCAGGCCGCGACGCTCACCGTCTTCGCCGCCGCCAGCCTGAAGAACGCGCTCGACGCGGCGGCCGCTGCCTACCAGGCGAAAACCGGCGACACGGTGCGGATCTCGTACGCGGCGAGCTCGGCGCTTGCGCGACAGATCGATGCCGGCGCGCCGGCCGATTTGTTCATCTCGGCCGACCTCAAGTGGATGGACTATGTGCAGAGCCGCAAGCTCATCCGGCCGGCGACCCGGCGCAACCTGCTTGGCAACGAACTGGTGCTGGTGGCGCCGGCGGCAAGCGGCACCAAGATCAACCTCGCGCCCGGCGTCGATCTCGCGACGCACCTCAAGAGCGGACCGCTGGCGATGGCCGATCCGGCGGCCGTGCCGGCCGGCATCTACGGCAAGGCGGCGCTCACCAAGCTCGGCGTCTGGGACTCGGTCAAGGCCAAGGTCGCCCGCGCCGCCGACGTGCGCGCTGCGCTGCGCTTGGTGGCGCGCGGCGAGGCGCCTCTCGGCGTCGTCTATCGCACGGATGCGATCGCCGAGGCCAAGGTCGAAGTCGCCGGCGTCTTTCCGCCCGACAGCTATCCGCCGGTGATTTATCCGGCGGCACTGACTGTCGGCGCCAAGCCGGCGGCCGCGCAGTTCTTCGATTTTCTTGCGTCGCCGGCGGCGCGGCCCTACTTCGAAAAGCAGGGCTTCAAGGTGCTGTTCTAGCGGCGCAGCGCGCGCTGGAGCGTCGCCAGCTCACGCGTTGCGGCCTTTTGCGCCCGCCGCTCCATCGTGCGGTAGCTGGCGATCAGCGCCATGCCGAGCGGCGTCAGCCGCGCGCCGCCGCCACGCTCGCCGCCGGGCCGCGCGGTTACCACCTTGCGCCGGAAGGTGCGGTTGAGGCTGTCGATCAGCGTCCAGGCGCGCCGGTACGACATGCCCAGACTGCGGCCGCCGCGCGAGATCGAGCCGCTGTCGCGGATCGCCTCGAGCAGGCGGATCTTTCCCGGTCCGATCGCCTTGCCGGGGCCGAGATCGACGCGCAAGGTGAGCCTCGTCACGCGCCGCCCTCAGCCGCCGCAGGTCGGGCAGTCGGGATCGCGCGGAATCTCGATCTTGTGGAAATCGACGGCGAGCGAGTCATACATCAGCAGCGTGCCGCTCAGGCTGGTGCCGATGCCGAGGATTTCCTTGAGCACCTCGACTGCCTGCAGCGTGCCCATGACGCCGGCGATCGCGCCCAAGATGCCGGCAGTTTCGCAGCGCGGCACCGTTTCGGGCGGCGGCGCCTCGCGGAACAGGCAGCGGTAGCAGGGGTGCGGCGGACCGAGATACGCCTTGAACGTCGAGAGTTGTCCATCGAAGGGCGAGAGCGCCGCACCGACGAGGGACTTGCGCAGCCGATAACACCAGTCGTTCAGGAGATAGCGCGTCGCGAAATTGTCGCTGCCGTCGGCGACCAGATCGTAGCGTGAAACGATGTCCCGCACGGTGCGCTCGTCGAGGCGTACCGGATAGGTCTCGACGTGGACGCCGGGATTGACCCGGGCAAGCGTCGCCTGCGCGCTCGCGGTTTTGGGGCCACCGATGTTCGCCGTGGCGTGGATGATCTGGCGCTGCAGGTTGGACAAATCGACCTCGTCGTCGTCGACGATGCCCAGGGTGCCGACACCGGCCGCGGCGAGGTACATCAGCAGCGGCGAGCCGAGCCCGCCAGCGCCGATCACCAGAACGCGTGCATTGAGGAGCTTGGCTTGGCCCTCCTCGCCGATCTCGTCGAGGATCAGGTGCCGGGCGTACCGCCGGAACTGCTCCTCGGTCAGCGGATGGGCCAGCGTTTCCGTCATCACAAGCCCTCGAACAACGCCGTCGACAAGTAGCGCTCAGCGGTGTCGGGCAGCACCACGACCATGACCTTGCCTTCCATGCCGGCGCGCCGGCCGAGCTCCGCCGCCGCCGCGAGCGCGGCGCCCGATGAGATGCCGCACGCCACACCCTCGAGCCGTGCCACTTCGCGCGCAGTCTTGAAGGCGCTCTCATTGCCGATACGGATGACCTCGTCGATCAGCTTGGTATCGAGAATCGCCGGCACGAAACCGGCGCCGAGACCCTGGATCTTGTGCGGTCCCGGCGGGCCGCCCGAGAGTATGGCGCTGTCCTCGGGCTCCACAGCGATCATCCGGAGACCGGGCTTGCGCGGCTTCAGCGCCGAGCCGACCCCGGTCAGTGTGCCGCCGGTGCCGACGCCGCTCACGACCACGTCGACGCGGCCATCGGTGTCGCGCCAGATCTCCTCGGCCGTGGTGCGCCGGTGGATTTCGGGATTGGCCGGGTTGTTGAATTGTTGCGGCATGAAGGCGTCGCCAAGCTTCTTCACCAGGGCCTCGGCCCGCGCGATCGCGCCGCGCATGCCCTGGGCCGCCGGCGTCAACTCGAGTTCCGCTCCCAGGAGTTTCAGCATGTGGCGGCGCTCGACCGACATGCTGTCGGGCATGATCAGAATCAGGCGATAGCCTTTGGCGGCAGCCACGAAGGCGAGCGCAATTCCCGTATTGCCCGACGTCGGTTCGACGAGCACCGTCTTGCCCGGCGTAATCAAGCCGGCGCGCTCGGCCGCGTCGATCATCGCCGCGCCGATGCGATCCTTCACCGACGATGCCGGGTTGAAGAACTCGCATTTGGCCAGGATTTCCGCTTTGACGTCGTGCGCTGCCGCGAACCGGGACAGCCGTACCAGCGGCGTCGCGCCGATGGTCTCGACGATGCTGTCATAGACCCGGCCGCGGAACGCTCCGGTCTCCGGAGCGGCGGTCGGCGCTGTCTTGGATTGAGGGCGCGCCATGCGTGGCTCCTTCAGATGGAGAAATCGAGGTGGGCGCCGTATTCGCCGGGTACACCCATCTTATGCGCGCGCAGGCAAAGGTCTTCGACGGTTATGCCGTCGAGCCGGGCCATCACTTCGCCATTGAGCTCCTGCCACAGCGGCCTAACGACGCGATGACCGAGTTCGGCGCCGCCGTTGTCGCCGAGCGGATCCTCGCCGCCGTCGAGCGCGCGCACGACCCGCACGATCTCGCCGAGGTTGATGCGACGGCGCTCGCGCGCCAAGCGATAGCCGCCGCGCGGTCCGCGCACGCCGGCGAGGATACCGGCACGCACCAGCTGCTGCAGGACCTGCTCGAGATAGCGGCGCGGAATGCCCTGCCGCCGCGTGATCTCGCCCGACTGCACCGGCAGCGTGCCGGCATTGTACGCGATGTCCAGCACCGCCTCGATCGCGAACAGGAGCTTTTTGGTGAGCCTGACCATTGCCGGACGGGCCTATTCGGCCGCCTTGCGGTCGAGGAACTGGGCGATGCGCGCCGCAAGGCGCTCGCCGACATCACGCTTGCTGAGCCGGCCCCAGGCTTCGGTGCCGCGCTCGTCGACCAGATGGATCTCGTTGGAATCGCCGCCGAACACGCCGCTCGCGGCGGAGACGTCGTTCGCCAGGATCCAATCACAGCCTTTCTTGGCACGCTTCTCACGCGCCGCCGCGATCAGATTTTCGGTCTCGGCGGCAAAGCCGACAACAAGCCGCGGCCGCCGGTTGGCAGCATGCGCCAGCGTTGCCAGGATGTCGGGGTTCTCGACCAGCTTGAGGGCCGGCGGCGCGTCCTTCTTCTTTAGCTTCTGCGGCGCCATCTCGACGCGCCAATCGGCGACGGCGGCGGCACAAACGGCGGCATCGACCGGCAGCTGCGCCTCGCACGCCGCGAGCATTTCGCGCGCCGAACGAACATGGATGACGCGCACGCCGGGCGGGTCGGCCTCGCGCGTCGGCCCCGCCACCAGGACGGTGTCGGCACCCAGCCGCGCCAGCGCCGCGGCGATCGCGTGCCCTTGCTTGCCCGATGAGCGGTTGGCGATGTAGCGCACCGGATCGATCGCCTCCTCGGTCGGGCCGCTCGTGACCAGCGTCTTGCGTCCGCGCAGCACGGCATGCGCGACGAAATGGGCTTCGATCGCATCGGCGATCGCAGGCGGCTCCGCCATGCGGCCGACGCCGCTTTCGGCCTCGGCGAGCGCGCCCGCATCGGGACCGACGCGCTTGATACCGCGCTTGTCGAGCTGCGCGATGTTGGCCTGCGTCGCGGCGTTCGCCCACATCCGCATGTTCATCGCCGGCGCGAGCAGGATGGGCTTGTCGCTGGCGATCAGCACCGTTGAGGCGAGATCGTCGGCCAGGCCGGCAGCGAGTTTGGCAATCAGGTCGGCGGTGGCGGGCGCCACCACGATCAGGTCGGCTTCCTGCGAAAGTCGCAGATGCCCCATTTCGCTTTCCTCGGTCAGCGAAAAGAGGTCGGTATAGACCCGATCGCCAGACAGCGTCTGGGCCGAAAGCGGGGTGACGAAGCGCTGCGCCGCCGCCGTCATCACGCAGCGCACCGCCGCGCCGCGTTCGCGCAGGCGGCGGATGAGCTCGAGGCTCTTATAGGCGGCGATACCGCCGGCGATCACCAACAAGATGCGGCGTCCGTGCAACATCGGCTTTCCGGCGGTGGCTTGCGGGATAGCGAAAGAATTTACTCGATCGGCAGTGTAATATCAAAACTCAAAGCCGCCAACCCGAATGGATCGCCGCGATGCCGCCGCTGACCGGCCGCGCCGTAACCCGCTCGAAGCCGGCTTGACGCATGAGATCGGCCAGCCGCGCGCGATCGGGGAAGCGGCGGATGCTTTCGACCAAATACTGATAGGCGTCGCGATCGCGCGCGACGATGGCGCCGAGCCGCGGCAATACGCCGAACGAATAGACGTCGTAGGCGCGCTTCAGCAATCGTCGCTCGACGTTGCTGAATTCGAGGCAAAGGAAACGTCCACCCGGGCTCAGCACGCGCCGTGCCTCGGCGAGAGCCGCCGGAATCCGAGTCACGTTGCGCAAGCCGAACGCGATCGTATAGGCGTCCACGCTGGCGCTGGCGATCGGCAGCGCCTCCGCATCGCCACACAGCCACCGTACGGCGTCGCCGTCGCCCGTATCCAGCCTGCGCACCCGGCCGGTTTCCAGCATGTTGAAGTTGATATCGCAGACGATCGCGCGGGCGTTGCTGCCGGCACGCGCCACGAAACGCCGCGCGATGTCGCCGGTGCCGCCGGCAACGTCGAGGAGAAGCTGGCCCGGCCGCGGGCCAAGCCGGTCGATCAGCTGCGCCTTCCACAGTCGATGGACGCCGCCCGACATCAGGTCGTTCATCAGGTCGTAGCGTCGCGCCACGCGGGCAAAGACATCATGGACAAGGCGCGTATGCTCGCGTGCCGGTACGCGGCGATAGCCGAAATCCGCTGTCTCTTTCGACATCATCTTGGCACCATAGCCGCCGCCCCCCGTCGAGACCAGCCCATGCCCGAATTGCCGGAAGTCGAAACCGTGGTGCGCGGCCTCAAGGCACGCGTCGAAGGCAAGCGACTGCTGCGCCTCAAGCTCAATCGCGCCGATCTGCGCCAAGCCGTTCCGACGGGCCTCGCTGGCAGGATCGAGGGGCAGTCCGTGACGCTCATCGCTCGCCGAGCCAAGTACATCCTGATGCATTTCGCGGACGGTGGCGTGCTGATCGCGCATCTCGGCATGTCGGGGCGGCTCACGCTCGGCGATACCGTCCACCCGGCGCCGCCGCGACCGCACGATCATGCGGTGATGGATTTCGACGAGGGTGTCGAGTTGCGTTTCAACGACCCGCGGCGCTTCGGCCTGATCGATTACGCCCGCGAGGATTCGCTGCCGCACCACAAGTTGCTGGCGCATCTCGGACCAGAACCGCTATCGCCCGCATTCGACGGCACGCTGCTGGCGCGACTGCTCAAGGGCAAGAAAACGCCGCTCAAGGCGGCGCTGCTCGACCAACGCGTCGTCGTCGGGATCGGTAACATCTATGCTTGCGAATGCCTCTACTGGGCGAAGCTGTCACCCAAGCGTATGGCCTACACGGTTCAGGGCGAACGCGCCGAGCGCCTGGCGCGAGCGATCAAACGCGTCCTTGAGCATGCCATTTCTGTCGGCGGGTCGAGCCTGCGCGATTACGTCAATGCGCACGGCGAGCTCGGCAATTTCCAGCGCCACTTCGCAGTCTACGCTCGCGAAGGCGAACGGTGTCCCGGCTGCGACTGTCGTGCACGCATCAAGCGGATCGTGCAATCGGGACGCTCGACATTTTACTGTGCCAAGCGCCAGCGTTGAGTCTACCCTGCGCACGATGCGGCGGCTTCTTCTCGCGCTCGTGCTCATCGCCGCGCCGGTGGCGGCGCACGCCGACGGATTCGTGCCGGGCACCGAAGACCTGCCGTTGATGGCAGGCCTCGTGTCGGTCGCGGGCTCGGCCGTCGTCTTCGACAAGCCCGAGGGCCGCATCGTTGAAAGCGCGGCGCGCGGCAAGCTCACGCGCTATGCCGTGACGCGCTTTTATACCCAGACTCTCCCGCAGCTCGGCTGGCGGCATATTGCGGGTGTTCCGGCTACCTGGACGCGCGCTGGCGAGCGGCTGCGCCTCGACTTCCGCGGTCCCGACGGCGACTTGACGGTCGGCTTCATGCTTGCGCCGCAATGAGAAACGGAGGCGATCTTGAGCTACGAAAACATCCTGGTCGAAACGCGTGGCGCCGTCGGGCTCATCACGCTCAATCGGCCGAAGGCTCTGAACGCCCTGTGTGACGCCCTGGTGCGCGAGCTTAGCCAGGCGCTTGACGCCTTCGAATCCGACGCTGCGATCGGCGCGATCGTGCTCACCGGCAGCGATAAGGCGTTCGCCGCCGGCGCCGATATCAAGGAGATGCAAGGCCGGTCGTTTATCGACGTCTATCTCGGTGATTTCGTCAAAACCTGGGAGAGGATCACGCTCTGCCGCAAGCCGGTGATCGCCGCCGTCGCGGGTTATGCTCTGGGCGGCGGCTGCGAGCTGGCGATGATGTGCGACACGATCATTTGCGCCGATACCGCCAGGTTCGGCCAGCCTGAGATCAATCTCGGCATCACGCCCGGCGCCGGCGGAACCCAGCGTCTGACGCGTTTCGTCGGCAAGGCCAAGGCGATGGACATGATCCTCACCGGCCGCCTGATGGACGCAGCCGAAGCGGAGCGTTCCGGCCTGGTTTCGCGCGTCCTGCCGGCGGCGCAGCTCGTCGACGAGGCAGTCAAAATGGCGACGCAGATCGCCGCATTGTCGCGACCCGCGGTGCTGATGGCGAAGGAGATGATCAATCGTGCGTACGAGACGACGCTCGCCGAAGGCGTGCGCTTCGAGCGCCGACTTTTTCACGCGCTGTTTGCGACGGACGATCAGAAAGAGGGCATGTCGGCGTTCGTAGAAAAACGCAAGCCAAATTTTCGGAACCGATGAGCGCCACCGCCGCACGCGCCTTGACGCATCGGCCGCACGACGGCTATAAGCGCCGCTTCTCTACAATTCATTTCGCACTCCGGGCGAAGGCACAGGTCAGCAATGGCGACGCATAAATCCGCAGAAAAAAGAATTCGGCAAACCGCGCGTCGCACGGCGGTCAACCGCGTGCGTGCGAGCCGTTGGCGCAGCGCCGTGAAGGCCGTGGAGACCGCGATCGCTGCCGGCGACAAGAAAGCGGCGCGCGAAGCGTTCGCGCTGGCGCAGCCCGAGTTGCAGCGCGGCGCGACGCAGGGCGTGATCACGCGCAGTGCGGCGGCGCGTAAGACCTCGCGCCTCTCCGCACGCATCAAAGCGCTCAAAGATTGAGTGCCGTGACCGTTCTGCCGCACGGGAAAATAAATTTTTGCGTTCGCGTGTCGGCCGTATTGCCTTTCTGTGTCGGGCTTCGGTAGAGTTCGTTTGCGCTGTCGAAGTGAAGGGTGTTTAGGAGATCGTCGCACCATGATGTCGGGCGTAGCGCTTCATCAAAGCCGGAAAGATCCGGGCGACATCGAGACGATCAAATCGTCGGCTTCGCATTTCGAATTCAGGGCTTCGTCTAAAGGGTAGCGCCGGAAGAGAAAGAAGACCTCTTCCGACGAAGGGCACCCTTTGCGTTTTCGGGGTTCCTTGGGGGGCGTAGTGACGGATCAAGCGGAAGCGTCGGCGCCGGAACGGGCAGCCTCGACGCGAGAGGACGTGAAAGCACCGGCATCCGACGGTCCTGCCCTCCGGGAGCAGGCATGACGGAATCTGTCGGCCGCAGCGGCGATCTCCAAACGCAATGGGCCCGTGTGCGCGGGCGCCTGCGTGAAGAGTGCGGCGATGCCGCCTATCGCGCGTGGCTCAAGTCGATGACGCTTTACGGCGTCGACGACGGCCGCGTGAAGATCGGGGTGCCGACCCGCTTTCTCCGCGATTGGGTCAGCCAGCATTACTCAGATCGCATTCGCGCGCTCTGGAACGACGAGAACGACGCGATCGCGGCGGTCGAAATACTGGTCACGGGTCGCACGGTCGCACAACCGATCGAGACTGAGGCGGCGGCGCCCGCAGGCGACGGCCTCGAGCCTGGTGCGGCCGCGGCAGAGGAAAAGGACGTCAGCGCGCCGCTCGATCCGCGCTTCACGTTCGAGAATTTTGTCGTCGGCAAGCCCAACGAGCTCGCGCACGCCGCCGCCCGCCGCGTTGCCGAGGCGCAGGTCGGCGTGCGGC
>Ga0307372_10009213_pt1 | contig 13672 bp, 20 predicted proteins | sample OX1MG_FD_202533 | JGI IMG/M metagenome (GOLD analysis project Ga0307372, IMG submission 202533) | Soil microbial communities from Risofladan, Vaasa, Finland - OX-1 | ecosystem: Environmental > Terrestrial > Soil > Coastal area > Acid sulfate soil | place: Finland: Risofladan, Vaasa | collected...
TCGCTTCTTCGGAGGCAACATCGGGGTGGCCGGACTACTCACCGGCCAGGACGTGGCCTCCGCCCTGGCCACTGAGCCGGAGGGCGACCGTTACCTGCTTCCCGATGTCTGCCTGTCGGAGGGCCGATTCCTCGACGGCCTGGGTCTTGACGACCTGCCCCGGCCCGTGGAGGTCGTGGCCACCGACGGCCTTTCCCTGCGCCGGGCCTTGAGCGGTAGAAGCCGATGAGCGAAGACCTCAGACGGGGCGTGGTGGCCGTGGTGGGCCGGCCCAATGTCGGCAAATCCACCCTCGTCAACCGGATCATCGGACGTCGCGAAGCCATTGTGGAGGAACGGCCGGGGGTCACCCGGGATCGCAAGATCGTCAGCGCCGACTGGGCTGGGGTGAACTTCGACCTGGTCGATACCGGCGGATGGCTGGTCAGCACCGACGCCCTGGACCGCCAGGTCAGCCAGCAGGCGGAGCGGGCCATCCGGGAGGCCGACGTCGTCCTCATGGTGGTGGACACATCGGTGGGCCTGACCGAGGAGGACGAGCGGGTGGCCGGATTGTTGCGCCGCCTGGGCCGCCCGGTGCTCGTCCTGGCCAACAAGGTTGACTCGGAAGCGCGCCAGTCCGACATCTGGGACTTTGCCAGCCTGGGCTTCGGGGACCCATGGGCGGTCAGCGCCCTGCACGGGCGGGGCACAGGGGATCTCCTGGATGAGATCGTCAGCCGACTCCGGGCCGATCCGGCCGTCGGTGACGGCGTCGATCCGGTCCCGGCCTGGATGCCCGATCCCGACGGGGAGGCCGCGGGTGAGGAGCGGCCCGGTCCAGAGATGCCGTCCATCCCGGCCATCGCCATCGTGGGGCGGCCCAATGTCGGTAAGTCGACGCTGTTCAACCGGCTCATCGGGGAGGAGCGTTCGGTCACCCACGACGCCCCGGGGACGACCCGGGACACGGTGGACACGCTGGTGGAGACCGAGAGCGGTCCCATCCGCTTCCTCGACACCGCCGGTCTGCGCCGTCGGGCCAAAGAGGGCGAGGCCACCGAGTACTACTCCCTGGTGCGGGCCCTTCAGGCCATCGACCGGGCCGACGCCGCCCTGCTCGTCATCGACGCCACCGAAGGCGTCACCCACCAGGACCAGCGACTGGCCGAGCGCATCGATGCTGCCGGCAGCCCGGTTGTGATCGTGCTCAACAAGTGGGAACAGCTCAATACCGAGGCCCGCGAATCGCTGTCCATCGATGTGGCCGACCGCCTCGGGTTCCTGGGCTACGCCCCGGTCCTCAAGGTGAGCGCCCGGACCGGCCTTGGGGTGCACAAGCTGATGCCCGCCTTGGACCAGGCCATCTCCGAGTACCACCGCCGGATTCCGACGGCGGAGTTGAACAAGGTGGTCCAGGCCGCCCAGGCCGCCCACGCCGCTCCCGGGGCCCGCATCCTCTACGCCACCCAGGGCGCCATCGATCCCCCCACCTTCACCCTCTTTTCCAACCGCTCCGTGCCCGCGCCCTATCTGCGATACCTGGAGCGGTGCATCCGGGAGCATTTCGGCTTCGGCCCGACACCGCTCAAGCTGAGGGTGCGGAGGCGGTCATGACCCGAGGTGAGCGGTGGTAGAGCGCATCGTCCTGGTGGCCGTGATCCTCGGCTGCTGGGTGGCGGCTCTGCTCTGGGGCCGCTCCAGCCGCCGGCTCCTGCGCGCCTCACGGCGGATATCCCAGGGCCCGGGGGCGAGCAGCGACGCCACCTTCCTGGCCCGGGTGTCTTTCGACAAGGATCTGCACACCACCCTGCTCTACGGCTTCATCGGCCTGGGCGCCCTGCTCATTGCGGTCTTCGGCCACAGCCTCTACTACCTGCCGTTCCTCTTCGTCTTCGCCCCCATCGGTGTCTCCTTCCGCAACGCCGGACGCTTCCTCACCGCCGCCCGTCTGGCCGAGGAGCGCTCGACCATCGAGCGTAGGGCCGAGGAGGTCCTGGCCCAGGAGGAGCTGGCCCCGCTGCGCTGGGCTGCCCGCCTGGCTCCGGCCGAGCTGCCCGTCATCGAAGGCTTCGAGGTCGGCAGCGTGTACGAGCCGGGCACCGGGGCCATGGCCGGGGACTTCTATGACCTGTTCCCGACGGCCGGGGGTCGCCTGGCCGCGGTGATCGGGGATGTAGCCGGCCACGGCATCGAGCCGTCTATCACCGCTTTCCAGGTCAAATACCTCCTGCGCATCTTCCTGCGCCAGTACCGGGACCCGGCCCAGGCGGTGGAGGAGCTCAATCGCCTCTTGAGCGACCAGACCCGCACCGAGGAGCTTGTCTCTCTGTGCGTGGTCGTGTTCGATCCGGCCGCGGGGACGATGCGCTACGCCTCCGCCGGTCATCCGCCGGCGTGGCACTGGCGCCGGGGCGAGGTGAGCCCCCTGCGTTCCACCGGACCGCTCCTGACCCTTATGGACGACGCCAGCTACGCCAGCCGGGAGCTGGAGCTGGGCCCCCAGGACGTGGTACTCCTCTACACCGACGGGCTGGCCGAGGCCCGGGCCGGGGAAAGCCTCTTCGGGGAAGAGCGGGTGGCCGGCGTGCTGCGCCGGGAGCCGGGTCTGGACGCTCAAACCCTGTGCAAGACCATTCGGGACGCGGCCCGGGAGTTTGCCGACCAGCCCTTTGGTGACGACGTCGCCATCCTGGCCATTCGGCGCCGGTAGGGCGGGCGTGGCCCGCTCGGCCTGGTGCGACACCTGTAGCCACCTCTGGCCGGAGGAGGAGCTGGGTCCGGAGCGGACCTGTCCCACCTGTGGCGCATCCCTGGCGTCTCGCAAGCCGGCCTGGCACTTCCGCCTTCTGGTGGCCGGGTCGGCCGTCTACCTGCTCTGGCGGCTCGGCCAGGGTCTGGACTGGCTGGCCCGCTACGCCGGCCGCCACGCCTGACCTGATCCCCCCGACCGTCGTCTACGATGCCCGCCGACGGGCTGTAGCGCAGCTTGGTTAGCGCGCTTGACTGGGGGTCAAGAGGTCCCGAGTTCAAATCTCGGCAGCCCGACCAGAGAGAAGTACCAGGTCAGAGGTTATTTCTTTGGCCTGGTGCTTGCGCCTCAGCTCGGCCCGTGGAGGCCTCGTGAGAACCGATTGAGAACCAAACGGTTCCCACGGGGACTGCGGGAGGGGTTGGGACGGGTGCCAGCTAGACCGGAAGGGGTGTACTCCGACGGGCGCGGCGGGTGGTACTTCAAAATCACCATCGGGCGCGATCCGCTCACCGGCAGGCGGGATCAGATCACCCGGAGGGGCTTTCGCACGGCGTCCGAAGCGGCCAAGGCCCGCCTCCAGGTGGAGGCCGGGATCGACACGGGACGCCTCAAGCCGAGCCCGGCGGGGATGACCGTGAACGAGCTGATGGAGCTGTACCTGGAGGGCCTGGCGGACGATCAGCGTCTTTCGGTGAAGACCAGGCACGATTACCGGGTCCTGGCCGACACCTATGTGAAGGAGTCCATCGGCCGGCTCAAGGTCCGTGATGTCACGCCGGAGGCGGTTCTCAGCTGGCAGCGCAAGCTGCGCCGGCAGAGGGATGGAGAGCCTCTGGCGCCGAACACCGTGCGGCTGGCCCGGGCGCCGCTGGCAGGAGCCTTCAAGCTGGCGGTGTCGCTCGGCTTGGTGGCGCTCAACCCGGTGGCCGGCGCTCCGCGCCCAAAGCCGCGTCGGTCGACTCCCCGGCACTGGACGCCCGAGCAGGCCCGAGACTTCCTCTCCCTCATGGAGGGGGACCGGACCTACCCGATCTGGGCCTTCCTCCTCGGGTCTGGTCTGCGGATAGGGGAGCTGGTCTGGCTTCGGAGGGCAAGAGCCGCGACTCCCTGCGCAGCATCGATCTCGATCCCGGGCTGGCAGGAGTCCTGCGACTCCAACGTCGGCTCCAGGTCGAAGAGAGGCTGGCCGCTACTGAGTACGAGACCTCTGACTTCGTCTTCACCAACCGCCAGGGCAAGCCGCATCACCCGCAGTTCCTGTCGAGGACGCTGGGCAACTTCACCCAGGAGCTGGGTCTGCCTCGCCTGACTGCCCACGGGCTGCGGCATACCTGCGCCACCCTGATGCTGGCCAACGGCGTAGCCCCCAAGGTGGCCGCTGAGCGGCTCGGGCACGCCGACGCCACCTTGTTCACCAACCTGTAAGCCACGTCACGCCCACCATGCAGAAGGAGGCGGCGGCCAAGATCGGCGCCGCGCTCTTCGGCTGATGGAGCCGCTGGTCCTGCGGGATGAGGAGGCCCTGACGATGCCGTCGTGGTCGTCCGGGGTGGAGTGATGGCCTCGGAGTCGGTCCGGCGCAGCGCCGAGGCCTCGATGCAGCTGTATGGCTTCCGCGGACTGTCCGTCTTCGCCGAGGCCGGCATGACAGCCGCTGAACTGGTGGCGAGCGTCCCTGAGCTGGGCCCCGACCGGTGCCGCCAGGTGCGCACCAGCACCGTTGGGCGGCTGCGCTCCGCCGGATTCCCACTGGTTCCGACCCAGGACCACCCTCATTACGACGTGGTGCTGGCCGACCTGACCGAGCCCACCCTGGACCGGCTCCAGACCTGCTTCGACCCCGCCAGGTCCTCGAGGGCCCGGCCGAGGACCACCTCGGCCTGGTCCGCCACTCCACGTCTACCTAGCGGCCGGTTTTGGCGGACTCGACTCGTTGGCCGCGACCCGGGACTCCCTCAGAGACCGATCGAGGTCGGCTGGGTCGAAGCGTATGAAGCGTCCGACCTTGTACATGGCTGCGGCCATCCCCCCCGAATAGGACCAGGGGCTGCGAATTGTCGGTCATGGTTCGTCATGGTGGAGTAGCCGACTTACCGCGATTCTTACCAGGGGGCGGTAAGTACTCAGGTGGAGCCGGATCGCTGGGCTCGTCTCCTTACCGCCCTCCTTACCGGAGCTTCTTACCGCCTTCTCGACGGTCCGTTGGAGGGGCCTGGCGGCCAGCTCGTCTGCATCCTCCCTGCCGAGACTCGCGCCCGACTGGGCAGCGCCCCGTCCCGAGATCGTCCTGCGTAGCTGGTTGAGGTGCCCAGTGGGCCGCTCCTAGGCCCGGGTGTGACCGCTCAGCCCTCCGAAGGCGGGGGAGGCCTCGTAGGCGCCGGCCAACGCCGCCCTGCGCGAGGAGCTGGCCCAGCGGGTCCGGGACGCCCAGGCGGTCCGAGGAGCGGATCCAACACCTGGAGCGCCTCGGGGCCGCCATCTGGGCCCAGCTGCAGAAAGAGCGCTCCAGGGCGAAGCTGGACTCGGACCGCGATCGTCAGGATGGCCCCTTCGGCCTCAACCGGGCAGAGCACCGGGCTGCGGAGAGACACCTTCGTCAGCGCCGACCAGCCTGAGGGCATACCCCGATCCTCCTCCCCGGCCTTACCGCGATCCTTACCACCGGCCCCCGGCGTCGCCTGCGTGCCGGCGTTCGCCGGGTGCCCAGCTAGGACCTGGCCCTTCGAATGGTCAGCTGAGAGGAGAGACCGATGCCCTGGCGCTTCTCCGACTGGGGGTGCCCGAGTAACGGCACCAGAGGGGCATGTCCCAACCGGATATCACCTCGGGGAAGTGGGACCTTATTCAGCTGCAGCCTGCTGAGAGTCAAGTCACCCGATGGGTGGCTCGATCCGCTCGACGCTCTGTACTCGGTCGAGCGAGCGGTCGAATGAGACGATCTTGCCGATCCCGGTACTCTCCGCACACGCGACGAGGTAGGCCTCGGCGAAATCGATCCTGTCGACCTCGTACACCTCGATAGCCCGCAAGAGAAGCGCCGGGTCGATGCAGACGACGGAGTCGAAGCCGACCAGGGAGCGCATCGCCGGAGCAACCTGGTCGCGGGGCGTCTCATAGAAGGATTCGAGTACGTAGACGGTCTCCGCGGCTACGAGGTCGGTAAGCAGGAGGTTGGTCTCGGTCCGAAGGTAAGCGGTCGCTCGAGCCGCCATTTCCGCCGGGTCACCAGTGAGGTGGCGGACCAAGATGTTCGTGTCAACGAACGCTGTCACCGGCGGGCGGCCGCCCGGTCAGTTCTGGTTCTACGAATCACTTCATCCCACGCCACGTTCCGCTTGGCCGCCGGCACCGCCACGGTGCCGGCGAGGTCCAAGAAGCTCGACGTTCTGGCCAAGACGGCTCGGTCTCCCTCGACACGGAACACCACCTCGTCACCGTCCTTGATTCCGAGGGCGTCCCGAACGGCCTTTGGAACGGTTACCTGGCCCTTCGATGTGACCTTCGCCGCGACATCCATGACGATCCCCTTACTTTATACTGACAGTAAGGATACCCAGGATGGGTCCCATCCGCGTAACCCCGAGCATCACCTCCCCGACGCGGGCGCAAGGTCGCCCCGACCTTCGGTCCGAGGGCATCTGCTCGGGGAGGCAGCTCGGACTGGTGGGTCGTCAAGGGGTGGCATCCCGCCCGGTACCCCCGGATACGTGAGAAAGCTTTGGCTCACGATTTCCTGGACGGCTGTCGCTCTTGGTGCGCGCCTCGGGGCACCTCCTGGTTCGTTGGGGCGGAACCCTTCACAACCTCAGCCCGTGGCTCGGCAGGGGCGTCTTTCTGGCCGGTCTCATGTCCGCCGTCATCGCGTATCGACTACGGAACAAGGCCCCTGCTACAAGTTGGCCTGTTTGCGAGCGGATAGGCAATGCGGGCGCTGACGGCTGAGGCGCCCCGATAACGCGGCGCCGTGTCGAGCCTCACCGCCCCACCGCGCCGGGTGTGATGCCGCACCTGGGATAGAGGGGAGCCTGGTGCCTTTTCTTATCCCGAAGCGGCCGCCCTCGCTTGGGCGAGGTGCTCAGGCATCGACTGGAGCGGCAGGACCACACAGTCATGCGCGGAGATTCGACCGTACTCCCCATGATCGGCCGGCCGCTCCATGGCGGTCGCGTCCAGGGTCTCCACGAATCTCGCGAACCGTTCAGCGCTTGCGGCCAATCGACCCAGGAGCAAGGTCAGGTCCGCATCCTGGTACCCCGAGTCCCTGACACAGCGGTCCTGGTCGTAAGGATCGAGGTGTGGGAACTCCTCGGAAACTGCTCGACGCGCCCGTACAGCCCAATGGTCGAACTTGTCGATGAGATGGCCCACGACCTCAATTGCAGACCACTCGCCCGGTCTGGGCCGGGCTCGGAGTCTGATGTCAGGAAGGTCAACGACCACCTCCGCGACCAGAGGAACGGTCGCTCGCAGCCTCTCCGCCAACTGTCCGCCTGACACAACGAAAGCATGACACAGGCCGCCGGAGTTGCCGACCGCGGCGCGATGCTGGCTGGGTCGGTTCCTCCCAATCGAGACTCGGGAGTCGACGTTGATGCGCCGTCTCAATGACATCCGACAGCGGCCAAATATCCCCAAACCCGACCCCCTTACACGAGCCGCCTATCACCAACCGCCGGGCCGGGGACGCCGATTGGGATCACGCCTGGCCGGTATTCCCGAGCGGGCCACCGGGTCGGCGGACCCACCTTGTACCGGCACATTGATAGCGGCGTCGGATGCCGCACGAAGGGCACGGCATGATTCCGCCCTACGCTCGCCCAATGGACCAGCCGCAGGGACAACCCGCCCCGATCGTCCCCGAGCTGGACGTCACCGACCTCGGAAGTTCGGCGGGGTTCTATGTGGGCGTCCTCGGGTTTACCGTCGCATTCGAGCGTCCACTGGAGCGCTTCGCGTACCTCTCGCTCGGGCCTGCCGAGCTGATGCTGCAGGAAGCGGCAGGACCCGGGCGACGTTTCCGGACAGCACCGTTGGAATGGCCGTTCGGTCGCGGTGTCAACCTCCAGATCGCGGTGCCCGACGTTGACGTCATATACGCGGCGGTCCGAGATGCAGGGCTGATGCCTCTCGTCGACATGGAGGAGCGGTGGTATGACGTCGACGTGGTCGCGTCCTCGGGCCGGTGGGCCCCAAAGGGTCCGACGCACATCGGCAATCGCCAGTTTGTCGTCCCCGACCCCGACGGGTACCTGCTCCGCTTCTACACGAATCTCGGTACCCGACCCCCTGGCCCGACCCGGGCTACCTGACCGGCTGGACAGCGCACCTCCCGACCGGGTTGCCGGGGATCGGGCCCGCACGGCCAGAGGTCGACCCGACCAGGATCGCCCCGGCCGGGGCTCGCGGGCTGTGGACGACCGCCGGCCATCCGCCCGGTCCGGCACGTATGCGCTACCGCAGGAGATGCCGATGCAACCAATCCGGCCAACGGTCTTGGGAGTTGTCGACCACCACCAGCGGCCGCTCACTTCGCCACATTCCTGGCGTCCCTCGGAGCTGGTGAACCATCCAAGCGCCCCGATACGACCCAGGAGAGACAACTACTATGCGCTTTTCGACAGGTAGGCGTCGGCCTGGCTTGACGAGCGACTGGGAGGCAGAATCGGTGGCTGAGCGTAAGCCAGGGGTGCAGCGTCAGACGGTCGATCTTGCCGAGTTCCCTGACCTTGTCGTCATCTACTTGGGCATGCGGGTCGGTCAGGAAGCTCCGAGGCATGTACAAGCTGATTCGGACTGGTCGGCAGATCCAAGCCGGGGTGACCGAGAAGCCGGATGGATTGTTGCGGCACGAGAACCTGCTCTTCTCTCTGATACCGCCTCACCTCGGTATGCGGCAGTACTGGCGTGACCTAGATGCTCTTGAGCGTTGGACCCGCGATCTGCCCCATAGAGCGTGGTGGCAGGACTTCCTGCACGACTCAGCCGGGACGGGGTTCTGGCATGAGACCTACTTCATGCGCGGCGGCATGGAAGCCATATACGACGACATGTCCTCGCCGGTCGGCATGTTGTCGTTCGCTCCGCTCGCGAAGGCACGCGGACGAATGTTCAGCTCTCGGAGTCGGCTTGGGTTCGGAGAGCCGCTTCTAGAGCCCGTTCTCCCGGAGGCAGCCCTCACGGACTAAGGAACTCAAGCCGTCCCACCTCCTTCGCCAGGGTATGTCGATCTTTCGATATTGCCGGATCCTGCGTCACCACATGATGACCCGTTGGTCCGATTGGCCCCATCAGAATGCTCAAGCAGGGCGGGGCACGAGACTGCCCCCGAACACCGGGAGCCCCTCGCGGACCAAGGCGCCCCTATCGCCGGGACCGGCGAGGGAAGCGGCACACCGGCCTCACCCAAGGGTCTACCGACCTCAGCCGAGCCGGTAGCGGGTGACTTCGGCCACGCACTCGTAGCCAATGCGCCGGTATACGGAGTTGGACACCGGGTTGCCCAGGTCGGTGTAGAGGGCGGGGATGTCTCCCTGCTTCAGCACCTGGTCGCTGAGGGCCGCTACCAGAGCGCCCGCATAGCCATGGCCTCGTTCCCCGGGGGGCGTATACACGCCCTGCACCCGTACCACTCCAGCGGTGGCCGGGGCCAGGGTGGTCATCGACCGTGGCTCTCCATCGTCCCAGACCCACATGTGACCGGCCGGCAGGCGGGCATCGACGGTGGCCTCCGGGCGTCCCGGCTCTCCGGGGGTGGCCTCGTCGTGAAAGGCACGGACCCATTCGACGAACAGGTCGCGGTCCGACGGCCGGCCCAGCCGTGGCCCTCCGGGTACACCCTGAGGAGGGCTTATGGCTCTGGCCTCGTAGATGCGCTGGCCCTGCCACGGAACGGCGGGTCGCTTGGTCATCTCGCTCCATTGGCCGGCAAAGGCAGCGGCTGTGGCCGCCTCGCCGTTGACCCCGGGTAGAGCAGGGTCTTCCTGGGCTACTGAGTCAGCCACCGCTCGTGCGACAGCAAGCGGCATCGGTGTAACGGTGGCCTCGAACGTCAGTGGCGACTGAAAGGCCACGCCCTGGACCTCGCCGCCTTCGGAAGCCACCCAGTAGCGGCCAGGCTCCGGCCGCTGGCGGCGCGCCTCCAGCAGCGTCAGAACGATGTTATGCAGGACCGGACGGGCAAGGAGGAACGTTCGGGCCACACCGAGGGCCCCATCTGGGTCCTCCAGCTTCCGCACCTGTATGGCGACCATGTCCGATGCTCGCAGACCGGACCCTGCTGCTCCTAGCGAATTTTGTTGGGGCGCCCCGCCGGAAGGGCCGCCCCGGCATGGCGCCCATAAGTCGGGCCCCGATCCAGGCCGAGCTATTCCCGTACGCCGGCAGCGCGGCCCCAGCTGCATCGAGGCGGCTAGCGCCCCAGCTCATTCCAGCCCGTACTCCCAGCCCTCCTGCCAGTCGAACTCGGCCACGATCAGCTCCTCAAGCGTCGTCCTTCGCGTGAACCGATCCAGACCCCAGCGGGTGGCCACATGGCCCACGACCAAGACGCGTAGGTCGCTCCATCGCAGGCGAATGTCCTGGAGGAACCGACCTACCCGATCTGTGGCCTGGCGCCAGCTCTCACCTCCCGGATACGGAGCGTCCAGAAACTGCTGACGGTGTCGATGGACCTCCGCGGCCGGCGAGCCGTTCATGCGCCGATAGTCGCACTCTCGGAGCCTCCAGTCTTTGAGGATCGGGATGTCCGTAGCGCCGAACGCCACTTCGACGGCTTCTACCGCTCGGGCCAGATCTGAGACGAACACGGCCGCCAGCCCGTCATTCCGGCGGCGCCGGCCCAGGTCGATTGCGTTCTGTCTACCCGTCTCGGAAAGTCGACCGGGGAGCCAGCCGGTGGCAATCCCAGCCTCGTTGTCCTCGGTCGTGGAGTGGGTCTCGAAGACGATCTGAATGGCCACGCCTTGGTATAGCCGATGGAACCCCGTGATCGCTTCGGCCTGATGCGCATGTCCCAATATCCCCGACCTCTCACGTCCGCCAGGGTGTCCCAGTCCGAAACTCCTACCTCGGACGAGAAGTAGTCGGTCCATCAAACCGGCTGTCGGTCCCGGCTGGCTGGTCCGGTCAGGTCATGTCCCGATACCGACAGGCAGTCGTCCCGAGTCAAGCGCCCCCACCGCCGCCAGGAGGGCGCCATCCACGTTGCTAGTGCCGTCTCACACGTTCGGATTGGGCAGTGCGTCCTCGTATAGCGCTGAGAAGCGGGCCATTGCTGCATCGACCGCATCGCGGTCGCCCGTAGCCAGAAGGTCGAGCAGCAAGCCGCGAGTCACCGCCACAAGCAGGCGAGCATCAACACGGACGATGTCGGAGGGAACGCCAGCCGCCACTAGCACGCCAACCAGCGGACCTACCCAATCGTCGATTACTCCATCGAGGAGCCCCTTGGCGAAGCTTCTGCCCTGCAACGCCTGACCGTAGAGCTCGAAGAAGGTGCGTTCCTGCGGGGCGAGCGCCGGGTCACAAAGTCGTGACCACAGGCGTCGACCGGCCTCGAGAAGGTCACCGCGGGAGTCCTCCACCGCCTCTGCCAGGAGGCTCCGTTGGCGCTCTTCGACGGCCCGGGTTACCTCCACCAGTAATGCCTCCCGCGAGCCGAAGTGGTGAATGAGCATCCGATGGCTGGTACCCGTAGCGGCGGCGATGGCCCGCAGGCTCTTATCGGCCACTCCTGCGGCCAAGGCATGATCGACCACGGCGTCGAGGAGCCTCAGCCTTGGGTTTGCCTCCGGCATGTACCATATGGTACACACACATGATGGAATATCGGGTTGAGCTGTCAACCACAGCGACGCCGGCGGCGGTGTGGGAGGCCTTCGTCGATGTCGAGCGCTGGCCGGTGTTCACCGCCAGCATCCGGCAGGTGCGTCGGTTGGACGACGGACCCCTGCGCGAGGGCAGCACAGCGCGCGTCAAACAGCCCGGTATGCCTTGGGCGAAGTGGACGGTAACCACCGTGGAACCCGTCCGGTCGTTCACCTGGCAGACCACGGCCCCGGGGCTCACCACCATCGGAGATCATGAATTATCCAGCTCGGGTGATGTCACGCATGTCGCTCTGACGCTCCGCCAACGCGGACCGCTCGCCGGCATTGTCGGTTCACTCTTTGGCCGTCGCCTCCGCCGGTTTGTCGATCTAGAAGCGCGGGGACTCGTTGCCGCCGCCGAGGCAGCGCACATCTCGGACTGAAGACCGCAGCTGCCAGCCCGGGCGACCGCGTCCGATATTCGAGAGCGGTGCCCCCGAACCAGCGCCCTCTAGAACCCGGCCGGCCAGGGCAAGCAGAATCCCGAAACGCCGGTCGGGGGACGCCTCTGAGCATCATCAGGGCAGATCGAGAATCACGGCGATGGTCTCACGAAGCTGAGTGAGCAGGGCGGAGCCGACGTTGCCACGGGTCTCGACGATCCGCCCCGGAGACACAGCCCTGATGTGTTGGCACTGAGCAGCGGAGACCTCGGCCAGGCCGTTAGGGTCATCGGGGTCGATCACGATCTCGGAGTCGTAGCGGCGGATAGTCGTGGTCAGCGGTACGACGTGGACGACCGAGGGACGAGCATCGAGGATACGCTGGGCCGTCACGAGGACCGCTGGGTGTCGAAAACCCGCTTCCCGTCCCTCGGGTACGCCTAGGTCCAGGTCGACAACGTCACCCGAGGTCGGCATCGAGCCAGGCCGCCTCGTCTTTCCGCAGGGGCTCTGCCAAGTCTTGGCCGATCCGATCCTGGCGGAGTGCCCGGACGGCCAGAGAAACGGTGTTGCCCACGGTCGTCTTCAACTCTGTGGCCAAGCGCTTGAGTTCCTCGTGGGTAGCCGCATCGATCCGCACACTTGTACTCTGCATGCACATCAGCATACAGCGGAACCTCCGGGTCCGCCTTGCCCAAGGACAGGCGTCCCCGCATCCATCGATCCGCGCCCCAATATCGCGAAGCTCACTCTGCGATGCAGCGTCCCACTCCGCTGGTTTCGGGAGCGATCGGCGCGTCAGGCTCGGCCAGTCACTTGAGGGTGAGGCGTTCGACCGGCTGTCCGGTCACCTGGGAAATGAGGTCAAAGTCCTTGTCAACCTGGAGCACCGTCAGCTGGGCCAACTCGGCGGCAGCGGCGACGAGTAGATCGGGGATGGAGGCAGCGCGGTGGTGGCCGCGGTCGGCCAGCGAAAGCTGGACTTCGACGGCGCGGTTCTCCACGGCCGGCGTCAGGTACTCAACGGGCATGCGTGACAGGGGCGGCCGCCCAGCAGCGGCGCGGAGGTCATCGGCCGAGCGGGCCGAGAAGCCGACTTCGAGTCGGGTAACGGTCGAGATCCGAACCAGTCCTCGCTCGATCCGCCCGGCCCACTCGGCGGCGTCAGGACAGTTGGCTAGCTGGACCAGGGCCGACTTATCGATCAGCCAGGCCGTCACGACCAGGCGCTTCTCATCACGTCGGGGTCACCCAGATCGGCGAACATGCGGGCAAAGTCCCGGAGGTCTTCGACCCTCACGTCTGGATGGCTGTCGCTACCCTCCCGGGAGAGAGTGCGCCGGATGTACTCAGTCCGGGACAACCCGGCCCGACGGGCCTTGGCGTCGATGGCCGCCAGGACCGCGTCCGGAAGATCTCGAATCAGGATGTCGGCCACGTCACCTCCTGCTGATATCCCATGATATCACCGAGCCGATAGGGGTAGCCAAATATCCCGATCAGTCCTTGAGCAGCGACCGCCCTCTTCGCCGGCAGGGTGGCTCTGTAGGAGAGATGGCTGGCGCCCCAGCTCATTCCAGCCCGTACTCCCAGCCCTCCTGCCAGTCGAACTCGGCCACGACCAGTTCCTCGAGCGTCGTCCCTCTTGTGAACCGGTCCAGGCCCCAGCGGGTGGCTACATGACCCAC
>Ga0307372_10009214_pt1 | contig 13670 bp, 16 predicted proteins | sample OX1MG_FD_202533 | JGI IMG/M metagenome (GOLD analysis project Ga0307372, IMG submission 202533) | Soil microbial communities from Risofladan, Vaasa, Finland - OX-1 | ecosystem: Environmental > Terrestrial > Soil > Coastal area > Acid sulfate soil | place: Finland: Risofladan, Vaasa | collected...
GCGAAGGACGTGCTCGGCGGATCGTCCCGCTGAGGCCGGATGATAGAGCGTGGAGAAGGAGCGACAGATGCGACGTTCGGTGGTGGTACTCGGCGCTGTGCTGGTGGTGGGGCTGTTGGGACTGGCGATCGCCCTGCCGGTGGCGGCGCGGGGCATGTGGTGGCAGGGAGCGACTCCCGGAGGCGCCGGCGCCACGCCCGCCACCGCGACGATCACGATGCAGCAGGCGCGCGACCGCGTGACACAGTACCTGAGCCAGGCCGGGCTCGCCAACCTCAAGGCCGGCGAGGTGATGCAGTTCTCGAACCAGTTCTACGTCGAGGTGCTGGACCCCGCGACGGGGAACGGCGCCTTCGAGATGCTGGTCAGCCTGGACGGCCAGGCGGTCCATCCCGAGCCGAGCATGATGTGGAACACGCAGTACAACCCGATGCTCGGCACGGCCGGCGCCGGACTGCACCAGGGGATGATGGGCGGCGCTAACGGGTATGGTGGCTACGGGATGATGGGCTCCAGCTCGAGCGCGTTCGGCACCGGCGTAATGGGCGGCGGTCACGGCTACGGCATGATTGGCGGCGTCGGGGCGAACGGGAGCGGCATGGGCTACCAGCCGAACACCGGCAGCCAGCTGGCGCAGCCGCTGACCGCCGAGACCGCGCTGGCACGGGTCCAGGCGTGGCTCGATCAGAACCGGCCCGGTGTGACCGCGGCCGATCCGACGGCCTTTCCCGGCTACTTCACCTTCCACACGGAGCAGGGCGGCAAGATCACGGGGATGCTGTCGGTGCAGGCTACGACCGGCGCCATCTGGGAGCACAGCTGGCACGGCAGCTTCATCGCGATGGATAGCGGCGCACAATAACCCAGAGCTCCTCCAGGCTCGACCGTCCCCACCCGGAATCGCCCGGGTGGGGACGGTCGTGTCAGCGCGGTTTTCGGAGCGATTGACGGCCGCCCCGGCCGGCAGCGCGCGCATGCCTGGGGTGAACCCCCCCGCGCTCACAGCCGAAGCCGGCCGAGGCCGACTGAGCCTGCGAGCCTGGGGGCATGCGGATTGGGGGACGCGGCCCATCGCTCCCGTCACCGGCGATGGGTAAACAGCCGCTTCGAGAAACTCGGTCGGGGGGTGGTGCCGGGCACCGCCAGCACGGCCGCGAAGCCGGCCTCCGGGTCCCAGCCTTCTCGGACGCGCGGGGACGATGGCGGGCTGGCCTCGGGCGGCCAGAGCAGGCTGGAGCGGACGCGACTGACCACGAGGTCCGCAGCGCCGAGGGCTGCCATCACCTCGGCGACGGTGTAGAAGCGTGCCAGCCGGTAGTAGGGATGGCCTGCCGCGGCCAACGACCGGTAGTGCCGACCCCACGGACTCTCGGCAGGGACGACCCCGAACACGGCCCCGCCATTGGGAACGAGCACCCGCCTGGCCTCGGTGATGACGGCCGCCGGATCGCGGACGAAGCAGAGGGTCACCACGAGCAGTACGGCGCCGAGGGACCGTGAGCGGACGGGCAAGGACTCCCCGGCACCCGCGACGGCCCGGATTCCGCGGCGCCGCGCCAGCCGGAGGGCGGGCGTCGCCGGGTCGAGCCCCGTTGCCACGCCGAGCGCGCTGGCGAACCGCCCGCTGCCCGTGCCGACCTCGAGCCAGGGGCATGGGAGGCCGTCCATGAGCGGGCGGAGCGCGTCGACCTCCTCGGCGAAGACGGCCGCGCCGGTCGGCGTGTCGTACCAGGCATCGTAGTCAGCGGCCCGTCGCTCAAAGATGGTCACCGGCCCCGTGTCGCGGGCCGGCGGCGCTCGCGGGTGTCCGGTGCCGGGATCGCGACGCTCCCCGCCGTCAGCGGCACCCCTGCGTCCTCGAGCGCCCGCAGGATCGCCGCCGGCCGGTACCCGAAGACGGTTCGGTCGGCCACCACCAGCAGCGGGGTGCCGAAGATCCCGGTGTGAGCCAGGGCCGCCGCGGCGTCCGCATCGTGGGTCGCGTTGCGCTCCACGAACGCCACGCCGCGCTCCCGGAGCAGACGCCGCACGCGGCGGCTGTCGGCACAACCTACCTGGCTGTAGAGAACGACTGCTGGCACGTCCACGATCGCCTCCCGGCTGTGCCCCTCGCCGACTCCCGTGCCGAGCCTCCCGCGGGTGCACCGGATGGCAAGGTGGCGCCTCAACAATCTGGTCCTCGTCGCCGCTGGACCACATCGGGCATCGCGCCCGCACCGTCTCCGGACGGCGAGTCAGGCGTGGACGCCAGGAAGGAACACCGTCGGCTCCCGCACCAGGAGCGGACTCTGGGCGCGGAAGGTTTCGGCGTAGCGCACGCCAACGAGCCGGCCCATATGGGCATCCTCCGCCTCATAGAGCTCGAGCAGCCGGTCGCCCTCATCGACCTTGAAGATCGAGCGGTACTCGGCCAGCGCCTGCCGCTTGAGATCGTAGACGTCCGACACGTCAACCGCGAAGGCGAAGTCGCTCCAGGCCGGCTCCATCTTGCAGTGCGGGAAGAAGAGGCGCCCGACCTCCCAGGGCTCGGTGTCGGCCAGCGCCTCACCCCCGGGCACGCGGCCCCAGTGCTTGAGCCGGGCGTAGAAGACGGCGGCGCGGGCGATCGGCTCCATGGCGGCGTGGTCCGGGTGGACGCAGGCCGCCGAGGTGGAGAAGACCAGGCGAGGCCGCAGTTGCCGGATGACCCGGGCGACGGCGAGGCGGGTCTCGACGGTGTCCTGGATCATGCGATCCTGGAAGTCGAGGAAGATGCGGTCGACGCCGAGGATGGCGGCGGCCCGGCGGGCCTGCTCGACGCGGGCGCCCGGCGGGTCGAAGTCGGACGGCTCGCCGTCGCACAGGTCGACGAAGACGCCGCGCAGGCCCTGGCGGATCAGCGTGACGACGGTGCCGCCCATCTGCACCTCGGCGTCGTCCGGGTGCGCCGCGATGACCATGAAGTCGGCGTTCGCGTGAGGCATGTCCTGCTCACTTCCTCGATGCGTGGCCGCGGTCGGCTACGGGAGCGTTTTGAGATAGGCCAGCAGATCGGCCATCTCCTGGGCGGTCAGCTGCCAGTGCGGCATCGTCTGATCCAATGGCTGGCCCTCGGCGTCGATGCCGGTCGTGACGGCGCGGGCGATCTCGGCGTCGGTATAGGTGGGGCCGCGCGAGCCGTCGGGCTCGAGCATGCCCTTGGGGTCGGACAGGTTGGCGTCGGTGATGTTGGGCGCCGTGAACGCGGGGGTGGAGAGCCCGTGGCCCTGAGGGCCGTGACAGGCAGCGCAGCCGGCGCTCGCCATCATGCCCATGCCGCCCAGCATGCCGGGGAAGGACGCGGCGCTCCGCGGGATGGACTGGCCCTGCGGACCCATGCCGGACTGAAAAATCTGCTGGCCGGCGACGACATTGCCGGTCGGGAGCGGCGACGGCGCGGTCGTGGCCGTGGTCGCCCTCGCGACCGGGGCGGTGGCAGTGGTGGTCGCGGCAGCCGTCGCGGGTGTGGCCGTGGGGGCGGCCGGCGCGGCGGTAGTCGGGGTCGACGATGCCGCCGACCCGATGCCGGCGGCGGGTATCGCGGTCGGCGAGGCGGTGACGCTGGTGCAGGCGGCGAGGACACCGGCCAGCGCGAGCACCGTGACGGCGATGACGAGCGGCCCGTGACGTCGCGCTCCGTCGCGGCGGATTCCCGCCCGCTGCCGAGGACTCACTGCCTGATCCGCGCGGTAAGGTGAACGTCGCGGCATGACCATACTCGCTACTGAAGCGTCCGGCGCATCTGTTCGAACTGCTCGGCGTCGATCTCGCCGCGGGCGAAGCGCTCGCGCAGGATCGACAGGGCACGGTCATCCGCGGAGCCGGTAGCGAGCCGCTGTCCCTGTCCCTGGCGCACGAGCCAGGCGACGAGCAGGACCACGCCGACGATCACCAGCGCCCAGAAGGCGAGCATGGCGATGCCCCACCAGGGACTGCCCCCATAGCCGCCATAGCCCATCATGCCGGGTCCCCAGGGATACATGGTGATCTCCTCTCCGCCGGGTGCGGTCGCCGCGTGCCCGTCGAACGTGTCCGGGCCATGGCACACGGCCTCGACCCCAACCATAGGCGCCCGTTGTCACAGATCTGCAGCAGAACGCGCCCCCGGCGTGTCAAGAGTGTGAGAGTCTGCGCGACCGGACCGTCCCCGCCGGGATGGAATATACCCCCTACCCCTATGCTAAGATCGTAGAACGGGATCCGTCGGGCCGCTCGCGGAGTCCTGGCCAAGGGAAGGAGGAGCGCATGACACACCTCCTCGGGCTCATCGCCACGGCCCTCGGCGACGCCGGGTCGATGTTCTGGGAGGTCCTCTGGCCGCTCGTGCTCGGCTTCGCCCTCTCGGGAGCCGTCCAGGCGGTCGTCTCCCACCGTGCGATGGCCCGCCTGCTGGGCGACGACTCGCCGCGCAGCCTGGGGCTGGCGACGCTCTTCGGCGTGGCATCGAGCTCGTGCTCGTACGCGGCGGTGGCGCTGGCCCGCTCGATCTTCCAGAAGGGGGCCAGCTTTACCGCGGCCATGGTCTTCGAGCTGGCCTCGACCAACCTGGTGATCGAGCTCGGCATCGTGCTGATCGTGCTACTGGGCTGGCCGTTCGCGGCGGCCGAGTTCGCCGGCGGCATCCTGATGGTCGTCCTCCTCGCGCTCATCTTCCGCCTGACTCTGACGCCCCGGCTGGTCCGGCTCGCCCGCGAGCACGCCGAGCGCGGGCTGCTCGGACGCATGGAGGGGCACGCCACCATGGACATGAGCGTGGCCGAAGGGCCGCTGCTGCGCCGGCTGACCAGCGCGCCCGGCCTCACCGCGGTCAGCCACTACTTCGTGATGGACTGGGTCTCGGTGTGGCAGGACGTGGTCGGCGGTTTTCTGATCGCGGGGGCGCTGGCCGCCTGGGTGCCGGAATCGTTCTGGCGGGGGTTGTTCCTGACCGGGAGCCCGACGCTGGCCGCCATCGAGGGGCCGCTGGTGGGTCCCGTGGTGGCGATCGTCAGCTTCGTCTGCTCGGTCGGCAACGTGCCGCTGGCGGCGGTGCTCTGGCGGGGTGGTATCAGCTTCGGCGGAGTGGTCAGCTTCATCTTCGCGGACCTGATCGTGCTGCCGATCCTCGATATCTACCGACGCTACTACGGCGGCCGGGTGATGCTCTACATCCTGGTGACCTTCTACGCCGCCATGGCCGCCGCCGGCTACGCGGTCGAGCTCGGCTTCCGGGCGCTCGGGATCATCCCCACGAGCCACGTCGTGGGTGCCATCACCGGAGGCGTCCGCTGGAATGCCACGACGGTGCTCAACCTCGTGTTCCTGGCGCTGGCTGTGGCGCTGGTCCTCCGCTTCCTACGGACCGGCGGGCCGGGCATGCTGCGGATGATGCAGGCGCCCGCCGGCATGTCGCAGGAGCACGGCAGCCACGAGAATGGGCACGGCCACGAGCCGGCGCACCCGCCGGCTCACGAACACCCGGGTGAGGGCCACCAGCATGCCGGCCACGAGCCGTAGCGCGACCGCGGAGGGAGGTTGGCGATGTCGCGTCCGACCACGGTCCTGGTCGTCGACGACGAGCGGACGCTGGTGGATCTGGTCTCGGCCTACCTGAGCCGCGAGGGGTTCGTCGTCTTCGGCGCCCACGACGGCCCGTCCGCCGTCGAACTCGCGCGCACGCGGCAGCCGGACGTGGTCGTCCTCGACCTGATGCTGCCAGGCATGGACGGGCTCGAGGTCTGCCGCCAGCTGCGCCAGTTCTCCGACGCCTACGTCCTGATGCTGACCGCGCGCAGCGACGAGGTGGACCGGATCGTCGGCCTCACCGTCGGCGCCGACGACTACGTCACCAAGCCCTTCTCGCCGCGTGAGCTGGTGGCGCGGGTGCACGCGCTGATGCGCCGGCCTCGAACGCCGCCCGCGATTCCAGCCGTGGGCGGTCAGGTGCTCCGCTTCGGCGAGCTCGTCATCGACGCCGGAGCCCACGAGGTCACCCTGGGGGGTCAGGCCGTCGCGCTGACGCCGCACGAGTTCGAGCTGCTGACGACGCTCGCCGGCCGCCCGGGGCAGGTCTTCACCCGTGACCAGCTGCTCGAGCGGGTGTGGGGCGACGACTTCTTCGGCGACGAGCACGTGGTCGACGTCCACGTGAGCAACCTGCGACGCAAGCTCGACCGTGGTGCGTCCCAGCCGCGCTACGTCGAGACCGTCCGCGGCGTCGGCTACCGGTTCCGGCGGCCGGACTAGTGAGCCCGGTGCGTCGCCCAGCCGGCCTGCAACTCAGGCTGCTGCTGTCATACCTGGTAGTGCTGGCGATCGCGCTCGGCGCCGTCGCCCTCGGCGTGCGCCTGATCGCCCCCGCGCTCTTCAATCGCCTGATGGACGCGCACATGCAGCCCGGCGGGATGGGCGCGGCGATGACGGCGGCCATGCGGTCCATTACCGAGAACGCCTTCCAGGAGGCGTTGGTCCAGGCAATCGTGCTGGCCGTGGTGGTGGCGACCCTGGTCGCGGTGGGCGTGAGCGTGTTCGTGACAACGCGCATCACCACGCCGATTCGCCGCCTGGCTCGCGCCAGCCAGCTGATCGCGCGGGGCGAGTATCGCGTGCGGGTGGATACGGACGAGCCGGACGAGATCGGTGATCTGGCCGAGAGCTTCAACCGGATGGCGGAGGCGCTGGAGTCGACCGAGCGCCGACGCGTCGCCCTGATCGCAGACGTCGCCCACGAGCTGCGGACGCCGCTGGCGACGCTGCAGGGCTACCTCGAAGGGCTCGTCGACGGGGTAGTGATGCCGTCGACGGACCTCTGGCCGCAGCTCCACGAGCAGACGACCCGCATGAGCCGGCTGGTCCAGGACCTCGAGGAGCTCTCGCGGGTCGAGTCCGGTGCGGCTCCGGTCCACCCCGCGCCCGTGAGCCCGGACGCGCTCGTCGAGGCGGCGATCGCTGGGGTGGCTCCCCGCTTCGCCGAGCGGGACGTCGCGCTCCGCGTCGCGCTCACGGCGCGGCTGCCCGACGTCCTTGTCGACCGCGACCGTGGCCTCCAGGTGCTGACGAACCTGCTAACGAACGCGCTGCGCTACACGCCAGCCGGCGGCACGGTGACCGTATCGGCCGCGGGCGACGAGGACGCCGTCCGCTTCCAGGTGCGTGACACCGGGGTCGGCATCCCGGCCGCGCACCTGCCGCGCCTCTTCGATCGCTTCTACCGGGTCGATCCCTCGCGCACGCGGGCACAGGGAGGCAGCGGTATCGGCCTGACGATCGCTCGCGCGCTGGTCGAGGCGCACGGCGGCCGGATCTGGGCCGAGAGCGCGGGACGTGGGGAGGGCAGCACCTTCAGCTTTACCCTGCCGCTGGCCCGCGGGCCGCACCCCGCCGGATCTTGAGCCAATCTTGAAGGAGTTCCCGCAGGATCTTGAGGCTGCCGGGCTAGCCTGGAGCCATGGCAGCGTCGCTCCGGGACGCCGCGAGCGGAGGAGGTGGGAACGATGGTTCGGTCCGGACTGGCGCTGGCGGTACTGCTCGCGCTACTCGTGGCTGGCGGCGGGGCCGTGCTGCACGCGGCGCCGGCATTCGCCGGCACGCCGCCGACACCGACGATCACCGCGCCGCCAGGCGTGCTCCCGGCCGCCGTCGTGGAACGCGGAGCATCGACCGTGGCGGCCTACCGTGCCGCGCTACAGTACCCGGACGCACTGGCGGCGGTTCCCTGCACCTGCGGCTGCGCGGCCTCGCTGGGGCACCGCAACAACGAGGAGTGCTACGTGGCCGGGGTGAACGCCGACGGCAGCGTCGTCTTCTCCAGCCACGCGCTCGACTGCGCCATCTGCAAGGCGATCACCGCCGACGTGGTGAACGGGGTACAGCAGGGGATGTCCGGTCCGCAACTGCACGACCTGATCGTAGCCCACTACGCGGGTGGGCAATAGCGGAGGAGGAGTCGTGCCGCAGGCGAGAAAGCACACACCGCGGCGGGGTAGCCGCCGTCGGCCGCGGCCGCTGATGCTGGGGTTGGTGGCTCTGATCGCCGTCGCCGCGGTGGTAGCGGTGGCGCTGCTGGGTCGCGGTGGGACATCGAACCCGACGCAGGCGTCGGCGGGCCCGGAAGGCTGGTCGGTGGCGTCGTACACCGGCGGGCCGCGTCTGGCCGTCGATCGCACGAACGTCGACGGAGGTGCCGTCCCGTACGAGCACGCGGTCAGCGCGACGTTTCGGCTCAAGAACGTCGGCGACCGGGCGTTGACGCTCCAGCCGCCGGGTCCGGCGCAGGTGCTGGACGGATGCTGACCGCCCACGCCGGTCGTCGGTCAGACGACCCTGCAGCCGGGCCAGCAGACCACGCTGTCGGTGGAGTTCACGATGCATGAGGGCATGGGTGGCCCGCACCGGTTCGCGATCACGCTCCAGAGCGACGACCCGATCCAGCCGTCGCAGACGCTGACGGTCGCCGCTACCTACCCCCGACCCTGACCGATGCCCGACATGACCGGACCGGGACCCGCCGCCGCGGCGGGTTTCGGTCCGGCCGCCTGCCCGCGAGAACGCCCAGGCGGCCGTTTGACGGACGGTCGCCGGCCGTCTACCGTACAGTTCACTACTTTTCTAACTGTAGAAGGGAAAACCGTGGACGAGTCTGGGCTGCGGGAGCTGGTCGAGACGTACAAGGCGCTGGCCGACGAGACGCGCCTGCGCCTGCTGGGGCTGGTCGCCGAGCGGCCGCACACGGGGAAGCAGCTGTCGGAAGCGCTGGGCGTGTCGCCGCCGGTCGTCTCCCATCACGTCGAGAGGCTCAAGCGCGTCGGGCTGCTCCGGGAACTCCGGGAGGGCCGCGAGCGGGTCTACGGCCTGGATCGAGAGACGCTGACCCGGCTGGCGCGGGAGCAGCTACGGCAGACCGAGGTCGAGGTGGACGCCGAGGGCGACCGGGTGCTGCGCGACTTCTTCGACGGCGAGCGGCTGCGCGCGATCCCGGCGCAGCGCAAGAAGCGCGTCGTCGTCTTGCGGGAGCTGCTGCGGCGCTACTTCGAGCCGAGCCAGGAGTACCCGGAGCACGAGGTCAACGAGCGGCTGCGCCGGGCCCACGAGGACGTGGCGACGCTGCGTCGCGAGCTGGTCATGTACGGCTTCCTCGAACGGGAGCGCGGGGTCTATCGCCGGCCGGAGCGCCAGCCCGAGTACAGCAGCACCCTCGCTCAGGAGCTGGGAGCGGCCGGCGACGACCGCTGACGGCCGGTACGGGTTGCGTGCCGTGACTCACACGGGAATAGGGACACGTAGGTGCTGCACCAGGAAGGCCGCGAACCCGTCGGGGGCGAGGGCCGGTGCCACGGCAGCCCCCTCGGCCCGCGTGCAGCCGAGCGTCCGGGCGTGCTGGAGCTGCTCCGGGCAGTCCACCTCCTGGGCGGTGACGGGCAGGTCCAGCACGCGAGCGAAGGCCATGATGCCGCCGGCCACGGTCCGGTTGGCCGCGTCGGACCCGGCCGGTGGGAGGACGATGGTGAGTCCATCCGCCGGGAAGCAGCCGGCCGCGCCGAGGTCGGCGCAGATGCCGTCGAGGGCGATGCGGCAGCCGACGTCGCGGAGCGCCGAGATCACGTCGAGCGCCGCGCGCCGCTCGCGCTGCGCCGGGGGCTCGTCGACCGCGAGCGTGAGGCAGGAGGGCGGCAGGTCGGCCGCCGCCAGGGCGTCGCGCACGGCCGCGACGAGCCCGAGGTCCTGCAGCTGGCGCGGTGAGAGCCGCAGCCGCAGGTCGAGGTCCATCGCCCCCGCGTCCCGCCATCGTCGGAGCTGCCCCGTCGCCTTGCGCAGCAGCCAGTGTCCGACCGGAAGCGAGGAACCCGTCTCATCTGGACCGGGCAGGAACTGCTCGGGGCGGAGCAGGCCGAGGCGCGGGTGCTGCCAGTAGGGGAGGGCCTCGACCTCCACGACGGTGCCACCGCTCAGCTCGACGATCGGCCGGTAGCGGACGAGGATCTCGCCGCGTTCCGGCGCGCCACCCAGATCGGCGGTCAGGGACAGGCGCCGGTCGGTGTCGGCGTCGAGCGCGGGCGTGAAGACCTCGACGCGCGCGCGGCCGCGGGCCTTGGCCCGGTACATCGCAATGTCGGCGTGCCGCAGGAGCTCCTCCGGAGCCGCGCCGCCCGGCGGGCTCACGGCGACGCCGATGCTCATCGGCACCAGGACGCGTTGTTGGTCGATGTCATACGGACTGCTCAGCGAGACGTGCAGCCGCTCGACGATTGGGAGGAGCTGAGCGGAGTCCCCAATATCCTCCATCAGGACGGCGAACTCATCGCCGCCGAGGCGGACGGCGGCGTCGCCGGACCGGAGCGCGGTGCCGAGACGGTCGGCGACGGCCCGCAGCGCGTCGTCGCCCACGTCGTGGCCGAGACCGTCGTTGATCTCCTTGAAGCCATCCAGGTCGATGAAGAGGAGCGCCATACGGGCACCGCTGCGGCCGGCGCGCGCCCGGGCCTGCTCCGCGCGGTCGACGAAGAGGGTGCGATTGGCCAGCCCCGTGAGTGGGTCGTGCAGCGCCTGATGGCGGAGCTGCTCCTCGAGCGCCTTGCGCTCGGAGACGTCGCGTAGCGTGATCACGATCCCGTGGACCGCCGGGTCATCCATCAGGTTGTTGCTGATCACCTCCAGGTAACGCCAGGAGCCGTCGCGATGTCGCGCGCGCAGATCCTGAGGCCGGTCGATGCCGGGATGGCTCAGGCTCCGGGCGAGACCCTCGACCACCGCAGCCAGGTCGTCGTGGTGGATCAGGTCGAAGGCATTGGTGCCACGGATCTCGTCCGGTGTGTAGCCCAGCACCCGCTCGACTGTCGGACTCTCATAGAGGACCGTGCCGTCGGGGGCCAGGATAGCGATGATATCTGAGGTGTGGCTCACGAGCGCGCTCAAGCGGGACTCACTATGCTCCAGGTCGACGGCCAACCGCCGGGCGCGGTCCAGCAGCCGGGCGTTCTCCCGCATGGTGATGACCTGTCGAGCTACCACCAGACACGTCAGCAACACGGCGAAGACGATCAGGCCGGCCACCGACGCCGGTGTGTGGCGGAGCGCGACGCCGACCAGTAACCCGAACCCGACCACCATCGCCACGTACTGCAGGTATAGGTTTGGAGCCAGGTCGGGGATCACCGCGCGGGGTCGTACCAGGTCGTCCGAGACCACGCGTCTACCCGGTTGCGCCAGGATTACCTGCCGCTGAGCGGCCCAGGCCATAAAGAGATACGCACCCAACCAGACGGAGTCCGGCCAGTTGCCCGGCACGTACCGATCGCTCAGCGACAGGTAACCGAAGCCGACGTCTCCAATGAGCAGCAACAGCACCCCGACCACGAGCAGGCTGAGCGGGTTGCGCGACGACAGGCCCGGGCGTCGCGGGAGGGTGGCGGCGACGGCGAAGAGCAACACGACGTCGCTGACCGGGTAGGCGGTGGCGAGCACGGTGGCCAGCGGCGAGTCACCGCCCGCGGTCGCGGTCGGCCCGAGCACGACGTACCAGATGACCATGAAGCCGCCGACCAGCGCAATCGACACGTCGAGCCAGAATGCTGTCTGCCGGGCGGGTCCGCGCGGCGGCGCCGGGTAGATCAGCATCCCAACCAGGATGAGCGGGGCGAGCATGAGGTAGAGCGGGTCTGCGAGTGAGGGGAACGGCGAGCGATGGAGGACGAGTTCGTACCATGCCCAGACGACGTTGCCCAACCCGTAGGCCAGGTAGCCGAGCGCGATGTAGCGCCACGCGCGGCGCGTCGGTGGATCGAGGGCGGAGGACGACGCGGCGCGCAGGCCGAGCAGAGCGACGACCGCGGCAATGGCCACGAAGGCCAGATCACCGATCGTCGTGCGGTGATCGTCATGGCCCCAGGCGAAGATCTGCCAGGCGACGTAGCCCAGACTGGAGACGAACAATGCGACGATCAGGCCGCCGGCCCAGTCGCCGATCCACGCCCGAATTCGACTGGGGTACCCGACGGCCACCTGGGCCCCCGATCCCCACCGGCACGACGGGCATCTGCCCGGTGCCGCAAGGCCGGCCGATCGCGTTGTCCGGTGCCGCGCGGCCGGTACAGGACGACACCAGCGGCCACCGTTTGGTCGCTACGATCACCCTACAGCGTGCGCCGGCGGACGTGAAGACCCATCGGTCATGATTTGCCAGCATGAGATGACCACGAGGCGCCGCCGCAGGGCATACCGAGGCGGGAACGTTAGATACCGGCGGTATTCATCAGCACGACGCGCCAGCCGTCGGGGTCCTCGACGGTAACCCCGCGCTCCTCCCAGTAAGGATTCTCCGGCGGGACACGGTGGTGGCCCAGTGAAGCCAGCCGGGCCGCCAGACGATCGATCGCCGCCCGGTCGGGAACGTAGAAGACGAGCAGGTTGTCCTCGGTGGGGGCGGGGCATGGGCTGCCCTGGTCGTGCTGGGTGAACTCGAGGTGGTAGGCCGTCCCCGGCAGGCCGAACATGACACCGCGGTAGCCGTGATGCCCCTCGCCGCCGAAGGAGTCGACGATCGGCAGCCCGAGGGCCGTGTGGTAAAAGCGGACCACGGCGTCGAGCCGATCAGTGGGGCGAGCGACGCGGACCTGTACGGCGGGCAGATGCTCCGGCCAGCCGTCGGTCACGGCCGGGCTCGATTCTCGACGGGCGTCAACTCGCCACCGAGGACGAAGCGGTAGATGGCCTCGGCCACGCCGTCCTCGTCGTGCCCGTGAACGACCACGTCCGCCCGCGCCCGCACGTGTGCCGGGGCGTTGCCCATGGCGACACCGACCCCGGCCGCCTCCAGCAGCGGCAGGTCGTTCTCCCCGTCGCCGACGGCCACCACCTGGTCCATCCCGATGCCCAGGTCGGCCGCGAGCAGGGCCACCCCGCTCGCCTTGCTCACGCCCGGCATATGAACGTTGACCTCGCGCAGCCCGGCGGCCCGCCGCGGAGGGTCGAACCTCCAGCGCGTCGGCCCGGTGTCGAAGACGGACAGCCCGGCGCCGGACAGCGCACGCGAGGTGCGTGCGAGCGCGGCGGCGGGGCCGATCAGGTCCACCCGCAGCACGCCGGGCAGTCCCGGCAGGTCGGCAGGGTCCAGTCGACGGACCTCGGGGCGGGGCCGGTGGAAGGCGTCCATGTAGCCGGTAGCCGTGGCCGGCGGGTCGGCGAGGAAGATGCCGGACCCGTGCGCCGGCCCCTGCAGGAGGAGCGGGGCGATGCCGTCCCCGACCGCCTGCTCCACGACCATGCTCAGGTGCTGGGGTGTGAAGTCCTCGGTGTTGAGCGGCGCCTCGTCGCGGGTGCTCCAGACGAGCGCGCCGTTGGAGAGGACCAGCGGCAGCTCGATGCCGAGCTGCTCGACGATCGGCAGCGTGGTGCTCAGGCGGCGGCCGGTCGCCAGGGCCACCTCAACCCCCCGGGCGCGCGCCGCGGCGATCGCGTCGCGCACGACCGGCGTGACGACGTCCGACGGATCGAGCAGGGTACCGTCGATGTCGAGGACCAGTAGCCGGAACATCTCACCTCCGTGCCGGCGGATAGCGTTTGGCCGGCGCTCCCGGCCAGAGAAGGATACGCGCCCGCGGACGCGAGCGGCTCAGCGGTCGAGTAGGCCCCCCGACTGCCGGTCGCCCGGTGCAGTTTCAGCGTGTGCCGCCGCCTCC
>Ga0307372_10009215_pt1 | contig 13670 bp, 15 predicted proteins | sample OX1MG_FD_202533 | JGI IMG/M metagenome (GOLD analysis project Ga0307372, IMG submission 202533) | Soil microbial communities from Risofladan, Vaasa, Finland - OX-1 | ecosystem: Environmental > Terrestrial > Soil > Coastal area > Acid sulfate soil | place: Finland: Risofladan, Vaasa | collected...
GGTCGCAGTACTCGAAGCCGGCCCGGACGCGGTGACGCTTCGGGGCGAGCTCGTCGTCGACCGAACCGCCTACGACATGACCTGGAGCCCGCTCGCCATGGCCTCCAAGCAGGCCCGGGCCGTGGTCACCGCTCGCTTCGTCCGCGCGTAGCGCGCACGGGCGTGGAATCACCGGGACGTGTGACGAAGGTGCCGCCGTCGCGGGCGCTGCCCTTCGGCCATGTCGATGTCGAACGGGAGCAGCAGTGAAGAGTCGAAACAGTGGCAGCCGGTCGGCTACGCGAGGTGACGACGCCGCGCGCGGCCGTGCCGGCAGCCTTGTCCTCCTCGGCGCGCGAGGTGTGCTCGGCGGCTATCTGGCGGCACACGGCGCGCAGAAGCTCTTCGGCTCGTTTGGCGGCCACGGCATCGAGGCGACCGTGGCCGGATTCGACCGCCGCGGGTTGCGGCCGGCGCCGGTGATGGCACGGGTCGCAGCGGTCTCGGAGCTCGCCGGGGGTGCCTTGACGGCTGTGGGCGCGGCCCATCCGGTCGGCCCGGTCGCTCTCGCGGGGACCATGGCGGTCGCCAGCTCGACGCATCGGGCCAACGGCGCCTTCTCCTCCAACGGCGGCTTCGAGCTGCCGCTCACCAACATGGCTGCCGCGCTCGCGCTCGCGGTTGCGGGCACCGGTCGCTACTCGCTCGACGAGCTCACCGGGCGCTTCCTGCCGAGGCCGGTGAGGCGGCTCGTCGTGGCCGGTGCGGCCGCGTCGGCAGCCGCCTGCCTCGCCATGGTCATGCGGGCGAAGCCAGCGCCGACAGCGCCGCCGCCGGCTGCCGCCACCGGCGACGAGGCCTCGGATGCAGCCGCGGGCGACGAGGCCGCTGAGGCAGCCGAGAGCGCGTAGCCGGGACGAGTGGCGGGTTCCGGCGACGGAGCACCGCAGCACGGCACGTTGCGCGACGATTGGCGCGGCAGCGGGCGTGGGGCGGGCGTCGGGGAGCGCGATGGCGACCGAGGACGACGTGGAGCTCGTGCGCTCGGCCTACGAGGCCTTCGCACGTGGCGACGCGAGCGCGGTGCTCGAACTGGTCGACGACGCCTTCGAGTGGACCTACCTCGACCCTGCGTTCGAGGATCCCGAGCCGCAGGTCTGTCGTGGTCGGGACGAGCTCGCCGCCGGGCTCGGGCGCATGGCGCGGCACGGTCTGCGGTCGCGGCTCGAGGAGGTTGCGGGGGCCGGGGACAAGGTGATGGTGGTCGTGCACACCCCCGGGCTCGACGCGACCCGGACGCGCAAGGCCGACGACCGCAACTTCGAGGTGGTGACGGTCCGCGACGGGCGGATCGTCACGATGCGCGCGTGCCGGGACCGCTCCGAGGCGGCGCGGTTCGCCGGCCTCTCCTAGACGACGAGGGTCGCACTGCGGGACGGGACGGGACGGGACGCCAGCGCGACCTCGACCACGGCACCACGGTCCGCCCGGTGGGCGATCGCGCCAGGAGGAGGTCAGCCGCCGGACCTCCGGCGTGACGCGCGCCCGGGCGAGCGAACGTTCATCGCGGTCGACGGCCGCCCTCGTGCGGTCGGCGCGGCGGCACGGCGACCGGGCGAGCGGTGCTCGCGACCGGGCAGGCTCCCTCCGCGCGGCGGCACGCGGAGAAGTCGCACAGCCTGCACAGCCAGCCGCCGACCGGGCTCGCGCCGCGTTCCCGCTCGGCCAGGCGGGCGGCGGTCAGCTCGTGGAGCAGCCGCTCCAGCAGCGGCGTGAGCGACTCACGCTCGTGCGCGCTCAACGCTGCGAGGACCGCTTCTCCGGCGTGCCTGCGGGCGGCGAGGACCCGGCTCGCCACCGCGGTGCCGCGGCGGGTGAGTGCCACGGCGACCGACCGCCCGTCGCGGCCCGGACCGCGCGTGACGAGACCCGCCTCGCTCAGCTTGTCGACGAGGCGCACCGCGCCGGAGGGCGTCAGCCCGACGACCTGGCGCAGCTCGTCGATCGAGGCGCCGTTCAGGAACTCGTGCAGCGCCACCAGCGCCGCGGGCGCCGCCGCCCCGTGGCCGGCCGCCCCCTCCTCCGCGTGACGGATGCGGTCGCCGATCCCGAGCGCGAGAACGGCGAGGAGGTTCGCCTGTCGCGGATCGGTTGACTCGGTCACAACGCCACCCTAGATTGCAATGTGTGAGTCACACAAACAACGCCCTCCGGTCGGCGTCGGCTCGAGGGATTGCCGACGGAGGTGGACGATGAGCCCCGACGCAGTGGCGAGCTTGATCATGGTCAACCTGGACTGCGCCGACCCGCGCGCCATGGCCGGGTTCTACGCGGCGTTCCTCGGCTGGGAGACACCCCACTGCGAGGACGGGTACTCGATGGTCTCGGACGGTACGACGTCCATCGGGTTCGGCCGGGTCGAGGGCTACACCCCGCCCACGTGGCCCGACGCCGAGCATTCCAAGCAGTACCACCTCGATCTGCGGGTGCACGACCTCGCGGCCGCCGAGGCCGCGTGCGCTCGGCTCGGTGCCACGCTTCCCGACTTCCAACCGGGAGGGGACCGCTGGCGCGTGATGCTGGACCCGGGGGGACACCCGTTCTGCCTCGTTCCCGAGGCCGCCGTCGCCTGAGCGCCGCGTGACTCGTGCCTGAGGCGACGGAACACCAGCGCGCGGACCGGCGGCGCCCGCCGACCTCGATCCGGGTCTGCCTCGAGGTCGGCTCGATCTGGGTGTTCGCGACCGCGCTCGACTGGCCGGGGTGGTGCCGGCGGGGCCGGGGCGAGGAGCGCGCGCTCGAGTGCCTCCTCGACTACGCGGAGCGGTATCGGGCCGTGGTCGGCGGGGAGCTCGCGGTCGGACCCGTCGAGATCGTCGGGCGCAGCGCTGGCAACCGCACGACGGACTTCGGGGCCCCGGGCGCTCGTGGGCCTTGGGACGACGAGCCGCTGGCTCCGGACGAGCGGGAGGGCCTCGTCGGCATTCTCGCGGCGACCTGGCGGTACTTCGACGAAGTCGTCGCGGCCGCGCCCGGCGAGCTGCGCAAAGGCCCGCGCGGCGGAGGCCGCGACCGCGACCTCATCGCCGAGCACGTCCGCGAAGCAGAGCGCGCGTACGCCGCGAAGCTCGGCGCGCGGGTTCCTCCGCGCACCCCGTGGACCGAGCAGCGCGCGACGGTGGCCGGCGCCCTTCGCTCCGAGCGGGCCGGCGGCGCATGGCCCGCTCGCTACGCGATCCGCCGCATCGCGTGGCACGTGCTCGACCACGCGTGGGAGATCGAGGACAAGTCGGTGCGCTGAGCACCTCGGGGTCATGGCCGGGTCGCCGGGTCGCCCGGTCGTCGCGCGCACGAGCCGAGGAGGCGAGGAGGCGAGTCGGTGATGTCGGCGAGCACCGCGACGAGCTGCTCCACCGACGGGGCGCCTTCGACTCCGGCGGCGGTGCGGTAGGTGCGGCACGCGAAGGCCGGGCCGCCGCCGGCGCTCGTGAAGCGGTCGAGGCCGTCGACGAGCACGGTCGGAGATCCGGGGAACGCCGTGCGGGACGCCTCGTCGGGGTCGGCGATCTCCTCGGTCGACACCTCGGGCGGCGGCCCGTCGAGCCGGGCGAAGGCCGAAGCGAGGCGATCGAGGACGAGGGCGAGGTTCGGGCAGCCCGGGACGTGCTGAACCGTGACGCGCTGGACCATGCGTCGACCGTAAACCCTCCTGTGAAGGGGAGAGTCAAGGGGGCTAACGTCGCGCGCGTGGCGATGCGGATCGGGGAGCTCGCGGAGCGGGCGGGCACGTCGGTGAAGACGATCCGGTACTACGACCGGGTCGGCGTGCTCGCACCGTCCGAGCGGAGCGCGTCGGGCTACCGGCTCTACGGCGAGGACGCGCTCGACCGCTACCGCTTCGTGCGTGCGGCGCAGGCGGTGGGGCTGCGCCTCGGCGAGATCCGCGAGGTCATCGCCCTCCGGGACCGGGGTGAGGCGCCGTGCGAGTTCGTCACCGAGCTCATCGCGGCTCGGGCACTGGAGCTCGACGCGCGGATCGCCGAGCTCCGGGGCCTCCGTGAGGAGCTGCGTGCGCTCGCCCGCCGCGCGGGGCGCCTCGATCCGCGCGCCTGCGATCCCCGGCTCGTGTGCCACGTCATCGACACGGGCACCTGACGCGCGAGGTCGCGGCGGCATACCCCCTGCCGGTAGGTGCCCGGGGGAGGGGTGGGGCAGCGAGCCGGACCGCGACCGGGCGCCGCCCGGGCGTGCCCCGCAGCCACTCCCGACCGGCGAGATGCCGGCTCGGTGGCGACGACCCTCGCGGCTGCGCGGGCCACGGCCGAGGAACCTCGGCGTCCGCGCGGCCTCCGAGCTGATACCGGGGTAGGGTATGATTCGGCGGCGACGGGAGGAGAGCGTGATGGCCGAGACGATGACCTACAGCGTTCCGGGGATGACCTGCGAGCACTGCACGCACGCGGTGTCGAGCGAGCTCGGGGCCGTCGCGGGCGTGGCGGGCGTCGAGGTGGACCTCGACACGAAGCTCGTCACGGTCACCGGCGACGGCCTCGACGATCAGGCGCTTCGCGCGGCGATCGAAGAGGCCGGCTACGAGGCCACGTGATGGCGCCCGCGAGCACGTCGAGCTCGCGATCACGGGGATGACGTGCGCCTCGTGTGCGGCGCGCATCGAGAAGCGCCTCAACAAGGTCGAGGGCGTGACGGCGACCGTCAACTTCGCGAGCGAGCACGCCACGGTCGACTTCGACCGCGGGCAGGTCGACCTCGGGGACCTCATCGGCGCGGTCGAGGCCGCCGGGTACGGGGCGGCGCTTCCCGAGGCGGTCACCGACGACGACCCGGCCCGCCCCTACCGCAGCCGGCTCCTACTGGCGGTCGTGCTGACCGTCCCCCTCGTGCTCCTCGCCTGGGTCGCGTCCTTGCGGCCACCGGGTTGGGAGTGGGTCTCGCTCGTCCTCGCCACGCCCGTCGTGTTCTACGCCGGCTGGCCGTTCCACCGCGCCGCCGCGACGAACGCCCGCCACGGGGCGGCGACGATGGACACCTTGATCTCGGTCGGCACCCTCGCCGCGTGGACGTGGTCCACGGTGGTGCTCGTGGCCGCGATCTCGACGAGCGTCTACTTCGACACCGCCGGGGCGATCACCGCGCTGATCCTGCTCGGCCGCTACCTGGAGGCCGGCGCGAAGCGTCGCTCGGGCGAGGCGATCCGCGCGCTCCTCGAGCTCGGGGCGAAGGAGGCCCGGGTGCTTCGCGACGGCGCCGAGGTCCTCGTCCCCGTCGGCGAGCTCGTCGCGGGCGACCGTTTCGTCGTCCGCCCCGGCGAGAAGGTCGCGACCGACGGCGTCGTGGAATCGGGCGCCTCGGCGATCGACCAGTCGATGCTCACGGGCGAGTCGGTGCCCGTCGAGGTCGGCCCGGGAGACGCGGTCGCCGGTGCGACCCTCAACTCCTCGGGACGCATCGTGGTCCGCGCCACCCGGGTCGGCGCGTCCACGGCGCTCTCGCAGATCGCCCGGCTCGTCGCCGACGCCCAGGCCGGCAAGGCGCCGGTCCAGCGCCTCGCCGACCGGGTCTCCGCCGTGTTCGTGCCCGTCGTGGTCGCCGTCTCCGTGCTCACGCTGCTCGGCTGGCTCGTCGTCGGCGGCGCGGCCACGACCACCGCGTTCACCGCCGCGGTCGCGGTGATCGTGATCGCCTGCCCGTGCGCCCTCGGGCTCGCCACCCCGACCGCCCTCATGGTCGGCACCGGGCGCGGCGCCCAGCTCGGCATCGTCATCAAGGGCCCCGAGGTCCTCGAGCAGACCCGCCAGGTCACGACCGTCGTCCTCGACAAGACCGGCACGCTCACCGAGGGCAGGATGGCCGTCTCCGCCGTGCTCCCGGCCAGCGGTGTCACCGAGGACGAGCTCCTGTCGCTCGCGGCCGGCGCCGAGGACGCGAGCGAGCACCCGATCGCCCGGGCCATCGCCGCCCACGGCCGTGAGCGCCTCGGCGCGCTGCCGGAGGCCGAGTCGTTCTCGGCCCGCGCCGGCCTCGGGGTCGAGGCAGTCGTCGACGGCCACGCGGTCGTCGTCGGCCGCCCGGACCTGCTCGCCGACTGGGGCGTGCGGCTCCCCGCGGGGCTCACCGCCGAGGTGGCCCGCCTCGAGGCCGCCGGCTCGACCGTGGTCGGCGTCGCCGCCGACGGCGAGGTGAAGGGGCTCGTCGCGGTCGCGGACCGGATCAAGGCGACGAGCCGCCAGGCCGTCGCCGAGCTGCGTGCGCTCGGGCTCACACCGGTGCTCTTGACCGGGGACAACGAGGCGACCGCCCGCGCCGTGGCCGCCGAGGTCGGCATCGACCGGGTCCTCGCGGGCGTCCTGCCCGCGGACAAGGCCGCCGAGGTGGCCCGGCTGCAGGCGGCCGGCGAGGTGGTCGCGATGGTCGGCGACGGCGTGAACGACGCCCCCGCCCTCGCTCGCGCGGACCTCGGCATGTCCATCGGGACCGGCACGGACGTCGCGATCGAGGCCTCCGACATCACCCTCGTCGCCGGCGATCTCCGGGCGGCCGCGGACGCGATCCGCCTCTCGCGCCGCACGCTGTCGACGATCAAGGGCAACCTGTTCTGGGCGTTCGGCTACAACGTCGCCGCCGTCCCGCTCGCGGTCGCGGGGCTCGTCAACCCGATCGTCGCCGCCGCCGCGATGGCGTTCTCGAGCGTGTTCGTCGTCACGAACTCGCTTCGCCTGCGCCGCTTCCGCCCGACCGAGGAGCGCCGATGACCGACTCCGCTCCAGGCGCGGCGCATCCGGCGGCCATCGCGACAGCGAGGCCCTACGGCTACGTCGCCAACGACGACAAGGACGCGCTGATCAAACGCATGCGCCGCATCGAGGGCCAGGCCCGGGGCATCGAGAAGATGATCACCGACGACCGCTACTGCATCGACATCCTGACCCAGATCGCCGCGGCGACCACGGCGCTCGAGACGGTGGCCGGCATCCTCCTCGACGACCACGTCAACCACTGCGTGCGCCACGCCCTCGCCTCCGGCGACGAGGCCGCCGCCGCCGAGAAGACCAAGGAGCTGCTCGAGGCCGTCCACCGGTTCATCCGGACCCGGTGACCGGAAGGGCGCGTCCGGGCGCCCGGCGGACCTCGGGACCTCAGAGCCCGCGCTGGACCATGTCGAGCGCCCTCGCGACGGAACGCTCGCGCGCCTCGGGGCGAGCAGGCGGAGCGGGCCGTCGACGAACAGCGACGCGAGCCCGTGGACCGTCGCCCAGGCGGCGTCCTCGGCCGCGGGACGGCGCTGCGGTGGGATCGCACCGGCCTCGACGAGCTCGTCGAGGCGGGCGCTGAGGATCGTGTAGGGGTCGGGTCGGCCGGCTTCACCGTCGGGGGACGCAGGCGGCGACGCGCGGTGCGCGACCGTGGTGAACGCGGTGCGGAACCATCCCGGCTCCGCGACCGCGAAGTCGACGTACGCCCGACCGATCGCCTCGAGCCGCGGCCCGCGTCGTCCCGACCGGATCGGCGACCGTGACGCCCGCCAGCCGCTCCTCCATCAGCTCACCGAGCGCGCCGGGACACCGCTGCGCGGTCGTCGCGAGCAGGTCGTCGTGGTCGGCGAAGTGCCGGTACGCCGCGCTGTGCGACACGCCGGCCTCGCGGGACACCGCGCGCAGCACGATGGCGTCCGGGCCGCCTTCCCGTGCGAGCCGCCGCGGCATGCGCGGCCGGGATGCTCGGCGCGACGGCCCTGCCCGGCCGGTCGCGCGAGTCCGGCGTGGTCGGGGCCGCGCAGCTCGCGGTGCTCGAGGGCGCGGCGTGAGTGCGACGGCCCGGCGGCGCGGCGCCGCCCGTCACGCCGGCCGACGTCGCCGGTCACCGGCCGACTGGTCACCGGCACCGCCTCGGCGCGCCCGAGTGCCGGCTCGGCGGGCGCCGGGTCAGGTACCCGGTCGGGCCAGCGTGAGCTGGAAGTCGCCGGCGTGGTCGCGCCAGACGGCCCGGGTCGCGAGGCCGGCGGCGGCGAGCTCGGCGGCCACCTGGCTCGGGGTGAACTTCGCGGAGATCTCGGTCAGGATCTCCTCACCCGCCCGGAAGTCCACGACGAGGTCGAGGTCCGCGACGACGACCGTGTGGGCCCGCGCGGCGCGCAGGCGCATCTCGATCCACCGCTCCTCGGGGTCCCAGCGCACGCGATGCTCGAACGTGGCGGGATCGAATCCGGCGTGCAGCTCGCGGTTCACGACGGCGAGCACGTTGCGGTTGAACGCTGCGGTGACCCCGGCCGCGTCGTCGTACGCGGCGAGGAGCCGCCCGACGTCCTTCACGAGGTCGGTCCCGAGGAGCAGGTGCGCGTCGCGGCCCATCTGTCGCCGGACGCGGTCGAGGAACCGTCGCCGAGCCGTGGGGAGCAGATTGCCGATCGTGCCACCGAGGAACGCCCACAGCTGGCGCCCGCCCGCCGGGATGCTCCCGAGATGGTGGCGGAAGTCGCCGACGACCGCGTGCACGTCGACGTCGTACCGGCGGCCGAGCGTCTCGGCCGCGTCGGCGAGGACCTCGTGGCTGATGTCGAACAGGACGATCCGCTCGAGATTGCCGGCTGCCGCCATCGCGTCGAGGAGCAGCCGCGTCTTGTCGGAGGTGCCGGACCCGATCTCGACGAGCGTGTCGGCGCGCGTCGCGGTCGCGACGTCCGCGGCCCTGCTCGCGAGGATCGAGCGCTCGGCGCGGGTGGGGTAGTACTCGGCCAGCCGGGTGATCTCGTCGAACAGCCGGCTCCCAGCGTCGTCGTAGAACCACGCGGGCGGGATGTGCTTTTCCGGGCCGCCGAGACCGGCCCGGACGTCGTCGCACAGCGCCCGCCGCCGCTCCTCCGCGCCGACGAGGACGTCGAGGCTCAGCTGGCGTCGCAACTCCCGACCTCCTCGAGGTCGCGGGCGAGATGCACGCCGGTGAAGGGCCAGCGGGCGCCGGGCGGGAAGAAGTTGCGGTAGGTCGGCCGCACGTGCCCGACCGGCGTGGCGCACGACCCGCCCCGCAGCACGTGCTGGTTGACCATGAACTTGCCGTTGTACTCGCCGACTCCGCCCGGCCACGGGCGGAAGCCGGGGTAGGGCAGGTAGGCGGACGCCGTCCACGCCCACACGTCGCCGTAGAAGGTGTCGGCCGTCTGCGGCCGGGGATGGGGGTGGGAAGGGTCGAGGAAGTTCCCCGTCACGGGTCGGTCCGCGGCGACGGCCTCCCACTCGGTCTCGGTGGGCAGCCTCGCGCCGGCCCAGCGGGCGTAGGCGTCGGCCTCGTAGTAGCTCACGTGGCAGACCGGCTCGTCGGAGTCGAGCCGCCTGCGGCCCGCGAGCGTGAAGACGCTCCAGCTCCCGTCCTCCTCGCGCCAGTACAGCGGAGCCGTCCACCGCTGCTCGTTCACCGCCGCCCAGCCGTCGGACAGCCACAGCTCGGGGCGCCGGTACCCGCCGTCGTCGACGAACGCGAGCCATTCGCCGCAGGTGACCGCCCGACCGGCGATCTCGAACGGCGCGAGCTGGACGGCGTGGCGCGGCGTCTCGTTGTCGAACGCGAAGCCCGCGCCGCCGTGCCCGACGGCGGCCTCGCCGCCTTCGTGGCGGACCCAGCTTGTGACGCGGTCCCGCGGCGACTCGGGCGCGGCCGGCGCGGCGCTCGTGTAGACGGGGTCGAGCGGGTTGGTCGACAGCACGTGCTTGATGTCCATCACGAGCAGCTCCTGGTGCTGCTGCTCGTGATGGAGCCCGAGCTCGGTGAGGAACGTCGCGTCCGCGCCGACCGGCGTGTCGAGCAGCCGCCGCATGTGCTCGTCGACGTGCCGGCGGTAGGCGGTGACCTCGGCGACGCCGGGGCGGGAGACGAGGCCGCGTGCGGGCCGCGGGTAGCGGGCGCCGACGGCCTCGTAGTAGGAGTTGAACAGGTAGCCGAAGCCCGGGTGGTACTCGGCGTAGCCGGGCAGGAACGCCTTGAGCAGAAACGTCTCGAAGAACCAGCTGACGTGCGCCCGGTGCCACTTGGTCGGGCTGACGTCCGGCATCGACTGGACCGTCTGGTCCTCCGCCGACAGCGGCGCCGCCAGGCGCTCGGTGAGCCCGCGGACCGCGACGTAGCGCGCGGCGAGCCGCTCCGGCTCGGGGCCTCCGGACGGACCGCCGTCCGCGCCGGGGCCCGCCTGCTCGTCGGTGCTGATCGTGGTCAATGCCGTGACCTCCGTGGCTCTCGGGAGCGCGCCGCGCTCGTCGCGCGATACCCGGCTCCGCCGGTTTCGATTCCTGCCGGCACCGCTCAGAGCCCGAACGCCTCGAGGAGCCGAAGCCAGACCTCGCTCAACGTCGGGTACGAGGGCACCGCGTGCCATAGACGATCGATCGGCACCTCGCCGACGATCGCAATCGTCGCGCCGTGGAGCAGCTCGCCGGCGTCGGGCCCGACGAACGTCGCACCCACGACCACCCGGCGGTCCTCGTCGACGACGAGGCGGGCGTGGCCCCGGTAGTCGTCGGCGTGGAGGGCGGCACCCGCGACCCGGCCGAGGGCGTAGTCGACCGCACGGACCCGCAGGCCGGCCGCGGCCGCCTGCGCCTCCCCGAAGCCGACGGCGGCGACCTCGGGATCCGTGAACACGACCTGGGGGACCGCGCGGTGATCGGCGGTCGCGCTGTGCCGGCTCCACGGCCGGTCGTCCAGCTCACCCGCAGCGCGGGCGACGATCGCGTCGCCGCACACCCTCGCCTGGTACTTCCCCTGATGTGTGAGCAGCGCCCGGTGGTTCACGTCACCGGCCGCGTAGAGCCACGCGCCCTCGACGCCGCGCACGGCCATGGAGTCGTCCACGTCCAGCCAGCTGCCCGGTGCGAGGCCGACGGTGTCGAGGCCGAGGTCGTCCGTGCGCGGACGCCGACCGGCCGCCACCAGGAGCTCGTCGCCGGCGGCGACCCCGCTGTCGCCGAGGTGCACACGCACCGTCGCGTCGCCGAGGCGCTCGGCCGCGGTGACCGTGACCCCGGTCCGCACCTCGACGCCCGTCGCCCGCATGGAGTCCGCGACCAGCTCGCCGGCGACCGGCTCGTAGGCGGGCAGCAGCCGGTCGGCCATCTCGAGCAGGACCACGCGAGTGCCGAGGCTCGCCCACGCCTGGGCGAGCTCGCAGCCCGCCACCCCACCTCCGAGGACGACGAGGCGCCCGGGCGGCCGAGCGGCGCTCGTGGCCTCCTTCGTGGTCCACGGCCGGGAGTCGCTCAGCCCGGGGATCGGCGGCACGGCGGGAGCCGAGCCGGTCGCGACCACGACCGCGTGCCGGGCGTGGAGCACGACCGTGCCCGACGCGGTCCCGACTTCGACGCGGCGCGCTCCCGCGAGGCGCCCCTCGCCACGCACGAGCGCGATCCCGGCCCCGTCGAGCCAGCCGACCTGACCCGCGTCGTCCCAGTCGCTCGCGAAGCGGTTCCTCCGCTCCAGGACCGCCGCGGCGTCGAGGTCACCCGTCGCGGCCTCGCGGCTGCCCGCCACCCGGCGAGCGGCGCCGAGCGCGTGGCCCGGGCGGAGCAACGCCTTGGACGGCATGCACGCCCAGTACGAGCAGTCACCGCCGACGAGCGCGGACTCGACCACCACGGCCGTCAACCCGCCCTTCGCCGCCCGGTCGGCGACGTTCTCGCCGGTCGACCCGGCGCCGACCACGACGACGTCGTACGTCCGCTCCTCGGTCATCGGTGCTCCTTCCGCCGGGCGCGCCGCGGACGCGGCGGCGCGCGGCCGTCCAGGTGTTCGGTGAGCCCGTCGCCGGTCGGCGCCCGTCGAGCCGTCGGCGGGCCCGGCTCAGCGGCCGCGCAGGCGGCCGAGCAGCGCGGGGCGGCGGGCTGCAGGCGTGCCCGCGGGTTCGCCCGCGGACTCGGGGCGGGCCCGCTCTACCGTGACGCCGCGCCAGAACGCGATCCGACCGGCGATCTCGCGAGCGGCCGGGCTCGGCTCCGGGTAGTACCAAGCCGCGTCGTGGTTCTCCTCGCCGGCCACGACCACGCTGTAGTAGCTCGCCGTGCCCTTCCACGGGCATCGGGACTCGGTCGTGCTCTCGCGGAGGTACCTCCGGTCGACGGCCTCGGGAGGGAAGTAGTGGTTGCCCTCCACGACCACCGTGTCGTCGCTCTCGGCGATGACCTCGCCGTTCCACATCGCTCGTACCATGGGTCCGGTAACCCCGTCCGGCCGCCGAGCATTCCGGGATCGCCCGGACGTCTCGCTGCTGTCGTCGCCGCGGCGGTCGAGCACCGCCCCGACGAGTCCGGCCGCAGCGGCCATGAGCCCACCCGCGCGCCGCAGCGCTCGCGCATCGTCGACCCGGCCCGGATGCACCGATGTCGGGTGGGTGTCGGGCGTGGCGCACCGCCAGGCACCCGATCGTCGCGAGCGGAACGTCCCGACCGCTCGCGTACCCGGTGCTAGCTCGAGGTGCCCGGCACGATCGCCGCCTTCAGGCAGGACCGATCGGAGCGCACCGCATCGAGCGCCGCGCCGAACTCCTCGAGACCGAATGTGTGCGTGACGATCCCGTCGGTCCGGATGCGGCCCGAGCGCAGCTCGGCGAGCGCCCGATCGAAGCAGTGGGTCTGGGCGAACGATCCCTTCACGGTGAGCTCGCGGCGGAAGATCTCGTAGGGGCTGAACGCGGTCCGGTCGGACTCGCCGGCCATGCCGTAGACGAGCACGGTCCCGCCGTCGCGCACGAGCGACGGGCAGCGCTCGATCAGCTCCGGTGCGCCGGTGGCGTCGACGGCGACGTCGAAGCCGTCCGGCGCGACGGCACGCACGAGCTCGACGCTCTCGGCCGGCGCCGACCGGTCGACGAGCACGGTGCGGTCGACGCCGAACGAGCGTGCGAGCTCCAGCTTGAAGGCCGTGGGCCCCGCGACCGTGACTCGGGCCGCCCCGCCGTGGAGCAGCGCCTGCGCGAGCAGCAGGCCCGTCGGGCCCGCGCCGAAGACGACCACGTCGGCCCCGGGGCGCAGGTCGAGGACGTCCATCCCGTGCACGACGCAGGCGAGCGGCTCGGTCACGACCACGGTCATGAGGTCGAGGTCCTCGGCGTCGAAGCACTTCTCGGCCCTGACGACGACGAGCTCGGCGAACCCGCCGGCGGCGTTCACCCCGAGGGAGCGGAAGTTGCGGCAGAACAGCGGCTGGTCTCGCCGGCAGTAGCTGCAGTGCCCGCAAAGGACCGTGTTGTCGGCCGCGACGCGCTGCCCCAAGTCGAGCCCGGCGACCCCGTCGCCCAGTTCCTCCACCCTCCCGACGATCTCGTGACCCGGTGTGAGCGGGTACGCGGAGAAGAAGCCGCCGTCGTGGATGTGCAGGTCCGTGCCGCACATCCCGGCGATCTCGACGCGCAGCAGCACCTCGCCGGGCGCGGGGCGGGGCGTCGGGACCGTCGTCACGGCGAAGTGGCCCGCCGACTCGTAGACGACCGCCCGCACGCGCCCATCCTTTCACGCCTCGCCCGAGGCGCGAGCACGAAGTCCGGCCGGGATCTCGGTGCGACGGGTGCCCGTCGATCCGTGAGACGCCGCCGCCGCCGCCGCCGCCGGCGGCCGGTCGATCGGCACCCGCTGGCCGCGTGGGGGTGGACCGTGCGCCTCGGCCGGGCGCCGAGGGGCGGCGATTGACGCCGGTCA
>Ga0307372_10009216_pt1 | contig 13669 bp, 9 predicted proteins | sample OX1MG_FD_202533 | JGI IMG/M metagenome (GOLD analysis project Ga0307372, IMG submission 202533) | Soil microbial communities from Risofladan, Vaasa, Finland - OX-1 | ecosystem: Environmental > Terrestrial > Soil > Coastal area > Acid sulfate soil | place: Finland: Risofladan, Vaasa | collected...
TTCGGAGCGCCTTGTGGGTGATCAAAGGCAAACGAATCGGCGTGCTGGGTCTGGCCTTCAAACCAAACACCGACGATATCCGGTTCTCTCCGCCCATTGAATTGGTCAAGCGGTTGCTCACCGAAGGGGCGCACATTAGCGCATATGATCCCGCTGCGGCGGAACGAGCCCGGCAGTTGCTTCCTGAGGTCAGCTATTGCAGGGACCCCTATGAGGTCGCAAACGGTGCCGACGCTTTGCTGGTTGTAACGGAGTGGGAAGAGTTCCGCACTCTGGATTGGGAGCGGGTTCATCGCTCGATGGCCCGGCCGCTGGTCCTCGATGGCCGAAACCTGCTGGATCCGAATCTGATGGCCCAGAGAGGCTTTGAGTATCACTCCTTCGGCAGGCCCGAATAAGCCGGAGCCCTCTGAAGCATTGCCTCGAATATCGTTTTGAGCCTGCGCAAATTCGAAACTGCGCGCCGATGTGACGGCCACTTAGCGTATAAATCTCCTGCCTTCTTTCCTGCCCACTCTTCAGTAAGGGCCTGACTCCCGCCATTTCTTCCTGCCTTAGCAACCCATCTTGAACGTTAACTTCGGGGGAAAAAAGCCGGCGGAGCCGTGTCTCTGATGGGCGCTTTCCGGTTTTGCACCGCGTCGCAAAACTGTTGGGTTGTCATTTCATCTTGCCTGACGGGCCAAGAAGCCTGAAAATAACGACGAATGAATTCCGTTAAGCTCTACTGGACTTATGGCCGCCCCTTTACCCTCATTCCTCCCATGGTGGGGATTTTTTCGGGGTCTCTGATTGGATACGGGGCGACGCACGTTCACCTCGTTCCTTTTCACATCGTGCTGGCTGTTCTGGCCGCGGGCGTACTGAACGCAGCGTCAAATGGGATCAATCAAATTTGCGATTTCGAGAACGATCGCGTCAACAAACCCCACCGGCCGCTGCCTTCCGGCCGGATGAGCCGCCGCCAGGCCTGGATTTTTGTGGTCGTGACTTATTTTCTGGCGCTGGCGATGGTAGCGACCATCAATTGGCAGATTTTCTGGATTTACATTGTGGCGGCGCTTGCAACCCTGGCGTATTCGGTGCCGCCCGTCCGGCTGAAGCGCCATACGTGGGGCTCCAACATGATTATCGCCCTGATCCGCGGCGGGCTGCTGAAGGTGGCCGGCTGGGCGGCGGTGGCGACCGTTCTTCATTCCGTCGAACCCTGGTACATTGGTTCCATCTATGTGGTGTTTCTGCTGGGCGCCACAACCACAAAAGACTTTGCTGATATCGAAGGCGACCGCCTGGCCGACTGCATAACCTTGCCGGTCCGATATGGCGCCACCTGGAGCGCCCGGGCGATCAGTCCCTCGTTTATCCTTCCCTGGTTGATGTTGCCGCTCGGTTTGTACCTGCACATCCTGACGGGGAATCCGACGGCGATTATCATTCTGAGCATCATCATGCTTTCGTGGGGAGCGTACGTCATTTATCTTATCAATGACGACCCTCGCCGGTTGGTGACGGAAGGGGAAAATCATCCCGGATGGCATCACATGTATTGGATGATGATGGTAGGACATCTGGGGCTCGCGGCAGCGTACCTGATCGGCTAAAGTGGATGTTGTTTCGGGAGTTCAGCCTTTTGCTGCCGCGCCGGCGGCGAATCGAACGAGCGAATGATTCTTCTGACGGGTTCAACGGGTTACCTGGGATCGCGGATCGCGCACGCGCTGGTTGAGCGCGGCGAACCGTTCCGCGTGTTGGTCAGGAATCCTGCCCGGATTGGCCTTGTCCCTGCTGAGGCCCGTTGCGAAATTGTGACCGGAGGCCTGGGCGACAGGGAAGTCGTGGCGGCAGCGTTGCGCGGCGTCAAGCAGGTGATTCATTCGGCGGCGCTGGTTAAAATGTGGGTCAGGGACCCGCAGGATTTTCGGCGGGTCAACGTCGAGGGACTGAAAGCCCTGCTCGAAGCGGCGGACCGTGCCGGCGTCGAACGCGTGGTATACACTTCGTCGTTTATTGCGGCGGGACCGTCTTCCGATCCGAACGCATGCGAGGGGCGCTGTAACCGTGGGCCTTATTGCAATGAGTATGAAGAAACCAAGGCGCAGGCGCTCGACTGGCTGCGGGCCGAAGGTTTTGCACGGTTCCCTGTGGTGGCGTTGCTTCCGGGAGTCATTTACGGCCCCGGCCCACTGACGGAAGGCAACCTGGTGGGAGGGATGATTCAGCAGTACACGAAAGGAAAATTTCCCGGCTTGCTGGGTTCGGGCGAACAGCGCTGGAGTTTTTCGTTTAATGCCGAAGTCGTTCAGGCGCACCTGGCGGCGCTCGAAAAGGGCAGGGCGGGGGAAGAATATTTTCTGGCCGGTGATAACCGAAGCTTGAATGATCTCTTTAGCGTACTGGCTCGTTTGACGGGCGTCACGTTCCCGGTGCGGCATCTTTCCTTTGGAATCGGGAAAGCGTTTGGCGCGCTGGAAGTGGCGCGCGCGCGGCTTTTCAATCACCAGCCGCAGTTGACTCCGGGCGTGGTGGAAATCTTTAAGCACGACTGGGTTTACTCCAGCCGCAAAGCCAGCCGCGAACTCGGCTATCGCGTGATTCCGCTGGAAGAAGGACTTCGCAGCACATTGGAGGCAGGGCTTGGGTGAGGCTTCTGTCTGCAACGGCTTGGGGAGGCGGCCGGTTATTTCCGCGCGGAAGGTCGTCCACATTTCGATGCTGTCGTTCGCGTTGTTGCTGCCCTTCCTGACCTGGGTCGAGGCGGCCGGGGCGGCGCTCGCGGCGCTCCTTTTCAACCTGTTTGTGCTCCCTCGCCTCGAACTCGACCTCGGCAAGCAGGTGGCCGTTACAGTGGGCGAAAGCCGGCCCGTTGCGTGGACCGGCATTGTCGCCTATCCCGTCTCCGTCCTGCTGCTGATTCTGCTGTTTGGCCGGCGTATGGAGGTGGTGGGAGCCGTGTGGGCCATCATGGCGCTGGGTGATGGGTTTGCCAGCGTGGCCGGCGAGACTTTGCGCGGGCCTGCGATTCCCTGGAACCGGGGAAAGTCGTGGTCGGGCTTTTTGGCCTTTATCGCCGCCGGAACCCTGGGAAGCTTTGCGCTGGGCCGCTGGATCGATCCGTCACTCCCCGAGCTGAAAGTTCTGCTGATCTGCGCCGCCACGGCAACGGTGGGAGCCGTGGTGGAGACCCTTCCGATCGGCCTGGACGACAACGTGTCCGTCCCGCTGGTCTGCGGCGGGTTCATGTATTGCGCCCTGCTGATCCAGTGGTCGGCCCTTGAGAGCAACCTGCCTTATCTCGGGGTGCGCGTGCTGCTGGCCGTCGCTATTAACGGAGTCTTTGCCCTGGTGGCGCTGGCCATTCGCACGGTGAACCGCTCCGGGGCGGCGATGGGCTTCCTGATGGGCGCCATCATCTACATGGGCTACGGTTATAAAAGCTTTCTGATTCTGCTGGTGTTTTTCCTTCTGGGCACGGTGGCGACTCGTCTGGGCTACTCAAGGAAGGCTGCACGGGGCGCGGCGGAAGGCCGGGGCGGAGCGCGGAGCTGGCGGGAGGCCACGGCCAACACGCTGGCGGCGGCTTTCTTTTCCGTGCTGGTTATTACCACCCATTATGAGGCCGCCTTCCTGGTGGCGATGATTGCGGCGCTGGCGGAAGCTGCCGGCGACACCATCTCCAGCGAAATCGGGCAATGGCTTTCCGGCCGAGCTTACCTGATTACAACCTTGAAGCCGGTGCCAGCGGGGCAGGACGGCGGAATCTCGCTGGTGGGAACTTTGGCGGGCATAACTGCGACCGTTGCTATTGTCGCCGTGGGCTACGGCTTGGGGCTGTGCCGCCCGGAAACCGCCGTGGTCGCTCTGGTGGCCGCCGGGGCAGGGAATTTGTTTGACAGTGTTCTCGGCGCCACCATCGAACGCCGTGGACTGGTCACCAACGGCATCGTCAACTTTGCGGGAACCAGCTTTGCCGGCGGCCTCGCCCTGGGGCTGCTGCTGACGCTGCACCTGGTGTGACGATGCGGAATTCGTTGGCCAGCGCGTCAGGGCGCCTGAAGCCGTGCTCTGACGCGATTGGTTGGCCTCCCGTGACGTGCCATTATTTATGGCGCGCGGTATAAGAACCCACGCTCAAAGACGCGTTGTCCGTGGCGCCTATACCGTGAAGGAAAACTACGATCAATTACAAGGCGGTTGACCGGAACCACATGGAAGTTCTTCCACCAGCGTGGTCTTGGGCTGAACAGGCAAGACCATCGGCTGCCGGGGCTGTTGGGAAAAATCAAAGTCCTTCATGAGGTTTCCGAGCTTCGGACTGTTTTCCCGAACGTACGGCCTGGAGTCCGGCCGCCCGTCGATCTTGGGGTCGAGGCGCTGGCCGTGGAGAAAAACGTCCTCGATAAATTTCAGGTAGGCGTCGTAGCTCAGCGTTTGATGGTCGATGTACCCGCGTTTCGCATAGGGACTGATCACAAGGGCCGGAACGCGGATGCCGTAGCCCAGCGAATCAACGCGGGGCGGCATAACGTTGTCGTAAAATCCTCCCCAATCGTCCCAGGTGATGAAGATGGCCGTGCTCTTCCAGTCGGGGCTCTCCATCGCGGCATTTACAATTCTTGTGTCGTAGGATTGCCCCACGCTTACCTTGGCGGGAGGATGCTGACTATCCTCCCTATTTGGGGAAATCCACGAAACGGAGGGCAGGGTCCCGGCTTTGGCGGCCTCAAAAAAACGGCCAAGGTCTTCGATATTGGCCAGTTGATGATCCTCATGGACGTCCGTAAAGCCGGGCAATACGTTCCAGATGCTGGGAACGCCGCTCGAGCTGGCTTCGCTGGCGCTAAGAAACCCCCGAGGTCTGTTCGTGGCCGTCCCAGTTCCCTTGGGCGGGGCCGGCGAGGACGACAGCGCGCCGTGGTCCAGGTAGTAAACCCAGCTCACCTGCGCTTTGTTCAACAGGTAGGTAATATCCGTCCACGCGAACGGCGTGGGCTTTTTGGGCGTCCTATTTGGGGGTTGGAGAGCGCTCACGCAGCTCATGGGGTTGGCGGCCTGGCCGCATGTCGCCGACCACGCGGAAACAAGGAACAAATGCGACGGGAAACTCCAGGAGTGAACCGATTCGAACATATGGTCCTGGAGTACAAAGTTTTTCGCATAGGCCCAGTAATTGGGGAGATCTCCTCCGTCGTGGTATCCCATGACCTGATCAGAATCTTTTGGTTCCGCGGGATGATGGCAGTTCCGGATAGGCCCCGCATACCCATGAAGATTGAAACCGAATCCTCCCGAGACCTGGACTTCTCTGATGAATCCATTCATCGCTCCGTTCGCAATATCCGCCAAAGACGCTGCTGCCTCGTGCGGGCCGCCGCAGTTCACATCGTTGTGGTCGAGATAGGGCTTGACGCATTCTCCCGTCGTGGGATCGGGAACGCAAACCGCGGGCACCCCGTTCCGCATGGGAATGCCGTCCGCTCCCGGGTACGTGCCAAAGTAGGAATCAAAGGAACGATTTTCCTGAAATATGATAATGACGTGCTTGATAGGTATGTCTTTTAAGGCCGAGTCCGCTTGCCCTTTGCCCGCGGCTTCGGCTCGCGCGGCAGAAGCCATGAGCATCCCCATCAAAAGCAACAAGGACGCACAGACTCGAATCCGCCAACTGAAGCGATAAGCCTGCTCCTTCATTTTGAGAATCCTCCTTTTGCTGACGGCGGATCTTTCTTATCGCACACCCTAAAATCAACTGTCATCCCGCCATGATTTCGCGATCAGAAGAAGAACCCACGGTCAAAAACGCGTTGACCGTGGGGCCTTCATCGCGAAGGAGAACCCGCGGTCAATCACAAGACTTTTGACCGGGGCCGCACGGAGGATTTTCCACCAGCGTCGTCTTGGGTTGAACGGGCAAGACCATTGGCGGCTGGGGCCGCTGGGAAAAATCAAAGTCCTTCATCAGATTCCCCAGCATTGGATTATTTTCCCGTACGTCCGGCCTGGAGTCCGGCCTTCCGTCGGTTTTGGGATCGAGCCGCTGGCCGTGGAGAAACACGTCCTCAATAAATTTGAGGTAGGAGTCGTAGCTCAGCGTCTGATGGTCGATGTGCCCGCGTTTCGCATAGGGACTGATGACAAGGGCCGGCACTCGGACGCCTAAGCCCATGGAATCAACGCGGGGCGGAGGAACGTGATCGTAAAAGCCTCCCCAATCGTCCCAGGTGATGAAGATCGCCGTGCTCTTCCAGTCAGGGCTCTGCATCGCGGCATTCACAATCTTCGTCACGTAGGATTGCCCCACGCTCACCTTGGCCGGAGGATGCTCGCTATCATTGCCGTTGGGGGAAACCCAGGAAACTGAAGGCAGGGTTCCATCTTTGGCCTCCACAAAGAAGCGGCTCAGGTCCTGGATATTGGGCAGTTGCTCATCCTGATGGACGTCTGTGAAGCCAGGCAGCACGTTCCAGATTTCGGGAACGCCGCTATTGGCATTCTTGGCCCGCGATTTGGGGCTGGGCATTTTAAAGCGTCCGCGAGTCCTCTGCTGCCCGGAAGCCGGCGGCAGCGCGCCGTGGTCCAGGTAGTAAACCCAGCTCACATGATTTTTGTGCAGCAGGTAGGTAATATCCGTCCATCCGAAGGGCGTGGGGTTTTTGAGCGTCCGATCCTTGGGCATGAGAGCGCTCACGCAACTCTTGGGGTTGTCAGACTTGCCGCAATTGGCCGACCATGCGGAAACAAGATACAAATGCGACGGAAAACTCCAGGAATGCAACGACTCAAACATGTGGTCCTGGAGCACAAAGTGCTTTGCGTAGGCCCAGTAATTCGGGATGTCGCCTCCGTTGTGGTATCCCATGACGGCATCAGACTCTTTGGGGTTAGTGGGCTCCTTACAGTATTTGAAAGCCCAGTCAAGCGGATATAAACCGAATCTTGCCTGTGCCTGGACTTCGGTGATAAACCCATCCATCTTTCCGTTCGCGACGGACGCCAAAGAATTTTCTGCTGCATGCGGGCCGCCGCAATTCACATCGTTGTGGTCGAGATAGGGCTTGATGCATTCTCCCGTCTTGGGATCGAGATTACAGGCCGTGGGCACCCCGTTCCGCATCGGAATGCCATCCGCTCCCGGGTACGTGCCAAAGTAGGAATCAAAGGAACGATTTTCCTGAAAAATAATAATAACGTGTTGGATGGGAATGTCCTTCAGGGCCGACGCCGCTTGCCCTTTGCCCGCGGCTTCGGCTCGCGCGGCAGAAGCCATCAGCATCCCTATCAACAGCACCAGGGACGCACAGACTTGAATCCGCCAACTGCAGCGATAAGCCTGCTCCTTCATTTTGAGAATCCTCCTCGTTTTAGACGGTCTTCGCTCAGCGATAAAGCGTTGAGCGCACGGCGATAATACATCCGCCCCGGAAACAATGCAAGGCGTGGACCCTGATGAATGGAGACCCCGCGGTATCCAGTTCTCACGTCCCGGGCACTTCAAAGGCGGGCATAACAAAACAGTAGGATGAGTAGTGGATCTCGCTCCATGCCAACTTCTGTGGCGGCGCGCCGGAAAACAGAGGAATGTTAACGGGCGTGAAGTGAACTCTCACACGCATTGCCGAGAGTCCTTGCGTAAGATCGCGAGAAATCAGAAACTCGTCGTCGCGGAAGCGCCGGTCCGAGGTCTCCATCAAGTGCTCCGTCGCTCCCAGCTCGTCTTTAGGATGGGAATAGACGCAGGTATTTGATCCGGCAAGGCGCCAGATGCCGGCAAGTTTCCATTGAGCCGGGTCGTGCGGGTTTCCATTCGCGTCACAGACGTAGACCTCGGCGCGTTGATTGGGAAAAGAATAATCCAGCGTTCGACGCAACATGACTCCGAAGTTGTCGGGCGTTAATTTCAGCGTGAATTCGGATGTGCCTGTCGTGGTACGGCCTGCCTCCGTGTGAGCGGGATAAATTTCCTTTCCATCCAGGTGATCGACTCCCCATTCGTAACGGGATGTGATCTCGTATGGATTGCTCGCATCCGGTGAGTCATACAGGTGCGCCTTCTCACTCGCAAGGTCGCCCACGCTCAGCTCGTCCGTCTTGATCACGGAAGGACCTGGCAGGCCATACCAGTACGTTACCGTTTCGTAATGTTCGGAGGAATTGTCCGTCCCTCCGTGCTCCAACTGAATGCGGGCGTTCTTGCCGAAAGGCATCAGATCGGCCAGGAGATACCGGTACTCCGACTCAATCAGGTCTTCGTCGCATTTTGCTTCTTCGGGGCTCCGGGCGCCCACGGGATGTCCTGCGAAAGGCAGGGTCGTGGTCTGCCCATGTTCCCAGTAATCGCCGCCACCTCCCCACTCCTCCGTTCCTGTCCCCTGGGCTTGAGGGGTCTTGCTGTCATCAAAGAAAAAACGTGGATCACCCTCCAGTGTCGACAACTTGGCGCGCTGCGAGAAGATCACGGAAGTGCCGACAAAACTCCCAGACCAGTCGCCTCCACCTTCAATGCAGCGAGTATCCAACAGCGTGAGGTCCTCGCCAGGGACCGGGTGTGGATGATCACGATACGTCGCGTGGAAATAGGCGGCATGGTTGGCGGGATCTTTGAAGGGCGCGTAGCGGATGCTCCATTGCACTCCCGGAATCGGCGACGCGCCGTCATTCAGAAGCTCAAACCGGGCCTTGCGGAAGAAAGGCATGGGGAAATAACACGCCAGATGAACGCGCCGGTCATCAAAACGAATGTGTACCGGGAAAGCTTTGACCAGATATTCGCGGCCGTCGCGGTTATAAAGCGTTCCAGCCCCATAAAAAAGAGCGATCGGAGCATCGATCGAAGGTTCCGGCCTGCCATCCCAGGTAACCCGCAGCCGTGAGCGGCCAAACTCAATCGCGTTTTCGCGAGGCACTGAAAACTCCAGGGCGCGAATCATGGAGGGCGCTTCTTCTATTTCGGCAAAAGGAACAGACCCCCTGGCCGGAAGGACGAATTTTCCCCGCTTCTGCTGAATGCCGGCTTGCTTTGCTTCGGGGGTGTCTGCCTTCGCGACGAGGTCTGAGCCGGATCTCGCAATCAGGTCGAGGACATCTTCGCCGGGCACCGACTCCAGGTTCCAGGATTGAATGGGCTGCGAGAGTTTCGCTCCCCCTACATAGCGGTGAAAGATATAGTATCCCGTGCCGTAATGCGTTCTCTCGTAGGCCATTCGGAAGGAATGCTCAAAGGGGATCGGCACCCAACTCAGATCCGAGCCCTTGGAGGCCGACCATGTGAAAGCAAACGGATTCGGGAAAAGGCGTGCTGGAAGTATTGTGGAGTTTTCGATGGGACGCGTCGGATCAGGCGTGCTGCTCTCTTGCAGAATGTAATCAGTTCCGTCGACCACGTAATGCCAGGGACTTCCGTGCCAGTGATTATATCGGACGAAGTAAAGTACACCAGGACCTTCAAGGTCAACCGTTACATTGAAAATGTCACAAAGCTGATACAAGAAGTGGCTTCCGTCAGCGCCTTCGTTTCCCCCACTGCGATCATACGTGCTGAGCATATAGGCCCGCGCACCGATTCGCTGATAGGCCCAACGATCCCACATCCGATACGCATCCAGGCCGACCGGAATTGACGGCGGTTGGTTTGACAAAACGCTTTTCCCGGCAGAAACAGTCGAGAGGGAGTAATACGAATTCCTGCCGATCTCGATCGCCCCAAGCGCAGTCAGGGAACGCAGGAAAAACTGTCGTCGATCCATTTTTGAACCATCCAATACTTCCAGCGTTTAGGAGCACGTTCTCGGGCGAAAGTCTGCCCAGATGATTTTACAACCTGATGTTGGCTGGCGCGCCGATTGATTGGGGCGATTTCGCCAAGGGACGTCTTGGGGATGGGAATGGGGATTTTGCCCGAGCATAAGTCAGCAGGTGGCAAGCCACAAGCTGAGTCCCGGCAGAGTCTTCGCGCCTCGCGTGATCGCAGACACTACAGAGCAAGCGTCTGCGCCGGACCCTGCCCTGCGCCGATTGATGTTCTGAGCAAGAGCGAAGCTGCTTCACTTGCATATCATCGGCAACCCGGAAACTGAACCGCTGCCCTATTACAGAATCTGGTTTACAACATTTGAATGCAACCGCTAGAATGCTCTTTTAGTGGACGGCAGCTCCGGCACGCACTACACTTCGGCTTATGTCAGAGATTCTCGCGATTTATCCAGGGTCCTTTGATCCGATAACTAACGGCCACTTTGATCTGATCCAGCGGAGCAGCCGGATTTTTGATCATCTGATCGTTGCCCTGCTGACGAATGCTGAAAAGCAGCCGCTCTTCAACGTTGAGGAGCGGTTTACCATGCTGCAGGAAGTTACGCGGGACATGGAGAATGTGTCCGTGGATACTTTCAGCGGCCTGTTGGTGGACTATGCGGTCAGGAAGAACGCCCGGGCGATTGTCCGCGGCATCCGGGCTTTTTCTGATTACGAATACGAAATCCAGATGGCTCTGATGAACCGAAAGCTTCAGCCCAAGCTGGAGACGATTTTCCTGATGCCGGCGGAATCGTATGCGTATATCAGCTCAAGATTGGTCAAGGAAATCTCCAAGCGCGGAGGATCGGTGAAGGGTCTGGTGCCGCCTCTGGTGGAAGAACGTTTAAGCAAAAAAATAGTTCCAATCATTGACGAGGTTTGATTCCATGCAACTTTCGCAGCGTATTTCACGAATTTCAGTCTCATCCACTCTAGCCGTGGTTCAGAAGGCCGCCCAGCTCAGGGCGAGCGGCGTAAGCCTTATCGACTTTGGGGCGGGCGAACCGGATTTCCCGACCCCTGACAATATCAAGAATGCCGCAATCGAGGCGATTCATCAGAATTTCACCAAATATACCCCCACCAGCGGAATCAAGGAACTGAAGGACGCCATCGTCGAGCGTCACGCCAAAGATTTCGGCTCCAATTACAAGATCGAAGAATGCCTGGTCACGGTGGGCGGAAAGCAGGCGATTTTCGAAGCCGTCGCCGCAACGATTGACCACGGTGACGAGGTGATTCTGCCGGTGCCTTACTGGGTTTCGTACCTGGACATTGTTAACTACGCCGGCGGAAAGCCGGTGCCGCTTGAAACCCGCGAAGAGGACAACTTTCAGGTGCGCGCGGCGGATGTGGAAAAACTGATCACGCCGAAAACCAAACTGATCATTGTGAATTCGCCGAACAACCCAACCGGCGCTGTGATCCCGAATGAGGAAATGGAAAAGTTGCTGGCGCTGGCTGTTCGCCGAAACGTTTTGCTGATGTCCGATGAGTGTTACTGCCAGTTCCTTTATGACGGCCGGAAACCGTTTTCGCTCGGTCATTCCGGCAATCGTGACAACCTGATCATCGCGGGCTCGCTCTCCAAGACTTACGCCATGACGGGCTGGCGGGTCGGCTTTGCTCTGGGCACCAAGACTTTGCTCAGCAATATGCTGAATCTGCAGAGCCACTCCACCTCCAATCCGACTTCCATTTCGCAGAAGGCGGCCGTTGAGGCGTTGAAAGGTTCGCAGGATTCCGTTCAAACGATGCTGGCCGAGTACCAGCGGCGCCGGGACAAGATCGTCGCTGGCCTGCGGGCCATTCCCGGGGTTACCTGCGCCATGCCTGCGGGCGCGTTTTACGTCTACCCGAACATCGGCGCTTACCTGAAGAAGGACGGAATTGGTAATTGCAAGGTTCTGGTAGACAGGCTGCTGGAAGAGGCGCACGTCGCGGTGGTGCCGGGGCCTGGCTTCGGCACCGACGAACACGTCCGGCTATCTTACGCGACTTCCCAGGAGAACATCGAAGAGGGCCTGCAGCGGATGAAGAAATTCTTCAGCGAACTCTGAGCGACTTATGCCAAAACTGGACACGCCGCTCAAGCTCTCTCCGATCTTCAAGCCGAAAATCTGGGGGCTGGATGACCTCGAGCCCCTGTTTGAGTGGCCTGAACTGGAGAACGCCGGGGATTCTCGTGCAGCTTCCGCCACCCCATCGGCTGCGGACAGCCTGATCGGTGAGGTGTGGATCACCGACGAGAGTTCAAAGATCCTGAATGGTCCGGTGGCAGGGCGCACGCTGGGCGAGGTCTCCGCTAAATTCCGAAGCGAACTGAACGGCGCGAACTGGAAAGACCGCCGCTTTCCGATTCTGTCCAAATACATTTTTACCAGCGACTGGCTTTCGCTTCAGGTTCATCCTGACGACCGATATGCCCGCAAGCATGAGCCCGGAAATCTGGGCAAGTGCGAGATGTGGTACATCGTGCACGCGGAGCCGAAGGCGGAAATCCTGCTGGGATTAAAGCCGGATACGACGCCGGAAATGCTGCGAGCCGCCTGCGAGAGTGGCGAAAGCAAGGAACTTCTCCACCGGTTTCACCCGAAAGCGGGAGAAGCGATCTTTATTCCGCCTGGGACCGTGCATGCTCTGGGGCCGGGGCTGGTTATTTTTGAGGCGGAGGAAAACTCCGACATCACCTACAGGCTGGACGATTTTGGACGGATGGGGCTCAATGGAAAACCTCGTCCGCTTCATCTGGACAAGGGGTTCGAGGTGATGGAACCCGGCCTGCCAGCGCTTCGCAACCTGCCGCGGCGCGTGGTTCGTGAGCCTTTTGGTTCCCGCCGCTACATCCTGGCCTGCCCGTGCTTTGCGGTGGAGGAACTGACGCTCCAGAAGACGGGGCGGTTCAAAGCCGCGGCTGACCATGTCGAGACGCTTTCCGTCGTTTCGGGCGAAGGGCGGGTGGAAACTGCGTCGGGGTGGCTGGGCTACCGCGCAGGCGACACCTGGGTGATCCCGCCCGCAGCGGGGCCCTACCGTCTGACGCCGGTCGAGAAAACCCGGATCCTTAAGTTTTACGTGCCCGACGTTGACAAGGATTTCAGGCGGCCGCTATCCCGCCGCGGGTTCAAGGCCGTGCAAACCAAAAAGATTCTCTTCGACTAAAACGCTTATGGATCGAGCGGCGAAATCTCAGAACTCCCTCTACGGCCACGTCTACGTGGCGATCATGGCCGGGGGAAGCGGGACGCGCTTCTGGCCATTGAGCCGTCGCAAGAATCCCAAGCAACTGCTGGACCTGTTTGGCGGCGCCACCCTGCTGGAACAGGCGGTGAAGCGGGTTGAGGGGATGGTGCCGCCGGAGCAGATTTATATTTTGACGAACAACATGGTGCGGTCCCGGATTGTCCGCCTGGTCCCGCAGATTCCCAAACGCCAGATTGTTGCCGAACCCGCCCAGCGCAATACTGCCCCAACGATCGGCCTTGCCGCCCATGAGATTCTGCGCCGTGATCCGAAGGGGATCATGGTTGTACTGCCTGCCGACCACGTGATTCAGAAGCCGGGAGCTTTCCGCAACGCTTTGAAGGCGGGCTGCCGCTGGGCGGCGGAGGAGGGCCGGTCGGTCGTTCTGGGCATTGAAGCCACGCGCCCGGAAACAGGATACGGCTACATCCGGCTGGGCGGAGTTGAGAAGAATACCGGCAGCCAAAGAATGTATCGCGTGGAGGAATTCACCGAAAAGCCCGGACTCGCAGCCGCCCGGCGGTACGTGGCCTCCAAGCGCTATTTGTGGAATGCCGGTATGTTCATCTGGCGGGCCTCCACGCTGCTCGCCAATCTGCGGCGGTTTCAGCCCGCGATGGCGGCGGGCCTTGAGCGG
>Ga0307372_10009223_pt1 | contig 13661 bp, 16 predicted proteins | sample OX1MG_FD_202533 | JGI IMG/M metagenome (GOLD analysis project Ga0307372, IMG submission 202533) | Soil microbial communities from Risofladan, Vaasa, Finland - OX-1 | ecosystem: Environmental > Terrestrial > Soil > Coastal area > Acid sulfate soil | place: Finland: Risofladan, Vaasa | collected...
CCTCGACTGCGGAAATCATATCAAAGGCAGTTGCTACTCTCGGCCACCTTCGCTAAGAACCGAGCTGTCTACTTTGAAGGGCGCTTTGTTGCCAGAGCAGGAAAACATCGCCAACGATTACCTTGCTTGCATCACGAATGACTCGCGATGTGGCGGATTGTACCACTCTGAATTGACCCTCGTCAGGGCCTGTCTTTATTGGGGAAATCCGAAATCTTGGTAGCGATACCGGGATTCGAACCCGGATTTGTGCCTTGAGAGGGCACCGTCCTAACCCTTAGACGATATCGCCAAACGGTGAGGAAACCACAAGACGCGCGACAATTTTCGCACGCCTCACCAGATGGCGCAAGCCGATGCCACGCCGACGCCAAGGTAACGCGTCTTCGCCGAGAACGGCCGATCCTATCGGCTACGCCTTTTCTGTGTGCAGCTCCTGGCCGTTCGTTTCGCCAGCGCCGAAACTGAGGGCGGAGAGCACATCGGTTTTCGTCACGATTCCTAGGACGCGCCGATCTTCGGACGTAACAATAAGCATGTGTTGTCCATGCGGCGCCATTAGCAGCCGCAGCGCATCTTGTAGGTCGCAATTCGGCGCCACCACTTCCGCTTCGCGGTTCATTACATCTCGAATCAAAAGGCGGTCCCACTTGTCTGGTGAAACCGCGCCTAGCGGTACCATCGAGATCGTCCCCGCAAGCCGTCCTTCGTCGATGACGGGATACGCGGTATGCGGCAGCCGCTCCCGCGTGAAATCAACGAACTCCCCCACGCTCCACCGCGCGTCCGCCAAAATAACGCGTTTCTGCATCGCGCTGCTCACACGAATGTTCGAAAGCTCGGCAATCCGAGCGCTCTCATGCACGCGCTGATCGCCCGACATCGACGCTTCGCCCGACACCGCGTATGCCACCGCCGCCCCGATCAGCGTAGGCACGATAAACGCATGGCCGCCTGTCGCCTCCGCTACGAAAACCACTGCCGTGAGCGGCGTCTTGTATCCGCCCGCAATAAACGCCGCCATTCCCACCGCCGCGAACAGATCGATCGACGAACTGTGCGCTATCGACTGCGCGAATGCCGCGCCGAACGAGCTCCCGGTCAAGAAAAGTGGCACAAATGCGGCGCTGACGCCTCCCACACCCAGGGAAAACAGAGTCGCCGCCAGCTTCATCACTCCAAAGCTCACCAGTTCGACCGAGCTGTGCGCTTGCTGCAAAATCAACGGCACCGCTTCATAGTTCGGTCCAATCGGAATCAAGCTTCCTTTGAACACGCTCACGAATATCAACCCACAGACCCCGGTCAGCAGTCCGCCCACAGCCATCTTGATCCAGTGCGGTATTTTCGTACGTATCGAAAACCCCCGCACCCGACGGAAGGTGATGTCGAACACCATGGTGATCGCTCCGCAAATCGCGCCCAGCAGCGCGGACCAGAGCAAATCTTCGCGCGTATACAGCGAGCCGGTGACGAAATCGAACAGCGGCCGCGCACCCACAAACGCTGCCATGGTTGCGAACGACGTCACCGACGCGATCAGCGATGGCAGAAGAGCCTCGTGCGCCAGATCGTCCTTGTACGGCATCTCCAGCGCAAAAACGATTCCGGTAAGCGGCGCGCGAAACACCGCGGACATTCCCGCCGCTGCCCCGCTGATCAGCATGATCCGGCGGTCTCGCTCTTCCAGTCGTAGTTTGCGCAGTTTTTTCCAGAGCCACGAACCAATCGCACCGCCGCCATAAATGCTTGGCCCTTCCAGCGCCGCGCTGCCTCCCATTCCCACCGTGGCAATGGCGGCAAGCAGCTTTGGTACAACTGGCCGCATCGTTACGCGTCCCTGATGTTCATGATAGGAACGGATAATTTCTTCCGTGGAATGCTCGTCCGGGTCAGGCGTCAGGAACTGCATCAGCAAACCGGCCAGCACGAAACCAATCACCACGCCCGGCACGATGGCGCCCCGGTGCGCCAGGTAGAAATGCAGCAGCGGCGGCCACATCCAGTACAAGATCACCTTTACCAGCAGAGTGATCAGCAGGCCGGTGAACACACCCATGATCGGCGCGATGATCAGCCACTTATGCAGATCGCGCGAGAACGTTTGAGACAGATCTTCGCGTACCAGCCCGATGTAGCTATGCAGCTTCGGGTATCTACCGAGCGTGTTCTTTGCCGACAACTTGCTCTCCAGCCACACCATGAAAGCTGTGAAATTGTTTCGGTCAGCGCTTTCCAGTTTTGTTTCCAAATCGAGGAACCAGCTCCAGCGGATCGTGCTCTCGAATTCGCTGCAATTCCTTTCGATGCTCCGCCGAGAGCTTCATCAAAATCGCGCGCCCTTTCGGAGTCAGCACTACGCGCACCACTCTCCGGTCGGGCGCGCTGGGTGATTTACGCACCAGTCCGGCTCGCAACGCGCGGCTCACCAACTCCACCACCGCGTTGTGCCGCTCCTGCAAAAATTCCGCCAGTTCGGAAATGTTGGCCCAGCCGCGTCCCGTAAAGCCCGCCACGCCGAGCATCAGTTGATGCTGCTGCGGCGTCACGCCTGCCGCGCGGGCTGCCTGCTCGCTGAAGCGCAGGAATTTCCGCACCTGATAACGAAATCGCGCTAATCGTTCGACCATCTTGAATTCCGCAAGCCGCGCTTTTGGCCGCCGACCGGTCAGCTCGCCCATGGTCTATATTATATCATGATACGATATATTTCTGTGGACGTGCAGTGCGATCCCGGCACATTTATGCGGCGCTCCATCAGATTTAATTTACTGTATTCGCCGCGCGGCTGGACGCCCTCTTCCTGTTAGAAGCTTAGAAGCTGGCAGCTCCGCCGTCGACCAACATGTCGATTCCGGTAACGAAGCTGGCTTCATCGGACGCAAGAAATAGCGCGGCTCGTGCGATTTCCTCGGGTTCGCCGAGGCGATGCATGGGTGTGTTGTTGATCATTTGCTCGCGCAACGCAGGGATGGCCTCGGGCTGCAAGCCCGGAGTGCGATTGATGATCGGCGTTTCCACGCAGCCGGGTCTGACGACGTTTACGCGTATCCCCCGCCCGACCAGTTCGGCGGCAAAATTCCGGCCGAGTGCGCGTACGCCCGCTTTGCTGGCGGCGTAAACCGAGTTTGTGGGGATGCCCATCCGGCCGCCGATCGACGAGGTGATCACGATCGATCCGCCCGTCTTCATCATCGGCAGCGCTTTCTGCACCGTGAAAAACACCCCTTTGAGATTCACTCCCATGATCTCTTCCCAGTTGCGCTCGGTCACTTCTTCGATGGGAAGAAATGCGCCGATTCCCGCGTTGACGAAGAGAACGTCGATGCGGCCGTGGCGGCGCTGAACCTCCTTCGCTAGAGAATCGATCTGCTGAAGATCGGTGATATCCGACTGGATCGCGACTGCGGCGGGGCCGATCGCTTGGGCGGCGCTCTGCAGCGTGGCGGCATTGCGCCCGCTGATCACAACATGCGCGCCTTCGGCGGCGAACGCCTTCGCTGAGGCAAGACCAATGCCGCTGTTGCCTCCGACGATTACCACCACCTTCCCGGTGAATCTCGGGTTCACGTTTTCTCTCTTTCGTTCGGGCATAAACGGGCTAGAACATCGTATTCGAATGCAGCATCTTGTCCGGGACGGGCTGAGAGACCTCCCAATGTTCGACGAGCTTGCCATTTTCGAGACGAATGATGTCGGCGACCGCAATGCCCGGCGTGCCGGGCACGATGACAACGTGGCTGTGCACGATCACGTGATCGCCGTCCGCAAAAATGCGCTTGATATAGGTTTTGGCGTGCGGCGTTTCCACGCGCGCTTTTTCCAGGAATGCGCGCAGCCCCTCGGCGCCATCGGTAGCGAGCGGACTGTGCTGGATGTACCGCGGTCCGAAGAACGGTGGCGCTGGCGCAAAGTCCATCGGGATCAGCACTTTTTCGAAAAATTCCAGTACGACTCTTTTATTCAGCGCTTCGGTCTCGACTTTGCTCAGTGGCAACGCTGCCTCCTTCTGGACGCCACTCGTTAAGACGGCCAATCAAATTTGTGCAGGATCGAAACTTGGCGGCTGAGGGGCACACCAACAACATAAAGACTCCTTCTCAAAATCCGCTTTCTGGACGCACATTCTATCCATGTTTCCACGATTGTCCAGATTCGTTTCCCCGGTTTCCCGGCGGCGCCGAAAGGAGTTGCAGGGCTCTCTTTTGCGAGCAGGCGCATCGCCCATTGCGGACCATCGCAAGCGTTGCAGTAGCCGAATTCTGTAGAAAAGTGGTGCGCCAAAGAAAGTTGATTCTAGAGGCTTTTAGAACCGTTCTGCGAGAGTTTGTGTCGGTCCTGCTGCGGATCGATACCCGTCCATGGTTGGGGCTGTAGGATGCCCACACGGGGCAAATGTTAGCCGACTAACAAAGAGAGTTACGATTCGCTCATGAACTATCCGGCGAATTCAAAATCTTCGAGATAGCTACGCTTTGGCGTTTCTTTGTGTGTACTGAATAAATCGACAGTTCCAACACCCCAAGCGCCGGAGCTGGCGCCGATGAATGCTCTTGTTTATTGGACAAGTTCGTGAGGGCGATTACTCAACATGTCGGTATAGCGATATAATCGGGGTGAGCCGATACTTTTCACAAAGGATGTGTCGGCGTCTCGCCTGAACAGGAGGTAATGTGGCCCTGAAAAGGTACTTCCGGGCAGTGGATATTTTTGCCATTCTTTTGGCGGTGTGCACCCTATTCGCGTCGTGGGTTGTTTTTGAAAGACCGTACCGCTCGATTGGGACGATAGCGGCAAGCATTGGGCCGTTCATTTCATCGTTTGTCGCTCTTGGAATCATCTTCGCTGCGGCTGCCTTGACACGCAAGCTTCTTCGCCCATCGAATTATCCACGCATTGAGCACCTTCGAATTGCGGGAAAATATCAGGCTGCGAGCCGCTTTGGAGAGGCGGGTGTCTCTCCGCTCCACCTGAGAGGATAACTTTCCATCTCGCTGTACGGCCCTAACCGCCCAGACTCCTGATTAACGGGCTTACCGAAATGAGGCTTCAAAGTGCACTCGCAGCTACAAATTCATTTACGGTGCCGAGGCGAATTGAGAACGAAACACCAGGAGGCCGACTCCGGTGAGTCTTGGCTTGTGCGCGAACCCTGAGCATCGGCCTCCTGCTCCCGAACCAGATTCGAGCGCCCGTTGAAATCTATTGAATTTTGTGGCCTCCAAGTGATTCCTGTTGAAAGCGTTGGCACGCTCTTGCGGGAACTTGCGGAACCCTGTTGAACTTTGAGGCATTGACAGCTACGATTTTATCTACACGCGACTGCGCGCTACGCGTGGCATCCGGTCGCTGCCATGCCTGTACAATCCAGTTCTGGCGGACAGGTCGAATGAACAAGCCCCTTAGCGACGTGACGCTGTGAACTTTGAATGGGACCCGCGCAAAGCCGCGCAGAACCTTCGGAAGCATGGAGTCTCATTTCAGGAGGCCGCCACGATCTTTGGCGACCCTTTGTCAGTGACGTATCAAGACCCGGACCATTCGACTGCGGAGCAACGATTTATCACGGTGGGGATGTCCAGCGTCGGTCGGATCTTACTTTTGGCCCACGCCGACCGTGGTGAAAGCATCCGAATCATAAGCGCCCGCAAGGCAACGCGGCGCGAACGGAAACACTATGAAGAAAAGAACTGAAAAACGAAGGCAGGACGAGTTACGCCGAGACTACGATCTATCTAAGCTGAAAGGCGGAGTCCGCGGCAAGTACGCAGCGCGCTACGAAGCTGGAACGAACCTGGTGCTCCTCTCGCCGGACGTAGCCGAGCATTTTCCCGACGACCAATCCGTCAATGCAGCCTTGCGCCGATTGATCCGGACCGCAAAATCCTCGCTGCGTCGTGCGCGCTGATTCTTGATCCGCTGCCCGCTCCATCCTCAAACCGCTCGCGGGCCGAAGAATCGATCACGCCGCCGTCTTGCCGCCCGAAACGCGTGGTATAAGTCCCGCCCATGGTCTGTATATTCCTACTCTGGCTCGGTACACTCACGCGCCTGTTCCGAAGCCGCCGCGATCTCGTCCTTGAGAATCTCGTTCTCCGGCAGCAACTCGTTGCGCTGAAACGACGACATCCGCGGCCACAGCTTGGAACTACTGACAAGTTGTTTTGGCGGGGCGTTCGGCGCCTCTGGCCCGGTTGGAAAGAGTCTCTCATCATTGTGGCCCCCGAAACAGTCGTGCGCTGGCACCGGGCTGGCTTCCGTTTGTACTGGAAATTGATCTCCAAGGCGCGACGGCGAGTCGGGCGGAGAAGATTGTCGAAGGAAACGCGGGATCTCATCTTCAAGATGGTGGTCCAGAATCCAACCTGGGGAGCGCCGCGCATTCATGGAGAGTTGCTCATGCTCGGATTCGATATTTCGGAACGGACGGTTTCTCGCTGGATGAGGCGCGCGCCGCGAGACCCGGAACCAAGCAGACGCTGGCTGGCTTTTCTACGCAATCACCGAGAAGCGATTGCCGCGATGGATTTCTTCACCGTTCCGACGATCGCCTTTCGCGTGCTGTACTGCTTTTTCGTCATCAGCCACGACCGCCGTCGCATTTTGCACGTCAACGTCACCGAGCGTCCCACCAGCGGGTGGATCGTGCAGCAGTTGCGGCAGGCTTTCCCGTTTGATTCCGCTTCCCGATTCCTGATCTTCGATCGGGACGCGAAATATGGGATCGATGTTCCGGCAGCCATCCGTTCTCTCGGGATAACTCCCTTGCGAACCTCGTTCGAGAGTCCTTGGCAAAATGGCGTCGCGGAACGCTGGGTCGAGAGTTGCCGTCGCGATCTGCTGGATCATGTGATCGCCCTCAACGAGAAGCATCTGAAGCGGCTCTTGGCTGACTACGTCCGATATTATCACGAAGACCGTACGCACCTGGGGCTCGCGAAGGAGACGCCTGCGGGCAGAGTTCGATCAGCACCCTGTGGTCGTATCCTCTCTCATCCGCGACTCGGCGGGCTGCATCACCGCTACGAGAGAGCCGCTTAGCTCGGGCAGAATTTGATCTGCTTTGCGGGTGTCCATGTGAGAAGTGTGCCTCGTTTTTCGTCGCTAAGGAATCTCCGTATCAAAACCCACGCTCTTGAACGTGTGCGACCTGATTTTTCCACTCGGCGGAATCAGCCCCCGCACCGGATTTCGGCGCGGACAGCAATTTGGCGAACGACAACCTGAAGTGGCTCAGCCGCCGGATTACACGAGACGAAAGGTTGTCTCGCACTGTACGGGATGGGCTATCGCGCGGCATCTGTAAACAATTATATCACAGCGTGATATAATTCTAACTTGACGCATCCTGTGTCCTTATCTGGCGCCAGTGGCACTGTGACTTTTGTCACAGTGCATTCCGCGTTCCCAAAGTAGGCTGGCGCTAGGATGCTGGCGGAGTTCACCCACGCATGAGGGCACACGTCGTTGATCCGAAGCCAGGAGGCAAGGAACGGCCACCGCAAAAGCCGAACGTATGCACACCTCGCTTACTCGTGTGTGACAACTTCGAGCAAGGTCCGGGGCACCGAATGCGAGGAGATGGAGAAGACGCCGGGCATCGGTTGTTTGTGCTGAGGCTATCTAAAGCTTTAAGAGGGCACGTGGCCCCCCAATCGAGCCCGCTAATCAAGATGAAAACAGAGGTGAACCACCATGGCACAACCGCAGAGAAAAGAATCACAGCCGCCCTCCGTTGGACACGAGTCTATTGACGGGACGCTGAGCGGATCAGTGCTCCAATTTAACCTAGCCAGCGAACTCGCCCAACTGCAGCGGGATGAATCGTGGCTGCCCCCCACGGGGCGAAGTTCGAAGACGCTTGTAAAGTACCCGGATCTCCGCATTGTGCTGATCGCGATGAAGGCGAATACGCGCATGCATGAGCACACAGCGGCAGGCAGAATCTCGGTGCACACGCTTAACGGCCATATCCGGCTTCACCTGCCCGAGCAGGTGGTGGATCTCCCCGCTGGGAACTTGCTCGCCCTGGATCAGTGCGTTTCTCATGATGTGGAGGCCTCCGAGGACAGCGCCTTTCTGCTGACGCTCTCGTGGCCACCGGAAACAAAGATTGTGGAGACGAAGCCGCGCGGGAAGGAGACTACCCGTCCTAAACGAAAATAGCGGGAAGTCGCCATCGCTCAGTCTTGAGTAGCTGAAAATACCTGCCCGTACGCGCGAACCGTGGTCCGGAAATAGCAGTACGAGCCCGACGAGAAGTTGCGCTGAAATGAGAACAACATTTATGGACATTCTAGAAATTGTCGCGATCGAGATCCCATGTAGCGCTTGCGGGGGGCGGTACGAGGTGACCCTCAAACAGATCGCGCTCTCACAACAGATGCTCCACGAGGGATGCCCGGTCCAGGTAGTAGATGAATGCCCGCCTCTTGCTTACTCCGACCTGGTGGATCAAAAACTAGTCGAGGAGCTTCAAAAAATCTGGATGCGCCTCGAAGAAAAAGCACGTGGGGCCAGCGGAGAACTGAAATTGCATTGCCGATAATGGAGCATGTGCTGATGGAAGCGAGTTGGTAACACAAGACATTGATGGCGGTGGAGGTGGTCAAAGATGAGTTCACAACCGGCACAGAGCAAGCGGGAGATGCCCATTGCGGAAGTCGTTCGCTTGATCGACCTCGTGAATTACCAAGAAGGAGCCGTTGTCAGCCGGACGCTAATCAACCGAGGGACGGGAACCGTCACGCTGTTCGCTTTCGATGAGGGCCAAGGCTTAAGTGAGCATACAGTTCCGTTCGACGCATTGGCACATCTCCTGGAGGGCGAAGCGGAGATCGCGGTTTCGGGCAAGCCACTACGGACGAAGGCAGGCGAAGCGGTACTCATGCCCGCAAATCAGCCTCACTCGCTGAAGGCCCTCAGTAGATTCAAGATGCTGCTGACGATGATCCGCTCGTGAGCGACGCGGACCGGAGGACTGGATTGATATGAAAGAGCCAGAAATGCCCACTCTCTTGACCATTGGGCATTCGAATCGCACGTGGAAAGCATTCCTGGATCATCTGCGGGCGCACCGCGTCAAGCGCGTCATCGACGTACGCAGTATCCCCCGATCAAGGCACAACCCTCAGTTCAGCCGGGCGACCCTGTCGAGAAAGTTGCGGGCCGCGAGGATCGGCTACGTGCATTTGCGAAAACTGGGGGGCTTGCGCCATGCGCGCCGCGATTCGCCAAACATGGGCTGGCACAATGCCTCATTTCGCGGCTTTGCTGACTACATGCAGACCTCCGACTTCGAAGCAGGGTTACACCGATTGATGAAATTGGCCACGCAGAAGCGGAGCGCGATTATGTGTGCGGAAGCGGTTCCATGGCGTTGCCACCGTTCGCTCATCGCCGATGCGCTGACTGTGCGCGGGATTCAGGTTGGCGACATTATGAGCGTGAAACGTTCCCAGGTTCATTCGATCATTCCTTTTGCACGCGTGCAGGGTCAACGCATCACGTACCCTATCCGGAATCGCGGCGGCGGGCGATTCCCCCTAGTTCGTTTTCCAAAGAGTTTACGGAAGAACCGAAAAACCAAGGTTTAAGAATGAGTTGAATAATGCCTCTTGACTATCCATTGTGGCTGCGGGCGGCGCACTTCTTCAATTTTCTTCTCCTGTCGCTTCTCGTTCGGAGCGGTCTTGAGATCTTGAGCGCACATCCGAGACTTTACTGGAACGATCACTGTACGCCGGGCAGCGAATGGCTCAAGTTTACGAAGAAGCAGCGACCTGAGGACCGTCTCTGGACCGCGAGTGACGAGGAAACCTCATTTCCATCCGCGATTGCCTTGCCTGGCCACGAAAATCTAGGTCTGGGACGGCACTGGCACTTTCTCGCGGATCTCGCCTGGCTGCTGACAGGTTTGACATACGTGGTGATGCTTTTCGTCACGCCGGAATGGCGACGATTAATCCCGACTTCCTGGCAGATTGTCCCGGACGCATGGCACGCAATACTTAGTTATTTGAGCTTCCACGTCGTGGAAACGCCAGGAGGATATAACGCCCTACAGCAGCTGAGCTACGCAGCGGTGATATTCCTTCTTGCACCGTTCAGCATTGCGACGGGAGTAGCGATGTCCCCGGCCGTCGCCGCACGTTTTCCGTGGTATATCAAAATCTTTCACGGGAGGCAAAGCGCGCGGAGCCTGCATTTTTTGGCGCTTTGCACCTTCATCGCATTCTTCATCGGACACGTCACGATCGTGGCTCTTCACGGATTCCGGACAGAATTATCAATGATCGTTCTAGGGGAGACGCACAATCCGCATCTGACGCTCGCTCTGATGGTCTGGCTAACCGGCTTGGCTGGAGTGGTGATCATCCATATCGTAACAACCGTGTGTTCGCGTCGCCGCCCGCGGTTTGTCCAGAAAGCCACTCAGTCGATCACGGATCCGGTGCGCACACTCCTTTTCGGTCATGAAATGTCCGCGCAGCATTACTCCCATGCAGACATCTCGCCATACTTCTGGGTCAATGGCCGGCCGCCGAAAGAGGAAAGTTTCCTGGCGATGGCACGCGAAAACTTTGCGAACTATAGCCTGGAGATCGGCGGATTGGTCGAAAGGCAGTTGCATGTAACGCTGCCGGATCTCCGCACAATGCCGAAACGAACTCAGATTACCAAACACTGTTGCATCCAGGGCTGGTCAGGCGTTGCAGAATGGGGTGGTGTATCCCTTCATCACATCGTCGGACTTTGCCATCCCCTTCCCGCCGCCCGTTACATCGTTTTCTACGCGTTCGACAACAAGTCCACATCGGAGCCACACGCCCAAGGACCGGGATACTTCTACGGCACGATTCGCTTGGAGTTGGCGGAAGATCCACAGACGATTCTTGCCTACGAGATGAATGGCCAGCCGCTGCCGATTCTGCACGGAGCACCCCTCCGACTTCGCGTTGAAACGCGGCTTGGATTCACGATGGTGAAGTACATCCGCGCAATCGAGTTCATCGAGGATTACAAAACCATTGGCCAAGGCCAAGGCGGTTGGCGGGAAGATTACCAGTATTTCAGCCAGGAGGCTGGGATCTGATTCACGAGGTGCGGCGGTTCCCCGAAGGAAACGAAGTCAGGATTTGATCGAGTCACGTATCGGAAGAAGAACAATTATGAGCACTGCTGCGGCGTCACACGGCTTCATCTGCAAGCTGAAAGATCGTAAGGAAGTTGCGGAAGGCACCATGGCCTTCCGTTTCGAAAAGCCATCAGGATGGACATTCAAGGCCGGCCAGTATCTCGATATGACTTTGCTTGATCCTTCCGAGACAGATTCCGAAGGGAATGTGCGCAGTTTTTCGATCGCCAGCGCCCCTCACGAAGAAACCTTGATAATGGCCACGCGGATGCGCGATACGGCGTTCAAACGCGTGCTGAAGACGATGCCGTTTGGGACCGCTGTGAAGATCGAAGGGCCATCCGGGGATCTGATTCTTCAGAATGATTCCACGCGAGCGGCCGCATTCCTCGCTGGCGGGATTGGCATCACGCCGTTTCGAAGTATTGTCCATTGGGCAGCGAAGGAGAAGTTGCCCCAGCCTGTTTTTCTCTTCTATTCCAACAGGCGGCCAGAAGATGCAGTGTTCCTCGCAGAGCTTCAGAGCTTGGAAAGAGACAATCCGAAGTACAAGTTAATTGCCAGCATGACGGAAATGGAGAAATCGCATCGACCTTGGAACGGTGAAACCGGTGTTATCAATCAAGAGATGCTAGGACGGCATTTGAAGGATGCAACGTCGCCCATCTACTACATTGCTGGCCCGCCCGCCATGGTGAAAGGTTTGCACGAGATGTTGAGCAAAGCAGGAATCAAACCCGGCGACATTCACTGTGAGGAATTTGCAGGCTACTGAGCGATCCATTGCTTTCGCGGACCATGGCTAAGTGGGTGAATTCATGGCTGCTGACGGAGGGGAGGCCGAGGAGGTGCTTGCGAAGTTCGCTAAAGCGGGCATTGAGTATGACAAGCTCGGCACTGATCTCCAGCGAGAAACCGCCAAGTCATTTGTGAAAGACTGGAACGAGATGCTTGCCTCGATCGCATCGAAGAGCGCCGCATTCAAAGCTGCCGGGTAGGTCCGGCTTCTGTCCAGCAGTCCTCTGCCGGACCATTTTGGAAATGGAGGGTGCGATGTCCGATGCGTCTCCGCTTGCCGGCCAAAGACCTGTTTGGTTGGACGACAAGACAAAATCAATCATGGCCCGTGCAATCGCGCGTGAACAATCGCTTTCGCGCATGCTAATGACTTATATCGTTACGGGGCTGGTCTTCATGCTGCTCCCGGGAACATTTCTCGGTGTGTGGAATCTCATCAGAATCAGTAATCGGGAGGCGGCCGAATCCATCGCTCCTGCTTGGATTCAGGCGCATGGCCATGCGCAATTGTTCGGCTGGGTGGGTACTTTCATTCTCGGGATTGGCTTCTATTCAATCCCGAAGCTGCGCAAGCTGAAGCCGTTTGCGCTCTGGGAAGGGTGGCTATGTTGGGCATTTTGGGTCGTCGGAGTGACCACCCGGTGGCTTTCGGATATTTATCCCTGGCACTGGCGCATTCTGATGCCAATGTCAGCGGTACTCGAAGTACTCGCGTTCTTGATTTTCTTTCAGGCTGTTGCGAGTCACCGGCCGTCAAACGGCGTGCCGAAGCCGTGGGAATCTTGGATTTTCGTTGTAATTGCGGCAACTCTAGGTTTGCTAGCTTCGCTGGCACTCAATCTGGGAGCCTCCGTTCAACTGGCGCTCTATGGGAGTTCACCGGCGTTCCCGCACGAATTCGACCAGCGTTATTTGATTGTTTCCACCTGGGGCTTTCTCGTTCCCATGGTGTGGGGGTTCAGCTCGCGTTGGCTCCCGGTCTTCATGGGGCTGCGACCCCTGCGAGGTTCTTTGCTCCTGGTAGCCGCTGGTTTGAACACGGCAGGTGTAGTGGCCGGATTCTTCGAACGTTTTACGGCTGCTAGCGTTCTCTTGCTGGGAGGAGCAGCAATGGCAATCGTTGCAATCCGCTTCTTCGAGCCTGCTGCGAAGGCGGCGAAGACGATCAATGTTCACGGAAGTTTTCCCACATTCATCCGGATTGCCTATGGATGGCTGCTGATAGCCGCGACACTCGGCATATGGGCGTCGCGCGCTGGGGAGGCACCAGGAATCTGGGGGGCATCGCGACACGCGCTCACTGTTGGATTTATCGCGGCGATGGTGTTTTCCGTTGGGCAGAGAATTCTGCCGTCGTTTTGTGCGATGCGTGTGTTGTGGAGTCCGAGGCTAATGCTAGTGATGCTGGTGCTGTTAATGACTGGCTGCACTCTCCGCGTCACGTCTGAAATCCTCGCCTATCAGAATTATGCAGCCTGGGCATGGAACGTTCTACCTGTTTCAGCGCTGATCGAACTGGCGGCGGTTACGTTGTTCGCCGTCAATCTGTTTGTCACCTTTCTTCGGCCACCCGTTGTCGTCACCATCCCGCTTAGCATGACCACCGAGTAGCCTCGAACAAAAGTGCAGCCGCGCCCGGAATGCATCCGTTATCACGTGAAGTCCCTTCTCTTACCGATTTTGCTCGGCCACTTTCACGTCTGAGTCTTCACTAGCCTCAGCGCCT
>Ga0307372_10009224_pt1 | contig 13661 bp, 11 predicted proteins | sample OX1MG_FD_202533 | JGI IMG/M metagenome (GOLD analysis project Ga0307372, IMG submission 202533) | Soil microbial communities from Risofladan, Vaasa, Finland - OX-1 | ecosystem: Environmental > Terrestrial > Soil > Coastal area > Acid sulfate soil | place: Finland: Risofladan, Vaasa | collected...
GCGGCGCGACCGGCATAGTAGACCTGGCGGCTGGCCGCCAGATCCTGCAGCCGGTGGCGGATCTGGTACCAGGCGCCCTGGTTCTGCGGTTCCTCCTGGCACCAGACCAGGTCGGTGGCGCCGGCATAGCGCTCCAACACCGAGTGGTACTCCTCGGTCGGGAACGGATAGAGCTGCTCGATGCGCACTAGCGCCACATCGCGCAGACCCGCGCTGCGGCGCGCCTCGAGCAGATCGTAATAAACCTTGCCGCTGCAGAACACCACGCGCTGGACCTGCGAGGGCACGATCGGATCGATCTCATCGATCACGTTGGCGAAGCCGTTCATGGCCAGCTCCGCGAGCGACGAGGTCGCCAGCTCGTGTCGCAGCAGGCTCTTGGGCGTCATCACGATCAGCGGCTTGCGGAATGAGTGCAGCATCTGCCGGCGCAGCAGGTGGAACATCTGCGCCGGGTTCGACGGCACGCACACCTGCATGTTGTTCTCGGCGCACAGCTGCAGGAAGCGCTCCAGGCGCGCCGATGAGTGCTCAGGTCCCTGTCCCTCGTAGCCGTGGGGCAGCAGCAGCGTCAGACCACACAGGCGGCCCCACTTGGCCTCGCCCGAGGAGATGAACTGGTCGATCACCACCTGCGCGCCGTTGGCAAAATCCCCGAACTGCGCCTCCCAGATCACCAGGCAATCCGGGCTGGTGGTGGAGTAGCCATATTCGAAGCCGAGCACCGCCTCCTCCGACAGCACCGAATCCACGATCGTGAAGCGCGGCTGCGCGTCGCGCACGTGCTGCAGCGGTATGTACCGCTGGCCACCGTTGACGTCGTGCAGCACGGCGTGGCGATGAAAAAAGGTCCCGCGGCCGGAATCCTGCCCGGAGATGCGTACCGGGAAGCCCTGGTCGAGCAGGCTCGCATATGCCAGCGTTTCGGCCGCACCCCAGTCCAGCGGCATCTGTCCCGAAAACATCCGGGCACGGTGGTTCACGAGGTTGGCCACGCGCGCATGCAGCTGCATGCCGGCCGGGAGCACCTGCAGGCGCTGCCCGAGCGCGATCAGCTCCTCCACCTGCACCCCGACGCGCGCCGGCTCGGACCAGTCGGCGTGCGCATAGCGCGACCAGTCGACCGTGTACTCGTTGCCGATCAGCCCCAGCGCGCGCTGCTGTTCGAGATGGCCGCAGTCCAGTCCGGCGCGGTACTGCGCGATCATCTGCTCGGCCTCGGCGGCGCTGATCGCCCCGTCCGCGATCAGCCGCTCGGCATAGAGCGAGCGTACCGTCGGGTGCGAGCGGATCGCGCGGTACATCAGCGGCTGCGTGGCCGCGGGCTCATCGGCTTCGTTATGGCCAAGGCGGCGGTAGCACACCAGGTCGATGACCACATCCTTGTGAAACTGCCGGCGGTAGCGCAGCGCCACGCGGCTTGCGAACACCACCGCCTCCGGGTCGTCGGCGTTGACGTGCAGAATCGGCGCCTCGAGCATCTTGGCGACATCGCTGCAGTACATGGTCGAGCGCGCGTCGTGCGGATCGGAAATAGTGAAGCCGATCTGGTTGTTGATGATGAGGTGGATGGTGCCGCCGGTACGATAGCCACGCGCCTGCGACAGCTGTAGCGTCTCCATCACCACGCCCTGGCCGGCGAACGCCGCATCCCCGTGCATCAGCACCGGGACCACCTTGTCACCTGCGGTATCGTTGCGGCGCTCCTGACGGGCGCGCACCGAGCCCTCGACCACCGGGTCGACGATTTCCAGGTGCGATGGATTGAACGCCAGTGCCACGTGCACGTTGCCGCCCGCGGTGCGCACGTCGGCGGAGAAGCCCTTGTGATATTTGACGTCACCGGAACCCTGCAAATGGTTCTCGTCGTACTTGCCCTCGAATTCTGAGAACAGCTGCGCCGGGGACTTGCCCAGCACATTGACGAGCACGTTGAGGCGTCCGCGGTGTGCCATGCCGAGCACGAATTCCTCGATGCCCTCGCCCCCGCCCTGCTGGATCAGGTCGTTGAGCAAGGCGATCAGCGCCTCGGCGCCTTCGAGCGAGAAGCGCTTCTGGCCCACGTACTTGGTGTGCAGGTAGCGCTCCAGCCCCTCCGCGGCGGTGAGCTGGCCGAGCAGGTCGCGCCGCTCCTCGACTGTGAAGCGATGCTGCATGCGTCCCAGCTGGAACACGTCCTGCAGCCACAGCCGCTCGTCGCTGTTGGAAACGTGGGCAAACTCCGCGCCGATCGGGCCGCAGTAGACGTGCTCAAGGCGCGCGATGATCTCCCGCAGCGGCGCGCGCTTCGGGATCCAGTCGTTACGGCTGGCGGTGTAGAACTCGGTGTCGAGATCCGCCTCGCTCAGGCCCGCGTAATCGAGCGACAGCAGGCGCGGCCGCGGGCGTTGCAGCAGCCCGAGCGGATCGATGCGGGCGACCAGGTGACCGCGGTTGTAGTAGATCTGCATCAGCCGCGACACTGCGGCCTGCTTCTCGCTGGCGGCGCCGGCCGGGCTGGCGGCTGCGCTCGGGGCCGCGGCGGCCACGTCGGCGCGCCCCGCCAGCGCCGCGATCACCGGGCCGTGGGCGCGCTCGGCCGTGGGTCCAGGCAGCGCATTACCGGGCAGCGCATTGAAGTAGGCGCGCCAGGCGACATCGACGCTCGCGGGGTCATGCAGATACTGCTCATACAGCGCCTCCAGATAGGAGGAGTTCGCGCCAAACAGCGCGGTCCCGGCAAGCTGCTCGGGCATCGATAGGGGCATGGAGCTACCTGAATGAGACGGCGAAAAATCCCAGTCGGCTCAATGAGCTAACCGGTAGTACAAAGACGTTACATTGTATAGGAACGACCCGCTCGAGAAAACGGACAAAGCGCACACTTGTCCGTAGGTCATTGATGCGCAACGCCGCTGTACGCACCCCGCGGCATTGCCTCTTGACGGCGCACTCGCGCGGCTGCATGGACCGTTGCCCACTGACCAGGCGCGCAACACCACATTTGGGGTTTTCAGCCCCGCACATGGGGCTGACGCTCGCCTACCTTATCGACCCATGGTCCGACATTCCAAGCCGCCCAAATCGATCCCGCTGTGCGTGGCTGAACTGCGCCTGATCGTGGCGAAGAATCTCGACGCTCTCATCAGCGAGCGCTTCCGCCACCTCCCCACGCCGCAGGAGCGCTTTCGGGCATTGGCCGAGCGTACCGGCGTCGGCGAGGAAACCATTCGCCGCTTCATCCGCGAGGCTCGCAGCGACGACGTGCCGGACCTCACACTCGACAAGATCGCGCTGTTTGCCGATGCGCTGCAGGTGCGGCCATCGGATCTGGTCACCCCGTTCCTGGCCGCGCAGCAGCGGCCGGCTGCGGTCCGTGCAGGCAGCGGCTTCGTGCACGAGGTGCCGGACGCACCACCGCGCCGCCCCGCCTCGTGAAGCCGCACAGATGAGGCCCATAAATGGGTCGTCCGAGCCCATTTATGGGTTGTTGACGACCCGCGAGCTCCGTACACTCCCCTGCGGCCATGATGGGCAACTGGCACAGGGGTACGTCATTGTCGAAGACGCGGCCGCGGCCTACGCGCTCGCGGCCTACGCGCTTGCGCGCTGCGGCGACACCGGCGCGCGGTGGCCGCGAGGGCTACGCCGAGCGTACGCTATTGCTGTTCCAGGGGCTGGCGCGGCATTGCCTGGCTCGCCGCATCAGCAGCCCCGAGGCCGAACGCCTGCTGCGCCGTGTGCTGGTGCACGCCTTGCGGCGGCAACTCATGCAGGGCTCGGCGGGCCATATCGCGCCCCCCAATGTCCGCATCGCGCGCCTGAGCGGCGTGCACCGCAACTTCGTCGCGCTCATCCTGGCCGAGCCGGCGTGCGTAACTTCCCCTCCGCGCGGCGCCGGCCCCGGGCGCCGCCTGCAGCGGAGCGCGCCACGCTGAGTGCACCTTTTGGCGACGGCCCGGCGCCGCTGCCGTGAGCACTCTGCTGCATTCCGGCCTGCACTATTTTCCGGTCACGCTGCCCTTCCTGCTGCTGCTGGCGGGGCTGCTGGTCCTGGTGGTCGGGGTCGCGGCGCTGCGAGTGCTGCGCTTTGCCTCCGGCAGCATGCACATCAGCCTCGCGGGCCTGGCCACGATCCTGGTGTTGTCGCTGCTGGGCAGCTACGTGAACATCCCGCTCGTCTACCTGCCCGGACGGCAGGTCGTCAGCGCCGCGCAGATCAGCTTCTTCGGCGTCACCTACGTGGTGCCGATCGTGCGGCAATCGGCGGCCACCGTGCTGGCCATCAATGTCGGCGGCGCCGTGATTCCGGTCGCGCTGTCGCTCTACCTGATCGTCCGGCACCGGCTGATGGCAAGCGCCATCGCAGGGGTACTGATCGTGGCCATCGTCTGTCACCTGGTGGCGCGTCCGGTGCCGGGCCTGGGCATCGCCGAGCCGGTACTGGTGCCGGCGGTGGCGACGGCCATCGTCGCGATCGTGTTGTCGCGCCGGCATGCCGCGCCGTTGGCATACATCAGCGGCAGCCTGGGCACCCTGATCGGTGCGGATCTGTGGAATCTGGGTAAACTGCAGGCCATGGGCGCCTCAGTCGCCTCGATCGGCGGCGCCGGCACCTTTGACGGGATCTTCCTGACTGGGCTGCTGGCGGTGCTATACGCGAGCCTGGTGGGCTATCGGCGCGTTTGAGGAGCGGCAAGGTTGCCACCCGAAATACATCGCGATGATTACCGCGTCGAGCCGGGCTCCCACGTCGACCTGGACAAGTGGCCCACCCGCACCGACCCGCTCTACCGCTCCAAGCAGCACTACGAAAGGCTGTTGCGCCAGCACACCGAAGAACTCAGCCGGCTGCAGAGCCTGCTGTACGCGAGCAATCGCTACGCACTGCTGCTGGTGTTCCAGGCGATGGACGCCGCCGGCAAGGACGGAGCGATCAAGCACGTGATGTCCGGCATCAATCCGCAGGGCTGCCAGGTCTACAGTTTCAAGAGTCCCAGCGCCGAGGAACTCGCACACGATTTCCTGTGGCGCACCAGCCGCTGCCTGCCCGAGCGCGGCCGCATCGGTATTTTCAACCGCTCCTATTACGAGGAGGTGCTGATCGTGCGCGTGCACCCCGAGTTGCTGGACGCCCAGAACCTGCCGCCGCAGACCCTGCAGGGTGGCCGATTCTGGCACCAGCGCATGCGCTCGATCCTCGGCCTCGAGCAGCACCTGCACCTCAACGGCACCCGCGTGCTGAAGTTCTTCCTGCACCTGTCACGCGCCGAGCAGCGCAAGCGGCTGCTGGCGCGCATCGATGACCCCGACAAGAACTGGAAGTTCAGCCTGGCGGATGTGCAGGAGCGGCGGCTGTGGCAGCAGTATTTGCGCGCCTACGAACACTGCCTGGGCGCCACCAGCACCGGGGATTGCCCCTGGTACGCGGTGCCGGCAGACGACAAGAGGAACGCACGGCTGATCATCTCGGGCATCCTCCACCGCACCTTGCGCGGCCTGGACCTGCGGTATCCGAGTATCGACGCGGCGCGCCGGCGCGAGCTGCGCAAGTTGCGCGAGCTGCTCGCCGGCAGCTAGTGCGCGCCGGCCGGACGCGCCTCGCACGTGTTGCCGACGCGGACACATTCGGATTGCCACACGGCGTGGCAGGCGAGATGAAAGCGCAGCACCACCTGCGCTGCCTCGGCGTCTGCAACCTCGGCCTCCGGAATCTCGACCTCGTATTCCACATCCTCGAGCCGGATCGGCCGCCCGCAGAGCGAGCAGGGCGCGCCGGTGCCGCGGCTACCCCACATGCGCCTGGAGGCATTACAGGGCAGCTCGCCCGCCTTGATGCGCTGCTTCGCGAGTCGGCCTAGTTCATCGTCGCTGGAGGACATGTTGGTGCGAGCGCAGTGTCCTGCCGCCGGAAACACCTGAAATCTGACCTATGGCAGCGGGCATCGTTCCATCCGAACTGCAGGTAACGAGCGGGTACGAGTGTGCCGCCGCCGGCCCGCCCAAGTCGAGCAGCGCAGGCCGCATCCGTGCCCTTACGTTGCCGTGAGGCTGTTCCTACAATTAGCTGTTGCGCGGCTTGACAGCCGCCGCGGACGTCAATATCTTGTGGTTATCCTGTCGATACACCACAACATGTAGACTTTCGCCGGGGGGAGTTGAGCCATGAGCAGCACCGAAAGCACCCGTAGCGTCGAGACTGGCGCGGCCGAACAGATCGGATTTCGACTCACCGCGCCGCCCGCCGCGCGCACCCCGATGCGGGTCACCAAACGCAATGGCACCCACGAGGCCGTGGACGTCAGCAAGATCGTGCGCGCGGTGAGCCGCTGCTGCGAGGGCCTCGCCGACGTCGACCCGATGCGCGTGGCGCTCAAGACCATCGCCGGCCTGTACGACGGCGCCACCACGCGCGAGCTCGACGAGCTGTCGATCCGCACCGCCGCCTCATTCATGGCCGAGGAGCCCGAATACTCGCGCCTGGCGGCACGGCTGCTGTCGGCCTTCATCGACAAGGAAGTACGCGGGCTCGGGGTGCACTCGTTCTCGCAGTCGATCCGCCTCGGCTTCGACGTCGGACTGATCAACGAGCGCGTGCTCGGGTTCATCGAGGCGCATGCGCGCAAACTCAACGACGCCATCGATGCCGCGCGCACCCAGGCGTTCGAGTACTTCGGCCTGCGCACGCTGTACGACCGCTACCTGCTGCGCCATCCGATCCGGCGCGAGGTGATCGAGACCCCGCAGTATTTCTGGATGCGCGTCGCCGTCGCCCTCAGCCGCACGGTGCCCGAGGCGTTGGACCTGTACCAGTGCTTCTCGAGCCTCGCCTACATCGTCAGCTCCCCGACGCTGTTCAACGCCGGCACGCGCCACGAGCAGCTCTCCAGCTGCTTTCTGCTCGACTCCCCGCAGGATTCGCTCGACTCGATCTATGACCGCTACAAGGACATCGCGCTGCTGTCGAAGTTCTCCGGCGGCATCGGCGTGGCCTGGCACCGCGTGCGCTCGGAAGGAGCGCTGATCCGCGCCACCAACGGCCTGTCCAATGGCATCGTGCCGTGGCTGAAGACACTGGACGCATCGGTGGCAGCTGTGAACCAGGGCGGCAAACGCAAGGGCGCCGCCTGCGTGTACCTGGAGCCCTGGCACGCCGACATCGAGGCGTTCCTGGAGCTGCGCGACAACACCGGCGATGACGGGCGGCGCACCCATCACCTCAATCTCGCCAACTGGATCCCGGACCTGTTCATGCGGCGGGTGGAAGCTGGCGAGCCCTGGTCGTTGTTCGATCCGAGCGATGTCCCCGAGCTGCCCGACCTGTTCGGCGCCGCGTTCGACGAGGCCTACGTGCAGGCCGAGGCGCGCGGACTTGCGAAGAAGACGCTGCCGGCGCGCGATCTGTATGCACGCATGATGCGCACGCTGGCGCACACCGGCAACGGCTGGATGACCTTCAAGGACCAGTGCAACCGCACCTGCAATCAGACCGCCAAACCCGGGCACACCGTGCACCTGTCGAACCTGTGCACCGAAATCATCGAGGTGACCAGCGGCGAGGAAACCGCGGTGTGCAACCTCGGATCGATCAACCTGGCGCGGCACGTCAATGCCGGCGGGGTCGACTTCGATCAGCTCGGCCAGACGGTCGAGGTGGCGGTGCGGGCGCTCGATCACGTGATCGACCTGAACTACTACCCGATCGCGAGCGCGCGCGCCTCCAACCTGCGCTGGCGCCCGGTTGGATTGGGGGTGATGGGGCTGCAGGACGTGTTCTTCCGGCTGCGGCTGGCGTTCGATTCCCCCGCCGCCCGGGAGCTTTCGCTGAAGATCGCGCAGACCATCTATTTCCACGCGCTGCGCACCTCGGTCGAACTGGCGCGAGCGTACGGCGCCCACGACGCCTTCCCCGACACCCGCGCGGCCCGCGGTGAGCTGCAGTTCGACGCCTGGGGCGTCACCGCCGGCACCGACCTGCCCTGGCAGCAGCTCAAGGCCGACATCGCCGCCGCCGGGCTGCGCAACAGCCTGCTGATCGCCATCGCCCCGACCGCCACCATCGCCTCGATCGCCGGCTGCTACGAGTGCATCGAACCGCAGGTATCGAACCTGTTCAAGCGCGAAACCTTGAGCGGCGACTTCCTGCAGATCAACGGCTACCTGGTCGATGAGCTCAAGCAGCTGGGCCTGTGGACGCAGCCGATGCGCGACGCGATCAAGCTCGCTGACGGCTCGGTGCAAGGCTGCCAGGAGCTGCCGCCCGAGCTGCGCTCGATCTACCGCACCAGCTGGGAACTGCCGATGCGCGCGCTGATCGATCTGGCGGCCGATCGCGCCCCGTACGTGGACCAGAGCCAGTCGCTGAACCTGTTCATCGCCAATCCGAACATCGGACAGCTCTCGAGCATGTACATGTACGCCTGGAAGCGTGGGCTGAAGACGACCTACTACCTGCGTTCGCGTCCGGCCACCAGCATCGCCAAGACCACGGTATCGGCCGGCGGGTCCGCCGCCGACGCGTCCACCGCATCGGCGGGCGCGTGCTCCGCCGGCGCGTCCGATGGGCGCGACGCGGTGGCCTGTTCGCTCGAGAATCCGCAAAGCTGTGAGGCCTGCCAGTGAGCCTGCTCGACCCCGGCTTTGAGCTGACGCTGCGGCCGATGCGCTACCCGCGCTTCTACGACATGTACCGCGCCGCGATCAGGAACACCTGGACCGTCGAGGAGATCGATTTTCAAATCGACCTCGGGCACCTGCGCTCGCGCCTGACCGGGGCCGAGCGGCACCTGGTCGAGCGGCTGGTCGCGTTCTTCGCCACCGGCGACTCGATCGTGTCCAACAACCTGGTCATCAGCCTGTACAAGCACATCAACGCCCCGGAGGCGCGCATGTACCTGTCGCGCCAGCTGTACGAGGAGGCGCTGCACATCCAGTTCTACCTCACGCTGCTGGACAACTACGTGCCCGACCCGGGGCGCCGCGCGCAGGCATTCGCGGCAATCGACAACATCCCCTCGATCCGCCGCAAGGCGCAGTTCTGCCAGCGCTGGACCGACTCGGTATCCTCGCTCGAGCGCATCGAATCGCAGGAAGACCGGCGCCGCTTCCTGTTGAACCTGTGCTGCTTCGCCTGCTGCATCGAGGGACTGTTCTTCTTCGGCGCCTTCGCCTACGTCTACTTCCTGCGCTCGCGCGGGCTGCTGCCGGGCCTGGCCGCCGGCACCAACTGGGTGTTTCGCGACGAGAGCGCGCACATGGCCTTCGCCTTCGCGGTCATAGAAACCGTGCGCCACGAGGACCCGCAGCTGTTCGACGCACCGTGGGCCGCCGACGTGCGCGCAATGATCGCCGAGGCGGTGGAGTGCGAATCGCAATTCGCCGATGACGTGCTGTCCGGCGGCGTGGTCGGCATGACGCGCACGCAGATGCGTGCGTACCTCGAGTACGTGGCCGATCAGCGCCTGCGACAGCTGGGCCTGCCGCCGGCATACGGCGCGGCCAACCCGTTCCCGTTCATGGCGCTGCAGGATGTGCAGGAGCTCACCAACTTCTTCGAGCGGCGCGTGTCCGCCTACCAGGTGGCCGTACAGGGGGAGATCTGCTTCGACGCGAGCTTTTGACGGCGCGGATCACCTGCCCCAGGTGACGAACATCGCGATGGCAGCGGCGGCCATCACGGCCGTTGCCACCCACCCCAGAATCTTCAGCCCCCATGGCAGCACAAACTGCCCCATGATCCGGCGGTTCGCACCCAGCAGCATGATGACGATCATGATGGGCACCGCCGCCACACCATTGATGACCGCACTCCAGTACAGCGCCTTGATCGGATTGATCGGGGTGACGTTCAGCGCCAGGCCCAGGGCGCTGGCCAGCACCAGTGTGCCGTAAAACAGCTTCGCCTGGCGAGGCTTGCGCGCAAGGCTGCACGGCTTGCCGAAGGCCTCGGCAGTACCGAACGCCGCCGAGCCGGCCAGAATCGGGACCGCCAACAGACCGGTCCCGACGATGCCGGCAGCAAACAGCATGGAAGCAAACCGTCCGGCCACCGGCTCGAGGGCGGCGGCAGCCGCCGCGGCGGAGTCGATATGGGTCTTGCCGTGCGCATGCAGGACGACCGCCGCGGTCAGGATGATGAAGAACGCCACGATTTCGGAAATCAGCATGCCGGACACCGTATCGATGCGAATCCGTTGCAGGGCGTCCCGCCCCTGGCTCGGCTTGCGTTTGAGCGGCCGGCGCGCATTGTCCGGATCATTGACCTCCTCGGCTTCCTGCGCGGCCTGCCAGAAAAACAGGTACGGGCTGATCGTGGTGCCAAATACCGCCACGATCGCCACGGCATAACTGGCGCCGAAATGGACCTGCGGCCAGAACGTGCCCTTCCAGACATCTGTCCAGGGCACCTTGATGATGAGCACGGTCGCCACATAGGCAAATAGGCTCAACGTCAGCACTTTGAGCATCGGCGAGTAATAGGGAAATGGCACGTACACCTGCAGCGCCGTCGACAGCAGCGCGAAGGCGGCCACGTAAGCCAGTGCCGGGCCGCCTATCAGCAGCTTGAGGGCCGCCCCCATCGCGCCAATGTCGGCACCGAGATTGATGACGTTGGCGATGACCAGCGCCAGCACCAACGCATAGGCGGAAAAGCGCCCGTAATGGGCGCGGATGTTGGCGCCAACCCCGCTGCCGGTCACCCGGCCGATGCGCGCGCACACCGATTGGATGCCGATCATCAACGGCAGCGCCGCAAACACGCTCCACAGGGTGCCGTAGCCGTAGGCCGCCCCCACCTGCGAATAGGTTGCAATGCCGCTGGGATCATCGTCCGCCGCGCCGGTGATCAGCCCGGCGCTCAAGCGGCGCCAGCCCGCGGTTTTGCGCCCCTTGGCGGGCACCTCCTTGGCGGGCACGTCGCAGGGACAGCCGCTGTCAGCGGCGCATGTGAGGCTGATATGCGCGCAGGTGATAGACGTGATGCACGTGGTGTGCGCCCAGCCAACCCCCGAACACCGATCTGAGCAGTGTGCCGCGGATTACTTCACCTGATTCCATGGCGTTTCCTCCAGGCATCCATAGCAGCACGTAGTCGATGGCGCCGCGCTGCCTGCCGGCGTTGCCTCTTGCCCTCATGGAGCGCACGAGCTTGCCCGTATCTGCCTCCTTGCTGGTGTCCATCCTGACCGGCGGTAGCGGAAGAGCCGCTCCGGGGCGGATTGTTGGGATGCAACGGTCCCGGTGGCTGTCGGAGTCGGCGCCGGACAACCGTAGGATCATGGCGCCGAGCGCGAGCCGGCCGATGGCGTGGCTGGGCTGCAGGTGCATCCGCTCGAGCCCACCAGCTACCGCCTCACGGTATCGATGAGCTGCGGATAATCGGCATAATGCGCCCGGGACGGAGGCGCAGATGACGGCGGAGACAGACAGGGTGCCGGAATCGGCGCGGATCAAGCACCATTGGGCACGGTCGTGGCGCTGCGCGTTGATCGCGTGCGCTTGGATGCCAGCATTCGCGTTGGCGGCGCCATGCGCGCTCGCGGCCTCGCCAGCCCCATCAGCCCCGGCCGCGCCCGCGCCGCACCACGTGATGTCGCTCAGCCTGTGCACCGACGCGCTGGTCCTGGCGCTACTGCCGCCTGCGCGCATCACTTCGGTGACTTACCTTGCACACCGGTCCACGGACCCGCTGCTCGCTGCCGAGGCAGCCCGGGTCGGCATCAACTACGGCAGCGCCGAGGAGGTGCTGGCGCAGGCGCCCGACCTGGTGCTCGCCGGAACCTACTCGACCCCGGACACTCGCAGGCTGCTGCGCCAGCTGCACGCACCCCTGCTGGTGATCGCCGCCGCGACCAGCTTCGCGGATATACGCACGAACGTACACCGCGTGGCGCAGGCGCTGGGGGTGCCACGGCGCGGCGCGGCACTGCTGGCGCGGATGGATACCACGCTGGCCACGCTGAGGCGAACGCGGCCGCTACATCCGATCCGGGTGGCTGCGTGGGGCGGTGACGGCTACGTCCCCGGCAGCGGCACGCTATTCAATGCGGTGCTGCAGGCGGCTGGCGGCATCAACGTGGCCGCCACCACGGCCGCGCAGCGCTCCGGCTCGTTCGATATCGAGCAGCTGCTGATGGCTCACCCCGACGTGCTGGCCTACAGTGCCGATCAGGCCGCCCCGTCACTCACGACCGATACCGCCAATCACCCGCTGCTGTTACGGCTCTACCGGGGGCGCCGCGTCAGCTATCCACCGCTGCCGCTCGACTGTGGCCTGCCGCGCAGCGCCCTGGCAGCACTGCAGCTGCAGCGCGAACTGCTCGCCGTCATGCATGCCACCGCGGGCGCACCGCCTTGAGCCGCGAGTGGCTGGGCAGCGGCGCGATTGTCGCACTGCTGATCGTGTTCGTGCCGCTGTCGCTGCTGGCCGGCCGGGTGTGGCTGTCGCCCTCGACGCTGTGGCACGCGCTGTGGCTGCCGGGTCCGCAGCTATCCACATTGATCGTGACGCAGCTGCGCCTGCCGCGGGCGGTGCTGGCGCTGCTGATCGGTGCCACACTCGGTCTATCCGGTGCGGTGCTGCAGGGCGTGACGCGCAATCCACTGGCCGAGCCCGGCCTGCTCGGTGTGTCCACCGGCGCGGCGCTCGGGGCAGTGATCGCGATCTACTTCGGCTTGGCCAATCATTGGGCGATGGCGGCACCGCTACTGGGTCTGGTGGGCGCGCTGGCCGCCGGACTGCTCACCTTCGTGCTCGGCAGCGGTGGCGGCACGATCTCGCTTATCCTGGCCGGTGCGGCCGTGTCCGCTCTCGGGGCGGCCGGCATCTCGCTGGCGCTCAACCTCGCCCCCAATCCCCTTGCCGCCAACGAGATCACGACCTGGCTGCTCGGATCGCTCGCCGACCGCAGCTGGCTGCAGGTACTGCTGATCCTGCCGTTCGTCGTGAGCGGAGGCCTGCTGCTGGTGCTGACCGCGCATGCGCTCGATGCGCTCGCGCTGGGCGAACTGCAGGCCCGAAGCCTCGGGATCAATCTGCGGCGGATTCATCTGCTGGCATTGTTTGGCACCGCGCTGGCCGTGGGCGCCTGCACTGCCGTCTCCGGCGTGGTCGGCTTCGTCGGCCTGGTCGCCCCGCACCTGGTGCGCCCGCTGGTCGGCCATCAGCCCAGTCGGGTGCTGCTGCCCGCAACGCTGCTGGGGGCGCTGTTGCTGCTCGGCGCCGACATCGCCACGCGGCTGATTCGATTCGGCCCGGAGCTCCAACTCGGTGTCTTCACCAGCCTGATCGGCACGCCGTTTTTTTTCTGGCTCGTGGTCCGCCTGCGCAAGACGGCACCTTGATGAGCCCGATCGGCGCAGCGCGCGGTTCACGGGCCGCCTCGATCGGCCGCAGGCTCGCGGCACTCGTCGTCGGCGGCGCTCTCGCAGCGGCAGCGCACGCGGCCGACTCCTCGCAGCTCGAAGCGGTGACCGTGAAGGCCTCGAAGATGGCGCAGACGCAGCAGCAGATGAGCCAGGCATCGACGATCGTCACCCACGCGCAGATCCTCGACCAGGCCCAGACCAGCGTCACCGATACGCTGCGACAGCAGCCGGGTATCCAGTTCGAGGTCGCCGGCGGGCCCGGCCAAGCCCTGTCCACGACCCTGCGCGGCTTCTCTGACAGCACCCTGTATGTG
>Ga0307372_10009225_pt1 | contig 13660 bp, 13 predicted proteins | sample OX1MG_FD_202533 | JGI IMG/M metagenome (GOLD analysis project Ga0307372, IMG submission 202533) | Soil microbial communities from Risofladan, Vaasa, Finland - OX-1 | ecosystem: Environmental > Terrestrial > Soil > Coastal area > Acid sulfate soil | place: Finland: Risofladan, Vaasa | collected...
CGCTGAAGGGAAAATCAAATCGCCAGTGGATGCGCGCGTCGTGCGCGCGAGCCGCGGATGACCGCGGCAACCGCGCCGATTGCGCGCCGCCGCGCGCCGCTGACATTGCGCCCGCTATCATTGCGCGCAACCGATGATCGTCGCGTCGCACAATATCCTCGAAGACCTGGGCCTGGTACTCGGCGTCGCCGCGGTCACGACCGTCGTCTTCCAGAAAATCCGCCAGCCCGTCGTGGTCGGATACCTGGTGGCCGGCGTTATCGTCGGACCGTACACGCCGCTTTTGTTCGCCAACCCGGACCGGATTCACACGCTCTCCGAGCTGGGCGTGATCCTGCTGATGTTCGCGCTCGGGCTCGAGTTCCGCATCGGCAAACTGGTCGAGCTTGGCCCGACCGCGGGCTTCGTGACCGCGATTCAAGTCGGCCTGATGCTCTGGCTCGGTTATATCGTCGGGGAGTTGATGGGATGGACGCGGCTCGAGTGCATCTTCACCGGCGCTCTGCTTTCGATCTCGAGCACGACGATCGTCGCCAAGGCCTACGGCGAGACGCCGGTTCCCGAGCGGGTCCGCGAGCTGGTCTTCGGCGTGCTGCTCGCCGAAGATCTGACCGCCGTGATGCTGCTGGCGGTGCTGACGGCGCTCGCCTCGGGCGCGGGCCTCAGCGCCGCCATGATGACAACTGTTGTCGGAAGGCTCGCGATCTTTCTGGCGGCTCTCGTCGGCGGCGGGATGCTCGTCGTGCCGTGGAGCGTGCGCCAGATCGTGCGCATCGGCCGCGCGGAAACAACGCTGGTCGCGAGTATCGGAATCTGTTTCCTGTTCGCGATTATCGCCGAGCGCGCCGGCTACTCGGTGGCGCTCGGCGCGTTTCTGGCCGGCTCGCTCGTGGCCGAGTCGGGCGACGCCCACAGTATCGAGCATCTGGTCGCCCCGGTGCGCGACATCTTCGCCGCAGTGTTCTTCGTCTCGGTCGGGATGATGATCGATCCGCGCCAGATCGTGGAGCACTGGGCCGCGCTGACGCTGCTGGTGGGCGCGGTGATCGCCGGGAAACTGTTTTCGGTGACGCTCGCGGCGCAGCTCTCGGGCGCGGGAGTCCGGACCTCGGTCCAGGCCGGGATGAGCCTGACCCAAATCGGCGAGTTCTCATTCATCATCGCCGGAGTCGGCATCTCGACTCACGCGACGCGCGATTTTATCTACACGCTCGCGGTCGCGGTCTCGGCGGTTACCACCTTCACCACTCCGTTCATGATTCGCGCCTCGGGCGCGCTCGGCGATTTCGTCGCCCGCAAGATCATTCCGCAGCGGCTCGGCTCGCTGCAGGTGATCTACGACTCGCTGATGGAACGCGCGCGGCATCGCCGGGCGCCAGGCCCGACGCTGGGGTGGGCGCTGGCGCTGCTCGGTTCGGGAGCGCTTGGAATCGTGGCGATTTTGATCTTCAACGAGTCCGACCCGTACGGTTTGACCGATCAGGCCGCACGCCTGATTCATGCATCGTATTTCGCCGCGGGACTCTCGGTCGATCTGGTCGCGCTGATCATTTGCGTGCCGTTCGGTTACGCGATGTACGCCGGCGCGCGCAACCTTGCCCACGCGATCGCGATACGCGCATTGCCCGCGGGCGCCTCGGCCGCGCCGTCACCGGCCGGCGAGGCTCTCGTCGCCGTCCTGCACGCGACGATTCTGCTCGTGACGGTGATTCCGCTGCTTGCGATCGTGCAGCCGTTTCTCGAACCGGTCGAGGGAATTGGCGCGATGGCGCTCGGCGTTGCGCTGATGGGATTCGTCATCTGGCGCAGCGCGCGCAAGCTGCAAGGCAATCTGCGCGCGGTGGCCGATCTGATCGGCGCCGCATTCGCCGTCAGCCGAACCGCTCCGCATGAGGTTCCCGGCCTCGGCACGATCACGCCGATCGTTCTCGGCGCCGGCGCCGCCGCGATCGGCAGAACCTTAGCCGAGCTCGACCTGCGCGCCGCCACCGGAGCGACGGCGGTCGCGATCGCGCGGATTGACGGCCAGGTGATCGTTCCATCGGGGGATGAGGCGCTCGGCGAAGGCGACGTGATCGAGATCTGCGGACCGCGCGAACGCGTCGAAGCCGCACGCCGCCTGCTGACCGGCGCCGCCCCGCAAGCGGCGTGACCGACTCGCGAACTCCGGGATTCTTCGTGGCACAGGCTTTAGCCTTTGACCCCACACCGGCTGAAGCCGGTGCCACCAGGACACGCACGCCGGAATGACATAAGCGGCGGCGCATATGATCCAGTCGGGACGCGACCTCGAGGTGACCAACCGCGCGATGGTTCGAGCGGTTGCATTGGGCGCGGGCCGGTCATAACTTTTTGCGAGATTTTCCAGTCAGCGTGCTTTCCAATGAGGACGACATGAATCTCAAAGACACTGTTGCACTCGTGACCGGCGGCGGCTCGGGTCTGGGTGAAGCTACCGTGCGCGAGTTGGTCTCCGGCGGCGCGAAGGCGGTAATCCTCGATCTGCCGGCGTCGCCCGGCCAGAAGGTCGCCGAGTCGCTCGGCACGAGCGGCCTGTTCGTTGCCGCCGACGTCGTGTCGGACAAAGAAGTCTCCGATGCGATCGCGAAAGCCGTCGCGAAATTCGGCGCGATTCATATCGCCGTCAATTGCGCGGGAATCGGCCGCGCGATGCGCACGCTGACCAAAGAGGGTCCGCATTCGCTCGAGCTCTTCAACAAGGTCATCCAGGTGAACCTCGTTGGCACCTTCAACGTGATTCGCCTCGCTGCCGCCGCGATGGCGAAGAATCAGCCCAACGCCGACGGCGAGCGCGGCGTGATCGTCAACACCGCGTCGGTCGCGGCGTACGACGGGCAGATCGGACAGGCCGCGTACTCGGCGTCGAAGGGCGGCGTGGTCGGGATGACGCTGCCGATCGCGCGCGATCTTTCGTCGCTCGGAATCCGCGTATGCACGATCGCGCCGGGCACGTTCGAGACCCCGATGCTGGCGGGATTGCCGGACGTTGCGCGCAAGGCACTCGCCGCGCAGATTCCGTTTCCGCAGCGCCTGGGGCAGCCGCGCGAGTACGCGGCGCTCGCGCGCCATATCGTCGAGAACGCGATGCTCAACGGAGAAACGATCCGCTTGGACGGCGCGCTGCGGATGGGGCCGCGCTAGGGGGGAGCAGTGCCCGGAGAGCATTGCCCGGCATGATCGGCGGGAGCTGTGATCTGGACGCGAGAGGCACCGATGACGACCAAGAGGATTGAGATCAATCCGGCGGTGATGATGGGCAAACCGGTGATCCGGGGCAGCCGGATCACGGTGGAATTGATCCTGCGCAAGCTCGCTGAGGGCGCGACCGAGAGCGAGCTGTTGGAGGATTATCCGCATCTGACGGTGGACGACCTCCGAGCAGCGATCGCCTACGGCGCTGCCACCGTTGCGCACGAGGAAGTGGTGCTGCTCGGCGTCGCGTCGCGTCGGCATTCGCGGTAGCGCTGGCGGTCATCATCGTCGCCTTATTGGCCGTCCGATGCGGCGGCAGTCATCGCGGCTATTGCACGGGTACGGTCTCGGATGCGGATGCGGCGGCGCGCGGACGGCGCGAGGGCAGGGGGCCGGGATTAGTGCTCGCGCCGATCGAGATGATCAGCATCCCTTGCTCGTAGCGCGGTCCGCCGACGATCAGGATGCCGTTGTTCTTGAGCTTCAGGTCGGTGGTCATCAGCGGCCGCGGTCCCTGGAACAGAACGATCTCCATCACGATCATGTCGCCGTCCACGGCGCGCGGCTCGACGTGCAGGATTCGTCCGCCCGGCAGTTGAAAGGCGATCATGCTGCCGCACGGTGTCTGTCCGACCTGATCGCTGACTAGCCGGTAGGTGCTGTAGCTGAACAGCGCCTGCAGCCGCGGCCCCATCGATTGCAGCCGCGGATCGACGCCTTCGTTGGTCTCGGCGGCGAGCACGGAATTTACCCGCACGGTAACCGTGCGCGGATGCGCCTGCTGGGCGAGCGCCCCTGTCTGGGCTCCCATCGCGAAGACTACGACGATGAGCAGGCTAAGACTTCGCGGGCTCGTCAGCATCAATTCCCTACGGCTGGTCCGGCAGCCAGATCACGGTCGTATCGGTCTGAGGTTCGCTCCAGACCGCAACGGAGGGAATTTCGGATTCCAGGCGCGAGATGACCACATGCGAGTCCGAAGCGGCGGCGGCAAGGTCCGCCGGCGCCGACGCGACTTCGGCGGGCGCGTCCGCTGCTTCGCGCTCGATTCGGGCCATTTCGCGCCGGGGATGACGGAGCGCGGTTTGCACGTAAGGAGTGACCAGAAACGCCGTGATTACCGCCGCCGCTGCCGCCGCGCCAGCCATCGCAAGGCTGCCGGAAAGCTGCTCGCCCAGGCGGCTGAACCATTGTGAAATACGGACGCCGAGCGGAACCGGCAGGTTTTCGATCCGGCGCATCACGGAAGATTTGAAACCGTCGAGGACCGGCTCTTCAAACAGCGTGCGGAGCTCGCGGCCGATGGTGGCGTAGTCGGCCAGCTCGGCGGTGCAGTTGTCGCATCGCGCCAGATGGTAGGCGACTTCCTGATATTCGTTGGGCTCGAGCGCCTGGTCTTCGAACGCGCCAAGCATCAGGCTGATTTGATTACATTGCGCCATCGTAGCTCAGCCCTCTGGGAGATCCTTCAACAAGGTGCGCAGGCGGCTGCGCGCGTAGTGCAGCCGGCTCATCACCGTGCCGCGAGGGCATTGCAATGCCTCGCTGATCTCGTCGTAGGACAACCCTTCCACTTCGCGTAAAAGTATCACGGTGCGATGTTCCGGCGTCAACTCCTCGAGCGCCGCCGTGAGGCGGGCCGAGAGCTCTTTGTGGCTGGCTGCTTTGAATGAGTCGCCTCGGTCGCTGGGTAGCCGGCGCATCTCATTTTCCGCATCCTCACCGCGTAACACGACGTGACGGCCTTCGCGCCGCCAGAAATCGATCGCAAGGTTGGCGGCGATCCGGTACAGCCAGGTCGAAAAGCTCGAACGCGATTCGAACTTCGCCAGGTTCTCGTAAGCGCGGACAAAGGTTTCCTGTGCCAGTTCGATTGCATCATCCTGATTATGCACCACGGCCAGCGCAACGTTTGCGACCCGGCGCTGATAGCGCTCGACCAAAACGCCGAAGGCTTCCGAGTCGCCCTTCCTTGCCCGGTCGATGAGCTCAGCTTCGTCGCCGTCCTGCCGCCCTTGGTTTCCCAATTCCTTAGACGCGGGCAAGGGTGACGAAATTCAGCCGAAGCTTCATTTCCCCCCACCCATTTCGGCCCAATTCGGGCCCCATTTGAGGTCCGCCCTAAGCGGCACCCGCATCGTGGCAACGCCTTCCATCTCGATCCGCGCGGCATCCGCCGCCTGCTGGAGGACGTCTTTTCGCACTTCGAGAAGCAACTCGTCATGCACCTGCATCACGAGGGTCGCCGGCATTGCCGTGCGGCGAATCTCGTTATGTAGCCTGATCATCGCGAGCTTAATCAAGTCCGCCGCAGTCCCCTGGATAGGCGTATTTATGGCGATCCTCTCGGCTTGCGCCCTCGCCCCGCCTGGCGCGGCGCCGAGCTCGGGCAGGTAGCGCCGCCTCCCGTACATCGTGGTCACAAAGCCGTCAGTCCGCGCGCGCGCCAAGGTCTCCTCGAAATACTGGCGCACGCGCGGCAGCCGCTCGAAGTAGCGCTTGATATAGTCCTGCGCGGCGGCAAGCGGAATCCCGAGCTGCGCGGCAAGCCGTTGCGGCCCCATCCCGTAGATCAGCCCGAAGTTGATCGTCTTGGCGACCCGGCGCGCGTCGGCATCGACCTTGTCGGCGCTGACTCCAAGCAATTCGGTCGCGGTGCGCGCGTGAATATCCTCGCCGCGCTGGAACGCCTCGACCAGGGTCGGGTCGCCCGACAGATGCGCCAGCACGCGCAAATCGATTTGCGAGTAGTCGGCCGAGAGCAGCAGACAGCCCTCGCGCGCGACGAAGGCGCGGCGGATGCGGCGGCCCTCCTCGCTGCGGGTGGGGATATTCTGCAGGTTCGGATCGCTCGAGCTGAGCCTTCCGGTCGCGGTGACCGCCTGATGGAAGGTGGTATGCAGGCGGCCGTCGGCGCGGTCGATTAGTTCGCCGAGGGCGTCGGCGTAAGTCGATTTCAATTTCGCGATCGAGCGGTACTCGAGCAGCCTGGCCGGCATCGGATGCGCCGCCGCGAGCTTCTCGAGCGTGTCGGCGTCGGTCGAAAAGCCGCTCTTGGTTTTCTTGATGCCCTTGGTCGGGAGCTTGAGCGCGGTGAACAGCACCTCGCGCAATTGGTTCGGTGAATTCAGATTGAGCTCGCGGCCGGCGAGCGCGTAACATTCGCGTTCGAGGCGCTGCAACTGTTCGCCGAATTCGCCGGCGATTTTCTTTAGCGCGTCGGCGTCGATTCCGATTCCCGCCGCCTCCATCTCGGCCAGGATCGGCGCAACCGGCATCTCGATATCGCCAAACAGCGGCTCGAGCTGGTCGGCGCGGAGCTTCGCGGCCAAGACAGGATGCAGCGCCGCGATAATGGCGGTGCGTGCGCGCGACTCGGTGCGCGGACCCAGAGGCGCCAGATGCGCGTGATACAGGTCGTCGAGCGAGGGTTCGGCGTGTCCCGAATTTATCAGGAACCCAGCGAGCATCGTGTCGAAATCGGCGCCGCCGAGTTCGATTCCCATCCGGCTGAGATCGCGAATGTGCATCTTCAAATCGTGGCAGATTTTGCGCGGCGCCGCCGCCGATAAAAGCTCCGCCGCCGCGCCAATATGTTCGCGGTCGATCACGAACGTCTCGCTATGGCCCGATTCATCCACCGCGCGAACGCTCAGGCGCTCGCTGCCCGCGGCGTCGGCGGTCAGATCGATCGCGATCCGTGCGGCGGATTTCAGCGCGGCGACGACTCCCTCGATCTCGGCGCCGCTCGCCCGCGCCTGCGCCGGCGCGGGACCCATCGGCAGCTCGGCCTGGCTCGGCGCCAGCTCGGCCAGCATCGAATGAAACTCGAGCTCGCGCATCAGCTCGGCGGCCGCGCGCTCGTCGATTCCTTTCCATTCGAAATCGGACGGTTCGGCCGCAAGCGGCACGTCGGTGTCGATTCGCACCAGCTTGCGCGCCAGCTCGACTTCGGCGCGATGCGCGCGGAGCAGGTCCATCACTTTTTTCGCGCCGCGAATTCCGCTGTGCTCGACCTGGTCGAGATGCCGGTACAGGTTGTCCAGATCGCCGAACTTCTGGATCAGCGCCGCGGCGGTCTTCTCGCCGATTCCGGGCACGCCCTTGACGTTGTCGATCGTGTCGCCGGTGAGAGCCTGGATATCGACCAGCGCGCGCGGCTCGACGCCGAAGCGCTCCTTGATCTCGCGCGCCGAGATTCGCCGATCGCGCATCGTGTCCCACAGCGTCACGTGCGGGCCGACCAGTTGCATGAAGTCCTTGTCGGCGGTCACGAGCACGGTGTCGATGCGCTGTCTGGCGGCGCGCGCCGCCAGCGTGCCGATGACATCGTCGGCCTCGTAGCCGTCGATCGCGATACTCTTGATGCGCATCGCCTCGACGGCGCGATGGATGTACGGAATCTGGGTGCGGAGATCGTTTGGGGTCTCGGCGCGATTGGCCTTGTAGTCGGCGAACAGATCGTCGCGAAAGGTCTTTCCCGGCGCGTCAAAGACCACCGCGATATGCGAAGGCCGCGCCTCCTTGAGCAGCTTCACCAGCATCCGGATGAACCCGAATACCGCGTTGGTCGGAATTCCGCGCGAGTTGTTGAGCTGCGGAATGGCGAAGAAGGCGCGGAAGATATATCCCGAACCATCGACCAGAATCAGCTCGCGCTTCGCTTCCGCCATGGCATGAAACTACCCGATGCGAGTGCCGATGCAACAGCGGCGGCGAAGCGCGGTCTGTTGCTCGGCCCGATTTTCGGTCATCATCAGGCAACCGCGGCTTAACCGGCGCGACGGCGGATCGTATTGACTAATTGCGCCGCGGGGATTTAACTAATCGATTGTCTCGCGCTTCATCGAATTCTTTGGGGCGGGGCGTCGTCACAATCTATGCCTGGAGAGCAGGAAAGCCGCCTCTGGTTAAGTTGTTCAATCCTGGCGGCGGCGAGCGACTGGAATGATTGAGGTCAAGAACCTAACCAAGCTCTACGGTAACTTCACCGCGATCAAGAACGTCAGCTTCAAGGCTGAGCGCGGCTCGATCCTCGGTTTTCTGGGCCCCAATGGCGCCGGCAAGACCACCACGATGAGGATCATCACCGGCTACATGCCGGCCAGCGCCGGGACCGTGCTGATCGACGGGCTGGACATATTTTCGCAATCGCTCGAGGCGCGGCGCCGGATCGGCTATCTGCCGGAAAATCCTCCGCTCTACAACGATATGCGCGTCGAGCCGTACCTGCGCTTCGTCGCGAAACTGCGCGGGGTTCCGCGCGCGAAGATGGAAGCCGCGCTCGAACACGCGCTCGAAGTCTGCGGGCTGGTCGAGATGCGCGGGCGGATCTGCGGGCAGTTGTCCAAAGGCTACCGGCAGCGCGTCGGGCTGGCGCAGGCGCTGATTCACGATCCGCAGGTGCTGGTGCTCGACGAGCCGACGATCGGACTCGACCCGCGCCAGATCCACGAGATTCGCGGCCTGATCAAGGAGCTGTCGGGCGATCGCACGGTGGTGCTCTCGACCCATATCCTGCCCGAGGTCTCGCAGATCTGCGACCGGGTGGTGATAATCGCCGACGGGCAGGTGGTGCTCGAAGAGAAGCTGAGCGAGATTCCGGCGGGCACCACGCTCGAGCAGGTCTTTCTGGAAGCGATCTCGAAGGAGCGCCATTCGACGCACGCCGACGACGAGGAGACGCTCGAGGAAGTGGGGGCGGGACGCGCGTAAGCGCCCGCGATTGTGACGATGAAGAATGCGCTGACGATCGCGGGCAAGGAACTGGCGCAGTTTTTTGTGCAGCCGGTAGCCTACGTGGTGATGACGGTGTTCCTGCTGCTCGGGGGATTCTTTTTTTTCGAGCTGCTCAGTTATTTTCAGATAATCTTGCAGATGTATTCGGCGGCGCAGAATCCGCAACTGCTGGCGCATCTGAACCTGAACGATCGCGTGATCGAGCCGCTGCTGCACAATCTCTCGATCGTGCTGGTGATTCTGGTTCCGGCGGTCACGATGCGCACCTTCGCCGAGGAAAAGCGCGTCGGCACCTACGAGCTGTTGCTGACCGCGCCGATTCGCACCGGCGAGATCGTGGCGGGCAAGTTTATCGCGGCGTCGGCGTTTTTGCTGATCATGATCGGCCTTGCGGGAATCTTTCCGCTGATTCTCGTCGGCTTCGGCAATCCCGAGATCGGTGTGATGGTTTCGGGCTACCTTGGGCTCGCGCTGCTGGCGATTTCGTTCGCCGCGATCGGGCTGTTCACCAGCTCGATCACGCAAAACCAGATCGTCGCCGCGATTGCCGGATTCGGCTCGCTGCTGTTGCTGTTCGTGATCTCGTGGCCGGCGCAGACCGGAGCGGGAGGATGGTCGGCGGGTTTCCTGCGCTACCTTTCGATCACGGATCACTTCTCGCAGATGGTTATCGGAATTATCGACACCAAAGACCTGGTATATTTTCTGAGCCTCATCTTCGTCGCGCTGTTCCTGACCCAGCGCGCGGTTGAGTCGGCGCGCTGGCGTTAGGGCAAGGGGGACGGGATGCGGCGGTCGGCGGCACTTTACGGTTTAATCGGACTGGTTCTGATCATTTTCGGGCTGATCGATTTGAAGATCGCGCCCGGGTTCCGGCTCTTTGTGTGGGTCAACCTGGTCGGCGGCCTGTTCGCGCTGGTGCTCTGGATCACTTCGAGCCGCTCGGCGCTCTCGGGGCTGGTGGGCCAGCGCTCGACGCGATACGGCGCCAACGCGGTTATCTACACGATCGCGTTTGTCGGCGTGATCGTCGCGATCAACTACCTCTCGACGATTCATCATCGCCGCCTCGATCTGACCGCCGAGAAAGTTTACAGCCTGTCGTCGCAATCGACCCAGGTCGTCAAGAATCTCAAGCAGCCGCTCAAACTGGTCGGGTTCTTTGCCGGCGGCGACAATGAACAGGCGCGCCAGTTGTACTCGAACTACGCGTACGCGTCGCCGATGGTTACCTATCAGCTCGTCGATCCGGACAAGCATCCGGAACTCGCCGAGAAGTACAAAGTCTCGGTCATGAACACCACCCATATCCAGTACGGCGGCGACGAAAAAGGCGCCGGCACCAACATCACCGACTTAAGCGAGGAAGCGCTGACCAACGCGATCATCCGCGCCGCGAAAAGCAGCAAAAAGGTCATCTATTTCCTTGACGGCGAGGGCGAGGCCGACACCGACGACGCGCAGAATTCAACCGGATACGGCCAGCTGAAAACCGACCTCGAAGGCGAAGGCTACACGGTCGAGAAGCTGGTCCTCGCGCAGGCGGCCAAGGTTCCCGACGACGCCACGATGGTCGTGATCGCGGGGCCACAGAAGCCGCTCGATTCGCATGAGATCGATCAGCTCAGCGCCTATCTCAAACAGGGCGGACGCGCGATCGCGATGTTCCGGCCCGAGAAGCCCGACGGCTCGGTCGATGAAAAGGCGCTGGTCGCGATGGTCGGACAGTGGGGCGTCGCGGTGGGCGACGATATCGTCGTCGATCAGGTGGTGCGCCTGTTCGCCGGACCCGCGCTCGGACTCGACCCGATCGTGCAGACCTACGGCGTTCATCCGATCACCAAGGACTTCAAGGAGCGCACCGTGTTCTCGATGTCGCGCTCGCTGACCGTCGAGCCCAATTTGAAGCCTGGTCTGCAAGTCACGGCGCTGGCCAAGTCCAGCGATACTTCGTGGGCCGAGACCGACTTGAAGACCTTGTTCGAGCAGCAGAAAGCCTCGCTCGACGACAAGGACATTCGTGGGCCGATAACGGTTGCCGCCGCGGTGCAGGGCGATCTGGCGCAGCTCGGATGGGGCAAGGGCGAAGCGCGGATGGTGGTGTTCGGCAGCACCGACTTTATCAACAATCAGCACATCGCGAATTTTTACAACCGCGACTTCTTCGTGAACAGCGCCGATTGGCTGGCGGGCGAGGAAAACTCGATCTCGATTCGGCCGCGCTCACTGCGCGCGTCGCGCTTCCGCCTGACCGTCGATCAGTTCAGCATCGTGTTCGCATTCTCGGTGCTGCTGTTGCCGGAAACGCTGTTGATCCTCGGAATCGCGGTCTGGTGGGAGCGGCGCAACTAGGCCGCGTTTGCCGACTAAGCTCCTGCGATGCGTCCTCGTAATACGATTATCGCCCTGGTCGTGCTGGTCATCATCGGCGGCTACGCGTATGTCACCAGCTACTACTCGAAGCCCGTGCCCGCCGAGAAACTGCTCGCGGTCAACGCCGACGATCTCGCAAAGATAGAACTCAAGTACCCGGACCGCGAAGTCGCCGTCGAGCGGCCCAAAGGCGGCGCATGGCGGATCGTCAAGCCGATCGGCGTCGATGCCGATCAGACCACGGTAAATAATCTCGCCCGCGCGATCACCGCGGCGCAGGTCATCAAAACCGTCGAAGAAAAGACCACCGATCTTGCCCCGTTCGGACTGGCAAAGCCCGCGGTCGTGATCACCGTCACCACCTTCAAGGGGCAGACCCTGCCCGCGATCGAGGTCGGCAAAACCACTCCGATCGGCTTCAACGCCTACGTGATGCGCGGCGGCAATCCGGCGGTGATGCTCACCTCGTCGGCGTTTCCGGCGGGGATGAACAAGACCGTCGATCAGTTGCGCAATCGCGACCTGATGACATTCAAGGTTGACGACGTTACTCGCTTCACGATCGCCCGGGATGACGGCTCGATCGTCGAGATCGATCGCGATGGCGACAAGTGGAAGATCACCAAGCCCGGCAACTATCTCGCCGACCCGACCCGGGTCCGCCAGCTCCTGAGCTCGCTGCTCGAAGTCAAAGTCGCCGACTTCATCTCCGACGCTCCCACGAGCGTCTCGCAGTACGGGCTCGAAAAGCCGCACCTGGCCATCACCGTTTACGGCAAGGGCGGAGCGCAGGAATCTCTGCTGTTCGGCTTCAAACAGACCGAGCAGGGCAAGGATGGAATCTACGTGCGCCGCGGCGAGGCCACTCCGGTTTATACCGTGCACGAATGGGTGCTCGGCGCGGTGAACAAGTCGGCGCTCGACTTGCGAGACCGGACAGTATTCAACTTCGCGCCGGCGTCGGTGCAGAGCGCCGACCTGAGCGTCGGCACGGACAAGTTCGCGCTCAGGCGCGCGCCCGCGGGCAAGTGGGACGTGGTCGAAGGCGCCGCATCCGCGCCCGCCGACGTTGCCGTGGTCGAGCGCTACCTCGACGAGATTCGCGATCTCAAGGGCGTGTCGATAGTCGCCGATCCGATGCCGTCGCCGAAGCCGTTCGGGCTCGACACGCCGCAAATTGTCGCGACGCTGATCGGCAAGGACGGCAAGCCAATCGGCACGGTCAAGTTCTCGAAGATAAGCCTCAAGCCGAGCGCGCCCGAACCCGGCGAAAAAGCGGAGCCGAAGATCGAGTACTACACGGTCTCGACGGCCGGCACGGCGGTCTATTCGATCAGCGATTTCAGCTACAGCCTGTTCAACAAACCCGCCGCAGTCTTCCGCGCCGCGGCGCCCGCGAAAAAATAAGACTTTTAACCGCAGATTTCACAGATTCAGCGGACAGATTTCAGAAAAAGAACAGGTGCGGCGCGCAACGCGGACCCCCCTGATTTGTCTGAAAAATCTGCCTGCTGAATCTGTGAAATCTGCGGTTACTCTTTCTCTTATCCTTCCGCGATTACGTGCGCGATCGCCTCGCGCGTGGTGTGCGTGATGCTCAGGTGAAAGGCGGCGATACCGCGGCGCGCGGCAAACGCCGCGGATTTTCCGTGCAGCACGATGGTCGGCGCCTTGCCGCGCTCGCGCGTCACTTCGATCTCGCTCCAGCCGACGTTGCGATTCCATCCGGTGCCCATCGCCTTCATCGCAGCTTCCTTCGCCGCGAAGCGCGCCGCGTAGCTCTGGAAGCGCGCGACGCCGCGCGACTCGCAGTATGCGGCCTCGCGCGCGGTGAAGACGCGGGCGCGAAACCGCGCGCCGGTGCGCTCGCGCGCGAGCGCCTGCGCGATACGCTCGACTTCGATCACGTCGATACCGGTGCCGAGAATTTTCGCCATCGCCTGGTCCCGGCTAAGCCGCCTCCGTCCGAGAGTATCGTCGGCGCCGCCGCGCGTTTCAACGAGTCGCTTGCCCGCGGGCGTATCCGAATTCTATTGTGCCGGGGTGCGATGACTGGAGGAGGCGCAGATGGCCAAGCTTGAGATTACCGTCAACCAGGCGCGATGCATCGGCAGCGGCGATTGCGTCGAGAACGCGCCGGCGGTTTTCCAGATGAACGAGAACGAAAAGTCCCAGGTGATAAACCCTGCCGGCGCTCCCGACGCGACAATCGTTGCCGCGGCGCGCGGATGCCCCGTCAAGGCGATTACGGTGGTTGATTCCGACAGCGGCGTGCAGCTCTTCCCGCCGCCGAAGAAGTGACGGCGATGCGCTCCCCGCATGAACATCCCGTCTT
>Ga0307372_10009228_pt1 | contig 13655 bp, 12 predicted proteins | sample OX1MG_FD_202533 | JGI IMG/M metagenome (GOLD analysis project Ga0307372, IMG submission 202533) | Soil microbial communities from Risofladan, Vaasa, Finland - OX-1 | ecosystem: Environmental > Terrestrial > Soil > Coastal area > Acid sulfate soil | place: Finland: Risofladan, Vaasa | collected...
CGTCTGCTGGGCCTGCGCGCCGACATGACGCTGCAGGCGGCACGCATCGCCGCGCGTCACTTCGCCGATCATGACGTGGTGCGCCTGTGCTATCTCGGTTCGGTGTTACGTACCCGGCCCGACAGCCCCGGCGGTGCGCGCACGCCGCGGCAGGTCGGTTGTGAAATGTTCGGTGACCCGGCGCTGGACGCCGATCTCGAAACTCTGGGTTTGATGCTCGATACCGTGCAACTGGCGGGCGTCAACGACATTCACATTAGCCTCGGCCACGCCGCCATTTATCGTAGTGTGGCTGCTGGACTGACCCTCGATTCCGCCGATGAGTCCGAGTTGTTCGACATCCTGCAGCGCAAATCGCGTCCGGATTTCGCCGCATTTGCCGAGGCGCGCCACTTGCCGGCTGCCGAGTACCAGTGCATCTCCACATTGATGGACCTCAACGGCGGCACCGAAGTCATTGATCATGCCCGTCAGCGGTTGACCGATGACGCGGATATCAACATCGCCCTCGATGGTCTGGCGCGAGCGGTGGATGAATTGCGCCGTCGCCGGCCGGAAGTCGGCCTGCATATCGATCTCGCCGAGCTACGCGGCTATCGCTATGAAACCGGCATGGTGTTTGCCGCCTTCGTTCCCGGCCATGGCCGAGAGGTGGCGCGTGGTGGCCGCTATGACGGCGTTGGCAGAGAGTTTGGACTGGCGCGTCCTGCTACCGGGTTTTCGGCCGATCTCAATGAGCTGCTGCGCTTGGGGCAGAAATCTTGATTCTCGAAGTCGCCGTGCTGAATGTCCGTTCAGGGCAAGGCAATGCGTTTGAGAAAGCGTTTGAGACGGCTCAGGCCATCATCGCGTCCATTCCGGGGTATGTGTCGCATGAGTTACAGCGATGCCTCGAACAGCAGGGCAAGTACATATTGCTGGTGAACTGGCGGCGTCTTGAAGATCACACTGTCGGTTTCCGTGAATCAGAACAGTATCAAGAGTGGCAACGGCTCTTGCATCACTTCTATGAACCGTTCCCGGTTGTGGAGCATTACGAAAGCTTGTTTGATGGCCCGGTCCAATAGTTGGTGGTCGCTGATCGAATACAGGTTACTTCAGTCATGAATAAATCGGTTGCCGTCATAGGGGCACCTCCGCCCGCCTTGGCGGGCGGACAAACAATATGGGGCTTCGCCCCAGTGAGCGCCAGCGTTGATCCAAGCGATGCGCGTGAATAATACGGAGTAGTTGAATCATGGGTAAATCGGTTGTAGTCATTGGCGCTCAATGGGGCGATGAAGGCAAAGGGAAGATCGTCGACCTGCTGACCGACAAGGTGCAGGCCGTCGTGCGGTTCCAGGGGGGGCACAACGCCGGCCACACGCTGGTGATCAACGGCGTCAAGACCGCGTTGAACCTGATCCCGTCGGGCATTATGCATCCCGGTGTGGCGTGCCTGATCGGCAATGGGGTCGTGCTGTCGCTGCCGGACCTGATCCGGGAGATCGAGAAGATCGAAGCCACTGGCGCATCAGTGCGCGACCGCCTGCGCGTCTCGGCAGCGGCACCGCTGGTATTACCGGTGCACGTCAAACTGGACCAGGCGCGTGAGCTGGCGCGCGGCGAGGCCAGGATCGGCACCACGGGCAAGGGTATCGGCCCGGCCTACGAGGACAAGGTGGCGCGGCGCGCGATCCGCGTCGGCGATCTGTTCCACCGCGAACAACTGGCGGCCAAGCTGGGTGAACTACTGGCGTTCCACAACTTCGTGCTGCGGCATTACTACAAGCAACCGCCCGAGGATTTTCAGACGACGCTGGACGCCCTGTTGGGCTATGCCGAAGTGGTGCGGCCGATGGTGGCGGACGTCACCGAGCTGCTGCGCCAGCATCTGCTGCGCGGCGACAACGTGCTATTTGAAGGCGCGCAGGGCGCGATGCTGGACGTCGATCACGGCACCTATCCCTACGTCACCTCATCCAATACCACCGCTGGCGGCGCAGCCACCGGGACTGGCGTCGGCCCGCGCAATCTCGATTACGTGCTGGGCATCGTCAAGGCCTACGCCACCCGTGTCGGCGGCGGTCCGTTTCCCACCGAGCTGGACAATAATCTTGGCGAAGCGATTCGCCACAAGGGCGACGAGTACGGTACCGTGACGCGCCGGCCGCGCCGCTGCGGCTGGTTCGATGCCGTCGCCGCACGCCGTTCGATCTTCAACAACAGCGTGTCCGGTCTGTGCGTGACCAAGCTGGATGTGCTCGACGGCATGGAGACGGTGCGGCTATGCACCGGTTACCGTGTCAACGGCCAGCCCTGCGAGACCTTGCCGATCGGCGCCGAAGGGATGGCCGCAGTGGAAGCCGTTTATGAGACCTTGCCGGGCTGGAGGGAATCGACTTTCGGTGTGCGCGACTACGAAGCTCTGCCGGACACGGCACGTGCCTACCTGAGGCGTATGGAGGAGATCTGCGACGTTGAAATCGCCATCATCTCCACCGGCCCGGATCGCGATCACACTATCGTGCTGCACAGCCCGTTCGCGTAATTCCAATAGGTCTCTCGATGTTGTTGAGAGGCGTCGACGCGGCTCCTGCAAGGGATCGTAGAGCCGCCGCTTCGCCACTGCTTGCGAGCTTTTGCCCGCCTTTCATTTGTCATCGGCTAACAGACGCCTGCTCGGCAATCAGGCGATGGATGAACTCGAGTTTGTACTGTGCACTGGACGGCAGCACAAACGGGTAGGCGTCCGGCAGGCCCATGCTGCGATTGATGGCGTTCATGGCCACGCTGAGCTGTACCCAGCGTTCCAGCAATGCCGGAAAGGCTTCATGGGCAGGGTTGAAGTGGGCGTTGTCGCCTTCGTCGGGCAGTTCGCTGACACCCGCCGGCACCACACCGAAATAATGCGCGGTTTCCAGCGTGTCGATCATGTGCATGTAGTGAGCCCAGCACTCGGCCCAGTCTTCCCTGGGATGCATGGGGGCATAGGGACTGATGTAGTAACGCTGCCAGTCGGCGGGCGGGCCATTGCTGTAGTGCAGGGCCAGCGCGCCCTGGTAGTCGCGCTGTTCGTCGCCAAACAATTCGCGGAATTTGGACAGGCGTTGAGCATCGTCACGGATCAGCCGCGCCCAGTAATAGTGGCCGATTTCATGGCGGAAATGGCCCAGCAGGGTGCGATAGCGTTCCTGCATCTGTTCGCGCAGGCGGGCGCGGGCTACATCGTCGACTTCGGCCAGATTGATGGTGATCAGGCCGTTGTCATGGCCGGTGACGACCGCATCGCGCCCATGAATGGGGTCGAGGAATTCGCTGTCGGAACGCGTATCCGCCAGAAACCTGAATGCCAGACCCTGCTGCGGGTTGTACTTGCGGCTGACGATGGGTAGATTGAGCTGGTACAGCCCGTAGAGCATGTAGCGCTTGGCGGACTCGATCTTGTGCCAGTAGTAGCGATGCCGCGGACGGTCCAGATCGGGGATGACTTCGTTCAGGCGACAGGACCGCAGAACGGATCCGGGTCGTCGTTCTCAACCATCCAGTTGCAGACATCTTCCACCGCATAGTTGTTGCACTTGCGGTAGGTCTGGCCCACCGGCGTCAGGCCAGGGGCGGTCCACAGGTACTGGCTGGCGGGGTGCAGCGCGCCCATCTGCCCGATGCGCGGGAAATAGCCCAGGGCGCGTTCGCAGTTGGTGCAATAAGAGTTGAGAAAAAACACCTTGTTGCTGCACTGACAGTGGAAGGTCTTCATGGCATGCGAACCCTGGATCCGACTCAGCTACGATACCGCGAGTCGGCGCGGTCGAGCACCGGCGCTCCGACTAGTCTCAGTCCCGCCCATGGCCTCGGCCGCACTTTCGATGGACGCGGCCTGGAAGTAAGTCTGGTTGATGTCATCGTGGATGTCGGCCAGACCCAGCTGAATCCTGTCCAGATATTCACTGAAGCCTGATTCGGCAAGAGTCAGCACATCGGCTTGGCGCAGATCGGCCTGCAATCCGGCATTGATGGCCCGGCATGCTTCGCTACGCGGCAGCCGTGCCAAGCAATGCTCCAGCTTGTCCAGGCAAAAATAGACCGAGCGCGGAAACTGCTCATCCTGCAGCAGAAAGCTCAGCACCTGCGGCCCCACCACGCGCAGGCGTTTGTGGCGCCGGTACATCTGGTAGGCGGTCAGTGATTTGAGCACGCTCATCCACTGTATGTTTTCGAACGACACCAGGCTCCGACCGGCATGTGGCAGCAACGATTCGGAGCGGATATCGATGATGCGCGTGGTCATGTCGGCGCGCTCGAGGTTGATGCCCATGCGCAGGAAGTTGAATGCGTCGTCGCGGCTCATGGCGCTGCCCAGCAGCCCCGCGATGGTATGCGAGTAATCGACGATGTCCTCAAGAAAACCCAAACGATAGTGTCGCTGCACCGAACGCTCGCCCTGCTCATGCACGTATAGAAACAGTTCGTTGAGCTGTTCCCAGGCTTCGCGCGGCACGATGTCGCGGATGGTGCGCAGGTTGGCGCGCGCGCTGTTCAGCGCGGAGACAATGGCGTCGGGATTGCGCTCGTCGGCCAGCAGAAAACGCACCACGTTGGTCTCGTCCGTTTTCTTGTACAGGCTAGCAAACAGTTCTTCGCTGCTGGTGATGGCGAGCAGTGGCGCCCAGCCCAGTTCCATCTTGCGTGGCAGGTCGAGTAGCAGGTTGGCATGCACACGCACCAGGCGGGCGGTGTTCTCGGCGCGTTCAAGATCGCGGCCGAACCAGTAGATGCTGTTGGCAACGCGCGACAGCATCAGCCCTCTCCTTCCAGATCCACGATCCAGGTGTCCTTGCTGCCGCCACCCTGCGAGCTATTGACTACCAGCGAGCCCTTGACCAGCGCCACGCGGGTCAGACCGCCGGTGGTGACATAGGGCGTTTCGCGTGACAGCACGAAGGGGCGCAAATCCAGGTGTCGTGGTTCGACGCCGGAGTCGAACAGGGTGGGCGCGGTGGAAAGCGCCAGTGTGGGTTGGGCGATGTAATTGCGCGGGTCTTTGAGAATCCGGCGCTTCATGCGCGCGCGCTCATTGGCGCTGGACTTGGGGCCGACCAGCATGCCGTAGCCGCCTGATTCATTGGCGGGTTTCACCACCAGCTTGCTCAGGTTCTTGAGCACGTACTCCAAATCCTTCTTGTGCATGCACAGGTAGGAGGGCACGTTGGGAATGATCGGGTCTTCGCCGAGGTAATACTTGATGATCTTGGGGACGTAGGTGTAGACCACTTTGTCGTCGGCCACGCCAGCGCCGGGCGCATTGACCAGCGCCACCTTGCCCTTGAGCCAGGAGCGCATCAAGCCACGCACCCCCAACGTTGAATCGGGATTGAAGACTTCCGGGTCAATGAACATATCGTCGGTACGTCGATAGATCACATCGACGCGTTCGAGGTCGTCAATGGTGCGCATGTACACGCAGTCATCGTCACACACTACCAGGTCGGAGCCTTCCACCAGCTCGATACCCATCTGCTGCGCCAGATAGGCGTGTTCGAAAGTAGGCCGAGTTGTAGATGTCAGGGGTCAGTAGTGCGATGACCGGCTGTTCACCGGGACGCGGTGTCATCTCCGCCAGCGTGTAGTAAAGCTGGGCCGGGTAGTCATCGATCAGGCGGATGTTGATGGTCTCGAACAGCTCCGGAAACACGCGCTTGGTCACCATGCGGTTTTCAAGCATGTAGGAGACGCCCGACGGCACGCGCAGGTTGTCTTCCAGCACATACAACGTGTCATCCGAATCGCGCACCAGATCGGAACCGCAGATATGCGCCCAGATACCCAACGCTGGCTTCATGCCCACACACTGCGGCCTGAAGTTTTTCGATTTGGCCAGTACGCTGCGCGGGATGATGCGTGGCAGGATGTCGAAAGGCCAGGCGCGGTCGATGGTCTGACCTTCGCTGTAGACGGTGAAGGTGATGCCCAGGGTCTTGATGGCGATCTCGGCCGCGTTGCGTCGCTGCGTCAGATCTTCATCACTCAGATCGTCCAAGTACTCGGTCAGCGCACGCGCTGCCGGTCGGGGTTGGCCGGGGGCTGCGAACAACTCGTCGTAGAACGACTTGCAGTGATAGGCGCGCCAATCGATTGTCAAAACAGCCTGCTCCTTCAGGCAATGCAATGGTGGGCATGCCCTGCTCACACCTTAACATGCGCGCCCGCTGATACTGACGTGCTGTATCGGTGGCTGCAGGCCGCGGCACCTGCCTGCCTGCAGCGTAATGGAAGAGGTCTGCGATGCCGAAATCGCCAGCAGAATGCTGTGCACCCGCAGGCAGGGCGTGCCGGCGTCGCCGTACGGCTCATAGGCCAGCCGGTGCGGCGCCAGTAGGACTGACCGGTCTTGACCCCCGTCAGGCGGAATGAGTCGGCTGGATCGATGCGATTGGACATCTTATTAAGCCTCCCGACGCTCCATCGGCACGCTTGTGCAATGCGGTGCGAGCGGAACACCCGCGTGTCAGCGCAAGGCCAGTGCTTTAGACAGCGTAGCCGTCAACAGGGTTTCCTGGCAGCCGATCATAGTATTCCTTCTTAATCACGGCGTAACACTCGCAGCTGGCACGTTCCAACCCCGGTCGGTCGAGCACCGTGATCTGGCCACGTTTATAACGAACTACTCTCACACGCTGCAGCTTGCAGGCGGCTCTGGAAACCTCTTCGCGACTCACACCGAGCGTGCTGGCGATCAGTTCCTGGGTCATCAACAACTTCAGATGGTTTGGAGGCAGCAGGTCGATAATCAACAACATCCAGCGGCAAAGCTGCTGATCGATGCTGTGAAACCGGTTGCACACGGCCGTCTGCGTAATCATGGCCAACTGCGCCTCGAGGTAGCGCAGCATCAGATCATGGAGCGTCTGCGAGTGGCGAAATTCCGTTTTGAACAACGCACCGTCGACCCGCCAGGCGGAACCGGCAACCCGCACGACAACCTCTAAAGTCGAACTGTTGTCGTTACCCATGAACGCGCGCCGACCGACGGCGCCTTCGTTACCGACCATGATGATTTCGGTGGAGTCGCCGTCAACCGTTAGACGCAGCTTCGAGATGATGCCGTCGATCGGGAAATACAAATATTGCGCACGCTCGCCGGGCTGGCGCAGAACCTCGCCCATCGATAGCTTGATCCGTTGCAGATGGGGCAGCAGACGCTGACATTCGGCTGATGGCAAGGCGTCAAGCAAGCGGTTATGCAGCTTGCCGTTTCCGACAGGGGTCGTTTTCAGAAATTACCATCGTTTAAAAAAGCAATTGTGTGAGCTGTGTCACAGACAACCAGGAAAACCGAGCCAACAATAGAGCCAGTTATTAGAGGGTTATAAGGTCAGCTCCGTTCAGTGTATGGCGTTACTCACTTGTAATACAACTCTCCCCCGATGATCGTCCGATGAACGCAATTTGTCGACAACCCCCTATGCGCACCACACGCGTTTCCGATAACGGATCGACGACGACCCATCGATGCCTCTGGATTGCGCGCAGCCAGCGGCCCGAACTCTCAAATTTGGAGAATTGCTGATGGAACGCCTCTCGACGCTGGACCTGATATTCCAACTGCTCGACCGGCGGTCTCAACCGCTGCATGTGGCCTGTCTCAACCTGCATACCCTGCCGCAGGACGCGAGAAGGACGCCAAGGACGCCAAGGACGCCAAGGACGCCAAGGACGCCAAGGACGCCAAGGACGTTGTACTTCGATCTGGAGAATAAAACCATGAGAATACTGATGCTGGGTGCCGGCGCGACCGGCGGTTATCTGGGTGGCCGTCTGCAACAGGCCGGGTGTGACGTGACTTTCCTGGTGCGTGTGCACCGCGCGATGCGGCTGCGCGAGGAAGGCTTGTCAATCCGCAGTCCGCTGGGCAACGTCAGATTCGAACCGCGGATCGTCACCAGCGCTACGCTCGCTACGCTGCGCCAGCCCTACGATCTGGACGACGCGATGAAGGCGATCACGCCCGCAGTCGGCGAGACGACGAACATCGTGCCGCTGCTCAACGGCATGGCGCACTTCGACGCGCTGGACGCGCGTTTCGGTACCGAGCATGTGCTAGGGGGGTGTGTTCCATCGCGGCGGCACTGAGCGCGGACGGCGCCATCGATCATTTCAACTCGAGTCATCTGCTTCGCTTCGGCAAACGCGACGGCACGCTGTCGCCGCGCGTCGCCGCGCTGGAAGCGGAGGTGGAAAGCGCCAGCATGGATGTCATGGTCAGCCGCTACATCGTCCCCATACTATGGGAAAAATGGGTGATGCTGGCGTGCCTCGCCGGCATGAACTGCCTGATGCGCGTCGATCTCACCACCGTCCTCGATGCGCCCGGTGGCCGTGCACTGTGCCTGCAGCGTGCACTGTGCCTGCAGGTACAGGATGAGTGCAGCGCCATCGCCGCAGCTTGCGGACACCCGTTACGCTCGCAGGTACTGGACGATGTCCGCGACTTCATCGCCAGCCCGACCGACGTTTTCACCACTCCGATGCTGCACGACCTCGAATTGGGTCGCCGCACCGAGGCTGACCACGTGATCGGCGATCTGCTGGCCCGCGGTGGCGCCAAAGGCGTGGATGCTCCGTTGCTGCGTGTCGCCTATTGCCATCTCAAGGCGCACGAACTGCGCTGCCGGAAAGTTCTCGGCAGCACCTATCATCGGCAGGCGCCAACTCCGAGGCTCACGCATCGAGGGCCGCCGCGGCCCTGGAGTTCCGGCAGTGAAGCTTCGGCGAACAGCACGATGATTTGAAAAGACGGCTCTATTGATTGATCTGCAGTGCTGATGCCGTCTGCGGATGTGAACCAAGGGTTGGCTCCGCTCCGCCCAGCGCCAGATAAAGCTGCACGACATCTTCGATGTGACGGATCTGTGCTTGCAGATAGCCGAGACGCGCGCGCAGATACTGACGTTGTGCGTCGAGCACCTGCAGGATGCCGGTGTTGCCGGCCTGATAGCTTTGCCGCGTCAGCAGCAGGCTGGTTTGCGCGATGTCCTGCGCCTGCTTTTGAGCCTCCATCGCTGCGGTGTCCTGTTTTCGGTCCTGCAGGACGTCGGCGACCTGGCCGAAGGACTGCAGCACCGTCTGCTGATAGCGGGCCAGAGCGGACCTGGCGGCGTCGACGGCGGCTCTGCGGCGGGCGTGCAGAGTGCCGCCGTCGAAGACTGGTGCCGCCAAACCCGCGGCCAGACTCCAGGCGGTGCTGGCAGGCGAGAACATCTGGCCGGGGTCCAAGGCTTGCTGACTGGCGGATGCCGTCAATTTGATCTGCGGATAGAGATTGGCAGTGGCGACGCCGATGGCGGCGGTGGCGGCGTGCAGCCGGGCTTCTGCCGCGAGGATGTCGGGGCGCCGGTGGGCCAGTGCCGAGGGCAGGCTAAGCGGTAACGCCTGCGGTGGATGGAAATCGGCCAGCGTGAACCGAGGTGGATTCCAGTCTGCAGGCGCGCGGCCGACCAGAATGGACAGCGCATCGCGGGCCCTGGCGAGTTGGCGTCGCAACGGTGGCAGCAGGGTCCGGTCCTGTGCCAGCTGACTTTGTGCGCTGAGTAATTCCACGCGTGTCGCCATCCCGGCATCCAGCGAGGACTGCACCAAGCCGATATTGCGCCGATCTTCATGCAGCAAGTCTTGCACCGCTTGAACCTGCGCGCGGCCGCCGGCGATGGTTAGGGATTGCAGCGCAACATTGCCCGACAGCGCCAGCCGTGCCGCATCGAGTTGATAGGCCTGGGCGTCGGCCAGTGCCTGCTGCTGCTCCACTGCACGCTTGAGGCTACCGTTGTAGTCGAGCAGATAGCTGACGGTGGGGCCGATCGAGAACGCCGAGAATGCCGGGAAAGTCAGGGGGCCCGAAAATGCTGCGCCGTATTGCTGGCGTGCCGCGCCGGCGTTGGCCGTGATCTGCGGCAAACGCTGGCCCGAACGGGCTGCGACCGTTTGCCGTGCCCGCGCCAGATCGGCGACGGTGGCGGCGAGGCTGCGGTTGTCGGTCAAGGCCAGGCGCACCACGGCATTGAGTCGGGCTGAGTGAAACTGTGTCCACCAGTCCGGCGGTGGGTTTCTCCCGTAGGTGATTGCGGTGCTCGGGGCGCGCGCGTCGCGGCTGACGTAGTGCGCGGGTGCGTTGACGGCGGGCGGTTTGAAGTTGGGTCCCACGGTGCAGGCGCAGATCAACAGCGCGGTGCACGGTATGCACAGGCGCAGCAGGCGGGAGCGTGGAACGAAAGAGGTCGTTGGCATGATCGGTTACTCCATCACGATGGTCGGCGCTTCCTCGTTGCGCCGGGGTTTTCGCACCAGCAGCAATAGGGGGATGACGGCCAGGGTGATGAGAGTCATCAGTCTGAAATCGTCGATGTAGGCGACCATGCCGGCCTGGGTGGTGATTTCCTGGTTGAGCGCCCGCAGGCCGCCGAGACTGGTCAGTTGTTGGGCTATGTGCGGGTGATGTTCAGCCAGGCCGTACGGTGAAATGTGTGTGGCCAGCGACGTATGCACGAGTTGGGTGTTGCGCGTCAGCATCGTCTGCACCCCCGAGATGCCGATGCTGCTGCCGACGTTGCGCATCAGGTTGAACAGGGCGGTGCCGTCGTTGCGCAGTTCCGGCGCGATGGTGGCAAATGCGACGACGGTCAGCGAAACGTAGGCGAAGCCGGTGCCGAGGCCCTGGATCACCCCGGACCAGATCACCGGCATGGCGTCCATCTGTAGCGAAAAATGCGACATCTGCTCCGATGCCACCGCCGCCAGCAGCAAGCCGAAGCCGATCAACAGCCGCACGTCGATCTTGCCGATCAGGTGGCCGACGATCTGCATCGCAATCAGCGTACCGATGCCGCGCGGCGCCATCACCAGTCCGGCGGTCAGCACCGGATAGTTCATCAGGTCCTGCAGCATCGGCGGTAGCAGGGCCAGGGTGGCAAACAGCACCACGCCGATGGTAAACACCAACACGTTGCCGACGACAAAGTTGCTGTCCTTTAGCAGGGCGCGGTTGATGTACGGCTTGGGCGTGGTAAACATGTGTACCACGAACAGGTAGAACGCCAGGCTGGCGATGACGGCCTCGATCTGGATCTCGGGCGAGGTGAACCAGTTCTTCAGTTGACCGCGGTCCAGTACCAGTTGCAGTGCACCGATGGCGAGGCTGAAAGTGGCGAAGCCGAAGATGTCGAAGCGGGTTTCCCGCAGTTGCGTCTTCGGCACGAAATTGAGCGTGCCGAGGTAGGCCAGCACGCCGATCGGCACGTTGATGTAAAACACCCAGCGCCAGCTGTAGTTCTCCGTCAGCCAGCCGCCGAAGATGGGGCCGAGGATGGGGCCGATGATGACGCCCATGCCCCAGATCGACATCGCGCGGCCATGGCGCTCCACCGGGTTGATATCGAGCAGGATCGCCTGCGACAACGGCACCAGCGCCGCGCCGCTGGCACCTTGGGCGAGGCGGAACAGCACGAGTTCGGGCAGCGTCTGCGCCGCACCACACAGGATCGAGGCCACGGTGAAGCTGGCGATGGCGATCATGAACACGCGTTTGCGGCCGAAACGCCCAGCCAGCCAGCCCATCGCCGGGGTCATGATCGCCACCGCGATGATGTAGGACGTCAGCACCCACATGATCTGGTCCTGGGTAGCCGACACGCTGCCCTGGATGTGCGGCAGCGCGATGTTGGCGATGGTGTTGTCCAGCGACTGCATGGTCGACGCCGCCATCACCGTTGCGGTGATGAATACGCGATTCAGGGGCGTTGGAAAATCTCCGGTCGGAGCCGCTGCGGCCATCAATCGCGACCTTTTTGTCCATCCCGAGTGGAGTCGTGGGCGCTTTGTGTATCGACTTCGACGTCGGCACTGAGGCCGGAATAAAGCGGAAAGTGCAGATCCGGTTGATCCAATTGCAGCCGCACCGCCAGCCGTTGCACCACCTTGACCCAATTGCCGGTAGCGTTTTCCGGCGGCAGCGCCGAGAACTGCGAGCCGGTGCCGGGGCTGAAGCTGGCCACGTGCGCCTTGAACGTGTGGTGCGGATAGGCATCGATATTCACGGTTGCCGTCTGGCCGGACTGCATGCGGGTCAGTTGCACTTCCTTGAAGTTGGCGCGGATCCAGATGTCGTGAGACGACACCAGCACGAACTGCGGACTGCCGGCGATGACGTAATCACCGACCTGCAGTTGTTCGACCTTGGTGACGACGCCGTCGATCGGCGCGGTAACGACGGTGTAGGACAGATTGAGCTTGGCATGATCCAGTGCCGCCTGCGCCTGCTGGACCAGCGGATGCTGGTCGGGCTGGATGTCAGCTTTGCCGCCGAGGCTGGCGAGCACGCCGGCCGCGGCCTGTTTCAGCGCGGCGACCTTCTGGCGTGCCGAGTTGAGCGCGTCCTGCGCGTGTTCGAACTGGGCGCGCGAGGCGATGCCGGGCGCCAGCAGCCGTTTCTGCCGCGCGTACTCCTGTTGCGCGAATTGCAGCGAATCCCGTGCCGATTGCAGCTCGCTGAGTTTCTGTTGGTAGGTCGCCTTCAGCGCCTCGACCTGTGTGCGTGCCGCGGCACGACTGGCTTCGGCGGCTGCGACGGCGATGTCGTAACGGCGTGGGTCCAGCCGGAACAACACTGCGCCGCGTTGGACGCGCTGATTGTCGTGCACGTCGAGTTCGACCACGCGGCCCGGAATATTGGTGCTGATGCTGGTCTGTGCGGCTTCAACATAGGCATCGTCGGTGGACTCGTAGCGGCCGCTGGTCAGGTAGAAATACAGTCCGCCGATCAGCACCACGACGGGGCCCGCCAGCATCAGGTAAAACCGTGGTCCACGTCGCATGGGAGAGGTCCGCTACAGTAATTCGAAGGGGGCGACAACTAAATTTTGCCGGTGTCCGGCGTATCGGCTGCCGCGTCGTCGTCAGCCGCAGCAAGCGTCGACAGATTGAGATGCACGTGTTCGAGCACTCGCATCAACTGGTTACGCTCGGTAACCGGTACGCCCGCCAGCGCCTTGGCCCGCACCCGATCACTGAAACGGTGAATCTGCTCCAGGATCGGGCGTGCCGCAGGCATCAGATGCAGCCGTTTGGTGCGCCGATCCTGCGGCCCTGGGCTGCGCGAGAGCCACCGATCCTGTTCCATCCGGTCGAGCAGGCGCACCAACGTCATCGGCTCGGTTTCGGTCAGTTCGGCCAGCCGGGTCTGCGTGATGCCCTCGTTGCGTTCGAGCTGGATCAGCACACGACATTGGGACAGCGTCAGGTTGAGCGACCCTGACGCCTTGACGAAAGCGATCGCATTTAGGCGTGACAGGTCTTTGACCAGAAAGGCAAAACTGCGCTGTCGCTGTTTCATGGATGAAGCCGGGCCATCGATGTCGGCCCGGAGTATAAATATCGAACGGGATAATATCAAATGATATTAATAGGTCGACGCCTGCAAACCGTCGCCCCGTGCAGAATAAAGCCGCGACTGGCGCTCATGCCGCTACCGTAAGCATTTGTAACGGAGGAGAAGAGGCAAGGCTGGTGTTTTCGGATGGTATGTTGAGGGTGTCGAAACACTCAATATGCCAATCGGAGCCCCAGCCTTGATGAATCCTGCCAAGTTAACGGAACTGCAACGTAGTGTTACCAGATTTTGTTGT
>Ga0307372_10009229_pt1 | contig 13655 bp, 10 predicted proteins | sample OX1MG_FD_202533 | JGI IMG/M metagenome (GOLD analysis project Ga0307372, IMG submission 202533) | Soil microbial communities from Risofladan, Vaasa, Finland - OX-1 | ecosystem: Environmental > Terrestrial > Soil > Coastal area > Acid sulfate soil | place: Finland: Risofladan, Vaasa | collected...
TTTTTAATACCAGCCTTACCGGCTACCAGGAAGTTTTCACCGATCCCAGTTACGCGGGCCAGATGGTCTGCCTGACGTATCCCCACATTGGAAATGTTGGCGCGAATCTTGAGGATGAGGAAGCGGTGCGTCCGTACATTGAAGGGCTGATCGTGCGCGATTTCTCGCAGGTTTCGTCGAATTGGCGCGCGAGTGAGACTGCGCAGGCATATCTGGAGCGGCACAAAATTCCGGTGATTTGGGACATCGACACGCGCGCGTTGGTGCGGCACATACGGCAAGCAGGGGCGTTGCGCGGAGTTGTGTCGACGGACGACGGCGCGGCGGAGGCGCTGATTGCGGAGGCGCGCGCGCTGCCGTCGATGGCCGGGCAGGAACTGGCGAGCCAGGTGACGTGCGCGAAGGCATATCGCTGGGAGCGCGGGTCGATTCCACTGGCGGCGAATTATGCGGCTGCGGCAACTGCGTCGAACGCGCACGCCTTTGTGGCGACTGCGAAAGCTGCGGGCGAGAAACGCTACAAAGTTGTGGCCTACGATTTTGGCATCAAGCAGAACATTTTGCGGATGCTCGTCGATCATGACTGTGACGTGACGGTGGTGCCGGCGGCGACTTTGGCGGAAGACATTCTGGCGATGAAGCCGGATGGCGTGTTTTTGTCGAATGGGCCGGGCGATCCGGAGCCGATTACGTTTGCCGTGCGGAATATTCAGAAGCTGATGGGGCGCGTGCCGATTTTTGGGATTTGCCTGGGGCACCAATTGTGCGGGATCGCGCTGGGCGGGAAAACTTTTAAGCTGAAATTTGGGCATCATGGGTCGAATCACCCGGTGAAGAATTTGCTGACACAGAAAGCCGAGATCACGGCGCAGAACCACGGATTTTGCGTGGACCCGGAGTCGTTGCCGTCGAGTGACGTCGAAATCACGCACGTGAATTTGAACGACCACACAAATGAGGGCATGCGGCACAGGTCGTTGCCGCTCTTCAGCGTGCAGTACCACCCCGAAGCGTCGCCGGGGCCGCACGACGCGCGCTATTTGTTCGACCAGTTTGTGGCTCTGATGAAAGACACAGGAGAAAACGTGCGTCGATGACTGACTGGGACATCAATACGACATTCACGGAAAGAATGAAGGATGAAAGGCCCCTGACGTTCGCCGACTTTGTCGGAATGCTGGACTGGCTAAAGAAGACGTACAACGTCAGCGCGATTGGGGTGTTAGAGCTCCGCGCCGCCGTTCAATTGGATCAAACCTCGAAAGAGACACGACGAGCCACAGAGAAATTCAATAACAGCAGCGACAAACTGAGCGGAAGAATTTACTGGTTGACGTGGGGTGTGTTTATTCTTACGGCGGTTCTAGTAATCCTCGCCGTCATCAAGCGCTAGGAGAAAATGGGTAAGCGGACGGACATAAAGAAAATCATGATTATCGGCTCGGGGCCGATTGTCATTGGGCAGGCGTGCGAGTTCGACTATTCGGGGACGCAGGCATGCAAGGCGCTGCGCGACGAAGGTTACGAAGTCGTTCTGGTCAATTCGAATCCGGCGACGATTATGACGGACCCGGAAATTGCGCAGCGCACATACATCGAGCCGCTGACGAACGAATATCTGGAGCCGATCATCGCGCGCGAGCTGCCAGATGCGCTGCTGCCGACGGTGGGCGGGCAGACGGGGTTGAATACGGCGGTCGAACTGGCGCAGAGCGGCATTCTCGAAAAGTACGGCGTGAAATTGATTGGCGCTTCGCTGCGCGCGATCCAGATCGCCGAGGACCGGTTGCAATTCAAGGATGCGTGCCAGCGTGTGGGCCTGGAAGTCCCCGCGTCGGCGGTGGTGCGGGAAGTTGGCGAGGGCGTGAAGCTGGCGGATCAGCTTGGATATCCCGTGGTGATTCGGCCGTCGTTCACGCTGGGAGGCACGGGCGGCTCGATTGCATATAACCGCGAGGAATTTTCAGAAGCGATTGCGCGGGCGCTCGATGCAAGCCCGGTGCACGAGGCGCTGGTCGAGGAATCGGTGCTGGGTTGGAAGGAGTTCGAGCTCGAAGTGATGCGCGATCATCGGGACAACTTCGTGGTGATCTGCTCGATTGAGAATGTCGATCCGATGGGAATTCACACCGGCGATTCGATCACCGTGGCTCCGGCGCAGACGCTGACGGACAAAGAGTATCAGCGAATGCGGGACGCTGCGGCGGCGGTGATTCGCGAGGTGGGCGTCGAGACGGGCGGATCGAACATTCAATTTGCGATTGATCCGGAAACGGGGCGGATGGTGGTGATCGAGATGAACCCGCGCGTGTCGCGCAGTTCGGCGCTGGCGAGCAAGGCCACGGGATTTCCGATTGCGAAAATCGCGGCGAAACTGGCCGTGGGAATGACGCTCGATGAGATTCCGAACGACATCACGAAGAAGACGCCCTCTTCGTTCGAGCCGACGATTGACTACGTGGTGGTGAAAATTCCGAAGTGGCAGTTCGAGAAATTCCCTGGAGCGGATACCACGCTAACGACGCAAATGAAGTCGGTGGGCGAAGTGATGGCCATCGGGCGCACGTTCGCGGAGGCACTGGGGAAGGGGATTCGCTCGCTCGAACCTCATGCGCCGTGGAGGCCTCCCGAGGAAATTGTGGATGCGGTGCTGCGCGAGAAGCTGCACGTGCCGGGGCCGGACAGAATCCATTGGCTGTTCACGGCGCTGCGGCACGGAATGAAGGCGGAAGAGATTTTCTCGCTGACAAAAATCGATCCGTGGTTTTTGCGGCAGATGGAGCAGGCGGTCGCAATGGAAAAGCAAATCGGCGCGGCGACGCTCGAATCCGTTTCCGGCGAACGATTAAAAGAAGCGAAGCGCGCGGGAATGAGCGACGAACAACTCGCGCAGATTTGGAAAACGAATACCACCGACGTGCGCGCGGCGAGAGCGAAACACAATGTGCGGCCCGTGTTCAAGCGCGTGGACACGTGCGCGGCGGAATTCGAATCGTTTACGCCGTACATGTATTCGACGTACGAGGACGAAGACGAGGCGGAAACTACGAATCGGCGGAAGATTGTGATTTTGGGCAGCGGGCCGAATCGTATTGGGCAGGGAATTGAATTCGATTATTGCTGCTGCCACGCGGCGTTCGCGCTGAAGGAAGACGGATTTGAAACGGTGATGGTGAATTGCAATCCGGAAACGGTGTCGACGGACTATGACACGTCCGACCGGCTGTATTTCGAGCCGCTGACGCTCGAAGACGTGCTGTCGGTGATCGAGCGGGAAAAACCGGAGGGAGTGATCGTGCAATTCGGCGGGCAGACGCCGCTGAATCTGGCGCTGGAGCTGAAACGCAACGGCGCGCCGATTATCGGGACCGCGCCCGAGTCGATTGATCTGGCGGAGGACCGCCGCAGATTCGGGAAATTGCTCGATGAAATGAAAATACCGCAGCCGCGGAACGGAACGGCGCTCGAACCGGCGGAAGCGGTGCGCGTGGCGCAGGCAATTGGGCTGCCAGTTCTTGTGCGGCCGAGCTACGTGCTGGGCGGGCGCGCGATGGTGATCGCGTACGATTTGAAGACGGTTGAAGATTGCGCGGCGCAAGCGGTGCGGATGGGCAGCGGGTTGAGCGCGCAACGTCCGATTTTGGTCGACCAGTTTCTGGAAGACGCGATTGAAGTGGACGTGGACGCGCTGGCGGATGGAACGGATGTGGTCATCGGTGGAATCATGGAACACATCGAAGAAGCGGGGATTCACTCGGGGGATTCGTCGTGCGTCCTGCCATCGGTGACGCTGAAACCGGAGGTGCTGGCGCGAATTCGGGAATACACGGCGGCGCTGGCGAAGGCGCTGCACGTGGTCGGACTGATGAACGTGCAATACGCGATACAGGGCGACACGGTTTATGTTCTGGAAGTGAATCCGCGCGCGTCGCGGACCGTGCCGTACGTTTCAAAGGCCACGGGCGTGCCGTTGGCGAAAGTCGCCGCGCGGCTGATGACCGGACGCAAGCTGCGCGAAATGAATTTGCCGCTGGCGGACTTCAATGGCACCGCGGAGCTCCGCAGCCGCGATTATTATTCGGTGAAATCGCCGGTGTTCCCGTTCAGCAAATTCCGCGGTGTGGATACGATTCTTGGGCCGGAAATGCGCTCGACGGGAGAAGTGATGGGAATTTCGCCGAACTTCGGGCTGGCGTTCGCGAAGGCGCAAATCGCCGCGGGGCAGCGGCTGCCGCGCAAGGGAACCGTGTTCATCAGCGTGAACGATCATGACAAGCGGCACGTGGCGGCGTTGGCGCGCGATTTAGCCGCGGCGGGACTGCAATTGATCGCGACGCGCGGCACAGCCGCAGCGATCAGCGCGGCGGGATTCGCAGTCGAGCCTGTGTATAAAGTGAATGAAGGCCGGCCGAACATCGTGGATTTGATCAAGACCAGCAAAGTGGATTTGATTATCAATACGCCGCTCGGGCGGGAATCCTTCTACGACGAGAAATCGATTCGCCGCGCCGCAGTGCGTTACATGCTGCCGTGCATCACCACGCTTTCGGCGGGGATCGCGGCGGCGCGCGGGATTCGCGCACTTTCGGAGGGAACGGTAAGCGTGGCGGCGCTGCAGGATTTGCATCGCGGCGAAAAGGTGGCCGGCGCTTCGGCGCAGCGCGTGTCCTCCGGGAAATAAGCTCCCGGGCGAGATTGGATCGCCGAGTCTATAACACGAGCCTTTTCGAGTACCGCGCACGGTAGGGCTACTTCTGATAAAATCCCCGCTTATGAAACTGCAAGGAATGTTTCCTCCTGTCACGACGCCGTTTTCAAGCGACGGCGAAATTGACCTGCCCGGCTTACGGGCGAATATCCAGCGTTACAACAAGACGCGGCTTGCGGGTTACGTGATGAACGGCTCGACGAGCGAATCGGTTCTGCTGACCTGGGATGAAATCGAGCGGGTGTGGGCGGCGGCGCGCGAAACGGCTGCACCAGACAAAGTGATGATCGCTGGGACGGGCGCGGAATCGACGGCGGAGACGATCTGCCACACCAGCCGCGCGGCGGAGCTGGGATACGCGGCGGCACTGGTGCGCACGCCGAGTTACTACAAACCGTACATGACATTCGAGGCGGAGACGGCGCACTTTTTGCGCGTGGCCGATGCATCGCCGATCCCGATTTTGATTTATTCTGTACCGGTGTTTACGAACTACATCGTGGAGGCGCCGCTGGTGGCGCGGCTGGCGTCGCATGCAAATATCGTGGGGATCAAGGACAGCTCGGGCAACGTGCAGCGGATGAGGGATATTGTTGCGTCCACACCAAAGAGTTTTAGCGCGCTGACCGGCTCGGCGGTGACGCTGCAGGATGCGCTGCAGGTGGGAGCGTCGGGCGCGATATTGGCGATTGCCTGTATTTTCCCAGAGGCGTGCGTGGAGTTGCACGAAGCGGCGGCGCGGGGAGATACGCAGCGCGTAGAGCGGTTGAAAAAAGAGACGATTCTGCCCGCGGCGAATTTGGCGACGAAATTCGGCGTGCCGGGAATTAAGTGCGCGATGGACCGGCTCGGTTACCGTGGCGGAGCACCGCGCGCGCCGCTGTTGCCGGTCGGCAAAAGCGCACAACAGGAAATTGAGGCGATTCTTTCCAGCGTTGGGTCTGCTGCCGCGGTGGGTTAGCCGGCGCGGTTGCTGCGACTTAACGCCGCGTGTATCATCACATCTTCCATGGAGTGTCACTGCCTTCGCTTCCGCGAAATCCCGCAAACGACCAAGCTATTTTCTTCTTTTGCGGATGACTTTTCGAGCGTGAAGGAATTTTACGCGCATGCGCCGGATGAGGACGGAGTGCGCGCGGCGGCGAAGGAAATTCGCCTGGATGCGGCAGTGCGCAAAGCCGTTGTCGAGGTTTTACGCGAGCAGAACAGCGCACTGGGCTCGGACGGCGCGACGACGAAAAACATTGAGAGGCTCGCGGAGGGAGCGGCTGCGATTGTCACGGGACAGCAAGTGGGACTGTTCAGCGGGCCGGCGTATAGCATTTACAAGGCGCTGGACGCGATTCATTGGGCCGAGAAGCTGACAAAGTCGGGCGTTGAGGCCGTGCCGGTTTTTTGGATGGCGACAGAGGATCACGATCTTGCGGAAGTGAATCAAGCGTATTTCGTCGAACACGAAGGCATTTCGCGGATTGAGCTGCCGTTGCCAGACGATGCTGCCGGAGGGAGCGTTGGCCGGATTTCGCTCGGCGAGATGGCGGGCGCTGCTGTGGAGCACGCCGCGGAGCTTCTGGAAGGTCCCGGCGCGCAGGAAGTTGGCGCGGCGTTGCGGACGGCCTATCGCGATGGCGAAACTTTTGGGACGTCTTTCGGCGAACTGATTGCGCGGCTGATGAAAGGGCGCGGATTGATCCTGCTCAATCCGCTCGACCGGAGGCTTCACGAGTTGGCGCGCCCGATTTACCGGAAAGCGGCGGAAGATTCGGAGACACTAATCGCGGAGCTAATGGCGAGAGATAAAGTTCTCGAACGGCGCGGATTTCATGCGCAAGTGAAGGTGACGCAGCAGGGAACGCTGCTGTTTCTCGACGTGGATGGCAAGAGGCAGCCCGTGCGGCGGCGAAACGGCGGATTCGTGGCCGGGGACGCGAAGCTGACCGCTGCGGGGTTGCTGGGGAAGATTGCAAGCGAGCCGGAGGCGCTGACGGCCAGCGTGCTGCTGCGGCCCGTGCTGCAAGATTCGATTTTGCCGACAGCAGCATACATTGGCGGGCCCGCGGAAGTGGCGTACATGGCGCAGGCGCAGGTGGTGTACCGGCGCGTGCTTGGGCGGATGCCGGCGATTTTGCCGCGAGCGAGCTTCACGTTGATCGAGGCAGGTGTGGCGCGCACGCTGGAGAAATACGACCTGGATTTTGGCGATGTGCTGCGCGGCCGGCAGACGGTTCGGCGTAAGATGGAGTTGAATTATTTGTCGCGAGGGCTCGCGGCGAAATTCACGCGCGACGAGAAGACCGTGAAGCGAATTCTTGGCGGCTATCGCGCGCCGCTGGGACGCGTGGACAAGTCGCTGGCGACCGCGCTGGATACGGTCGAACGGAAAATGGTTTACCAGTTCGGGAAGCTGCGCGGCAAGGCGGGCAGGGCGGAGAATTTCCGCACAGGCGTGCTGGACAGGCATGAGAAGGAAATTTTGGGCGCCTTGTTTCCGCATCATGGACTGCAGGAACGGACGCTATGCCTGTTGCCGTTCCTGGCGGGCCATGGAATGGAATTGCTGGACCGGCTGATGAGCGAGTTGAAGGAACCGTGCTCGGGCCATCGAGTGGTACGCCTGTGATGCAAGCGTTTGGATTGTGAAGAGGAGGCAGAGCAATGAAAATCACTCCGGGGAAGCTGCAAGGACTGCAAAAAGTATCGAATGCTGGTGGCGTGATTGCCGCGGCGGCGATGGACCAGCGCGGATCGCTCAGGAAAGCAATCGCGAAGGACAAGGGCATCGACGAAAATGCCGTGACGCCGGAGATGATGTCCGAGTTCAAGCAGGCCGTGGTGCGCGTCCTGACGCCGCATGCCAGCGCGATTCTGCTCGATCCGGAGTATGGATTGCAGCCGTCGCGGTGGCGCGCGTCCAATGCCGGCTTGCTGCTGGCGTATGAGAACAGCGGGTACGACAATACGCGGCCGGGGCGCTTGCCGGATTTGCTGGATGAGTGGTCCGTGCGACGGCTGAAGGAAGCGGGCGCCGACTGCATCAAGATTTTGCTTTACTACACGCCGTCTGATCCGGCGGCAATCAATGACATCAAGCACGCCTGGATGGAGCGGCTTGGTGCGGAATGCGCGGCCGAAGATGTCCCGCTCTTCGCGGAATTCGTTGGCTACCAGGAGGGCATGGACGAAAAAGGGCTCGAATACGCACGGAAAAAGCCAGGCATCGTGATGCAGAGCATGGGCGAATTTTCGAAGCCGCAATACCGAATTGACGTGCTGAAAGTGGAAGTGCCGGTGAATATGGCATACGTCGCGGGAGCGCGGTCATGCAAGGGCGAATCGGCGTACACGATGGAAGAAGCGAAAGAGCATTTCCGGCGCGCGGCGGCGGCGGCGAAAAAGCCGTTCATTTATCTTTCGGCGGGCGTGAGCAACGACACGTTCATCGAAACATTGGAATTGGCGGGAGAGACAGGAGTGAATTTTTCCGGCGTGCTGTGCGGGCGCGCGACGTGGAAAGACGGCATCCCGGTTTACGCGAAGCAGGGCTTGAACGCGTTTCAAGACTGGCTGGCGGATCAGGGCGTGAAGAATATTCAGAATGTGAACCGTGCATTGCGCGCGGCAAAGCCGTGGTATGCATTTTATGGCGCGGAGTCGGCGGAGGCGCTGGCGTGAGCTGCTGGGATGATTGATGGGGTGCATGTCGATGGCGGAAACAAAAAAAAACGAAACCAAGCCGGGCGCGCTGACGCGCACGATTGAAGTCAAGACCGAGCGGCGGACGCAACTGAAGAACTTTACTGGCGAGATCGAGAAAGCCGTCGCGGCGTCGGGCTGCAAAAGCGGCGTGTGCTACGTTTACGTGCCGCACACGACGGCGGGAGTGATTGTCAACGAGGGCGCCGATCCGGACGTTGCGCGAGATATCGAAGCTGCGCTCGACCGCATGATTTCGCACGAGGCGAATTATCGCCACGCCGAAGGGAATGCGGATTCGCATATCAAGACCGCGCTCACCGCGACGAGCGCAACGATATTCATAGAGAACGGACGTCTCGCGCTCGGACGATGGCAGGGCATTTTCTTTTGCGAATTCGACGGACCGCGGCGCCGGGAAGTGCGCGTGAAGATTGTCCCGGGCGCTTCCGAATCGAGCGACTGAGCCATGGACAGGAACACTTTGGGAATTTACGTGCAGGTGCCGTTCTGCCAGACGAAATGCACGTACTGCAATTTTCATACGGGCGTGGTTGCACGGAGTTTGTATCGGCCGTACGTGGACGCGGTGTGCCGGGAGATCGAGGAGTCGCGCGCGCTGCGCGGCGGGACGGTGGATACGGTTTATTTGGGCGGCGGGACGCCGAGCTTGCTCGATCCGGCTGACGTGGCGCGAATCATGGATGCGATACGCACAGCATATTCGTGCGTGTGGGAAGAAGTGACGCTCGAGGCCGATCCGGAGACGATTACGGCGGACAAGGCCTCGGCGTGGCTGGATGCGGGAATCGATCGTATCAGCATGGGCGTGCAGTCGCTCAATGATGAGGAGTTGCGCGCGGCGGGGAGAATGCACCGGCGCGAAGACGTTTATCGCGCGATGGAATTTCTGCGCGAAGCGGGATTTCAAAATGTCAGCATGGATTTAATCGCCGGGTTGCCGCATCAGACGCGCGGAAGCTGGGAAGCGTCGGTTGACGAATTGGTTGCGATGCGGCCGGAACACGTTTCCATCTATCTTCTGGAAGTGGATGAGGGCAGCCGTCTGGGGAGGGAACTGCTTGCGGGCGGGAAAAAGTATGGCGCGGGTCGAGTCCCGAGCGATGCTGAGATGGCGGATTTTTACGAGTCAGCCTGCGTGAAGCTGGAGGCGAGAGGATTCGAGCATTATGAGATCTCGAATTGGGGCTTGCCAGGGCGGGCTTCGAAGCACAACTTGAAATACTGGCGGCGTGAGCCGTACGTGGGTTTTGGCGCGGGCGCGCATTCGTTTGATGGGCAGAAGCGCTGGGCGAATGTGCATGATCCGGCGGCGTTCGCGGCGGCGATTGAGCAGGGTGGGCAGGCAATCGAGAACGAGGAAATAGTCACGCCGAGCGACGCGCTCGCAGAGGAATTATTTTTGGGATTGCGCCAGCTTGCGGGAATTGATTTGGCGCACATCGAGCGGCAATATGGAACGGATTTGGCTCCGCGCGTCGGTAAACTGATCGAGGACGGCTTGATCGAACGCCATGGCAACACGATTCGATTGAATGCCGCGAAGCTGACGATTTCGAATGAGGCGTTCGTGGAGTTGCTGGGATAAAAAGCAAGGACGCAGAAAATCAAGAGGCGACGCAGTGCGAACTGCGGATCAGCAACGAGCGTGACCTTCGGAGGCACGGAGAGAAATGTACGAATCGGCAGAAAGCAAAATGAAGAGCGTCGACGCCGTGGTCGATTTGCGCAGCGACACGGTCACGCGGCCGACGCCGGCGATGCGCCGCGCGATGGCGGAGGCGGAAGTTGGCGATGATGTGTATGGCGAAGATCCGACCGTAAATAAATTGCAGGAGCGCGCGGCGGAAATCTTCGGGCGTGAAGCAGCGTTGTTTGTGCCAAGCGGGTCGATGGGGAACCTGCTCGCGATCAAGACGTGGACGCGGCACGGGCACGAAGTGATTTGCGAGCAGCGAGCGCATGTGAATCAGTACGAGCTGGCGTCGATGTCCGCCGTGGCAGGCTGCATGCCGCGGCCGATCGCGGCGGCGGATGGAATTCTGAACTGGACGATGGTTGAGCCGATGCTGCGCCCGAAGGGCTACCACTATTCGCAGACGGGACTTGTGACGCTCGAAAATACCCACAACATGGCGGGCGGCACGATTTATCCGCTCGAAGTCGCCGAGGAAATTTGCGAGCGCGCGCACGAGCTAAAATTGCCGGTGCATTTGGATGGCGCGCGAATTTTTAACGCGTCCGTGGCCGTGGGCAAGAGCGTCAAAGAGCTAACGCGGAAATTCGATTCGGTGATGTTCTGCTTGTCGAAAGGGCTGGGCGCGCCGGTGGGGTCGATGCTGGTTGGGTCACGCGACTTCATCGACAAGGCGCACATCTACCGGAAGATGCTCGGCGGAGGGATGCGGCAGACGGGCGTGCTGGCAGCGGCTGGTTTGCTGGCGCTCGAAGAGTCACCGAAGACGTTGCAACGGGATCATCAAAATGCGCGGCATTTGGCCGAGGGATTATGGAAAATTGCTGGCATTTCAGTGGACCCGAAGAAAGTGGTGACGAACATCGTGATTTTCGATGTTCGCGGCACAGGCAAAACGGCGGCGGAGATTTCCGGCGAACTTGGGGAGAGGAAAATTCTGGCTGGGCCGACGGATCAGTTTTTGATCCGCATGGTGACGCATTGCGACGTGGACCGCGCGGGAGTTGAACGTGCGATTGCCGCCCTCGACGAAATTTGCAAAGCGCCACAGCGGACGCACGCGTAAGCACGTAACCCGATGATTGACTACGTCTCGCCAGTCGCGAAAAACCTCATGAGCTACAATGCAAACAAAGGAGTCGCGGCGTGTGGTAGAGTTTTTCCTTGGCGATTATCGGTGATGAATTCCGAGCTATGGTGAGGTGACGTGGATTTCTCTCTGACCGATGAGCAGCAGCATCTGCGGCGCACAGTGCGCGAATTTGCCGAGCGCGAAATTGCTCCGCACGTCATGGAGTGGGACGAGGCGTCGCAATTTCCCGCGGAAATCATTCCCCAACTGGGCGAGATGGGGCTGCTGGGCGTTATTTTTCCGGAAAAATACGGCGGCGCGGGTCTTGGGTATCTGGAATACTCGCTTGTGATCGAGGAATTGTCGCGCGTGGATGGGTCGGTGGGACTGATCGTCGCGGCGCATAATTCGCTATGCTCGAATCACCTCTATAAATTCGGGACCGAAGAGCAAAAGCAAAAATATCTGCCGGCGCTGACGACCGGAAAGAAGCTCGGCTGCTGGTCGCTGACCGAGCCGGGAGCGGGCTCGGACGCGGGCGGTACGCGAACCGTCGCCGTCAAAAAAGACGGCGGCTGGGTGCTGAACGGCTCGAAGACGTTCACGACGAACGGGCACTATGCGGATGTGTGCGTCGCAATGGCCGTGACGGACACGGGCAAAAGACAACACGGGATTTCGGCGTTCATTATCGAGAAAGGAACGCCGGGGTTTCGTCCCGGGAAAAAGGAAAACAAGCTGGGAATGCGCGCGAGCGACACTTCGGAAGTGGTTTTCACCGACTGCCGCGTGCCAGTCGGGAACCTGCTCGGAAGAGAAGGCGAAGGATTCATTAATAGCTTGCAAGTCCTCGACGGCGGGCGGGTTTCGATTGCGGCGCTAGCGCTCGGGATGGCGCAGGGCGCGTACGAAGCGGCGCTGAAGTATGCCAAGCAGCGGCAACAGTTCGGGAAATCCATCAGCGAATTTCAAGCGATTCAATTCAAGCTCGCGGACATGGCGACGGAGATCGAGGCGGCGCGATTGCTGGTGTGGGAAGCGGCGTACGTGGCGGATCGGTCGCGGAGCAAAGGCGGCGAAGGCGTACGGTTTACGCGTGAATCGAGTATGGCGAAACTTTTCGCGGCAGAAGTAGCCGTGCGCGTGGCGAATGAGGCGGTGCAAATCTTCGGCGGCTACGGCTTCATCAAGGATTATCCTGCCGAAAAATACTATCGCGACGTCAAACTCTGCACCATCGGCGAGGGCACGAGCGAAATTCAGCGCCTCGTAATCGCTCGCCAGCTTCTGGGAAAAGGCTGAGGGACAACGCACCGATGCCCCTGGCTCCCACACACCCCGTGCCGCCAATCAATATCGATGAGTGGGCGGAACAGGTGCGCGCAGGGGATGTGCGCGCCGTCTCTCGCGCGATGACGGAGATTGAAAACCGCACGAGCGCGGCGGAAGGTTTAGTGCGGCAGCTTTTTCCGCACACGGGAGATTCGTACTGCATCGGGATCACCGGAGCGCCGGGGACCGGAAAGAGCACGCTGGTCGACCGCATGGCGGCGCATTACCGCTCGCAAATGCAAACGGTGGGCGTGATCGCCGTGGATCCATCGAGCCCGTTTACCGGAGGGGCCATTCTCGGCGACCGCATACGGATGCAGGGACACGCGTCGGACAGCGGAGTTTTTATTCGCTCGATGGCGACGCGGGGATCGCTCGGGGGATTGTCGCAGGCGACGAGCGACGCGGCACTGCTGCTCGATGCGGCGGGAAAGAAATACGTGCTGATCGAAACAGTCGGCGTCGGCCAAGGGGAAGTCGAGATTGCGCGGCTGGCGGATTGCACGCTGGTGGTGCTTGTGCCCGGCATGGGCGACGATGTGCAGAATTTGAAGGCCGGATTGATGGAGATTGCGGACATCTTTGTGGTGAACAAGACCGATCGCGAAGGCGCGGATCGATTCGAACAGCAGCTGCGCGCGATTTTGCAGATTGTGCCGGAGCGAGACGGATGGAAGCCGCCGATCGCGCTGACCGTGGCGACGGCGGGTGAGGGAATCGAGGAACTGGCGCGGCAGATTGAGCGCTTTCGAACGCATTTCCACGGGAAAGAGGTGCGGCACGCGAAGATCGTCGCACTGTGGAAGGAACGGCTGCTGAATTTGCTGCGCGAACGGGTGGTGCGGCGCGTGGTGGATGGTTTGGCGAATGGCAACGTGTTGGAGACCATGGCGGCGGAAGTGGCGGAGCGAAAGCGCGACCCATATTCCGCGGTGAATGAGCTGTTGGCGAGAGCCGGATTGGAGAGTGCGCATTGAGATTGGGGGAACTGGAATTTCTGGTGCTGAACGACGGGACGCTGCGCCTCGATGGCGGCGCGATGTTCGGCGTGGTGCCGAAGCCGATGTGGGAGAAGAAGTCGCGTGCGGATGAACGCAACCGGGTTTTGCTGGCGATGAATTGCCTGCTGATAC
>Ga0307372_10009232_pt1 | contig 13653 bp, 12 predicted proteins | sample OX1MG_FD_202533 | JGI IMG/M metagenome (GOLD analysis project Ga0307372, IMG submission 202533) | Soil microbial communities from Risofladan, Vaasa, Finland - OX-1 | ecosystem: Environmental > Terrestrial > Soil > Coastal area > Acid sulfate soil | place: Finland: Risofladan, Vaasa | collected...
TGGCTGTGTGCCAGCGGATGGCGCGGTGTGCGTATTATCGCCCCAGGCAGAGAGCGTTGGAGCAGCAGCGAAGGTGCCAACTGCATCAAAGTCTATGGCGAACACATTGGCGTTGCCGTTGGTGCCGTCATAGGTTGCACACTTAATACCTGTGGTGTCTGCCGAAAAGCCCCAGAGTTCGGGTACCGCGCCAGTTGAAGCTGGTCGGCTATATTGCGGCCAGGATGCCGAACCCGTGCTAGCGCCACCTGCGCCAGATGCGCACCAGCGATACTCGTTGGCACCGCCAGAACCGCCAAACGTGATGGCGTTCCATGTTGGACTAGCATCGGTGTTGCTGTTGAACATACTGCGGATTGTGGTGAAATCGGCCATTATGCCGCTCCTTTCTCGTCGAGCTTGCCATTAAGCGCAACATACGCCTTTCCGGCTGTATCTAACTGCTGCCTCAGTTGTATGTGCCGCTGCGCCATTGCGTAACTGGGCGTCGGCCTGCCGTTTTTATCTACCATGTTCGGTGCAGCGAGCTCAGCGTCGCTGAATCTCACCTTCAGGAATGTTTGCGCACCGCACGGGCATGGAGGCAGGCTCACCACGTCGGCCTGGACATGTGCCACCAGTTCATGGCTCACATTGGCCGAAAGCTGAGCGCATTCGGCGTTGTGGCAGCTCCAGGTCAGATTGCCTGCGGCGTCAATGCTTTGTAAACCCATCATTCTTCCTCATTTCTTCAAAAAATTACATAAGACAAACGCCGCGCCTAATACTGAAGCGTGTAGACACCGCCGCAGCCGCAGCTGGTCTGTGCGCCAGAGCTATAGACATAGATTTCGACGCCGCCGGAGGTCAGGCGATTGGTGGTTGGGCTGCCGCAGCCAAAAGCGCCAAAATCGCTCGTGTCAATCGTTACCGAAACGAGCGTGGTAGTGCGAGAAAGCGACGTGATATGCGTCGAAACGATGCAGTGGTCTACGTAACCGCTGCCCACGCAGGTATAGTGACCAGATTCGGTGCCGCCGGATGGCTGAACGAACACATTTTCCACGTTATTCAGGAACACCGCATCAATGCCTGGCGCGGCTGAGTCCGTGAACGGCCCATATTTGTTATAATTGCCCATATCTTCTCCTTGTCAGGCTTGCACGGTCTTCAGGTCTATTTGAAACTGCACAGCCTCCAGATTGGTTTTACCGGTGAGTGAATAGAGTCCGTGCGCGAACAACACGCCGGTATTCACGCTGCTGGTGGCAGATTTGCCGCCAAAGAAGCCGACTTCCGCAATATTGAGGCCAACGCCTTGCGTGTCGCCCAGATACATCACCACGATGATTTCGCCGGTGATGCCATTCACATAGCTGGTGACAGGCAGGCGCAGGACCTCGTTGCCGAGCTTGTGGTCTGATACCGATGGCGCGGTGCTGGAAGTGCCCAGACCGACGTATTTTATGAGTGGATTATCCGCACCGCTGCTGCCGTTGCGGTACAAATTGAGCCCATCGTTGGTAATCGTAATTGCAGTCATGGCATTCTCCTATGGGTACAGCGTCGGCGACGGATACAACGTTGAACTCGGCAGCAGCGCCGGAGAGATTGTCACCGTCATGGTAGCCGTTACCGAAAGCGTTGCCGCAAAATTCGCCAGCAGCACTAAATTGGACGATGTGCCGACATTGATAGAACTCGCTTGCTGCTGCGCTCCAAGCAGCTTGATGAAGAAATCTGCCCAGGTGGTGTCGTATGGCCCAATCACGCCGGTGATGGTGTACCAGATGTTGACGCCATCGGTCTGGTCTGACGCGGTGACTTTCTCAATGAGCATCTGTTGCATACTGATGCCAAAATCGGGTAGATTGGCAATAATCAGTTGCCCTGGCGCGTAGCCAGCCGCATTGCCGAGTTGTGTGAACACCACCTGCGTACCTTGCACCGCGTAGCGGCTGAGCAGCGAATCCGCCTCATTTAAGCTGGCAGTCGCAGACACCAGCGTCTTATCGGTTTCGACTTCCTCCACGATGCCGGATGTGCCGTCAAGGCTCTGCTCGTAGGCGATTTGCGCGAGATTCTGCACGACGCTCACATTTGGATATTGTCCAATGTAGCTCACGTTGAGCGTGTCGCCCGTGAGCAGCTTCGTACCACTGCTGTCTTGCGTCACCACCGAGCTGCCTTGCTGCCAGTACCAATTTCTGCCGGAGTCAATGCCTTTGACGCCGACCGTTTGCGCGTATTGCGTTCCGCTCACATTGATGGTAATCTGCGGCGCGAGCGCTAAATCGTAGCCCATTGTCCAGGCGGTAGTAGAACCGTCGCCCACGCGCACTTCGTTTTGCAGCACGGTTTGCGCTGTACCGCCGAGCAGGTACTGCACATTGCGGTACAGCGGATTACTGTTTGTCACCGTAGGTGGGTTCGACACCTGTTCCACCTGCGTGCCGTCTACGATATTATTATTTGGAATGGCCGTGTACGGAACAAACCAGAGCTGTTTGTACTGGTCAATTTGCCAGTAGTACGGCATGCCAGCCGCGCTGGCTGAAGTCACTAAGGCGTCCAGCGCCTGCGCCACGGTGCAATAGGCAAAAATGGTGCTCGGCACGAGACCAACGTTGCCTTGCGGATACAGCGTCGGCGACGGATACAGCGTTGGGCTTGGCGGCAAGCCGTCGTATACCATGCCCACGGTGACGCCTTCCTGCGCCAGATAGCCGTTCAGAATTGCCATCACCATTTCGCCGCAGGTGCGATAAGCAAACGCGGCTGCGATCACACGCTTATCGGCCAGCCGGTGCTGGTCACAGCAGGTCAATTGCTGCTCCAAAGAAGCCTGAAAGCCTGGTTTGGTCGCTTGCGGCGCGGTTAAATAGCCTGAAAAGGCCAGCGCGTTGTTCTGGTCGTAGATGGCGATTTGCGTGTCCTCGACAAATGGCGTACCCGATGGCGTATGCACGGTCAGCGAGGCAGTGGATCGCTTTCCGATCATGCTGTCCACAATCAGCGTGGTCGCATCCACCAGTACCGGATTGCCATCTACGGTGGCTGTCCACGCGGTGCTGCCTGGAGGCGGCGGCGTACCACCTGTGCTGCCCACCGTGTAATCTGCCAGCGCCTGGGTTGCGGTGAAGGAAAAGTTGTAAATTGCTACTTCATCGAGTATGCCAGGCGAGCTGAACGAGCCCATCATGTCCAGCATGGCCGACAGCAGGATATTGCCGCCAATGGGTGGCGCACCAACCGCGGTGCTGACTAACGCGCCGTTTTGATAGATATGCAGGCTCGTGTAGGTTGCTACAGCTTGCACACAATTCACGGTGCCGTCCACATTGATCCAAAACTCAACCGTCAGCGCGTTCCAGGTGGCAATCTGTGCTGCCAGCCTCTGCGGCAGAATGAGCCCACCGAGCGCGGTAAAGGCCATAGCCGTGTTCGGGTCGTTCGTGAGCAGTCCTGGTTGTCCAAATGTTGCACCCACGAGTTTTGCCGTGTAGCCGTTGCCGGTGAAATCGTACGCGGTTGCGTTCTGCGTATCGTCAAGACGATAGTAGGCAAATGGGCCGTTGCTCAGCACCTGCTGTGCGTAGGCAGACGTTGGAGCAGGCGGAGGCGTTGTGCCGCGGCCATCCCAGCTGACGGAAACTGGCGTTTCACCTTCCGCACCGGAAAAGGTGAGCGTGCCAACGGTGTCCGGCAGGTTGGCAATCGCGATAGATGCGTAGCCATTGGGTGTGAGCGCACCGCTGGATGGGCTGAATGTGACGCCAGCCATATTCGAGCTTGCCGTCCAGTTGGCGTTGCCAAGCGAGTCTGAGGACTCAGCAAGCTGCACGGTCGCGCTATAAGTAGTGCCGGTCTGCACGACGCCAGCTGACGAGACATTCAGCGCCGTGGGCGTCACCGAGAGTACCGGCGGCGGCACACTGCCCGACCACGTTGGATACGCCGCAATTTCCGCCTTGTAGGCCGTGTACGCTGGCAATTCCACAGGAGGCGTGCCCGGACCGATGATGGAGTTGTGGTCGCTGGTATCCATCGTGTACGGAAACGCCACTTCCACGAAGTCCGACTGCCTGGCTGCTTCAACACAGTCCATCAGGTACTGGCTCTGCTGCTCAAACGTGATATTGCCGTTGACACCGTTATTGTTCGCTGCCCAGCCGAATTCTGTGAGCCACACTTTACGCGATTCGTAGCCGTTTGCCACATCCACCGCGTGCACCATATCGAGCTGTTCGGCGATGGTATTGTTGTTTTTATCAACGGTGTCGTCGGTCGGGTCTTTGAGATTGCCGCGATAAAAGTGCGTCACCGTACCATCGCAGTTGTCACCCACGCCTGAGATGCCCAGTGAGGCATTGCCGCTGTAGAGCTCCTGCTGCCAGTTCGCGACAAATGTTTTACTGCACTGAAGCTGCGCACCGGACAGCACCAGCATATTCGGGTCTATCGCTTTCACTGCTGGATAAACAGAGTTCAGCGCGTCTGCTGCCCAGTAGCCGTGATGGTACGCGTCGTTGATAACGCTGTAATCTTCGTTGCCGATTTCCAGCGCCGAGATGACGCCGTAGCTGCTGCCCGTTTTGTAGCGCGTCGCGAGTACCGTCGCGAAGGTCGTCATCTCGGCAGCGGTGGCGTAATTGAAACCTCCGCCCCAGGACTGGCTGCGGTGGAAGCTCGGTGGATTGGTGATGGCAAAATACACCTTCAGACCAGCGGCGTTCAATTTCTGAATGGTTTCATCCAGCGCCACGCCCGATGCTTTCGTGAAGTGGTAGTTGCCAGCACTGCCAGTCTCGATGCGGCTCCAGGACAGGATGAGTCGCGCCCACGTGAGGCCGAGCTCCACCGCTTTTTTCACCGTGCTTGATTCCAGTTCGTAATCCGGGCTGGTGAAATCAAGCAGGCGTGCAAAACCGTACGGCGTGAGCGATGGTGCAGATGGCGCCGGCACCATATAGCGGTTGTATTCGTTGGCGATGGCTTGCAGCTGCGGTTCAGGCGTGGATGGCGCGCTGTCGTCTACCAGATACGCATTGATTTCAAACTGGCAGGCCAGCGCCACGTTATTGGCCGCCATGTAGCCGATGGCCGATTTCGTCCACGACTTGATGAAGCTCGCATTTCCAGGCGTGTTCGGGCTGTACGACTGGTGCGACGAGTTGCCGTAGTTCGCATCTATGTTGTACTCGGTGCAGCACAGCGGCACGTTGTAGCCGAGGATGCCGTTCACCGCGCCTCTCAGCGTCGCAGCATCCGCACCGATGTTGTAGGCGTCCAGCGAGCAGGTGGCCTCCGGTATGCTACTAGATGATGTGCATGGATAATCGTGCCAGGATACAGCATCTGGCAGTACATTGGCTGACACGCAGTTCGTCAGCCACACTTCAAGGTAGCTGGAGAGGTTGGAAAACGCGCCAAGCGCAGGTCCAATGAAGGCCGCATTTGGATTGCTGGCTCGCCACGTTGGTACATTGGCGTTCCAGGCCGATGAATAGCTGGCAACGCTAATGCTGTTCAAATCAGGCTCGTTGCTGAACTCGTATAGATTACAGCGCGAGCCGAGGTAGGAAACCACATGAGCACTGAACGTGAGGTCGGAATAGCGCAAAATGCAAAGCATCAGCGCACCGGCATTGGCGCACGCGGTTGCCATAGCATCCAGCTGCGCGTCGGTGCAGTTCGTGCCGCTGATTTCCACCGGACAGCGGACAACGGTAATGTTGTTGGCGGCCAGCTGTGCCTGAATCGCCGTGTTGGTCACAAAATCGTTATTATAGTCAACGTGATTCGCGCCGAAGAGGAGATTCGAGACGCCATTGGTATTCACTTGTCCTGGCAAGAGTTTCATTCAGCGCCTCACAGTATCTGATACCACACCCAGGTGGGTGCGACGGTATACGTCACCGTGATCGAGACGTGCGGCGGCAGAAAGAAAAACCCGTTGGTGCGGCCAGTATTCACGCCACCAACGTCTATCTCCGAGACGGTGCCGCCAGAGACATACACGCCGCAGAAAAAGGCTTTCGTGTTGGTTTGCGGCGAACCAGTAAAGGTAGGCGCGGTGATGTTGCCCACGCTCGGCACGCCTTGCATGCTGGATGATTGGTATGGGCTGGTGCCGCCAGCGTAGATGTTGGTGGCTGTCCAGCCGTTTGCTCCGTTGTGGAAGTTGCCGTGATAGTAGCCGAGGCCGGTGCCGCCGATATCACTGATGGCGGCATTGACCTGATTCGCACCTGAACCTTGCGGCGTATCGAACCGGTTTTGCGACACATACACCGGATGCAAGCTCGTATTTACCAGGTCGTAGCGCCCGGAACCGGCCACGGAGCCATTTTGGTTGAAGTTGCAGCCGATGATGTGCGCCTGCGCCGGGTCGGCAATGGAAACACCAGCCAAATTATTATTAAAAATCCTCGTGCCAATGATGGTGATGTAGACACCGCTGTTGACGGAAACGCCATAGGTGCCGCCTTCAATAATGCCGCCCAGTATGGTGACATTACTTGGCGAGCCGTTTGGGCCGCTGCTGATCTGGATAACCGAGCCGCTCATCGGACCGGGCGATGGGCCGAAGTCGCAGTTGGTGCACGTGACCGCACCAACTGCACCTTTGACGTGCAGCGCCGCGCCAGTACCGGCGGTACATTCACCAAGCGAATTGACCATCAGGATGTCGTGAATGTCTTCAATGAGGTAGCAGTCGCCGTTTTGAGTGCCCGATGCGTTGCAGTTAATGAGCTCGTGCAGGCCGACGCCGCCGGAACCGCTATTGCCAAGCAAATGAAAGCCCTGCGCTGAATCGTGCGCTTTCACATTCTCCAGGATGATTTTCTGCTCTCCGAGGCTCGATGTAGCCTGGCTAATTAGGCCGAAACTGTTGAAGAAATCCAGTTCCAGATTCGCCAGCCTCGTATCCGCATCACCTGTCATGGTCACGCCCGTGAATGCGCTATTGCTGCTGTAGGTGCTGCTGTTGGCGCGTACAAGCATGTCAAAGATGCCGGTGTAGGAACCGCTGGTGATGGTAAAGACCGCCGCACCAGCGAACGCTGCCGAGGCCAGCACCGTGGTGGTACCAATACCCAGCCCGTACACGCGTACATAATTTGGCACGGTAATGGTGTTTGATACGAGAAATGTAGTTCCGGCCACACCGATGAGCATGACGATACCGCCAGAAGATGGTACGGCATTGATGGTCGCCTGAATGGCAGACGTATCGTCGGTGACGCCATCGCCTTGTGCACCTCCGCCGTAGAGCGCGGTTGAAAAGTATGGCAAACTTAAAATGCTGATTCCGGTCATGGTTAATATCCTCGAATGCCTGTCGCGTTGCGCGTCGAGTTGACGATAAGCGGCATCATGATGCGTGCGAACTGCTGTCCGTTCAGATTAAAAATTACCGGCGTGCCTTGTGCGCCGTTGATAGATTGGGCAATTTGTGTGTTTGGGTTGGGTGCCATCGCGGCATAGGCGTAGCGTTGACCACCTGCTGGCGCGGCAGAGCCAAGCGCCGCGGCTGGCTGCACCAGGTGCGTCATTGCCACCTTAAATTGCGGAATGCTGCGCTCCACGCCTTCAGACAGACCGCGCACGAGCGCTGGGCCGTACTCGTTGAGATGCTTCAGTTCACCTTCCTTTGCCGGAGAATGCGGCAGAAAGTTGCCGATGGCACCCATTACATTGCCGATGGCACCAGTCACATCACCAACGGCCCCAGAGATGCCGGACGCCAGATTTTGTATGAGTGTCGCGCCGAATCCCAGCATATCGGTTGCCCAGCCGTTGATGGTGCCAGTCACATTGTTCCAGAGCCCTGTGAGCGGCCCGGAGATATCGTTTGACCAGGCGTTGGAAAAAATGCTGCTGACGTTGCTCCACATGCCGGAAACCTTTTTGCCCACACTGCTCGCCATATCGGTAAATGAGTTGCCGGTTTTTTCCTTTGCATCTTGTGCGTTGACGGCAGCAGCGGCGGCCATCTGCTTCGTTTTTTCTGCTACTTTTTGTGCCATGATCGCTGCTTGTTCAGATGCTTTCTTTTGGGTGTCTTCCGCTGCCGTCACCACACCGAGCTTCATCTCCAGCGCCTTCTTCTTCACCGGGTCGCTGGTATCAGCAATCTGTTTAATCAGCGCCTGGCGCATCTTTTCAAAGTGCTCAGCCGCCTGTGCGTGCAATTCAGCCACCTGCGTCAGCGACGATACTTTCATAGAAGCCATTTTGGCGGACGTTTGCGTCGCCATCGTTTGCGTCGCTTTGGTTGATCCTGATGACATGGAGTTGATCGAGTTCAGTACGCTGCTTGCCATGCTGCCGATAGGCCCAGGTATGTGCGACATCGCCTCTAAAAGCGGCTTAAATGAGTTTGCGACCGCTTGAACACCTTGCATGAAAATGTGTTTGATGCCGTCCCAGGCACTGGTGAAAATGCCTTTGACAGCGGCCATAGCACCGGTGAAAATGCCTTTGACGATTTCAAACCCGCCTCGTACAAGCGTCTTAATGCCGTCCCAGACGCCTGAGAGCATAGTTTTCAAATCATTCCACGCTTGTTTCCAGTTGCCGGAGAGCAAATCCAGCGCGATTTTGATGATGCCTGAGATGATTGCCCAGGCGATTTTGATGACGCCGACGATTTCATCCCACACGCCCTTCAAAATGGGTGCCAGAATCGGCCAGACCTTGTTCCAAATTTTCATGAACATATCAATGCCTTTGGAAGCGTTGTTGAAAAATTGCTCCAGAATGGGCGCGACGCGTGTGGCAATATCTTTGGCGAACTGCTCAATGGCGGATGCCGCCTGCACGATGTACGGCATCAGGAATTTGAGCGCAGCAGATAAACCGCCAGAAATGATGCCAGCCAATTTCACAGCCACAGGCACAACTGCTTCAAACACCTTCACCAGCGGCGGCAGTACATCGTCAATCAGCTTCTGACCAATCGCCCACAACTTTGCCATGCCGGGCACGACATCTTGGATAATCGTCTTTGCCAGCGCTTCAAAGCCGGGCATGGCCTGCTTGATGGCTGGTTGCAGCGTGGTGGAGAACCATTTGCTCAAATCGGCAATGATGCCTTGCGCCGTTTTCATATGATTGGCAAAGACGCCGCCGACGATGGTGGACACCTGATTGAAAGCGTCTTTGAGTGGGCCTTGCAGCACACCGGCAACCTGTTTGGCATCATCTATCAATGCGGAGAATGGCGACGATTTTGCACCACCGCTCAGACTCTTGAAAAAGCCGCCGATGAAGTCAGACACTTTCTGGAACATCGCGCCCAGGCCGTTGCCGCTCGTAATCCAATCAGAAAACTTGCTGATAAGCGGTGTGACGATATCAAGGACTTTAGAAAGCACCGGAAGCAGCGCCGTGCCTATTTTAATCATCAAGGTCTCAACGACCTCTTTCGCTTGCGAAAGCTTGAAATTGAAGTTGTTCTGCACGTCTGCCCAACCGCTGATGGAGTCGCCCGCCTTTTTCGCGCTGCCGCTGATGGTCTTCACGTTGCTGTTGAAGGTTTTCAGGTGTTCGCCCGTCAGTTCCAGCATGCCCTGCATCTGCTTTGAGCCACCGGCAATGTTTTTCAAGGCAGCCATGTACTGCGGGCTGCCGACTTTGTATGTCTCGGCCAGGTGCGTCATAATCAGTTGCAATGCTCCAGGCAGAGATTTCTTCATCTCGCCAGATACCTCACCAGATGTCAGACCGATTGATTTCAAGGCCGTGGCACCAGCTTTGGCTGGAGTTTCTAATGCCATCAGTAATTGGCGCAGGTAGGTGGCGGACTGCGCTGCGCTGGTGCCTTCACTGGTCATCGTTGCCATCGCACCGGACACATCCGTAAATTTCACGCCCACCGCTGCTGCGGTCGGTAAAATCGTAGACATAGAGCGTGCGAGGTCGGCCATATGCGTTTTGCCGTTGGCGACGGTCGCGATAAGAATATTGGTCGCTTGCGTTGCGGTCAGGCCAGATGCGGCGTAATCGGTCATGGCCGTGGTGACACCGTTTGCCACATCAGCCAGGCTCGCGTTGCCTACCTTCGCGCCTTCCGCCGCCGCTTGGAGTACTGCCAAACCAGCAGCACCGTGGTATCCGGCGGACTCAATCATGTACATACCTTGCGACAGCTGCGTGGTAGATGTACCAGTCGTCACGGCCATGTTGAGGATGCCCTGCGACACCATGTCAATATTCGCCTTGCTCTCACCGGCACCTGTGACCAGCTGCGTCATGGCATCCTGGAAATTACCCGCCATTTCCACCGACTTCACGCCGATGCCCACAATGGCCGCGCCAGCGATGAGCGCACCACCCGCTGCCAGTGAAGAGAGCATGCCGCCAGCACTGTCAGACGCCGCACCGACGCCTAGCAGCTGCGCTTTCGCCTCGTCGGCACCTTTGACGGACACCTCGGCGACGAGTTGGCTTGCGACCACGCTCATGATTCTTACCTCTTCTTACTTGCCTTGATTGTTGATGATTTCCTGCGCTTGATACTCCGCCGTCATGGCGATAAGCGCTTTATCGCGCCAGTAAATGGACTGCTGCATCAGCTCCCATGGAGCGACGCCTAAGTATTTCGCGGCCTGCACCACCGGGTACCAGTCTGGGCACTTCCAGGTGTCGGTCAGGCCATTCGTTGCCAGGTAGCGGCGCAACTGCACTAGCTCGGAGTTGACGCCGCTACCGCTTCCGGGCTGATATTTTCCATGATGCCTTGATAGACCTGCATGCGAAAAGCAATAGGCAACTTACCAAAGCGCACCGCATCGAGCGGAAACACCGAGCCATCGTCTTCCAGCAAGTCCCAGGATTTAATAAGCCCAACCAGCATTGCGTTGAAGTCAGCAAAATTCTGCTTAAACGCTTCCGCCGACGTATTGGCAAATGCCTGCGGCATCGCCACCGTCTCTTCGGTGATGCGGCCCGGATAAAACGTGATGGTGAGGCTCCCATCGCCCAGAGAGCCTCCGGTAAGCGTAATCGTCGCCTCATTGATGGCGATTTGCGACAAATTGACGGGCATATGCGCCTACTTTCCTAAAGAGCCGTCAGCAAATTGGTGAGCGTGAGCAACTGGCTATGCCCCCAGGTTGAGTCCTCAACGATGGTGCACTCCCATTCGATAGCGAAGATGCCCTGGTCGTCGCCAAAGGTGCTCGGTTTGCCAATTTTGATTGCCATGTCGTGCTGGAATTCGTTGTAAATGGTGTTGGGCACATCAATTTCCGCGCCTTGTGCGTCCACACGCAGGTAGTAGGTGCTGCCAGCCTGCATTTCAGAGAGCAGACCCATACCTTGTGCGTCGGCTTCCACTTTCAGCTTGATAGTGCACTTTGGTTTCAAATCCACGTGCGCGGTAAAGCCAGCCGTGGCGCGATTCATGACCCACAGCGGCCCGTAGATGCCATCAAAGGTGTAATCAACCGACAGAAAGCGGTTCAGCTGCGTGGTACCAAGGCCCACCTGCGTGGAGTCCAGATAGACGTTTGCCTGTTTGCCAATGATCGGTGCCAGTGCAATCGCCGTGGGTGAAGCGGTCAACGAGGCGCCGTCAGTCAATTGCTGCCCAAGCATTTTTGCGGAAACGGTGGACGTTTTCCGGTCCATCTTGTAGCCAAACTGTGTGAACAGGCCGTAGGCGAGCTGGTGCGCCCGCACCGTGTCGCCTTGCTGCACGGTGAGCGTCTGCGGCACGATGCTTCCATAAATGGGCGGCGCGAAAATCCAGTCTTTCGCGGTAGAAGATATACCGTGGTTGGCTGGTGCGACGCTGCCCATAGCGCCACCAAAGATGTAGATGAGGCCGTTGTAATCCATCCAGCCGGAAACAGTGCCATCCGTCCACTCCATATTTTCTTCTTGCTCGGTTGGATATTTGTGCCCGGTTGGCGTGTACAACGTGATATCCGGCGCGATGCCAAATACCCAATCAAAGCACTCTAAAAGTTTGCTCGCCGCCACCGGAGTGCCAAGCGCCGAAGTCGATTCGGCTCCAACCTGCACTCGTTGATTGACGGTTGTGCGTTCTGCTGTCCAGGTCATGCCTGAATCTCCTTCTTATGTTTGCTCCAGGTAGACCTGGTACAGTCCGCCCAGATTTGTCCACAATTCGCCGCTGACCAACTCATCAACCTCCAGCGGCGATTGTCGCCAGCAGGCCAGCGTATATCCCCCAGCAACGGTGCCTTTCTGCTGGTCAATGAGTTGGTCAATGCGCTCAGCCGCCTGCGCCAGCACGCTGGTGCCTGAAGACGGCCCGACCACCTTCACTTGATAGAGCATGGCGCTCATCATGCGAAAGGCATTCATGGTGGTCACATCGTGCCCGGCCTGATAGCCCACGATGACGTACGGCGGCGTCGTTTCCGGCGGCGCGTAGGCACGCCTGACACCACCTGGCGCGTATCCTTGCAGTGTGCTGTCGGTCAAGAGCCCAATCAGAAACTCAAACCCCAATGCGACTTCGTGTCCAGCCATCACGCACCCCCCAGCGCCGCAATGGCCGCGGACATATTCGCTGTAAGTTCATCGGCAGCAGCATCTACCGCTGGAATGAAAGCCGGTTGCGCCGCCATTTTGTACGTACCCATTTCGACATAGATGGCGTAGTTTGCTCCAACCGCGGCGTATGCCGTGAAGTCGTCGGGTGGTGCATCCACTTCGGGCAACAAGTACGAATCACCTGGCGGTGCGCTGGTGGCACCGTAGGTAGAATTTTCGCTCGTGACCGTGTAGGCCGATGACACCATGAACCCGGTGTCTACTGGCGCAGTGGCGACGTACGTGTCGGTGATAAACTGCGCGGTTTTTGCCACTGCGCCTTTACAGGCGTCGTGCAAGCCTTCAGCGATAATCGGCCAATGATTAAATCCACCAATCATTGCTTCACCTCACTTGCCAGCACATTCACAAAGACTTGCAGCGATTTGGGCACCAGGAACACCTGTACGACCAGTGTCTGCCCGTTGATGAGCAGGTGGTCTTGTGCCTTCACGTCTGTGCCAAACGGCAGTCGTATCTGCCAGCTCGCCAGTGCGCCAATCAAGTAATCGTAGTTCTGAAGCTGTGCAGCAGTTGGCTGTGCCATACCGGCAGGTACCACCGCAATGGTGTTCCACGTGTCCGTTTCGGAGCCGTAGGCATCCAGCGTGGGCGTCTTGCGCTGGATGGTACAGGTCAAATCACACGTGGCTGCCGCCGCATCTGCCTGGATTTGTGCCATTTCCGCTGCTGTGACCACTGTTTAAGCTCCTTTAATGACATCTTCACTATCAAGCAAGCGGTAACGGCGGCTGCCAATATCCGGCATTACGTCCTCACGGCGCATGTGCGCGGTGCGCGGCAATGCTTTCCTCCGGTAGATGTTGGCAAGCAAGAATTTCTGATTAGGAATTTGCGAGCGGCGCAGTGTTTGCCCGTCTACGGTTACGTCGTACGAGCCGATTTGCAAGGCGGCCCATAGCTCTAAGAGGTCAGCGGCTGCGCCGTAAACATCGTAGGTTTTGCCGGTTGCAAAGACTGGTGGCAGCTGGCCCGGAGCGGTGCCAGACGCAAAGACGTTCAACTCAAACTGCCAGTGCCCGACAATGTAGTCAGAGGCGAGCGGCGTCACGACCACCCAGGCCGCACCGTTGCTGTATG
>Ga0307372_10009234_pt1 | contig 13652 bp, 12 predicted proteins | sample OX1MG_FD_202533 | JGI IMG/M metagenome (GOLD analysis project Ga0307372, IMG submission 202533) | Soil microbial communities from Risofladan, Vaasa, Finland - OX-1 | ecosystem: Environmental > Terrestrial > Soil > Coastal area > Acid sulfate soil | place: Finland: Risofladan, Vaasa | collected...
AGGTACCCCTGAATGTTCGAGAGGCGAACCCGACGGTGCAAACCAACGCGATACGTCCGTATCTGGGCTATAACGTGATCACGACCATCTCGCCCGATTTTCGTTCTAACTACAATTCGCTGCAGATTTCGGCGAACCGGCAGGTTGGCAGCGGGCTCAACTTCGGCGTGGCATACACATGGTCCAAGACGCTGACTAACAATCCCACCGACCGCAGCAGCGCGCCTTACGACACGTACAATTTTAACGCAGATTACGGTCCAGCCAGCTTCAGCCGGTCGCAGATTTTAGTCATCAACTACGTCTACGACCTGCCCTTTTATCGTTCTCAGCAGGGCCTGATCGGCCACGTACTCGGCGGTTGGGAGGTTACGGGTGTTTCGGTCTTTGAGAAAGGACTCCCAACGACAATCACTCAGTTCAGTGATCCGTTCAATTCCTCCGATTGGGCGTCCGGCACTCCAAACACGTTCCCTGGCGGCATCGGCATTGATCCCAGCCCGGTTTCTCCTCGTCCGGACATGGCCGCGGGCGCCAGTTGCTCCGGGCCAGGGACCGTCGGACAATACATCAATACCGTAGCCTTCAGCGACGCAGCTGGGCATTTCGGCAACGCGGGCCGCGGTGTTTGCATCGGCCCTGGTCTAAACAACTGGGACATCACCGCAGCGAAGAACATCAAGATGACGGAGCGCTTCAACATGCAGTTCCGAGCTGAATTTTTCAATGCGTTCAATCACGTTTCGTACGCTGGATTCAGTAGCAACGTGGACTCTTCCTCGTTCGGCCGGCTGACTTCCGGTCACGACCCGCGCATTATCCAGCTCGGCCTCAAGTTGTATTTCTAGTTCATTGCAGCGACTGAGCGCTTTCGTCTGGGGACGCCCTTCGGGGCGTCCTCAGATCAGTGTAGAATTTTGCTGGTGGTCCCGTTTGGCCCGTAGACTTGCATTCCTCGCAGTAGCGGCGCTTTTGTTCTCCGCGAACACGCTCGCCGCGGTGCAGCACGCCAGCCCGTTAGCGTCGCCTCCTCAAGCTCAATTGCCATTGCTGCTCGCCCAAGGTGTGGAAGCGCTTCAGAATGGCGATAACCCCGCCGCAGAGAAAGATTTCCGCCAAGCCCTCGTTCTCGCGCCGCGTTCAATGGAGGTTCTTAACGATCTAGCGATTTCGCTCGTCAGGCAGGGCAAGCTCGCCGACGCAGTCCCGTTCTACCGCCGCGCGTTGGCGATCCAGCCTGACGATCCGGCCACAACACGTAATCTCGCTCTCAACTACTTTAAGCAGCAGGAGTATGCGCAAGCGCTCCCCCTGTTCGAATCGCTTCGGAAGCGCAACGCGTCAGATTTTCAAGCTGTTGATCTGGCCGGCCTTTGTTTCTTCGGGCTCAACCAGTATAAGCAAGCCGCCAATTATCTTGAACAGGCGAGCCGGCTTCAACCCTCGGACTTGCTGACGCTTTACATGCTCGGGCAAGCTTACTTGCGCGCCGCTAACTACGAAGCTGTTACTCAGGTCTTCGCGCGGATCATGGCCATTAACCCAAACTCCGCCGAAGCGCACGTCATGATGGGTACTGCGTACGACAAGACATTTCAGGTGGATAAGGCCATTGCCGAGTATCAGGCTGCCGAGCGAGCCAATCCCAATTTCGCCGGCGTCCACTCCGGACTCGGCTTGCTCTACTGGAAGCGCAATGATGTCGACAAGGCCGCAGCCGAGTTTCGCGAGGAGCTGAAGCGCTTCCCGTCAGATCCGGTCTCGAACTGCTTGCTCGGCCAGATTGCCATGCTCCGCGACGACCCTGCTGAGGCCCGAACCTTGTTTCAGTCGGCTCTCGCCGCGAACCCCGGATATAAGGAAGCGCTTTTCGGATTCGGCAAATCTGAAATTAAATTGGGCGAACCAGGGCGCGCGCTGGCACCACTGCGCAAAGCCATCCGGATCGATCCGGATTACGCGGAGGCTCATTACCTGCTCGGAACGGCTCTCTCAAAGCTTGGCCGCACCGCCGAAGCGCAGAAAGAGCGTTCCATTTCTGTGGCCATCCAAACCAAGCAACAGGCCGATTACGCGAAAAAACTTGCTCAAAGTAGCCATTCCAGAACGCAAAGGTGAATCCGAACCGCGACGGGAATTGCAACTGAACGCTCGTAGTGTGGTACGCAGGCGCACATACAGTTGGCTGTGGAGACTTGATGAGCAGTAATCACCGCAACGGACAATACGCATATCGGCGAATACAGGACGTGATCCGCAAGCGCATCGAGTCAGGCAAGCTGCGTCCGGGAGACGTCGTCGAATCCGAGCGCGAACTGGCCAGGATCCACAAGGTCAGCCTGATGACCGCGCGCCATGCCTTAGCCGACCTCGCCCGCGAAGGCGTCGTCGAGCGCAAGCACGGCGCCGGTACCTTCGTTGCTCCGCCAAAGATTCATTTCAACAAGCTCATGAGTTACACCGAACAGATGGCCAGCCGCGGTCTCTCGGCTCGTTCCAAGATCGTTCGCCTGAGTTCCAGCGAGACTGATCCTGAAATTGCTGCGCGCCTTTCGCTGCCCTCAGTCAGCCCGCTCATCGTTGTGCAACGCGTCCGTCAGGCAGACGATGAACCATTTGCCCTTGAGACTTGCTATCTTTCGGCCCAGCAGTTTCCCGGAATAGCCAGTCCCAGCCTCGAACGTGGCTCGCTCTTCGTCACGCTCGAGCGCGAATATGGAGTTAACTTGACGTATGCCGACGAGGAAATTGACGCCACGGATGCCGACCTGCGCACGTCGGACCTTTTGTCCATTCCGCGCGGCACTCCGCTGCTTCGCATGCGTCAGCTAATCTATTCGAGCAAGGGCATGCCCACAATCTACGTTGTCGGTCTTTACCGTTCTGGCAGGCACACTCTTCTAATTCGCCGCTTCCGCTGAGCAGCGCCGCAGAGGGAGTACACTTGTATTTTGAAATCGCCATCCCACTGACACCGGAGATAGGGTGAGGATTACTCGGCGCGCTCTAATGTTCCTGCTGCCGTTTGGAACGTCCACTTGGAAAGCTCTGGCGCAACAGGGCATGGCCTCCCGTCACGTGAAGGCGCAGCCGAAGCTTCCGCCCACCGGCAAGCCTTTCAACGCGCATTTCGTTGACGTGGCGCGCGAGGCAGGCCTGCTTTCCCCCGTAATTTACGGATCGTCAACTCGAGATGATTACATCATCGAGTCGGACGGCTGCGGCTGCGCGTTCATTGACTATGACAACGACGGCTGGATGGACATTTTTCTGCTCACGGGAACTCGCATTCAAGGCGCGCCGCCGGGAACGACGAATCGTCTCTATCATAACAATCGCGACGGTACGTTCACCGACGTGACGGTAAGGGCCGGCCTTCAGCGCGTGGGATGGGCCTCGTCAGTTTGCGTGGGCGATTACAACAATGACGGCTTCGAGGATCTCTTTTGTACTTACTGGGGCCAGAACGCGCTCTATCGCAACAACGGCGACGGTACGTTCACGGATGTGACAAAACAAGCCGGCCTGTGGAATGACGGCCCCATATGTTGGGGAGCCGGCTGCACGTTCATTGATTACGATCGCAACGGGAAGTTGGACCTTTTTGTCTCAAACTACTTGCAATTCGACTTCGTACACGTGCCGAAACCAGGGCACGGCGTCAACTGCAACTGGAAAGGCATTCCGGTGGAATGCGGCCCCCGAGGATTGCCGTTCGCGAGGCAACATCTGTACCGCAACAACGGCGACGGCACGTTCACGGATGTGAGCGAGGCGTCCGGCATATCCAAGCCGCATGGAAATTACGGCATGACCGCGCTCTGCGCCGATCTCGACGAAGACGGCTGGCCGGACATCTACGTTGCCTGCGATTCCACCCCCGGCTTGCTCTTCATGAACAACCACGACGGAACGTTTCGGGAAGAAGGTATTCTGCGCGGCGCAGCGCTCAACGAAGACGGCATGGAACAGGCCGGCATGGGCGTCGGGGTCGGAGACTACAATCTCGACGGCCATCTCGATTTATACATAACTCACTTCGCGGACGACACGAACACTCTTTATCGGAATAATGGCAAGGGCTTTTTCGATGATGTGACAACGGACGCCCACCTCGCTGTCGATACCCGCTACACGTGCTGGGGAACGGGAATTGTGGACCTGGACAACGACGGTCTCCCCGATATTTTCGTGGTCGCGGGAAGCGTGTACCCGGGACTCGGACACGAGCTCCCGCAGTACCCCAGCAAATCTCCGCGCGAGGTCTATCGCAATCTTGGCAATGGGACTTTCGAGGAGCTCGCCGCCAAAGCAGGCCCCGCGATCGTCGAGGCACATTCCAGCCGGGGCTGTGCTTTCGGTGATTTTGACAACGACGGCGATCTGGACATTCTCGTGGTCAATTTGAACCAGCCGCCATCGCTGCTTCGAAACGACATGCGCGGCTCAAATCACTGGCTGAAAGTGAAACTGGTCGGGACGAAATCGAATCGCAGCGCAATTGGCGCTCGAGTTCTGGTGCGCTACGGAAAGAAAGTCCAGGCGCAAGCAGTCGTCAGCCAGTCGAGCTACTATTCCGCAAGTGACCCGCGACTGCACTTCGGTCTCGGTGCGGAAACAACTGCCGACATTGAAGTATATTGGCCAAACGGACACCTTGAAACGTTGAAAGCAATCCACTCTAATCAGCTGGTCACAATCAAGGAGGGTGCGGGCATTGTCCCCAGCAGTGGTTGGCCTGCCGCAAAGAGCGAGCACACGATTCCCCGCAGCAAGTGACGCAACCCGGGCTGGGAACGCACGTAAACGAAACAGTGCGCGGTTCGAACAGATACGACACGTTTCACGAATGTCTGGGCAGCGGAGAAGTCGACGCTCTCTCTGCGCTTCCCGAAAGGACGCCTCGCAACATTCTGCTGCACCTTTGGCACCTCCTCTGACGTCGCAAGCTACGAAATTGTCGGGACCAAGGGCTCGCTTCGCGCCGATCCCGCCTATGGATACGCTGAAGGGCTCAACATAACCACTACGATTGACGGCAAAAGCACCGAGCGCGCTTTTCCGAAGTCCGTGAAGTCCGCCGAAATCGCGAAGCGTCCAGGCCCGGCCCAGAAGATCCGCCGCCCCCCCCCCGGTTTCCAAGCCTCAGATGGTCCACGCCGAAAGTCCAGATGCGGGCTAATCCATAGTTCCCTACAATCTGTAGGAAAAACCGTGCGAGTTGTCATTACGACAGTAATGGAGCCGTCTGTTTCGACGCTGCGCACCTGCCGTACGACCCCGGTTCTTTTACATGTTTCACCGGATTGAATTCCGCCGCCGCTGCGATACCCTTGTGACGATACATATCACTCCCGATTGGCGATCTCGTCCTTTATGGAGTGACTGCACACGGCAGCCCCTCGCGGGCCTTTGCAGTTTGACCGCCTCGGAAGCTGTCCTTGGTCGCCGATCGGGCCGCAACAACGGATACGCGCTAATATCCGGCGTCCTAGAACTCACTCCGGACGATTTCAACCAGTACAGTATTCACAGTATTGCAGCCTCGTCGAGCGCTGACTAGATTTGCTACCGATTTCTATTTCCTAAGGAGTAACCAATCATGGCTGAGCTACATCAGGATGTGCCCACACGCGGTCAAATTCAGCTTCGCGCGTACGAGCTCTACGTGCAGCGCGGTGGCGAAGATGGCCGTGACCTCGAAGACTGGCTTGCCGCTGAAAGAGAACTTCGCAATCAGCATTCGTCGTCCGCGGGCCAGTCCGGCAGGCAGGATAACTTGTCCGATACAGAAAGGCAGCAGAGACCGAAAACCCTTGCGGCCTCAGGCAATCCCAAGGGAGCCTGATCTCTGTCGCTCTTTGCCGGATTTCATTGCATTCGTTCGAACAGCTTCACGGCGGGCTCAAGCTCCTGACGTTGCTCCCAGAACTTCGCCCACAGGTCGCCGGTCTTTTCGAGCCGCCGGTCCAGAGACTTCAGGTTCCATTTCTCCGGCCGCAGTTTGTTGTTTAACTCGTTGGCGCTCACCGGTGTCGACACGGGCGCATGGGGAAACGCGCGCACCGAGTAAACAGAAGCCAGTGACTGTCCTTCTGAATTTTGGTGCGCATCGATTAAAATCCTGTTCCTGGGCCGTTTCGCGACGCTGCGTTCAAACGTCAACAGATTCGGATGTTTTGCCTCAACTAGCGCTGATACCGCTTGCACGAATGTCCGCGCTTGCTCGTATGTGTACCGCCGCTCAACAACGGGCAGAAAAATATGGAAGCCGCTGGCTCCTGAAGTTTTAGAAAACGCCGCCAATTCTGCCTTTTCAAGCATCCTGAGCAGGATTTTTGCAACATTCGCCACCGTCGCAAACGGCGTTCCTTCTGTCGGATCAAGATCAAAAAAAATGTAATCCGGCTTCTCAACCGCGCCGGCGCGGCTCGACCATGGGTTGTGGTCAATGCAGCCGAGATTGGTCAGATACAATAACGTCGCGCGACCGTTGGCAATAAAATAATGGATCTTTTTTCCTTTGCCCTCGGACACGATCGGTGCGGTCTTCACCCAATCCGGCGTGTTTTTGTCCGCATCTTTTTGAAAGAAGGCCTCGCCCGCAATGCCATTCGGATATCGCCGCAGCACTAATGGCCTGTCCTTAAGAAAGGGAATCATCAACGGAGCCATCCGATAATAGTAAGCCAACAAATCCCGCTTCCTGATGCCGTCTTCGGGAAAGTAAATTTTGTTCAGATTCGTCAAACGCAGTTCTACGCCGTCAATTTTCGCGAATAGTTCTTCACCGGTTCCGTGTCTCAACTCTTCTTCAACCCGTTCCCCCGCCGCCGCTTTCGATTTTGGTAACGCAGCGATTTTCGACGGCGTATCTGTCGCCAAAGTCTTTCCCCTGCCTTTCTGCCCCGTAATCTTTTTTTGATCCACTGGCTCTTTCAGCTCCTTGTCCAGCGTGCATTCCTTGGGAATTCGATCCTCCTGCAGCCCTAGAAAACGCGGCTGTCGCAAGTGGGTGCCTTCGGTCCATCCTCCGAATTTCACTCGCGCCACGAGCTTCGGCTCCGTCCAGGTTGCTTTTTCGCGCGTCACCGGCCGCACTTCAAATGGGCAAACGTCGCTCGTCAACGACTGCAATTGTGCCCACAATCGTTTTTGCAGCCCAACGGAAAATCCGGTTCCCACTCCGCCAATAAATTTCAGTTTATCTCCTTGGTACAATCCCAGCAGCAAGGCTCCGAAGTATTCACGCGTGCCGCGCGGCTCAGTCCAGCCCGCCACCACTGCGTCCACTTCCTTGTCCGTCTTGAACTTCAGCCACGCCGCCGTCCGTCCCGCGGGATACGTGCTCGAGACTTGCTTGCCGACAATGCCTTCCAATTCGCGCTTCTCCGCCAAATCGAACAGCTCCGCGCCTTTTCCAATTTGGTGATCCGAATAGCGCACCACCGTCCCTGTACGAAGCACCTGTTTGAGAAATTCCTTCCTTTCGATCAGCGGAACGCTCCGCAGGTCGTGACCATCGCAGTAGATGATATCGAACGCGTAATACACCACCGGGATTTCTTCCATCGATCGCGCCGACGGATTCTTCACGCCCATCCTGTTCTGCAGACGCTGAAAATCGCTGCGCCCGCCGCTGTCCAATGCAACGATCTCTCCATCCAGACACGCCTCTTTCGCGTTTACGCTATTCGCAATCACCGACAGGTCCGGATACTCCGGCGTGATGTCGCGATTCGCTCGCGACAATAGTTTGAGCTTTCCATCCTTTACGCACGCCAGCGCGCGTATTCCGTCCCATTTGATTTCGAATAGCCAGCTCGGATCCGAAGACGGATTCTCCGCCAATGTCGCGAGCGCCGCCTCGAATCTCGTCGGCATCGCTGCTGGCCGTGCCGCCTCCGGCATTTTCAGTTTGACGCGCGGCAGGTTTGCCGCTGGGCCGGCAGAAACGCCACTTGATGCCTTCTTCGAGGGCTTTACGGGCAACATTAGCTCAGCAATTTTACCGGGTGCGCCACTCGTGTCCGCCGCTTCGTCGCGATGCTTGATCAGCAGCCAGTTCTTTTTCTCTCCATCCCCGCGAATCCGAACCAAAACAAAACTGCCTTTCAGTTTCTGCCCGTACAATCTAAATTTTATTTCGCCGCGATTGATTTGTTCCGAAGCGGATATGCTTCCTTCCGGCTCAAATGTGCCGCTATCCCAAATCGCAACCTCGCCAGCTCCGTAGTGGCCCGCGGGAATCGTTCCCTCGAACGTTCCGTAATCGAGCGGATGATCTTCCGTCTGCACCGCTAGGCGTTTGTCCGCGGGATTCAGTGAAGGTCCCTTCGGCACTGCCCACGATTTCAAGACGCCATCCACTTCCAACCGGAAATCATAGTGCAGCCGCCGCGCGTGATGTTCCTGCACGACGAATCGGTTCCCCGCATGCCGCGCAACTTTTCCGCTCGGCTCGGGCGTCTCGCGGAACTTGCGTTTGCGCCGGTATTCTTGTAGCAAAGCCATGGTCGGATTATAAGAATCTGCCTCCTCGCTCCAAATATCAAACGCGCGTCTACAACATCAAATTGTCGCGGCTACAGGCTTCTCCCGATGTGTACAATACTCCAACGCAATAAGCTTGAGCGTTAAGACAGCAAAAGGGGCGCGCAAACATGGCTTCTTCCACTTGGAAGGGTTTTATCACATTCGGCCTGCTCTCGATTCCCATCCGCCTTTACGCCGCGGCCCGCACGAATCGAATGCAGCTTCATCAACTCCACAGCGTGTGCAACACTCGGCTGCGCCAGCCCCTGTTCTGCCCCACTTGCAACAAAATCGTCGACCGTTCCGAAGTCGTTAAAGGCTATGAATATGAAGATGGCAAATATGTTTTGATCGATCCTGCCGAAATCAAAAAGATCGTGCCGCAATCCGCACGCTCGATGGAAATTCTGGCCTTCGTGAAGGAATCGGAGATCGACCCGCTCTTTTTTGAGTCCTCGTTTTTCGCGGTTCCAGAAGACGCAGGCCGCAAGGCCTACCAACTCCTTCTAAGAACGCTCGAAAGCACACAGCGCGTGGGCATCGCGAAAGTGGCCATGCACCAGCGCGAATACACGGTCTTTATTCGCCCTTACGATCACGGTCTGACGTTGCACACCATGTATTTCGCCAATGAAGTTCGCGAAGCTCCGGGCTACGGCAAAACCGAGGATATCAAACTAAAACCGCAGGAAATCAAGCTCGCGGAACAGCTCGTGGAAAATTTATCGGAAGAATTCCACCTAGAAAAGTATCACGACGAATTTCAAGACCGCCTTAAGGAGTTGATCCAGTCGAAGCAGGAGGGCAGGGAAGTCGCCGCAGTTCCCCAACCGCATCGCGCCCCTGTAATTGACATGATGGAAGCGCTGAAGAAGAGCCTCGCGGCATCTGGCGCATCACACAAGAAGCCAGTGCACACTGATCGCGCTGCGGAGTCGCACCGGCGAGAAACCCGCCGCGCAGCAAGTTAGCAAACCCCAATTTTAGGGCGTGCGGGTTTTTGCCATTATTTTCACTAAAGCGGGCTCGTCGACAGCGGCGGCAGCGGCTTACGCGGCAGCATCTCATAGCGATTCGCCGTCAGATACACAAACGACGCGGCGATCGCCGCCATCTGCTTCATGTCCGGCTCTGGAATCCTCCCGTGGACGTCCATGTTCGAGTGGTGCGTCCGCGTCTCAATATTCGATCGGGTCCTGAATCAACTGGAATCCAGGAATCCACAACACGTTATACGACAGGTGACCCGTCCTGCCCCTGTTCCAAATACCCAGCGTTGTCATCCCCAGATCGCAGCCCTCATGCCGTCTCAGCGGTTATCGGTTCTTTGTGCGGACGATTGTCCGTCGCAGGTTTTTGCCGCCGCTTGTAAAGCCACGCTCCCAGCCTCCATGCGAGCAGCAACGCCACAACTGCCGCATATTCCAGCGGCTTGCGCTCGTCCGATTTCACCTGCCAGTAGTAATGAATCACGCCCGCGATAGCGCTCAGGTAAATCGCGCGATGCAGTAGCTGCCAGCGCTTTCCGCCGAGCCTCCGGATCCACCCCTTGGTCGAAGTAATCGCCAGCGGAATCAGCAGTACGAAGCCCGCGAATCCCACGGTGATGAATCGCCGTTTCAACACGTCCGCCCACATCCGGGAAACACTGAAAAACCTGTCGATCCCGACCCACGTGGAAAAATGCAGGCACGCGTAGAAGAAAGCAAACAGTCCCAGCATGCGGCGAAAGCGAATGAGCTGCGGCACATGAAGTAATTTGCGAAACGGAGTCACGCAGAGTGTGATGATCAGAAATCGAAGCGTCCAGTTACCCGTCCAATGCTCGACGAATTCAACCGGATTCGCGCCCAGTTCGTTTTGAAATCCCTTCCACACCAGCACTGCGAGCGGCGCCAGGCAAAGCGCAAAAACCGCAACCTTAGTCCACTTGCTTGTCAGAATCGAATTCACGCCGCCCATTTGCAATCAGTAGTTTTTGCGAAGGTCCATCCCCGAGTAGAGGCTCGCCACCTTGTCTCCATACCCATTGAACATCTGCGTGGGAATCGGGCGTGCGAAGAGTCCTAAGCCCAAGCGGTGCTCTGTCGCCTGGCTCCATCGCACCGTGTTCACGTTTGGATTCACATTCGAGTAGAATCCGTACCACGCCGGATTCTCCGTGCTCCACGTTGTCGGCGGCTGCTTCGTCACGAAGCGAATCTTCACCAGCGACTTCGCACTTTTGAAGCCGTACTTCCACGGAATCACCATGCGCACCGGAGCGCCATCCTGATTCGGCAGGGTCTCGCCATACATTCCCACGCACAGCAAAGTCAGCGGATGCATCGCCTCGTCGATTCGCAATCCTTCCAAATAAGGAAACGGAATTCCAGCCGACGGTCCTTCCGGCATCTGTCGCGTATCGTAGTAGCTCTCAAACGCCACATATTTCGCTTTCGGCGTCGGCTCAACCAGGTTCGCCAAATTGCTGAACGAAAATCCAATCCACGGGACCACGATCGACCACGCTTCCACGCAGCGATGCCGGTAAATCCGCTCTTCGAGCGGCGCAATTTTCATGATGTCGTCCATGCTCAGCTTGCGCGGATTTTTCACTTCGCCTTCCACGGACACGGTCCATGGCGACGTCCTGAAATTCTTCGCGTTTCGCGACGGATCCCCTTTGCCGGTGCCGAATTCATAAAAATTGTTGTACGTCGTCACGTCATTTTCAGGCGTGATTGGCTCGCTCGTGCTGAACGGTCCTTTTCTGACGCCGCTTAGTTTCACCGGAACGGAACCTGTCGCAGGACCAGACATCCAGCTTGAGAAATGCTTCCAGCCAGTGACGGCTCCGCCCGTCGCGAGCAGTCCAAAAAGAAAATTCCGGCGGTTCGTGTATGCGCCTTTTGGCGTTACGTCAGAATAGGTCAGTTTCGATGTAGGTTTATAATCCATGTTTTTCTCCCCATATCCTGAGTACTTTGGCAAAGCCTAGCCTGGATGTCTGCTTACACCCGAATTGGATGCTCCGAAGTTATTTCACGATTGTCCCAAAACCGGAAAATTGCTCATCGCTTTTCCTTCTTAAGGTTCCCCATCCACCGCTATCGGGATTATAATCGCCCGGCTCACAATTCGTGTTGCCCAAAAATTCACCAGGGAGTGTCGCTTTCATGAAACAAACTATCACTGCGTATCCTTCGAAACGGCTCGTGCATTTTCTCGTCGTGGTTCTGGCGGCCATAATTTTTCTGCCCGCTCATGCCGTCCTCGCGCAGAGCACCGCGCCCCAATATGGCTCCGATCCCAAAGCCACCGAGTCTTATCGCAAATCGATGGAAACCGCGGACCAGAAAATCGCAGATGAAGTGAAAGCCCACTCGGAGCTGATGAAGAACGAAGAGTATCTCACCACACAAATTGGACCGCGCCTCACCGGCTCTCCGCAAATGCAGGCCGCCAGTCAATGGACCCTCAAGCGCTTTCGCGATTACGGCATCGACGCGCATCTCGAGACCACCACTGTGCCGCACGCCTGGTATCGCGGCGCCGATTCCGCCGAAATCGTCAGTCCCATCTCGCGTCGCGTTCCCATCCGCTCCATGGGTTGGAGCAAAGCCACCAACGGAGAAGTGAGCGCTCCCGTCGTCTTCATGACCTTCAAAAGCGCGGCCGACGTTGACGCTTACAGAGGCAAACTGAAAGGCGCAATCGTTTGCATGGGCGAGCCTGCGACCCTTGCGCCTGCTTCCGAAAAACCGGACAACGCCTACGACGCTGTCATCCCGCCCGCGCGCGGCGTACCGAAGGAAGGAGCCATCACCTTCGCCGTTTACCGCAAAATCCTCGCCATGCTCGCCGACTCCGGCGCCGTCGCCATTCTTCGCGACAGTGGCAAGGCCGATGATCTTTTCAACATGGGCGGCGCTTCCAGGAACGCTTACGAACCTTCCGACATTCCTTCCGCTTTTATCGCGCACGAAGACTACAGTCTACTCTATCGCCTCTCGCAAGGCGGCTCCGTCACCATGAAGATTGACTTGAAGGGCACTTTCAGTCCCGGACCCGTTCCCGCTTCCATCACCGTCGCCGAAATCAAGGGCAGCGAACATCCCGACGAACGCGTCATCATCGGTGGCCATCTCGATTCGTGGGATCTCGGCCAAGGTGCCGTCGACAACGGAACCGGCGCGATGGCGGTGCTTGAAGCCGCGCGTACTTTGAAATCCCTGGGCTGGCAGCCCAAGCGCACCATCACATTTATTCTATACACCGGAGAGGAAGAAGGCGGCGTGGGCGTTCGCTTGTTTCTCAAAAACCATGCTGCTGAAATTCCGAAGATGGATGCAGTTCTCACTCACGACACTGGCACCGGCCGCGTCTTCAGCATCGCTCTCGAAGGCCTTTACGAAACAGGCCCGCTGATGGCCGAAGTCTACCAGCCGCTCCAAGAAGCCTTCGATCTTCGGCCCGTCAGCACGCGCTATTTCGGCTCTTCCGACCATGTCGCTTTTTTGCGTGCCGGAGTGGCGTCCTATTTCTGCGTGCAAGCGCCGGCGGGATATCGCCAGGCCCATCACAGCCAGACGGATACTTTCGATAAAGTGATTCCCGATCAGATTAACGAAGGCGCGGCGCTCTTGGCCGCCTGGGCGTGGAACGTTTCAGAATTACCCCAGGCCTTCCCGCATCACCCGGAGCAAAAGGCCCCGCAATTCTAATAGATCATTCCGGGTCATCGACATTGTGGGTCGTGCAGGCGCGGTCAGGCGCGATGCCTTCCCTTGCTGACGCAGAAAAGGCCTGGTTTACTCCCTTTTTGCACCCGCTGCGCATGGCCCTTCATCTCCTACGAAAATAGCCGCCTATCTCGTTGAAGACACTGCACCGAGCCTTGACTATTTTCATCCTTCGTTGTGGCTCTGAAAGAGCTATGAGTTACTCATATCGCGACCCGTTTCACATTTCGCGTCATTTTCTCGCCATGCTCTTGACACCTGCTGAACCTGGCCCTAGCCTGAATCTATAGGTGGTACCAAATCGGGTACTCAAAATCCTTGCAGTTAGAGAGCGCATGGGCGTACGCGAGTGTCCTTTCTGTGGAAGGAAGATCTCTGACATATTCCGGGATT
>Ga0307372_10009239_pt1 | contig 13643 bp, 11 predicted proteins | sample OX1MG_FD_202533 | JGI IMG/M metagenome (GOLD analysis project Ga0307372, IMG submission 202533) | Soil microbial communities from Risofladan, Vaasa, Finland - OX-1 | ecosystem: Environmental > Terrestrial > Soil > Coastal area > Acid sulfate soil | place: Finland: Risofladan, Vaasa | collected...
CTGACGCCGCAGCGCGCGTTCGACGGCTGCGCCTACGAGCGCTTCGGCGACGACGGTCCGACCGCACTGCTGCCGCTGCCGCAGGATCGCGCCGGACTGGTGCTCAGCGTGCCGGCGCCGCAAGCCGGCGCCGTGGCGACGCTGGACGATTCCGGTTATCTCGCGCTGGCCCAGGCGCGCTTCGGTTCGCGTGTGGGCCGGCTGACGCGGCCGGGGCGGCGCCATGCCTATGCGATCCATGGCGTGCTGGCGCAGTCGCTGATCGCGCCGCGTGCGGTACTGATCGGCAACGCCGCGCAGACCCTGCACCCGGTCGGCGCGCAGGGTTTCAACCTCGGCCTGCGCGATGCGCTGACGCTGGCCGAACACGTCGCCGGTGCGGCCGATCCGGGCACGCCCGACCTGCTCGCCGCCTATGCCGCGCAGCGCGCGCCGGATCGCGACGGCACCGCGCGCGCCAGTCATGGCCTGGTGCGCCTGGGCGGGCTGCAGGAGCCCGCCTTGCGGCCGCTGGCGTCTCTCGTGCTGCTGGCGGCCGACGCATTGCCGCCGCTGCGCCGTGCGATCGCCCGCCGCGGCATGGGCTTCCGCGGCCAGCCGCCGCGCGCGGTGCTGGAGCGCGGACCGTGAGTGCGCGGCGTCCGCTCGACGCCGTGGTGGCCGGCGGCGGCATGGCCGGCGCGGCGGCGGCGCTGGCCCTGGCGCAGGCCGGTTTCGCGGTGACGCTGCTGGATCATCAGCGCCCGCCTGACTGGTCGCCAGCCGCGCCGCAGGATCTGCGCGTGGTGGCGCTGGCGCCGTCGTCGGCACAGTTGCTGGATCGACTGGGCGTATGGCCGGCGATCGTCGCGGCGCGCGTTTCGCCCTACCGCGCGATGCGCGTGTGGGACGCCGCCAGCGGCGCCGAGTTCGGCTTCGACGCCGCGCTGCTCGATCGCGACGGTCTGGGCTGGATCGTCGAGAACAGCCTGGTGCAGTCGGTCTTGTGGCAGGCGCTGGCGGCCGCCGGCGTCGAGTGTCGCGCGCCGGTGACGGTCGGCGCGCCGCTGCAGGAAAGTGGCCGCGTGCTGGTGCCCCTGGGCGACGGCAGCACGCTGACGGCGCGGCTGCTGATCGCCGCCGATGGCCGCGATTCGCCGCTGCGCGCCGCGGCCGGCATCGCCAGCCGCGGCCGCGGCTACGGCCAGCGCGCGGTGGTCGCGCATCTCGATGTCGAGCGCCCGCATGCCGATACCGCCTGGCAGCGCTTTTTGCCCGGCGGGCCGCTGGCACTGCTGCCGCTGGCGGATGGTCGCGTCTCGCTGGTGTGGTCGTTGCCGGAGGCCGAGGCAGCGCGGGTGCTGGCGCTGGACGATGCGGATTTCTGCACCGCGGTCGGCGTCGGCAGCGATTTCCGTCTCGGCTGCGTGCTGGCGACTACGCCGCGCGCGGCGTTCGCACTGCGACTGGGGGTGGCAGAACGCTTCGCCGCGACCCGCCTGCTGCTGCTGGGCGACGCCGCGCACGCGGTGCATCCGCTGGCGGGGCAGGGCATCAACCTGGGCCTGCGCGACGTCGTCGAGCTGGTCGCCGTACTGACTGCTGCGCGTGATGCCGGTGCCGACATCGGTGCCGACAGCGTGCTGCACCGCTATGCGCGCCGCCGGCGCAGCGCCGATACGCTCGACGCCCATGGCTTTGACGCCATCGCCCGCGCGTTCGCGATCGACGCCGCGCCGTGGGCGGCGTTGCGCGGATTCGGCATGCGCGCGCTGGATCGTCTGCCCGCGCTCAAGCGCCGGCTGGCCGCGCACGCCGCGGGGCTCCAGTGAACCGCTGACAGCTCCGTCGTGGGCCTGTCGGCGCGTGCCGCGTCCGGCGCGGATACGGACCCGGTCGTGCCTCTTCTGGCGCAGGCTTGCTCGAGGGGCGGGCGCGGCACGCGGTCGCCGGTCAGTCGTTCCTGCGGTATTTGTCGTGGCAGGACTTGCAGGTCTCGGCGGTCTTGGCAAACGCGGCCTTGGTCGCGGCCTCGTCCGTGCCGCGGGCCGTCTGCGCCATCGTCGCGGAAGCGTTCTCGAACGCCTGCATCTTGGCCTCGAAGTCCGGCCAGTGCGTCCAGATGCCCGGCTTGGCTTCGCTGCGGCCGGTCCGGGAGCCCGGCGGGAAGCCTTCCAGCAATTGCTGGCTGTAGAAACTGACGCGCGCGGCGCGTTTGGCGAATTCGACCTGATTCCATGGCGCCCTGCCGCGCACCATGTCGTTCATCGGCACGAAGTTCCAGAGGATGGCGCGATAGACGCCCTGTCGATAGGCGACCGCGGTGCCAGGCTTGATGGCGGCCAGCGCCATCGCACTGATCGCGAATCCGGCAACGGCGGCAAGAACGAGGGGCAGACGACGCATGACGGCACTCCGGGTCGAGGAGCTGCGAGCATAGCCGGGCTTTCTGTCGAAACGCTCTGCAGGCGTAAGCTCGTGCGGCCACGCCCGATCCCTGGCTGAGGAGTACGCCGATGCGCCGTCTCGTCACTCTGCTCGGTCTGCTGCTGATCACCGGTGTCGTCAGCGCCGCGATGGTCGCCCGCCCCGTTGCCTGGACCCTCGACGGCACTACCTTCCACAGCGTGCTGGTCTATGACGACGCCGTGACCACGCCGCGCCCCGGCCTGGTGATGGTGCCCAACTGGTACGGCGTCAACGCCGACGCCACCGCCAAGGCCGAGATGATCGCCGGCCGCCGCTACGTGATCCTGCTGACCGACATGTACGGCGCAGGTGTGCGTCCGGCGAACACCGAACAGGCACAGGCCGCGATCCAGCCGCTGTATGCGGATCGCGCGCTGATGCGGGCGCGGATGGTCAAGGCGCTGGCCGAACTGCGCGCGCAGGAGGGCCATGCGCCGATCGATCCGGCGCGCATCGCGGCCATCGGCTTTTGCTTCGGCGGCTCGGCGGTGCTGGATCTGGCCCGCGCCGGGGCGGACGTCGCCGCAGTGGTCACCTTCCACGGCATCCTCGCGACCGACGACCCGGCGCTGGCGAAGCAAATCGAGGCCCGGGTGCTGGTGCTGACCGGTGACGAGGACAAGGCGGTACCGCCCGCGGCGCGCGCCGCCTTTGAGCAAGAGATGCGCGCAGGCGGGGTCAAGCGCTGGGCAATCGTCGATTTCGGCGGCGCCGTGCATTGCTTCACCGAGGCAGCGCAGAAGCCGGCGCCCAACTGCGTTTACGACCCGCCGGTGGCGAAGCGCGCCTACCAGTTCATGCACCTGTGGCTGGACGACGCCTTCGCCGGCAAGCCGTGATCAGTACTCAGGAGGTGCGTTCGACGGCGTAGTCGGCCAGCGTCGCCAGCGCCTCGCGCCAGGGCGAGGCGGGGAGCGCGGCGAGCGCCGCGTGCGCCGCAGCGGCATGCCGTCGCGCGAGTTCGCGGGTGCGCTCGATCGCGCCCGAGTCGCGCAGCGCGGCGACGATCGCGTCCAGCGACTCCAGCCCGCCCGAGCTGATGGCGCGGCGCAATGCCGCGGCCTGCGCGGGAGCGGCGCTCTGCAGCGCGTAGATCACCGGCAGCGTGGGCTTGCCTTCGGCGAGGTCATCGCCAACGTTCTTGCCGAGCGTGGTGCTGTCGGCGACGAAGTCCAGCAGGTCGTCGGCGATCTGGAACGCAAAGCCCAGCTCCATGCCGTATCGGCGCAGCGCCTGCTCCTGCGCGGCCGGCAGCCCGGCCAGCACGCCCCCCAGCTCGGTCGCGGCGGCGAACAGCACCGCGGTCTTGCGCTCGATCACGCGCAGGTAGGCAGCCTCGTCGGTGTCGGGGTTGCCGATGTGCAGCAGCTGCAGCACCTCGCCTTCGGCGATGGCGTTGGTGGTGTCGGCGAGGATGCGCATCACCCGCATGCGGTCCAGTTCCACCATCAGCTGGAAGGCGCGCGAATACAGGAAATCGCCGACCAGCACGCTGGCGGCGTTGCCCCAGACCGCATTGGCGGTCTTGCGCCCGCGGCGCAGCGCGGAGTCGTCGACGACGTCGTCGTGCAGCAGCGTGGCGGTGTGGATGAATTCGATCACCGCCGCCAGGGTGACCGATTCGTCGCCGTGGTAGCCCGCCGCGCGCGCGGCCAGCACGTGCAGCATCGGCCGCAGGCGCTTGCCGCCGGCGCCGATGATGTACTCGGCGATCTGGTGGATCAGCGCCACGTCGGACGCCAGCCGGGTACGGATCAGCGCATCCACCCGCGTCATGTCGGCCGCGGCGAGCGCACGCACGGCGTCGAAGTCGGCGGGACGGGCGTCGGCGGCGAGGGAACTCATGCGGATCCGGTGCGGTCGGAATGGCGGCCATTATAGGTGCGACGCCGGCGCATACGCGCTCGTCGCTCCCTGCCTGCCATCATGGGTCGTTTTCCGTCATCGAGCCGTCATTGCTGCCGTGAGCACCCTCAACCGTGTGGAACTCAAAAGTGCCCTGGCGCTGGCCAGCGTGGTCGGCCTGCGCATGTTCGGGCTGTTCCTGGTGCTGCCGGTGCTGGCGTTCTACCTGCAGAAGATGCCCGGTGCGACGCCCGCGCTGATCGGCCTGGCGCTGGGCGTGTACGGCATCGGCCACATGCTGCTGCAGATTCCGATGGGCATGCTGTCCGACCGCATCGGCCGCAAGCCGGTGATCACCTTCGGCCTCGCCCTGTTTGCGCTGGGCAGCCTGACTGCGGCGCTGGCGCACGGTGTGTCAGGCATCATCCTCGGTCGCGCCCTGCAGGGCACCGGCGCGGTCACCGGCGCCAGCCAGGCGCTGGCGGCCGACCTCTCGCGCGACCAGAGCCGTGGCGCGGTGATGGGCATCATCGGCGCGATGATCGGCGTCGCGTTCCTGCTGGCGCTGCTGCTGGGCCCGCCACTGGCGGCGCTGGCCGGATTGCAGGGGCTGTTCGCGCTGACCTTCGTGCTGGTGCTGGGCGCGATCGCCCTGCTCTGGATCGTGGTGCCGCATGCGCCGCCGCCGCGCGGTCACGCCAGTGCGGGCATCGCCTCCATCCTCGGCACGCTGCGTGATCGCCGCCTGCTGCTGCTCGATACCTCGGTGTTCGCGCTGCACGGCGTGCTGACCGCGTTCTTCATCGCCATGCCGCTGCTGCTGGCCCACGATCTGGCCCTGCCACCTGCAGCGCAGTGGCGCATCTACGTGCCGGCACTGCTGGCCGCCGCTGTGGCGATGGGGCTGCTGCTGCCGCGCTTGCGCACGCTCGTTGCCAGCGTGCGACTGGTGCAGGCGAGTGTGGCCGCGACTGGACTGGGTCTGGCCGGACTGGCGGTGGCCGGCGACTCGGTGTCGAAGGTCGGCGCATCGGCCACGGTGTTCTTCATCGGCTTCAACCTGCTGGAGGCCAGCCTGCCCAGCCTGGTCTCGCGCATCGCACCGCCGCCGATGCGCGGTGCGGCGCTGGGCGCCTATTCGGCCAGCCAGTTCTTCGGCATGGCCGCCGGCGGCATGCTGGGCGGCCTGCTGCTGGGACGCTACGGCGTCGACGGCCTGTTCGCGACGGCGGCGGCGGTCAGCCTGCCGTGGTCGCTGCTGCTGGCGCGTGGCGCGCGCCGAATGGCTACGCCCGATGCGGATTCGAGTCCGGCACGGTGACGGCCTGCAGCCCATTGACGACAGGCCGGTGCGGTGCCGGCTGACGCGCCGCATCGGCGGTAAGCGGCTGCCCCCGTGATAATCTGAGCGTCCTCAAAACATCGGCTTCGGAGACTCGCGCCATGGCCCGCGGCGTCAACAAAGTGATTCTGATCGGCAATCTCGGCGCCGACCCCGAGACGCGCTACACCACGTCCGGCTCGGCCATCACCACGATCCGCCTCGCCACCTCCGAGTCCTGGAAGGACAAGCAGAGCGGCGAGATGCAGGAGCGCACCGAGTGGCACCGGGTGAAGTTCTTCGGACGGCTGGCCGAGATCGCCAACGAGTACCTGAAGAAGGGCCGGCAGGTTTACATCGAGGGTGCGATCCGCACCGACAAGTACACCGACAAGGAAGGCGTGGAGAAATTCTCCACCGAGATCATCGCCAACGAAATGCAACTGCTCGGCGGCCCGGGTGATGGCGGCACGCGCAGCGGTGGCGAGGGCAGCGGCCAGCCGCGTTCCGCGGCACCGGCGCGCTCGGGCCCGGCCCGTGGCGGCGCGTCGACGCCGCAGCCCGCGCCTGCGGCCGATGCCGGTTTCGAGGACGATGACATCCCGTTTTGACGCCTGCCGCAGGCTGCCGCAAAAACAACGGCGGGCGCGCATCGCGTCCGCCGTTTTCGCATGACGCTGGGTAGCCCGGATGGAGCACCACGGGGGCGGAATCCGTGCTACTCAGTTATCGCGTCTTGATCGCGAACGGGTATCAGTCGATGCCGAGCTTCTTCAGCTTGTAGCGCAGCGCGCGGAAGGTGATGCCCAGGCGCTTGGCCGCCGCGGTCTTGTTGTAGCGGGTTTCCAGCAGCGCCTGCATGATTTTCTCGCGCTCCAGATTGGAGATGTAGTCATCGAGACCGACGCTACCGGCTGCGGCGCCGTTGCCGTCCCCCGTATCGTCTTCGTCTTCGTCGTTGCCCGCGCCGCTGCCTGGACTGGCCGCGGCACGGGCGTTGAGCATCAGGTCGGCGACCTCGATGCTGCCGTTCTCGCACATTGCCACCGCGCGCTCGAGGATGTTTTCCAGCTCGCGCACGTTGCCGGGAAATGTGTAGTCAAGCAATGCCTTCAGTGCCGGAGGCTGCAGGCGCGGGGCGTCGCCACCGGAGTCATCGGCCAGTCGGATGAGGATGCGCGCGGTCAGCTTGGGAATGTCCTCGCGGCGCTCGCGCAGCGGCGGCACGCGCAGTTCGATGACATTGATGCGGTAGAACAGATCCTGGCGGAAATGCCCGGCCTCGACCAGCCGTGCCAGATCCTTGTGCGTCGCCGAGAGGATGCGCACGTCCACCGGCACCTCGGCGCGGCCACCGATCGGACGCACCGCCTTTTCCTGGATCACGCGCAGCAGTTTGACCTGCATGTGCATGGGCAGGTCGGCGACCTCGTCGAGGAACAGGGTGCCGCCGTTGGCAGCCTGGAACAGGCCCTCCTTGTCGATCTGCGCGCCGGTGAAGCTGCCTTTCTTGTGACCGAAGAATTCGCTCTCCATCAGCTCGGAGGGGATCGCGCCGCAGTTGACCGGCACGAACGGGCCGCCGGCGCGCGGGCCCTGTTCGTGGATCAGCCGTGCGACCAGTTCCTTGCCGACACCCGACTCGCCCGAGATGTACACCGGCGCCTGGCTGCGCGCGAGTTTGGCGATGGTGGCGCGCACCTGCTGCATCGCTGCCGAATCACCGGTCAGCCGTTGCACAGCGGCCGCGTCTGCGGCCGGTGCGACAGCCGTTTCGCCGTCGCCATCGCGGCGCTCGGAAGACAGCCGCAGTGCCGTCTGCACCAGTCGTCGCAGCATGTTGATGTCGACCGGCTTGGATACGAAATCGAAAGCGCCGGCCTTGAGCGCGTTGACTGCGGCGTCCATGTTGCCGTAGGCGGTGATCATCGCCACCGGCATCTGCGGATGATCGCGCGCGATCAATTCGATCAGTTCCTGACCCGAGCCGTCCGGCAGACGCATGTCGGTGAAGCAGAGGTCGAAGCGGTGCTCGGCGAGCAGACGTTTGGCGTCGCCGACGCTGCCGGCGGACTCCACCAGCAGGTTCATGCGGCCGAGCGTGATGGTCAGCAGCTCGCGGATGTCGCGCTCGTCGTCGATGACCAGGACAGTCTGCTTGCTCATGCGCGAGTCATCCGGAATCAGGGCGCGATCAGGGTAGCGTGCGACCGGCTCCGCGCAAAGGTTTCATGCGGAGGCGGACGGTAGCGGCGCTGGTGCGGCCAGGCTGATGCGAAAGCAGCTGCCGCCGCCGGGGACCGGCACGTATTCGAGGCTGCCCTGGTTGGCCTCGACCATCTGCTTGGCCAGATACAGGCCGAGCCCGGTGCCGAGTTCGTGCGTGGTGAAGAACGGCTCGAAGATCTGCGCCGCCACCTTGGACGGGATGCCGGGGCCGCGGTCGACGACCTCCAGCAGCGGCGGCCCGACCTCGGTGGCATTGCGCGTGATCAGCATCACCCGCGCCGGTTCGCCCGGCAGGCGGCCGTAGCGCAGCGCGTTCTGCACCAGATTCCATACCACCTGCTGCAGATGCTGCGGGTCGGCCAGCGCCTCGATCGTGCGCGGTTGCGTAATCGCGCGCAGGCTGTCGCCGCCGAGATCGTTGGACTCGGCGTACTCCTCGATGAAACCCAGCACCCAGTCATTGAGATCCATCGCTTCCGGGCGCGAACGGTCGCGACGCGACAGCTGCAGGATGTTCTCGATGATCTCGTTGAGTCGCGAGCAGTGGCTGTTGATGATCTCGATCATGCGCATGTCGCTGTCGGGAATCTGGTCCGATTCGGCCAGCAGCTGCGCGGAATAGCGGATCGCCGCCAGCGGATTGCGGATCTCGTGCGCGATCGAGGCCGACAGCCGACCCAGCGAGGTCAGCGTCAGCTCCTCGGCGCGGCGGGACACCAGCGAGGTATCGTCGAGAAAGATCAGCACGTGCGAATCGTCGTTGGCGGCCAGTCGCGTGAAGCGCGGCACCACCTCAGGCACGCCTTCGGCCAGCGCCACCGCGGTTTCGTCCGGCTTGCCGGTAGTGCGCCAATGATAGAGGCGCCGCGACAGCTCCGGCGCCACCGTGCCAAGGTCACGGCGCTCGGCGGACGGGCTGCCCAGCAGCAGCCACGCCGACTCGTTGAACTGGTGGATGCGATTGCCTTCGTCGACCAGCAGCACGCCGGTCTTCATGCGGCGGATGATCATGTCGTTGACCTGACCGAGGTTGGCCAGGTCCAGCCCGCGCTGCTCGGCCAGCGCCTCGGTTTCGCGCATCTGCGTGCCCAGCGTGAACGACAGCCAGGCGATGGCGAAATAGGCGATGCCGAACAGCCCCGACTCCAGCAGATCGCGGTCGATGCCGTTGCCGGCGACGCTGTCGGCAAAGGTGTGGCCCAGCAGCGCCAGCGCGGCCAGCGCCGCAAAGAACATGCCCAGTCGCTGCGGCAGCAGCAGCGCACCGGCGCCGACGCTGACGATCAGCATGGTGGCGATGCCGGTACGCGCGTCATGCATCGACAGGATCGCCAGCAATGCCGCCAGCACATCGACGCTGAGCGCGATGGCGACATTCAGCGAGAGCTTCGGCAGCCACTGCCGCGTCTGCAGCAGCGCGATCAGCGCGAACAGCAGGTAGAGCACGGCGGTGACGCGCGCCAGCAACGGTTCGCTCAGTACCACCCATTGCACCGCCAGCGGGCTGAACGCCAGCCCGGTGTAGACCGTGGCCTGCAGGACGCGGAACAGGTTGAAGAAATACAACTCGCGGCGGACGGCTTCGCCGGCGGGGGCGGTGACTGGGCGCGTGCGGGCACGGACTTGAGCGGCGGGCACGGAGGCGTTCCGGAAGGGCTGCGGCAGTATAGCGCGGGCCTTTCCATCGCGATCCCTATCCTCGACAATAGGCGATTGCTCTGTCCTTGCGGCACCGCGACGCCCGTCGCGGCCTCGCCGCAGCCACCGCCGCGCGCGGTGCGAGCCCCTTCCCCCATGCGAGGTCGAGCATGAACTTTCACGAATACCAGGCCAAAGAGCTGTTCGCCGAGTACGGCATCGCCGTGCCGGCGGGCAAGGTCGCGGCGACGCCGGAGCAGGCGGTCGAGGCGGCCAGGGCGCTGGGTGGCGAACACTGGATGGTCAAGGCGCAGATCCACGCTGGCGGCCGCGGCAAGGCCGGCGGCGTCAAGTTCTGCAAGAACTTCGACGAGGTCAAGGCAGCGGCGGCAGGCATGCTCGGCAAGACGATGGTCACCTACCAGTCCGGCGGCCGCGCGCTGCCGGTGAACATGGTGCTGGTGACCGAGGCCACCGATATCGCCAAGGAGCTGTATCTGTCGATCCTCGTCGACCGTGCCAGCAAGGCGATAGCGTTCATCGCCTCGGCGCGCGGCGGTGTCGACATCGAACAGGTCGCCAACGAGACCCCGGACGAGATCCACACCGTCACCGTTGACTATGTGCAGGGTCTGCAGCCCTACCAGTGCCGCAAGCTCGGCTTCGCGATGGGTCTCAACGCCAGGCAGGTCGGCCAGCTGACCCGGATCATGAGCGGCCTGTACCGGCTGTTCATGGACCAGGATCTGGCACTGGTGGAACTTAATCCGCTGGCGATCAACAGCGCCGGTGACCTGCTGGCGCTGGACGGCAAGGTAAACTCCGACGACAACGCCGAGTTCCGCCATCCGCGCCTTGCCGCGATGCGCGACACCTCGCAGGAAGATCACGCCGAGGCGGTGGCGCAGGAGCACAACCTCAACTACGTGACCATGGACGGCAGCATCGGCTGCATGGTCAACGGCGCGGGCCTGGCGATGGCGACCATGGACGTGATCAAGCTGGCCGGCGCCGAGCCCGCCAACTTCCTCGACGTCGGCGGCGGCGCCACCAAGGAGCGCGTGACCGAGGCGTTCAAGCTGATCCTCAGTTCCGACAAGGTCAAGGCGATCCTGGTCAACATCTTTGGCGGCATCGTGCGCTGCGACCTGATCGCCGAGGGCATCATCGGCGCGGTCAAGGAGGTCGGCCTGACCATCCCCGTGGTGGTGCGCCTGCAGGGAACCAACGTCGAGCAGGGCCGCGCACTGCTGGACCGGTCGGGCCTGAAGATCACGGCCGCCGATGATCTCAACGATGCGGCCCGCAAGGCCGTGGCCGCCATCGCCTAAGGAGCCCCCGATGTCCGTGCTCGTCAACAAGAACACCACGGTGATCTGCCAGGGCTTCACCGGCCAGCAGGGCAGCTTCCACTCGCAGCAGGCGCTCGACTATGGCACCCGGCTGGTCGGCGGCATCACGCCCGGCAAGGGCGGCAGCGAGCATCTCGGTCTGCCGGTGTTCAACACCGTGCAGGACGCGGTCGACGCCACCGGCGCCGACGCCAGCATGATCTTCGTGCCGCCGCCGTTCGCGGCCGACGCCATCCTCGAGGCCGCCGACGCCGGCGTACGCGTGATTGTGGCGATCACCGAGGGCATTCCGGTGCTGGACATGCTGCGGGTCAAGAACGCGCTGAAGTCCTATCCCGACACCGTGCTGATCGGCCCCAACTGCCCCGGCATCATCACGCCGGGCGAATGCAAGATCGGCATCATGCCCGGACACATCCATCGGCCCGGTACGGTCGGCATCGTCAGCCGCTCCGGCACCCTGACCTACGAGGCCGTGTTCCAGACCACCGAGGCCGGGCTCGGCCAGTCCACCTGCATCGGCATCGGTGGCGACCCGATCCAGGGCATGAACTTCATCGATTGCCTGGGACGTTTCCAGGACGACCCGCAGACCGCGGGCATCATCATGGTCGGCGAAATCGGCGGCAGCGCCGAGGAGGAAGCAGCCGAATTCATTGCCGGGTACGTGACCAAGCCGGTGGTGGCGTTCATCGCCGGCGCGTCCGCTCCGGCCGGCAAGCGCATGGGCCATGCTGGTGCGATCATTTCCGGCGGCAAGGGCACGGCGGCGGCCAAGTTCGCGGCGCTGGAGAAAGCCGGTGTCACTACGGTCAAGTCGCCGGCCGATCTGGGCAGCACGCTGGCGGCACGGATGCGCCAGTGAGCGCCGTGCCCTGCTCCGGTCGCGCTGCGGCAGGGCCCTGAATGCGCAGGCCGCGGATAACCGCGGCCTTGCTCGGTGTGGAGACGTCCGATGACCGTGCTGCGCTTCGTGCTCGCCCAATACGACTTCGCGGTCGGCGCCGTGGCGGCCAACGCGGCGCGCATGCGCGCCTTGGCGGTTGAAGCGCGCGGACGCTGGGACGCGGCTCTGATCGCGTTTCCGGAGCTCGCGCTCTGCGGTTATCCGCCCGAGGACCTGCTGCTGCGGCCGAGCTTTCTCGAGGCCTGCGCGCACGAACTCGACGCGCTGGCGGGTGGACTCGCCGGCATCGCGGCGGTGGTCGGGCATCCGCATGCGCTGGGCGAGGTCTACAACGCGCTCAGCCTGCTCGACGGTGGCCGTGTCGTCTGCACCTATCACAAGCAGGTGTTGCCCAATTACACCGTATTCGACGAAAAGCGCTATTTCCGCCCCGGTCACGCCACGCGCGTGGCGCTGATCGAGGGCGTGCGGATCGGCCTGCTGATCTGCGAGGACATCTGGCAGCCGGAACCCGCCGCGCACGCGGCCGGCGCCGGTGCCGAACTGCTGCTGGTGATCAATGCCTCGCCGTACGATGTGCAGCAGGCGCTGGCGCGCGAGCAGGTACTGGCGCAGCGTGCGCGCGAGAACAGCGTCGCCATCGCCTACCTCAATCTGGTCGGCGGCCAGGATGACCTGCTGTTCGACGGCGGCTCGCTGCTGGTGCAGCCCGACGGCAGCATCGCCGCGCGCGCGCCCGCTTTCGTCGAGATGCTGCTGAATTGCGCGTTCGACATGGACACGCGGCGCCTGATCGCGGTCGACTGGCCACCGGTGGCCGATACCTGCATCGAGGTCACGCTGTACGCCGGCCTGGTGCGCGGCGTGCGCGACTATGTGCACAAGAATGGGTTTCACAGCGTGCTGCTGGGGCTTTCCGGCGGCATCGATTCAGCGCTGACGCTGGCGATCGCGGTCGACGCGCTGGGTGCCGACCGCGTCCACGCGGTGATGCTGCCCTCGCGCCACACCTCTGCGCTGTCGCTGCGCGAGGCCGAGGCGCAGGCGCGGAATCTCGGTGTCGACTATCGCGAGTTGCCGATCGAGCCAGCGTACATCGCGTTCAGCAGCATGCTGGCGCCGGCGTTTGCAGACCGTGCGCCCGATGCGACCGAGGAAAACCTGCAGTCGCGCTGTCGCGGCGTGATGCTGATGGCGCTCAGCAACAAGTTTGGTCACCTGTTGCTGAGCACCGGCAACAAGAGCGAGATGGCGGTCGGCTACGCCACGCTCTACGGCGACATGTGCGGGGCCTATGCGCCACTGAAGGACGTCTACAAGACCACGGTGTATGCGCTGGCGCGGTGGCGCAACGGCGCGGGGCTCGGGAAGGTACGCGAGCGAGAGGGGGTGACGGTGACAACAGCGGGACCCGGGACCCGGGACCCGGGACCCGGAAGAGTACAGGGCGAGGTGATTCCCAGCGCAGTGATCGAGCGGGCGCCTTCGGCGGAGTTGCGTGCCGACCAGACCGACCAGGACTCGCTGCCGCCCTACGATGTGCTGGATGCCATCCTCGAACGGTTCATCGAGGGTGAGCAGTCGCAGGCCGAGATCGTCGCCGCCGGCTTCGAGGCCGAAACCGTGCGTCGGGTGGTGCGGCTGGTGCTGGCCAGCGAGTTCAAGCGCCGACAGTCGGCGCCCGGGCCGCGTGTCAGCCGGCGCGCCTTCGGCCGCGAGCGGCGCTATCCGATCACCTCGGGCTGGCACTGAGGCGCTGGATACTGCCCCACGCGCAAGCGTGATGCGCTTTGTCTGAAGCTCTATATCTTTCCCGGGTCCCGGGTCCCGGGTCCCGGGTCCCGCCCTGCCCCTCAGCCGCCGCCCATGAACGGGATCAGCTTCCAGAACCAGGCCGGATGCG
>Ga0307372_10009242_pt1 | contig 13640 bp, 14 predicted proteins | sample OX1MG_FD_202533 | JGI IMG/M metagenome (GOLD analysis project Ga0307372, IMG submission 202533) | Soil microbial communities from Risofladan, Vaasa, Finland - OX-1 | ecosystem: Environmental > Terrestrial > Soil > Coastal area > Acid sulfate soil | place: Finland: Risofladan, Vaasa | collected...
TGTACGTGGGCGTGGTCGCCGTGCTCGACGTGATCGTCTTCGACCGACAGGTGCACCAGGTCGACGCGCGACTGCGCGACCACCTGCGGGTGGCGGTGGCGACCGTCGATCCCACGGCCGCAAACGCGGACACGTACACGAGCGGGGAACTCGACGACGCCCCCGTCTTCTACTGGCGCGCCGCCACCGCCGGCGCCAGACCCCTCCCGCTCGGCGACGCCCCCGTGTTGCCCCCGGGCGCGTGGACGCGCGACGGCCGCCCCGTCACCGCCACCGTGGGCACCAGCTCGTTCCGCACGATGTCGATACGCTCGGGGGCCGGTTGGCTCATCGCCGGACAGAGCGTGGCCGAGGCCAACCACGCCCGTGGGGTCCTGGTGATCAGCGAGGCGATCGCCGGGCCGGTCCTGCTCGTGGCCACCTTCCTCGGCCTCCTCGTCATCGGGCTCAAGGCCTCCTCGCCCGTCGAGCTCGCCCGCCGGCGGCAGCTCGAGTTCACGGCGGACGCCTCGCACGAGCTGCGGACCCCGCTGAGCGTCATCGACGCCGAGATCAGCCTGGCGCTCGGTGCGCCGCGCCAGGCCGACCAGTACCGGGAGGTCCTCGACCGGATCAGCAACGAGAGCGGCCGGCTCCGCCGCATCGTCGAGGACCTCCTCTTCCTCGCCCGCTTCGACTCCGAGCCGGCTCCCCCCGGCGCGGAGCCCGTGGACCTCGCCGCCGTCGCCGCCGGCTGCGCGGACCGCTTCGGGTCGGTGGCGGTCGCCCGCGCCGTGGAGATCGTCGTGCGCCGCCACGGCGACGGGCCGACCGCCATCAACGCCCCGCCGGAGTGGGTCGACCGCCTGGCAGGGGTCCTGGTCGACAACGCCTGCCGCCACGCCGGCACGGGGGGAGCCGTCCACATCGTGGTGGGCACCCACGGCGCCCGGGTGAGCCTGGCGGTCGAGGACAGCGGGCCCGGCATCCCTCCCGGCGACCGCGACCGGCTGTTCGACCGGTTCCACCGCTCCACCGAGGCGGGGGGCGCGGCGGGCCTCGGGCTCGCCATCGCCGACTCGATCGTCCGCTCGACCGGCGGGCGGTGGCGCATCGGCGACGCGTCGATCGGCGGGGCGCGCATGGAAGTCGTGTGGCACCGCTCCCGCTCGCATGCGCGGGATCAGGGGATCGTCAACCGAGATGCGCCGTCGCCCAGGCCAGCCACGGGCCCGACCGGCCCACGAGCAGCAGACCGAGCAGGACCCCGATGACGAGGCTCCCCGCCACCGCCCACTGACGCAGGCCGGCGCCCCGGACGTCACGGCGGGTGCGGCGATACCAGTCACGCGGTGCCAGGCGGGCGGTGTCGACGAGGTGCCCGAGGACGTGGAGGGCCATCACGCCGAACCATCCGACGAAGCTCGCCTTGTGGAGGAAGAGCAACTCCTGGCGGGTGCCTCCCGGTGCCACCAGCAACGCCACACCCGTGCCGAAGACGACGACTGTCGACGCCACCACCAGGGGCCCGAGCAGGCGCAGGAGCGCGGGCGGGGGGCCCTTGCGGCGATACGCCTCCGAGCCGCGGTAGTAGCGCACGAACCGGTAGAGCGTGCTGCCGATCTTGAGGGCCACGGGCGGGACGAGGAGCATGCCGATGAAGACGTGGGGGGCGAGCAGGCGGCGGATCGACAGCACGGTCACGCCCTCGGCCGCCAGCAGGACGAAGAGCACGGCGGCCACCGACCCGGTCAGGCGGGCGTTCGCCTCGGGGCCCGCGTCGGAGGCCTCGGGCGCCCCGGGGTCGTCCCGGTGCCGCATGTCTCCTGGACGCACGACCATCGCGCCCCCACGGTACGCGCCCCGCATGACGACGACGTGAAGGGCCCAGGCCCGTCCGGTACCGTCGCGACCGTGCCCCGGGTCGCGCCGGGGCGCTCCACCCGGCGACGAAGGGGCCAGTTGGACCAGCCGAGCCTGCATCCACGCCCGCCCGGGCGGACGGCCCGGGTGCGGACGGCCCGGGTGCGCACGGTCCGGGTGGCGGTAGCCGTCGTGGCCGTCGGCGCCCTCGGCACCGCCGTCTCCCTGGCGGTGGCCTCGTCGCCGGGCCACGCCCGTTCCCCCGGCAGGAAGCCGGGGACCGCCACGACGGCGCCGGCCCGGGCCGCGCCCCACTCGACGGTGGCGTCGGCCACGAGCCCGGCCCCCACGACCACCGGCCCCATCCCGACCACGACGGCTCCGGCCGGCGGGGTGGCGACGCCGACGTACGCGGTGGCGGACCAGACCTTCACGCTCGTGGACCCGACGCGCCCGACGCCGGCTCGGGGGTCGGTGCCGGTGTCGGCTGGACGCGTGCTGCGGACAGTCGTCCGTCGCCCCGCGGGCCTCGCCGGTCCACTCCCCCTCGTCGTCTTCGCCCACGGGTACGCCACCGACCCCGAGACCTACGAGCCCCTGCTCGACGCGTGGGCGGCGGCGGGGTACCTGGTGGTGGCGCCCGACTGCCCGGGATCGGCGAGCGACGGGCCCGGCACGCCCGTCCAGGACTACGCGGCGCAGGCCCGGGACCTGTCCTTCGTGATCAGCGCCATCCTGAACGGGAACGCCGGACCGGTCCAAGCCGACCAGGTCGAGCCCGGCCAGATCGTCGTCGCCGGGCACAGCGACGGCGGGACGGCCGTCACCATCATGGCGCTCAACCCCGCCTATGCCGACCCCCGCGTGAAGGCGTACGTCAACATGGCGGGGCAGATCCCCACAGACGTCCCCGGCCCCTGGGCATCGAGCCCGGTGTCGGGCGCGCTGCTGGTGGCGGTGGGCGATCGCGACCAGTACGGCAACCTCGCCCTGTCGACGGCGATGTTCGCCGCGGCCCGCATGCCGAAGGCCTTGCTGGTCGTGCCGGGCGGCGACCACCTCGGCACCTTCGTGGCGTCGTCGGCCGTCGCCGCGCAGGTGCGCGCCGCCACGGTGCGATTCCTGGGCGCCGTCTTCGCCTCGAGCACCCGCTCGTTCACCCCCTCGCAACTGGGGCAGGCGGTACGGGGAACGGGCCCCTCACCCCCGTTCACCGTGACCACCGCCGATTGACGGCGTCCCGCCGGAGGGTCAGGAGACGTAGAGCTGGCCGTCGGAGCCCTTGGCGATGGTGATGCGCCCCAGGCCGGTCGCCGCCGGGCCCTGCTCGACGTTGCCGGTGCGACCGTTGAACACCGACCCGTGGCACGGGCAGATGAACTTCCCGTCGGAGCCCGAGTACTCGACGATGCAGCCGGCATGGGGGCACACCGCGTCGAAGGCGATGAACTTCCCGGCCGTCGGTTGCACCACGAGCGACGGGTCGCCCGAGCTCGGGTCCTGGAACGACGCCGCTCCTCCGACGGGCACGACACTGGCGGCGCCGATCCGGGTGCCCGACGGTTGCTTGACCGGCGTGGTGCTCGCCGGGGTGCTCGACGACGTCGGCGATCCCGCCGTGGTGGACGTGCTCGGAGCCGCCGTGGTGGAACTTGCCGCCGCCGAGCTTCCCAGCGTCGGTGCGCCCGACCGTTGGGTGGCACCGCCGACGAGCCGCCCGAGCCCGGCCGCCAGGCCGGCGCCGAGGACGGCCGCCACCGCCACGGCACCGGCCACCATCCCCCGGATGGTGAAGGCGCGCCGGTCGATGGCGTCCTTGTCCGGTCGGGGCGCGGTGTGGGGCCCACGCGCGAGGTACGGACACGGCATGGGCTCGCACGGCGCACGCTTCCTCGCCTTGCATGTCCCCCGGTCGTACGAGCCACAGATCTGCTGGACGGTCTCGAACGGGAGCGGGACCAGGGACGCCGGGCCCGCGCCGGCGTCCCGGCGAGCGAGGTCGGTCGACACCGCGTCGGCTGACAGCACGCCACCGGCGCCGGCGACGAGCAGGGGTGTCCAGGCGAAGACGAAGACGATGTCGGACCCCGTGTAGTACGGGCTCGCGTGGAAGCTGATGGTCAGGAACAGCCCGAACGACAGGAGCATGCCCGCTCCGGCGGCGAGGCGCGTCCACAGGCCGACCAGCGTCGCCACCCCGATGGCGACCTCGCCCAGCGCGATGAACACACCGAGCGGCACGGCCACATGCACGAGGTGCGCCACGAGACCGTGGATGGGGCTGCGCCGGGCGGCCGCCGTCAGCTGCGACTGGATGGAGGCGGGGTTCGAGGCGTCGAAGAAACCCGGGTTGGCGAGCTTCTGGAGCCCGGCGAAGGTGAACGTGAACCCGAGGAAGGCGCGCAGGGGAAGCAGCGCCCATCCGGCCATGGTGGTGGCGCCCGGCACCGGCCCGTAGCGCGCCCACGCGTCCCGCCACCGGACCATGTCCGGGCGGCCAGGCGCAGTGGTCGTCCTCCGCTGGTGCTGGTTGGTCCGTTGCAGAACCATCATCCTCCCGCAGCCCGGTGGCCGTGTGGCATCGCCCCAGGCAGGCGCAACGCACCCTAACCAGGGCGCCTTACGGTGCCATGAACACCACGCACACCGTGCAGCCACCGCCCAGCGACGGCCCAGGGGTCGCCGTCAGCCGCCGGCAGCACGAGCCCCGGAGACCGCACGCGGCGCCGTCCGAGGACCCGTCGCTGGCGGGGGAGGGCTCGAACCTCCAACATCCGGCTCCAAAGGCCGGCGTTCTGCCGATTGAACTACCCGCCAAGGGTGGGTCGACCCATAACCGTAGGTGACGTCACGCCTCGATCAGCTCGATCCGGTTGCCGAAGGGGTCGTCGACGTAGCACCGCCGAACCCCGGGCACCTCCCCGTCGAACCGCACCTCGCAGCCGGCGGACCCGAGCGCCGCGCACAGGGCGTCGAGCTCCTCGACGAGCAGCGCGGGGTGGGCCTTGCGCGCCGGCCGGAAACCGTCCTCGGCGCCCAGATGCAGCGTCACCCGGTCGTTCGAGAACCAACACCCGCCCCGGGCCGCCAGGGCGGGCGGCTTGGGGCGCTCCTCCAACCCGAGGAGCCCGGCGTAGAACACCCGGGCGCCAGCCTCGCCGCCCGGGGGCATGGCCAACTGGACATGGTCGACGGCCACGAGCCGGTGACCCACGACCCACCTCCGATGGAGCACGTTCCGGTCCTGGCCCGAGGCTACTTGGCGGATGCACGGGCCGGCCCGCTAACCTGCGGGCAGTCATGGGATCCCTGATCAAGAAGCGCCGCAAGCGGATGCGCAAGAAGAAGCACAAGAAGATGCTGAAGGCCACCCGCTGGCAACGGCGGGCAGCCGGCAAGTAGGTCGCACGGCCCCGCTCCCGCCCTCCGGGCGGGAGTGCCGCGTCGGGACCGGTCCGTCAGCGGCGGTCGAACGCAGGGACCGTCCGCACCGCCACCAGCGGGGCCCGGTCGTCCTTCATCACGAGGAACTCCCGGCCGTCGAGGCCGAGGCCGTCGGGCTCCCCCTCCACGAACCACGCCGACCCGCTGCCCGCCAGCCGCGGCCGTTGCCCGGTGAGCTCGCCCAGCCGGTCGCGCCAGTGGGCCAGCACGGGGACGACGTCGATGGCGGCGTCCTCGAGGTCGTTGCCACCCTCGGCCGCCGCCGCCGCCTCGCCCGTGCCGTCGCCTCCCGGACGCGCCCGCCGGTCGTCCCACGCCTTGTAGACGGCGCCGGTGTCGACGGCGATCGGCGGCAGCAGGAGCACGAACCGACGGTCCTCGAAGGCGAGGGGCTCGACGGTCTCCCCCACCCCCGTGACCCGGGAGCGCCCGCCCCAGACGCAGAAGGGGACGTCCGCGCCGACGCGGGCCGCCTCGTGGAGATCGGTGACCTGCGCCCATCGCAGCACGGCGGCGGCGTCGGCGGAGCCGCCCCCGAGGCCCGCTCCCGTCGGGATGCGCTTCACGATGCGCACCGCCGCGCTGCGGCCGGCGAGGGCGAGGGCACGGGCCACCAGGTTGTCGGGCCCGGTGGGCACGAGGCCGACACCGAGCGAGCCCACCACGTCGTCGACCACCGAGATGCCCGCCCCGGGCTCGAAGGTGAGCGTGTCGACGAGGTCGATCGACACCATCTCGGCGTCGAGCAGGTGGTAGCCGTCGTGGCGGACCCCGGTCACCCGCAGCGAGAGGGTCAGCTTGGCCGGGGCCGGCATGGTCAGCCGCGCCCTGGAGCGTGCCCCGTCGGCCGGGGCGCTCACGGACCGCCGTCCCCGGGCAGGCATGCCGCCAGTCTTCCCCATTCCTCCACCGAGAGGCTCTCGGCGCGGGCCTCGGGGTCGATGCCCGCCGCGGCGAACACCTCGGCCGGGACGGTGCCGGCGAGCGCCCGGCGGAGCATCTTGCGCCGGTGGGCGAACCCGGCCCGCACCAGCGCGAACAGCCGGGCGGCAGGGACGGTACCGGGGTCGACGGCCACCGACGGCCGCCGGTCGATGCGCACCAGCGCCGACTCCACCTTCGGCCGCGGCACGAACACCGACGCCGGGACGCGGCCGACGACGCGCGCCGTGGCGTGGTACGCCACCTTCACCGACACCGCACCGTAGGCCTTGCCGCCCGGCGCGGCGGCGAGGCGCTCACCGACTTCGCGCTGCACCATGACCAACATCGACGCCACCGTGGGCGCCTCGTCGAGGACGCGCAGCACGACAGGGACGGCCACGTTGTACGGAAGGTTCGCCACCATCGTCCACGACGCCGACAGCCCGTCCGGCCCGGCCCGCTCGGCGCCCACCGGTTCGGAGGCTGCGAGCAGCGCTCCCCAGTCGAGGGTCAACGCGTCGGCCTCGACGACGCGCGCCCCCACGGGCTCCACCTGGGCGCGGAGCAAGGGGGTCAGATGACGGTCGAGCTCCACGGCCACGACGGTCGCACCGGTGTCGGCCAGCGCCAGCGTCAACGCCCCGAGCCCGGCGCCGATCTCGACGACGCGCGCCCCCGGCCCGACCCCGGACATGCGGGCGATGCGGCGGACGGTGTTGGCGTCCACCACGAAGTTCTGGCCGAGGGCCCGGCTCGGGCGCAGGCCATGGGTGCCGAGGAGCTCTTCGACCTGCCGGCGCGACAACGTCACGGCCGGCATCCTGTCGCCGCCCGCGGACGGCGGGCGGTCACCAGGTCAGGCGCACCTCGACGACGCCCACCGACGGGCTGGCCAGCTGGGAGAACGTGGACTCGGAGAGGTCGATCACCCGCCCCGTGGTGGTCGCCTCGCGGTCGTCGACGGTACAGCGCGTCGACGCCCCGTCGGCGAGGTCCGTGACCGTCACGACCGTGCCGAACGCCAAGCCGGGGCTGGCGCAGGTGCCCGGCGCGGCCGGGTACCACGACGCCTGGCCCGTCGTGGTGTGCTGCGGGGGCGGTGGCGCCGTCGGCGTCGGGGCCCGGGGCGCCGTGGTGGCCGGCACCGAGGTGACCGGCGGCGTGGGTCTCGGCGCCGCCGGCGTCGGGGGCGAGGACGCCCGAGCCGGAGCGGCGGTCGTCGTGGTGGCGGGGAGCGCGGGCCGCAACGACACGTGCAGCACCCGCACGGGCGAGGTGGCGACAGCCGCGGCGGTCGCAGGGAGCGTCGGCCCCACCGACTCGACGAGATCCGCGAACGCGATGGAGACGGGCAGCGACGACGATCCACGTGACAACGTGGCGTCGGCCCGCGCGTGCGTCGCCTTGGTGGCGGCGTGGTGTCGGGCTGTCGGCGATGGGGCGCGTCCTGGTGTCGCGAGCAGGAGGAGCGGCACCACCACCACGGCGAGACAACATCCCAGCCGTACGGCGGGCCGCAACCCCCCGGCGCTGCGTGTCCGGGTCCTCAGAACTCCACCCTTTCTCTGCGGACTCGATGTCGACTGCGTCGGGATCGGATACGACGCTAGGCGCGTGTGCGCGCACCATCAATTCCGATCCGGAGCGACACACACGTCGTGCACGCACGAACAGGCCGTCTGTGCGGGCGAGATGAAGGACAGAGCGTGACCGGCCGACTACCTCCAACACATCGTCGTGCCTGTGCCCTGTGGACAACCCAGTTCCTGTGCGTGAAAACGCCACAGAGCGCAACGGTGTAGCTACGCCGAATGGGTCAGTGCTCGGCGTGAGGAATACCGCCGGGATTCGCCGGGAACCGGGGCGTGCACGTTCACACCAGTGCGAACGCCGCTCGCGTGGCGGCGGTGCAGGACGCCGCGAGCGCGTCGGGCGTCAATCCCTTGACCACCGCCACCGCCTCCCCGACCTCCACCACCCAAGCCGGGCGGTTCTCCCGGCCCCGGTGCGGTGTCGGCGCCAGGAAGGGCGCGTCGGTCTCCACCAGCAGGCGGTCGCGCGGGCACAGCGCTGCCGCGGCGCGCACGTCGTCTGCTCCCTTGAACGTGACGATGCCACTGAAGGACAGGAATGCGCCGAGGTCGAGGCACCGTCGCGCCTCCTCGGGTCCGCCCGTGAAGCAGTGCAACACCGTGCGCGCCGGCGGGCCCTCGCCGCGCAGGACGTCGATCGTGTCGTCCCAGGCCCGGCGCGAGTGCACGACGAGCGTCAGGTCGTGTTGGCGCGCCAGCGCGACCTGCGCGGCGAAGGCGTGACGCTGCGCATCACGCGGGGAGTGCTCGTAGTGGTAGTCGAGGCCGCACTCCCCCACGGCCACGACGATGCCGTCGGCATCGGACACCGCCTCGGCGAGGAGGCGCGCGATCTCCTCCACCCCCTGCGACGCCTCGTGGGGGTGCAGGCCCATGGTCGCCCATGCCCCGAAGCCGGCCGGGAGCGCCCACGACGCCGGATCGCCGCCACTGCGCGCCGCCGCGGCGCGCGCCGCCACCGCCACCGCCACCGCCTGACGCGACGTGGCGGGATCGGTCCCCACGCACACGATGCCGACGACGCCGGCCTCGGCGGCCTCGGACAGAGCCGTGGCGACCTCGGTGCCCTCCGCCCGGTACCGGTCCTGGAGATGGCAGTGGGAGTCGATCCAGCGCGCCGCGGCGCCGGGTACAGCCCGGTCCTCGGCGCCGGTCACGCCGGGCGGCGGGGGAACAGCGGCGCCCCCTTCTCGACGGGCCGGCCGCCCGGATACCCGCCCCAGGTCGCGTCGGCGGGGACGCGGCGCTCGTCGGGCCGGCCGTCGAGCCCGAGCCGGCGCCAGATCTCGGCGCAGGTGTCGGGCATCGCCGGCGAGGCCAGCAGCGCCACGATGCGCAGTGCCTCGAGCGCGCTGCCGAGGACGGCGTCGACGGCCGGCCCGGGATCGGCCTTCCACGGCTCGGCCGTCTCCAACTCGGCGTTGGTCTCGTGGATGAGGTGCCACGTCGCCTCGAGGGCGAGGTGCGGCTGGGCGTCCTCCCAGGCGCGCGTGGCGTCGGCGAGTGCCGACGTGGCGACCGCCTGCAGCCGGCTGCCCGCGTCGGGCGCGGGGCCCACCCCGCCGCACTTGGAGCCGACCACGGTGGCCACGCGGGCGAGCAGGTTCCCGAGGTTGTTGGCGAGATCCGCGTTGTAGCGCGCCGTGATGCCCTCGTGGGAGAAGTCGCCGTCGACGCCGAACGGCGTCTCTCGCAGGAGGTAGTACCGCACGGCGTCGACGCCGAAGTCGTCGGTGAGCTGACGCGGCGAGATCTGGTTCGCCTTGGACTTCGACATCTTCTCGCCCGACACGAGCAGCCATCCGTGCACGAGCAGGTGGGCCGGGGGCTCGATCCCGGCGGCCATGCACATCGCCGGCCACCACACGCAGTGGAACCTGAGGATGTCCTTGCCGAGGACGTGGTGGACCGCAGGCCACCACGTCGCGAAGCGCTCCTGGTCGTCTCCGTACCCGATGGCGGTCAGGTAGTTGACCAGGGCGTCGTACCAGACGTAGAAGACATGGGCGGGGTCCCAGGGGACCTCGACGCCCCACGTCGTCGACGTCCGCGTGATGGAGATGTCCTCGAGCCCCCCCTTTATGATGCCGAGGGCCTCGTTGCGCTTCGACGCCGGGCGCACGGCGTCGGGATTCTCCTCGTACCACTGCAGGAGCCGGTCCTCGAAGGCGCTGAGCTCGAAGAAGTAGTTCTCCTCCTCGAGGAGCTCCACCGGTGTCCCGTGGATGGGGCAATTGCCGTCGACGAGCTCGGACTCCTTTTTGTAGTCCTCGCACGCCACGCAGTACAGGCCGCGGTACACCCCGAGCGTCGTGAACCCGTTGTCGTGGATCCGCTGCAGGAACTGCTGCACGGCGCGGTGGTGGCGGGGCTCGGTCGTCCGGATGAAGTCGTCGTAGGACATACCGAGCGCGGACCACGCCTCGACGAACCGGGTCGCCATGAGGTCCACCCACTCGGTGGGTCCGACCCCGTTGGCCTCGGCGGCCCGGGCGATCTTGTCACCGTGCTCATCGGTGCCGGTGAGGAAGAAGACCTCGTCGCCGCTCAGCCGGTGCCACCGTGCCAGCGCGTCGGCGATGACCATCGTGTAGGCGTGCCCGATGTGGGGCACGTCGTTCACGTAGTAGATCGGTGTCGTGACGTAGTAGCGGGGCACGGCCGTAGCGTACCGACCACGGTCGGCGCTGCGGACCGCGCCCGCAAACCGGCCGGCGTCGGGGCCACCCCCGACCTCACCAGTTGGCCACGTGGCACGCCCCGTGCCCGGTGCGCTCGACGTAGCGCTGGTGGTAGGCCTCCGCCGGCCAGAAGGTGGAGGCCGTGGAGACCTCGGTGACGATCGGGCGCCGGAAGCGGGCCTGATGGCCGACGAGCGACTCCCGGACGAGCCGCTCCTGCTCGGCATCGTGCACGAAGACCGCCGACCGGTACTGGGTCCCGACGTCGGGGCCCTGGCGGTCGGGCGTGGTCGGGTCGTGGTGGCGCCAGAACTCCTCGAGCAGCTGCTCGTACGAGACGCGCGCCGGGTCGTAGGTCACGAGCACCGCCTCGGCGTGCCCCGTCGCCCCCGAGCACACCTGCTCGTAGGTCGGCTGGAGCCTCGCCCCGCCCGTGTAGCCGGAGACGGCGTCGACGACGCCCGGCACGCTCCGGAAGAAGTCCTCGACACCCCAGAAACAGCCCGCCGCGAACGTCGCCAGCGCCAGCCCTGCGGGGGCGTCACCCGGCTCCACCGGGGGTGCCTGGGTCGTGTCCGGTCCGAACCTCGCCATCGTCAGTCCTCTCCCGGGCTCTCGTGCCCTCGTGCTCTGGGTGCGCGCCGGGTGCCCCCCGCACGCCGCCGGGGCGCGTCACCGCCCGCACCCCGGACCGTTCCAACCACTGCTCATGCCCCGTCATTCCGGCGCCGCGCCAACGCCGCCTCGTAGGCGCGCCGGCGGGGCACCCCCAGGTCCTGCGCCACGCGGGCCGCGGCGTCGCGCAGGGAATCGCCGGCGACGAGCCGGCGCCCCACGGCGTCGGCCACCTCGGCGTCACCGGGGACCTCCACCGACGCGGGGGCGCCCCCGAGCACCACGACGACCTCTCCCCGCACCTCGCGCTCCTCGAACGCCGCGGCCGCCGCCGCCAGCGACCCCCGCCACACCTCCTCGTGGAGCTTGGTCAGCTCGCGGGCCACGGCCACGGGGCGGTCGGGACCACAGACGCCCACGAGGTCGGCGAGGGTGGCCGCCAGCCGCCCGGGCGCCTCGAACACGACGACGGTGCTGGCCGACCCGGCCACGGCGTCGAGGCGCCGGCGCCGCTCGGCGCCCCGCCGGGGCAGGAACCCCTCGAAGCAGAACCGGTCGGTGGGAAGCCCGCTCACCACCACGGCCGTCACCACCGCGCTCGGGCCCGGCACCGCCGTCACGGTGACGCCGGCGGCGACGGCCGCACCCACCAGCCGGCTTCCGGGGTCCGAGACGGCCGGCGTTCCCGCGTCGCTCACGACGGCGACGACCATGCCCGCGGCCAGGCGGGCGAGCACGTCATCGACGCGCGCCGCCTCGTTGTGGCCGTGCAGCGACAGCAGCCGCTTGCCGCTGATGCCGGCGTGGGCCAGCAGGGCCCGGGTGCGGCGGGTGTCCTCGCAGCACACCAGGTCCGCGCCCGCCAGGGCGAGGCGCGCCCGGGGCGAAAGGTCCCCGAGATTGCCGATGGGCGTGGCCACGAGGACCAACGTGCCCCGGGCCCCGTCGACCCCGGCACCGTCGCCGGGATTCATGGGGTGCCGCCGCCGGTCACCGGGGGTCGTGGAGCTCGAGCGTGTCGCCGACGCGCAGGCCCCAGCGCTCGAAGGCCCCCGCCTCCGCTTCGAGCACGGTCCGGGCGCGCCGGCGCGGCAGGGTCATCCGCCACGGGGCGAGGCGGACGACGTCGATCACGCACATCCGCTGGTCCAGGAACGCCACGTCGATGGCGAGGCGCATGGCGAAGCTGTGCACGGCGCGGGTGCGCGGCAGGATGAACGCGCCCTCGAAGGACGAGCGCCCCAACAGCCCGCGCATGCGCTCGGCGGACGTGACGGCGACCTCGGCGTTGGCCAGGACCACGCCGTCTCTCAGCAGCCACGTCGTCGAGGTCACGGCGGCTCCGTCGTGCTCACACGTTGAAACGGATCTCGAGGACGTCGCCGTCGGCCACCTCGTAGTCCTTGCCCTCGAGGCGGATCCGGCCCGCCGACTTGGCGGCGGCCCACGAGCCGAGCCCGATGAGCTCGTCCCAGTGGATCACCTCGGCCCGGATGAACCCCCGCTGCAGGTCCGAGTGGATGACCCCGGCGCACTCCGCGGCGTTGGCACCGGACCGGAAGCTCCAGGCCCTCGACTCCTTGTCCCCCGTGGTGAAGAAGACGCGCCGCCCGAGCAGGAGGTAGGCGCTGCGCGCCACCCGGGCCAAGGCGCCGTCGCCGAGCCCGAGGCCCTCGAGGAGCTCGGATCGCTCCGCCGCCGTGAGCCGGGACGCCTCGGCCTCGAGCTGGATGCACGCCCCCAGCACCTCGCCGTGCGCCTCGAGCGCGTCGGCCACCGGCTCCACGAGCTCGTCGACGCGGCCGAGGTCGTCCTCCCCGAGGTTGACCACGGCGAGCACGGGCTTGTCGGTGAGGAGGAAGAGGTTCTTGCGCGCGGCGCGCTCGTCCGGGTCGAGCCCGGCACGGTACAGCGGGGTCCCCGCCGAGAGCACCGCGTGGGCGGCCTCCATGGCCGCCACCTCCGCCGCCAGGCTCTTGTCGGCCCGCGCCGCCTTGCGCCGCTTGTCGATCTGCGCCTCGATCGTGGCCATGTCGGCCAGCACCAGCTCGAGCTCGAGCGTGGCCAGCGCGTCCACGGGGTCGGTGTCACCGGGAACCTCGGGGTCCTCGAAGGCCCGCAGCACCATGCACAGGGCGTCGACCTCGCGGATGCCGGCCAGGAAGCGGTTCCCGAGTCCCTCCCCCGCCGACGAGCCCGAGACCAGGCCGGCGATGTCCACCACCTCCATCCCGGCGCGCACCACCTTGCGGCTGGCGCTCATGGTGGCCAGTGCGTCGAGGCGGGCGTCGGGGAGGGGGGCGACCGCCACCGAGGTCTCGGTGGTGGTGAAGGGATGGGGCGCCACCGGTGCGGCCGCGCCGGTCAGGGCGTTGAACAGCGACGTCTTGCCGGAGTTGGGGAGTCCGACGATGCCGAGCCGTTCCATCGAGGAGACGCTACCGGCTGGCCGACCGGCCGATCTCCGCCGACGAGCCGGGCACCGGGCACATCGGTCGTGGCCGTCGGATGGGTCCGGTAACGTGAGACGCCATGTCGAAAC
>Ga0307372_10009243_pt1 | contig 13639 bp, 14 predicted proteins | sample OX1MG_FD_202533 | JGI IMG/M metagenome (GOLD analysis project Ga0307372, IMG submission 202533) | Soil microbial communities from Risofladan, Vaasa, Finland - OX-1 | ecosystem: Environmental > Terrestrial > Soil > Coastal area > Acid sulfate soil | place: Finland: Risofladan, Vaasa | collected...
CAGGTGCTCGCGCAGCGCGTGTTCGATCTGGAGCTGCCCTTGAACGCCTGGGAGCTGATCGTCGGGCCGCTCGCGGGCGTCGCGCTGCTTTCGCTCAACGCGTGGCTGTCGGCGCGCAAGGTGCTGAAGGCCGCGCCAGCGCTCACGCTGAGAGAGGCGGGGTAGGGCGTGCGGCCGGGTGTCCGAGGGACCGGCGGTTACAATGATGTATTCGCGATAGGGCGAACATCGGAGGCGCTCATGGATCGCTCACGAACATTGCAGTTGCTGGCCGAGCACAAGCCAATTCTGGTGTCGCGCTTCGGTGTCACCCGCCTGGCCCTATTCGGCTCCACAGCGCGTGATGCCGCCCGCGACGACAGTGACGTGGACATTCTGGTCGCCTTCGACGGGCCGGCGACGTCGCAACGCTATTTCGGCGTGCAGTTTTACTTGGAGGACCTGCTGGGCCGTCCGGTCGACTTGGTCACCGAGAAGGCGCTCAGGGGGGAGCTGCGCCCATACGTCGAGCTGGAAGCGGTGCATGTCTGAGCGCGGTGCCGAGCGACCCGCGCGAGCATGGCGGTTCTACGTCGATGACATGATCGGTTTTGCGACGAAGGTCTTGGCGTACACGCGTGGAATGGATCAGGCCGCTTTCGAAGCGGCCGACCTGGTCTACGACGCGACGCTGCGAAACCTCGAGCTGATCGGGGAAGCGGCGACCCATATTCCCGAGGACATGCGTACGCACGCCGCCGCGGACATCCCATGGCGGCTAGTCATCGCGACGCGCAACAGACTCGTTCACGGCTACCTCGGCATCGACAACGATACGCTGTGGAGCATCGTTCAGACCGACATCCCGGCTCTGCTTGAGCAGCTGCGCAAGCTCAAGAACCCGCGTTCGTGATGTTGGACCGCGAGGCGCTCTAGGGTCGGCGCCGCGCCATGGGCCCAATCACGCTCGAGGACTACTTCGGTCCGTACTGGGGAAAGGGCGAGGACACGCCGGCGATGCGCGCCGCCGCGGCGCAGCTGCTCGCGGCCGTCAACCCCGCGCTCGATGCGGCGATCGCCGACGGCGTCGCGCTGGTGCTCAACCCGAAGACCGGGAGCTTCGTCTCCGGCGTGGGCAACGGCGGCTTTCGCGGCAGCGCGAGCCAGGTCGGGCCCTCCGGCTCGAAGCACCGTAGCGCGCACGCGGTCGACATCTACGATCCCTTGCGGCTGTTCGCGCGCTGGTGCCTGCGCAACGAGGCGCGCCTGCGTGAATTCGGCATCGCGGGCATGGAGCGGCCGGAGTGGACCCCGACCTGGACGCACCTGCAGGACCTGCCGGTGCGTTCCGGAACCTGGTGCTTCGTGCCCTCGGAGGCGCCGCCGCTCGCCGGCGCGCTGCCGGAGCAGGAAGGCGCCGCGTAGCGCCGCCCGGCTACTTGCTGCCCGCGCCGGTGCCGTAATTGAACATGTAGATCACCGCCCTGCGGATCTCCGGGTCGGTCAAGTCGGCCATGCCGCCGCGCGGGGGCATGGGGCCGTGTCCCTGGATCGCGGAGCGGACGACTGCATCGAGGCCTCGCCGCGCACGCGGAATCCATGCCGCGCGGTCGCCGATCTTCGGCGCGCCGTAGACGCCGGTGCCGTGGCACTGGATGCAGCGCTCCTCGACGATCTCCTTGCCGGTGCGCTCGGCAGGCAGCGCTGACTTGTCGAGCGGCGTGGCCCAGTGGCCGCCGGACTGGTTGACCATGTAGGTGATCGCCTCCTCGAGCTCGAAATCGCTCACCCCGGGATTGCCGCCGTGCGGCGGCATTTTCCGGATGCCCGTGATCGCATGCTTCGTCAGCGCGGTCAGGCCCTGCGCAGCGCGCTGGTCCCATGCCGCGGCGTCGCCGATTTTCGGCGCGCCGTGCAGGCCGGTCGCGTGGCATGCCGAGCACACCGCATCGACGACCTCCTTGCCGCTGCGGTCGCCGTTCGCGCCGCTCGCTTCGTGCATCGCTATCGTCATGGCCGCGGCGACCGCCGCGGCGAATAAGACGTTCTTGTGCTTGGTGCCGAGAATTGAGCGATTCATGGTGGAAACCTCCGGGTTGGTTTCACGCAACTGCCGTGCCAGCAGCCATCTCCCTTTGATTTCCCGCCAGTTACGTGCGCACTGGAAGGGCCGTTTCCGAAATCCGGAGATCTCTTTCGCAAAGCTGCACAGCGGCACAGTCGTGTAGCCGCATAGGCGCGCCGCACCGCTCGCGCAGATGCGAGAACGCATTCCCAGAGTCAAGAACCGGATGCTCCCCCTGTGCACGTAACTCTCTGAAAGCTAAGCAGCACCGGATATGGCACGTGATTTGCAATCACATCCCGGCAACGGCGCCGGTTTTTTGCCGGCGCTGAATATGTCGTGCCCGGCAAGCCGGGTAGAGCGTAAGCCGCGCGCGCTCTTTCCTACCGGTGCTGCGTTGAGAGAGAGGATCGTGCCCAAACACATAAAACGGCTGCTGATGCTTCTTGTGCTCCTCGCCTTGGCCTTCATAGGCGGGAAATGGCTGTTCACGCCCGCGTCGTTCTGGGCATACGGTCACTATCGCGCGGCTTCGGTCGGCGAGATCGCGTCGGCCGCGCCGACCTACAGGAATCCGGCCTCGTACTCGGCCGCCTATCCCCAGGTCTACGCTACTTGGTCCGCCAACATCCACAAGGTGGTGAAGTGCCAGGACTGCCACCTGGCGCCGCCCGATCCGCAAGTCGCCGGAGGGGCGCTTCCCATGCCCGGCGACTCTCTGAAGCTCTGCCCCATCTGCCACGCGAGGATCGTCGGACGGCCGAGCTCGATGCCTCAGATCGACGTGGCCAGCCACGCGCAGGGCAAGCAGTGCACCAGCTGCCACAACCCGCACTCGCCGCTGTTTGCGCCGGACGGCAAGCCGATCGCCGTGGCAGGCGCGGCGGCCGCCGACGCCGCCGCCGGACAGACGCTGTCCGCCCGCTGCGCCGGCTGCCACGGCCCTAAGGGCGTGAGCCTGGTGCCGACCTTCCCGAACCTCGCCTGCCAGAAGGACGCCTACCTGGTCGCCGCCCTGAGCGCCTACCAGAGCGGGGCCCGCAGCAATCCGGTGATGGGCGGCGTCGCCAAGAGCCTGAGCAAATCCGATGTCCTCAACGTGGCGGGCTACTTTGCGAGCCTGCCCTGTGCGAAATGACCGACCGGTGGTGACGACATGACTCCGCGCAATGCGATGAAAACCCAACCTGCCGTTTCCGACCGGCGTGGCTTCCTGCGCAGCTTCGCGAAGACGCTGGCCGCCGCGGCTGTGCTGTTCGGCGCGTTCGCGGGCAGGAGCCTGTCCGCGATCGCGAAGGCGGCGGCGTCCGCGCGGGCGCGCTTCCCCGCGACCGGCCCGATCCCGGGTTACGACTGGACCAAGCACCGCTGGGCGTTCGGAGTCGACGCGACGAAGTGCATCGGCTGCCTGCGCTGCGCCGAGGCCTGCAAGGTCGAGAACCACGTTCCGTTCAATCCCCACGAGTTCAGGACCTGGGTCGAGCGCTACGTCTACCTCGAGGGCGAACAAAAGCCGCACGTCGACAGTCAGGACGACCCCGGCGACATCGCCGCCGCGGGCAGCCTGCTCAACTACCGCTTCGACGACCGCTACCGGAACGCGAAAGTGGACAAGGCCTTCTTCGTGCCCAAGCTGTGCAACCACTGCGAGAACCCGCCCTGCGTCCAGGTGTGCCCGGTGGGCGCGACCTACAAGACGCCCGACGGCGTGGTGCTCATCGACGAAGACTACTGCATCGGCTGCCGCTACTGCGTGCAGGCCTGCCCTTACGGCGCGCGCTATTTCAACGAAGACACGCACACGACCGACAAGTGCACTTGGTGCTATCACCGCATCACCAAGGGCTTGCAGCCGGCGTGCGTCGAGGCGTGTCCGGTGCAGGCGAGAATCTTCGGCGACCTCGACGACGCGGCAAGTCCTATCAGCGAGTTCATACGCAGCCACCCCGTGCAGGTGCTCAAGCCGTGGACCGGCAACGGTCCGCACGTCTACTACAACGGAATCGACAGCGAGGTGTCCTGATGGACGCGTTGATGCATGTGGCGCCCTTCGTCGCGTCGCCCTATACGGGCTACGTCTACCCGAACGAGACGATCCTCCCCTGGGGTGTGCTGATCGTCATCTACCCCTACATCACCGGGCTGGTCGCGGGGGCCTTCATCGTGTCGAGCCTCTCGCACACGTTCAGGATCGCGCGCTTCAAGCCGGTGGCGCGCCTGGCGCTGCTCTCGGCGTTCGCCTTCCTGTGCTTCGCGCCCACGCCCCTGCTGTCGCACCTCGGCCACCCGGAGCGCGCGTTCGAGGCGATCTGGACGGCGCACTGGTCCTCGGCGTTCGCCGCCTTCGGCTACGTGGCGGGCTTCTACTTCATCCTGCTGAGCATGGAGGTCTGGTTTGCCTTCCGGACCGACATCGTGGCGATGGCCCACAGGACCCGGGGAGTGCTCGGCCGCTTCTACCGGGTGCTGACCCTCGGCTCGTACGACGTCTCCGAGCGCGCGCTCGCCTACGACCGCACATGGATCAAGGTGTTGGCCGCGGTCGGGATTCCGGCCGCGATCGGCCTGCACGGCTACGTCGGCTTCGTGTTCGGCTCGCTCAAGTCGCGCGAATGGTGGTCATCGGACCTGATGCCGATCATCTTTCTGCTCTCTGCGGTGGTCTCGGGCGTGGCGGCCCTGGTCGTCATCTACGTTGTGTCCTCGAAGGTGAGGACAACCGCGATCGACGAGGACTGCCTGACCGGCCTGGCCTGGGTGCTGTGGTCCTTCCTGCTCGTGACCATGGTGGTCGAGGGACTCGAGTACGTGGAGATGTTCTACCGGAGCATCGAAGGCATCGACGAGATCCGGCGGCTGATTGCCGGACCGATCTGGGCCGGGCTGACCATCCAGGCGCTGTTCTCGCTGCTCCCGTTCGCCGTGTTGAGCGCGCTGCTCGCCCAGCGCGTGCGCGGCCGCGCGCTGGTCGGCTGGATGACCTCCTGCTCGGTGCTGGTGATGATCGCAGTGCTGGCCATGCGCTGGAACGTCGTGATCGGAGGCCAGGAGCTTTCCAAGACCGCGAAGGGATTCCTGACCTTCACGCCTCCGCTCTGGGGCCTGGAGGGCGTGGTGTGGGCGCTGACCCTGTTTGCGGGCAGCTTCGTCTATCTGTGGGTGCTGACGCGCCTGCTGCCGCCCTGGGAGCCGGCCGGCATGCGGACTTCCAACGAGGGGAGAAGGCAATCATGACGCGGACATTGGTGAAGATGAGCTTAATCCCGCTCGCCGTCATGAGTACGGCCTGTGAGCGGCAAGTCAGCTTCAAGGCCGACGTGCAGCCTGTATTGGTCGAGAAGTGCGTGTCTTGTCACTCGCCTGGCGGCCGGGGCTACGCCGCGAGCGGTTTCAGCGTCGCGAGCTACCAGAGCGTCATGAAGGGCACCAAGTACGCCGAGGTCATTGTGCCGGGCAGCAGTCTTGACAGCACACTGGTCAGGCTGATCCGGCACGAGGCGGATCCGTCCATCGCCATGCCCAAAAGCCATGACCAAGGCAAGCCCTCGGAGTGGTTGACACGGGAGCAGATCGCGCTCATCGCGACGTGGATCGACCAGGGCGCCAAGAATAACTGAGCGTTGCGCAGGAATGGTTATCGTTCTTGCGCACGCACTTCCGGGCTCGACGCAATTCGATTACCGATATCAAGAGATCCGGAGATTTCCGGACGTGCGGCGCCCCGGCAGTGGTAAACAGGCAGGCGTGGACCGGCCTTCGACTACTTTGCGGGACAAGCACACACGCCGGCTGCCCGATCTGCAGAAGCCAGTGAGCGCCCTTGTCGACTGGTTGTCCCGGCCCGCCCGGTCCCATACGGCGTGGAGCCTACCGCGTCGCTCCCTGAGGGCAAAGGGGCTGATCGTATTCGTCCTGGTCGTGAGCTACAGCATCCTGCTCGGCGGCTTCGTCATGTATCAGAAGAGTATCCTGCTCAGGAAGTTCGCCGAGCTGCAGGAAATCACGAACACCGCGGGTGAGCTGGGCCGGTTCGACGCCGATGTCCTTTACGTCGGCAACGTATCGATCGCGTCCAGCGACCGTCAATACACCGTGACCGAAGTCTCCGAAGCGCGGGCGCACCTGCGGGCCATGTGGAACCAGTACGCCAGCCTCACGGCGAGCGTGCCCGAGGTCCGCCTCGCCCTCGGGCGGCTGGACGCGGTGCTGGGGACGCTTGTCGATCGCGCGTCGAATTCCAGCCTGGCCGAATTGCGCGCGCAGCTGGTGAGCGAGCACGCCAGCCTGACCAGCCTCGGCAATCGACTGCGCACGCGCCGGGACGCGCTGGCCGAGCAATACCGTCTGCGCAGCGATTCGGTGGCCGGGATCGCTCTGCTGTTCGGGGCAGGGGGCGTGGTCACCTTCGGCGTCATCATCACGCTGTTCTTCACGCGCCTCACCAACGACCTGCTGCTGCTCAAAGACCATGCGCAGAGGATCGTCAGGGGCGATCGCCACGCGCTGGTCCGCGTGTCGCGCCACGACGAACTGGGAGAGCTCATGGGCGCCGTCAATCGCATGTCGCGGGAACTGGACGAGCGCGACAAGCAGCTGGAGATCGAGCGTCACAAGTACTTCCATCGCGAGAAGATGGCCGCCATCGGCGATCTTGCCACCGGCATCGCGCACGAGATCGGCAACCCGATCTCCGCCATCGCCGGGGTGGCCCAGTCGATGCAGGAGATGCAGGCCATGGCCGCGTGCCCGCGGCCCGACGAGCGCTGCCAGCCGGCGCTGATCCTGGGGCAAACCGCGCGCCTGGCGGCCATCGCGCGCGAGATCGCCGACTTCGCCACGCCCGTGCTCGCCGAGCACCAGCTTCTGGACCTGAACGATCTCATCCGCAGCACCTGCAGGTTCGTGCGCTATGACCGGCGCTTCCGGCGCGTCCAGTTGGACATGAATCTGGACCGGGAAGTCCCCGCGGTCAGCGGCATCGGCGATCGGCTGGTGCAGGTCATCATGAACCTGCTGATCAACGCGGTGGACGCGCTGGATGGCCTGCAGGACCGCCTGCCCAGAGTCGGCATCGCGACCTCGGTGGTCGGCGACCAGATCCGCATGGCGGTGGCGGATAACGGCTGCGGCATGAGCGAGCACACGCTGCGTCGCGCCTTCGAGCCGTACTTCACCACCAAGCAGGCCGGCAGGGGGACCGGCCTCGGGCTGGCCCTGTGCCGCTCGATTCTCGAAGAGCATGGCGGCCGGATCGAGCTGGAGTCGGCCCCCGGCCAGGGCACCTGCGTCAGCGTCATGCTGCCGCTCGGCCGGCCCGGTGATCGCGACAGGCCGCGCGAATCATGACGCTGCAAATATTGATCCTCGACGACGAGGTCGCGGTCCGGCAAATTCTCGCCGCCAACCTCGAAAAGGCGGGGTATGCCGTCGACCAGGCCGGCTGCGCCCGCGACGCGCTCGCTCTGCTGGCCGCGGGCGAGGTGGACATCGCGTTCTGCGACATCTGCCTGCCCGACCTCAGCGGCATCGATGTGCTGCGCCAGGCGCGCGCTGCCGGCATCGAAACGCGCTTCATCATGATCACCGCGTTCGCCTCGATCGACAGCGCCATCGAGGCCATGCGGGCCGGGGCGGCGGACTACATCATCAAGCCATTGCGCAACGAAGAGGTTCTGCACCGGCTCAGGCAGGTCTGCGAGCTAAAGGGCATGCGCGACGAGAACCGGATGCTGCGCAACCTGGTGATGGGCCAGGCCGGCAGCGACTACCCGTTCACGGCTCCCCCCATGCAGGAGGTCGAGCACTTGGTGAGCAAGGTCGCGCCGACCGACAGCACCGTGCTGATCACCGGCGAAAGCGGCGTCGGCAAGAACGTCGTGGCGCGGGGCATCCACCGGCAAAGCCGCCGCGCCGAGGCCCTGTTTCTGCCAATCAATTGCGGCGCCATCCCCGACGCGCTGGTGGAGAGCGAATTCTTCGGCCACACCAAGGGCGCGTTCACCAGCGCCGACAAGGCGCGCAAGGGCCTGTTCCTGCAGGCCGAGGGCGGCACCATCCTGCTGGACGAGATCGGCGACCTTCCGTTGCCGGTGCAGAGCAAGCTGCTCGACGTGCTCGAAGAGAAGCGGGTCAGGGCCGTGGGCAGCGAGCGGCTGCAGCGCATCGACGTCCGAATTATCGCGGCCACCAATCGCAGCCTGAGCGAAATGGTCGCGGCCAAGACCTTCAGGGAAGACCTCTACTTCCGCCTCAGCACCTTTCACGTCCACGTGCCGCCGCTGCGGCAGATGCGTCAGGACATCCCGGGCCTGGTCCGCTTCATGCTGCAGCGTACTGCCGAGCGACTGGCTCCGGCGCGCAAGATGTCCCTTGACCCGCTCGCCGAAGAGCTCCTGCTGTCCTACGACTGGCCGGGCAACGTCAGGCAACTGAGAAACGCCGTGGAATGTGCGTTCATCCTGGCCGAGGGAGAGCGCATCACCGTCGCCGATCTGCCGCACGAGATCGGCAAAGTGCGCCAGAGCGCCGACGAAGCCGGCCTGGCGAGCGGCGACCTGCGTCACATGCTGCGCAGGTACGAAGTGAGCATGCTGACCCAGGCCATCCAGCAGGCAGGCGGGGACCGGCGCATCGCCGCTCAAAAGCTCGGCGTGAGCCTGTCCACCCTGTACCGTAAACTCGAAGAGAACGAAGGGATCGGTTCGTAGTCCGCCGATCCCGGGTTCGAGCCCCGCTCCGGGCACCCCCGGGGCTCAGGGCCATCCCCTTTTGCCCGCCCCGGATGGCGTTCACTTCTTCACCGCCAACACCCCGTCGCCATTCAACTGCGCGACGAATCCGGCCTGCCGCAACCGCTTCGCTACTTCACCAGGCACGTCGCGACCACTGGTCAGCTTGTTCGGTGTGCCGGTGTAATGGAACAGCCTGCCCTTGCGCTTGAGCACTCTGGCCAGCTGGTCATAGAAGAATTGCGAGTAAAGCTCACCGGCGATACCGAAACGCGGCGGATCGTGCAATATCGCGTCGACCGACGCCCCGGGCAGCGTGCCGATCCGCTCGGCAATGTCGCCCTGGGTCAACGTCAATGCGCCGCTGCTCTCAGGCGACCAGGGATTGAGGCTGCGCAGCCAGAGCACGTCGGCGGCCTTCTCGTAGGAGAGCACCTGCCGCGCCCGACCCGCCACGCACCAGGCGGCGAAATAGCCCAGGCCGCCGCAGGTGTCCAGGATCACCTTGTCGCGCGGCTCGATCAGGCCGACTTTGCGCTCGGCATCCGCATAGGGCGAGACGCGCGCCGTCGGCAACATCTTGATGCCGTCGATTTCGAACGTCGGCGGCCCCCACTCCGTCGGCACGAGCTTGATCAGCGAGGTCGTGAAACGCGCCACCGGCTGAAACGTCTCGCCGGCCCAGTGGTAGATGGTCCTGTCCTTGCAGGTTTCCAGGTAGGGGAAGCGCTGGCCTCGCCAGATCCAACCTTCAGCGCTCACCTCGACGGTCGTCCTCGAGCGCTCGAGGTCCAGTGAGCACTCGAGCGTGGGCGCGCCGGCGCGCGCAGCGTCGCGCAGCGTCGCGTGTACTTTCCTGGTCAATAGCGGCCCGGGCATTCCTGAATCCGCCACGCAGGTCGGCACGCGTGGCGGGTTCCGTATTCTCGCTCAGGGGGAGCCCCGGCCGGGACGCCAGGTTGCGGTCATAGCCACGCGCGGCCTCGCGAGGGTCGATCAGCGCCGCAGCCCGCCGCTGATCGCAAGTCCATTGCGCGCCGCTTTCCTCGCGAATAAAGTGAGTGCGCAGTTCATCGGGATACCGGACCGCGCGAACCCCGGTCCTGCGAGGTGCGCGATGCGCCGGCGATCCGGTCCACCATCCCGAGGGGTGCCGCCATGAAACTCCCGCACGCCGCACTCGCCGCGGGCGCGATCGTTGGCGTGCTGCTGGTGACCTTGGCCGCCGCGCTCACCTTCGGCGGCCCGACCCCTCGGCCGCCGATGCGCAGCATTAGCGACCCGTTCAAGGACGTCGATTTCTCGGCCCTGCCGCCTCCGAGGCGCTATGCGGCACGCGATGGCGCGCTGCTCGCCTACCGTTTCTACGCACCCGCCGGCGAGCACGCTCAGCGCGGCAGCGTGGTGCTGGTGCACGGCTCCTCGGCCAGCAGCCAGAGCATGCATCCGCTCGCGCAGAGCTTCGCCGCGGCCGCATTCGCGGTCTACGCGCTGGACATTCGCGGCCACGGCGACTCGGGTCCGCGCGGGGACATCGCCTATATCGGCCAGCTCGGCGACGACCTCGAGGATTTCGTGAAAGCCGAGCATCCCGCCCGCCCGAGGACCTTGGTCGGCTTCTCGGCTGGCGGCGGCTTCGCGATCCGCGTGGCCGGCAACGCGCGGCAGGCGCTGTTCGACAACTACCTTTTTATGGCGCCTTACACGAGCCGCCGCGCCGCCAACTACCGGCCCGACGCGGGCGGCTGGCTATCGGTCGGCGTTCCCCGCCTGATCGCCATCGCGCTGCTCAACCGCCTCGGCATCACCGCCTTCAACCATCTGGCGACGGTGGACTTCGCCGTCAGCGACGCGCCCAAGGTCCAGCTCACGCCCTCATACTCGTACGCACTGGCGGCGAATTTCCAGCCGCGCGCGGACTACCGGCAAAACATCCGCGACCTCCACGAGCCGGCGGCCCTGATGGACGGGCAGGACGATGAAGTGTTCATCGCCGACAAGTTCGCCCAGGTCTTCGCCGATGCGGGCCGGCCCGATATCCCGGTGACCTTGGTGCCGGGCGTCGGCCACATTACGCTCACCCTGGCCCCTGCCGCATGCGCGGTCGCGGTGGGTACCGTCGAGCGGCTGGATTCGGGCGCGCGCGTTCGCCGCGTCACCTACGAGGCCAAGCGGAAATCGTTGCCCGTTGAGATCCTCGAGCGTACGCCTACCTGGGTGTTTGCTCTGCTGTTCGTTCTCCTTGCCCTGGGCTACGTTCAGAGCAGGGACAGGACAGTGCGGCGCGGCAACGTCGTCATCATCCCCGGTGCAATGATCGCGTTGTCCCTCTACGGTGTGCTTTCGGCCTTCGGCGACGCTCCCGTGGGTCTTGTTTCCTGGGTATTCGGCGTGGGGTTGGTTGTATTCCTCGGACGGAACCTCCCGGGTCCGCGCGCCCTGAGCTTCTCGAGCGAAACGCAATCGTTCTCCGTTCCGGGAAGCTGGATTCCGCTGGCCCTGATGATGGCGATCTTCTTTACCAAGTACGCGGTGAACGTAATCCAGGCGCGACAGCTCCCGATGGCCACCGCACCGGTGTTTGTTGGGGTGAGCAGTTTTTGTTATGGGATTTTCAGCGGGGTATTTCTGGCGCGTGCGCTGGTGATACGGCGCTCGGCGGGGCGGGGTGCTGGGGGGCGGCCTTCTGAGAGAGTGTGAACGTCCGGGGGGCGTTTAGGCCCTGCGCGGGGAGGCGGTGCGGTCGGCACTCACTGCGCTCGCGCGGGGTGGGCGACAGTCGCGTTCTCTGCGATGCTCGGTTTGGGAGGGCGGTGCGGACCTGGGAAGACAGTCGAGCTTCAGTGAGATGTCGAGCGGCGCGGAATTTGCAATCAGCCGGTTTAACGTTCGCGTTGAGGCGCGCGTGCGTAGGGGCGCCGCGCTGACGCAAAAGCGTCGCGATCGAACGCGTCGTTAGTTGACTTATTCGTTGACATTTCTGGTCGGTTTGCAAGGGCCCTTGGGCCGCGCCTTTGGCCGGAAACGGCTTTCGGCGCACATGCTTAGCTCCTCCAGCGCTCGCCGCGCAAACCGACCACAGCCACAGTGGACTGTTGCCCCCGTGTGAGTATCGAGGGCCTACGAACACAAAAAGGATAGTTCAGAACGCAGAACCGGTCCCGCGGGTAAACCCCGCTACGTCAGTTTATTGACCGCTACGAACGGCACCTTGCGGAAGCATCTCGCCCCAGTCTCGACTCGCCAACGCTCAGTCAACGGGATAGCTCAGAACCCGCGCCCCAACCCCTGCACTCGCCGGCGCCTCAGGGATTTCTGAGCACCACCGCGCCGCTTGCCGAGATGTAGGTGAAGCGGCGCGTGGTGCTGGGGTCGTCCCGGAAGGTGTAGGTGCAGACGTTGCCGCTTCCCCTGCGCGCGGTAGTCGGTCGTCCACTTGGCGGGCGTGCTGAGGGTCGGTGAAAAGGCCAGCACGCTGTTCCAGATCTGCAGGCAACGGGCCGCGTTGCCGTTGCCGTTGTTGCCGTTGGTGGAAGCGGGGTAGCAGTAGGTGTTGAAGTCGACCTTGCCGTCGCCGAAGGTCGACAGGTTGTCCTTGCCGGGGTAGTTCGCCAGGACGCAGCCGGCGTAGGCCTGGTTGATCGCGCTCGTGAACGCACCGTCGGTTTGCGCCACGACCGACTTGTAGGCCCCGCTGCATTGGTCGAACAACTTGGGCATCGCGACTGCGGCGAGAACGCCCAGCACGACGATGACGACGACCAGCTCCACGAGGGTGAAGCCGCGCTGGCCGAACCGTTCAGTGTGGTGAGTTGGGCCCCGCATGTTCTCCCGAGTGCTTCTTTTTATCGGCCCCCACGATGGGCCGAAGCTAATACGGGACGCCGTTGTTGTCCTGCCCTCGGGCGGCGTTGCCGCGCGCCTTCCCGGCGGGACCCAATGCGGGCGCGACGGCGCGAGGCCCGGCATGGCAAGTGACACGCAGCGGATCACTCTCGAGGACTATTTCGGCCCCTTCTGGGGCCGGGGCGAGGACACGCCCGAGATGCGCGACACCGCGACGCGGCTGCTGTCGGCCGTGAACCGCGCGCTCGACGCGGCGCTCGCCGACGGGGTCGCGCTCATGCTGAACCCGAAGACCGGCAGCTACGTCTCGGGCGAGGGAAACGGCGGCTTTCGCGGGCGCGCGAGCGCGGTCGGGCCTTCCGGCTCCAAGCACCGCAGCGCGCACGCGATCGACATTTACGATCCCTTGCGGCTGTTCGCGCGCTGGTGCCTGCGCAACGAGGCGCGCTTTCGCACGCTCGGCATCGCCGGCATGGAGCGGCCGGAGTGGACGCCGACCTGGACGCACCTGCAGGACCTGCCTGTGCGCTCGGGCACCTGGTGTTTCGTGCCCGCCGACACGGCGCCGCTCGCGGGCGCGCTGCCGGAACAGGAAGGCGCCGCGTAGGCGATAATCCCGTCCTCTGCGCGACGGGCGCCGCCCGCGCGAGGCCTTGGAGCGACGCGATGTCGAAGCAAGTCATGCCTTACGAGCTGTTGGGCGGGGAACAGGTGCTGTTCCGCCTGGTCGAGCGCTTCTACGCCCTGATGGACTCGGAGCCCGAGTTCTACGCCGTGCGCAAGCTGCATCCCGAGGACCTCTCGGGCTCGCGTGACAAGCTGTTCATGTTCCTGTCCGGCTGGCTGGGCGGGCCGCCGCTGTACGCCGAGAAGATCGGCCACCCGATGCTGCGCGCGCGCCATCTGCCGTTTTCGATCGGCAAGGCGGAGCGCGACGCGTGGCTCGCGTGCATGGGCCGTGCGCTCGAGGACACCGGGGTCGAGGAGGGGCTGCGCGAGTGGCTACTGCAGCAGTTCTTCG
>Ga0307372_10009244_pt1 | contig 13638 bp, 13 predicted proteins | sample OX1MG_FD_202533 | JGI IMG/M metagenome (GOLD analysis project Ga0307372, IMG submission 202533) | Soil microbial communities from Risofladan, Vaasa, Finland - OX-1 | ecosystem: Environmental > Terrestrial > Soil > Coastal area > Acid sulfate soil | place: Finland: Risofladan, Vaasa | collected...
ACCACACACCCGCGCTCCCCTCGGCCAGCCAAAACCGCCAAGCCCAGCGACTGAATCCAGCCCTTCTATCACTGCAATGGCGATCACACTGACTAATCACACCACTTCCTCAACACCCTGCTAGGATTGCTTGGCGGATGTAGACCGCATGAGTAGTGACTGTTGTCGGGCTCAGACGGTGACTAGGAGGCAACCATGGCGCTCTATTTTCTGACAGATCAGCCAAACAATCTGCTCTCGTCGTTCAAGAAAGCGATTGACGCTGGACATGTGGTGACTTGGTCGTACGACAAGGACGGGGATTTTATTCATACCGCTCAACAGTGGAAGAACCTGGCATGGCTGCGACCTTCGACCGCATCCGGCCGACTAGTACTTAATATACTCAAACCGAACAACGCGAATATCTCCTGGGAGGTTTATGGCATCTACCACGGCCGCTTTATCGAATCGATGACAATTCATTGTCATAGTCTTTTCACCAACGCGCAGGCCACGGCGTCGCCCACGCCAGCAGACGTTGTGGGCTAGCTTGGACGACCCCAACGAGGAGATTGGAAGCTTTGGAAACGTTCAAGATGAGACCTAAACGTTGGAAGATTCTATGGTCACTCGGAGCATACTCTCACGGTCCAGATGCTCTCTTCAGTACCTTAGTTCGATGCGGGTCAGAAAGGGCGCTCGCGTAGTGCGCGAGCGCCGAAAAAATTCAGCCTGTGGCGTTTCTGCCAAGAATGTAGTCAGCTGCGTGTTGAGCCTGGGCAGCTGCATGAATCACGAGCCGTCGATCATCGCGAAGCTTCTTTAACCAGCCGGCAACGTAAGCTGCCTGATTCTCGATGACCGCGCCAGAAATTCCCGCTTCGGCGCAAAGGTAAGCGGCGCCCATTTCCGCGCATAATTCTTCTTTTGAATAGACAACGGAACCGAAGGGAGCCACTTCGCAAATCCCTTCTCGCGCAAGGCGCTTCTGATGGCCGGTGCTGTGGACGGTCTCGTGCAGCGCTGTAGCGTAGTATTCTTCAGCGCTCGCGAATAGCTCGCGCGGCGGCAGGGTGATTCGATCTGTGATCGGGCTATAGAACGCTTTTGAGCCTGCGTGTTGAATCTCCGGCGGGTTGGGCATTGCGGCGATGATCCGTTCGGCAGCTTCGATGGGGTCGTGCTCGTGCGTCTCGACTGTCGGAATCTTGTCGAGGACCGCCTGCGGCAGTTCGCATTGTTCGAGGTTGAACACGCGATAATATCTAAGCAAGAACCGTCGGCGCGCCTTCGCGTCGGCCGTCTCGTTGTCGAGGTCTTCGGTGCTCTGCTTCGCATCGTCAACCTTCCAGAACACGACGACCGTGCTTTCCTCGCCTTTGCGGACGTGTCCGCCAAGTTCGTTGGCCTGGCGCATCGTCAGCCAGAACGGTGAAACATATTTCGATGCGGAAAGCAGAAAGTGATTGATGCCTCTATATGGCTTCTTGCTCACAAGGTTGCGCGGCAGTCCGGCCGAGGTCCACGGCCTTCGCCAAGGCACAACGCCCTGTTCAAGTAGATTGATTATCTTGTCGGTCACGATTGCATAGGTGTCCATTTCGGTAACCTCTGATTGTCGTTGAAGTGGTTGGGGAGAGCCGCTTGCGCGGCCCTCCCGTGTGTGTGCTGAAACTAAAAGGGAATGTCGTCGGATGCTTCGGTCTTGGGCGCGTTGGCGCGATTGCCGAGCATGTGGAGTTGCCGCGCCACGATTTCAGTCCGGTAACGTTTGCCGCTTCCGTCCTTCGCTTCGTACTGGCGGGTAGTAAGCCGACCCTCGATGTAAACCTGACGGCCTTTGCTCAAGAACCGTTGGCACGTATCCGCAAGCGGTCCGAATGCGACCACGCGATGCCATTCGGTACGCTGCTGCTTGGTACCGCTCCGATCCGTGAAACGCTCGGTCGTCGCCAGCGAGAAATTCGCCACGTTCTGACCTGACGGCAATGCGCGAACCTCGGGATCACGGCCCAGATTTCCGACCACGATTGCTTTGTTGATAGACATCACACTTACCTCCAATTCGTTTCGCTGTTTGGTTAGAAACCGTCTTCGTCGATCCGGTGGGTGTTGAAATCGCTTTCGGCCTTTTCGCCGTGACCGCAACGAGTGCCGTAAACGGCCTTGTCGCCGGGGTAGTAGAACGCTCGCTCGCCGGAATTGATTTCCGCCTGGCAATTCGGCTCGGCGCATTTCGCCGGATACCGGACGGTGATCCACTTGGGATCGCATTTGAACCTGCGTCGCATATCTGTTTTCTCCTCTTGCCCGCTTCCGCTCCTGCGGCAGGGCGTGCTGCGCTTTGTTTTGGTTTCCCGCGCAACATTTTTCGCGGCGACCTCTCACCCAAATCTGGAGGTCGCAGCGCAGATTCCAGATGCGCGAGCGGAGCGGGCGGCAGGACGTGCCAGAGCGGAGCGGCCCGAATGGGCTGGCACGGCGTGCTAGAGCAGCGAACGCCACCAATGAGAGCGGCGGCGAAGCGGAGACGCGGGTTGTGTCAGGTGGGGTTAGCGGATGGGCGCGAGGGTCGCAGCTTGTGGAGCCCGAACGAGGGTCTCACAGCGGAGCGCCGCGGTCCGCGGAAAAGCGGTTTGGTGTTTTGCTAGGGAATATTGAGATCAATTCAGAATGATTCCGACGCGCGGGTCAGATCATCAACAGAGGAGCTTTCCTTCAACAGTGCATTAGGTATCTTAGCCGTGTTCGTCGGCGTCTAGCGCTTCGAGCGCTCGTACTTCCAGTCCTTCGATCTCCTGAAGCGTCTTGCCTGCAATTCCCTGCAGATCGCCATACATGCCGACCGTCGCCTGCATAACCTGTTCAATCTGCTGTTCGCGCTTTGCCCACTGCTTCGTGAGCGCTCTCTTTTCGCGGGCTAAGTCTTCCTGCATCGAGGAAAACGCCTCAACAATTGCTTGGACACGCTGCCGGAACCGAGTCCCGGTAAGATACTGGTACACCATCTCCATTTTGGTCTGCTGGCCTTCTGACGCCTGGCGCGCCATCGTTAGCTCCACGAGAGATTGCCGAAGACTTACCGCAACCGGGATGGCGACGCGCCTATGAGCCACCCAGACGCCATCGATCAGATCAAAGGCTTCTACATCTTTGGGCAGAGCCTGAGTGACAACTATGGCGAGCTCAGCGTTCGCTGCTCGTTGATCGGCGCGAAGCTTCGTGAGCCAGCTATCGCTCCAGTTCTTGGTGCGCTTCGATTCCCAAAGGATCGTCCCGCAAGACTGCCCCAGCGGTCCGATCACGCGCTGCAGTACGTCGCCGCCGTGTTCGCCCTTCGGCACTGGCTCGATCGTGTCGCTCGGGAACCGTGCAGACAGTAGGGCTTCCAATTCGATTTCCTGCACCTCACCTTGGAGTTGCTGGGAACCCTGCTCGGCCCTGCGCTTCAGTTCCTCGATTTGCTTTTGCATCGAAGCGATCGTCAGCTCTCTTTCGGCGATTGTCAGTTTCAACTCCTCGTGAACTTCCTTGCGGGCCTGGTCTCGGATCGCCGATAAACTGTGCTGGACGCGCCTTTCGATCGTGAGTTCCATTTCTCGCTTCGCGTCATCCAACTCGCGTTGCTTCCGCAGAAGGTCCGCTTGAGCCTTTTGTGCTTCCTCGAGTTTGACATTGCGCTGCTCGAGGATTTCCTGAAGTTGGGTGATTTGTCTGCTTTTCTGATCCAAGTCGATCGCGACAACCTGCTTCGCTTTGCGCGCCTCTTGCTCCACGATTAGCGCACGTTCATGTTTCAGTCTCTCGGCGAGTTGGTCCTCGATCGATTCTCTCGCCTTTGCGAGCGCCCGCTCCTGCTCGCGCAATGCCGCTTCGCGCTTTGCAATGTCGACATCCTGCTGCTTCAGACGCTTTTCGTACTCGCGCCGAGTCTCCTCAATCAGAGGTGCCGCGAGAGACTGTGTCAGTCGAATCTCGCTCTTGCAGTTGGAACATATGATGGTGGGTTCCGTCATCGTAGCTCTCCTCAGAGAACCGGAAGTACTTCTGGTCTCGCCAGCATGTGCATCAATCCAGTTGCAAAGGCGAAAGAATTGATTGCCATTTCGGCCGTAATAACAGTGCAAACCGTGATCGCAAACGGTTTTTCCACAGGTCCTGCGACCTTGAGTACGGCGAAACTCTTGATCACATCTTTAGCTTTAAGGGGCGCGAGGTGTGTATTTCGACCGACGTTCACCAGCATGCCCGAATCCATCGCATCAAGGATGCACTTCTTGATCTCGCGCTCCATCGCAGCCGGCGAGATATGCGATCCGCCGCGGCCGGCATATCTGTGGACTGCGTGCCGACTAACAGTGATTGCTACCGCACAGTCATCAACATCGCCTTTTTGAACAAACCTAATGTGTGCCACGTTTGCCTCCTTCGACTCCCGAGGAGAGCATTCGGTGTGCCAAGGGAAGATCCAGAGAAACGGCTCTCTAGACGAGGGCTTTTTTAGTGCAGCGGCCTCACTCCTTACCGGCGGCCACTCAGAATTGAGGGATTGCCCCGCTTCACCAAGTCGAGACGCGACGCGATGAGGTGGGGTTTATCCGGTCTGATAAGGTCCGCCCGCAAGAAGCGCGTGCTGACTTTTCTCACGCTTCTGGGTCTGAAGGAGTGGCGTTCGATCGCAGAGCATTCTCGAGGGTTTTTTTCAATTGAGCGCGATCAACCGCGAATTGTCGAACTATTGCAGAAAGTCGTGCATCGCGATTCTTCAGCCGCTCGTTCACGCGCGCGGCCCACGCTACCTTGTCCGACTGCCAACCTTTCGCAACACCTAGGCCGTTCGCGAGGTAACGTTCGAGACGATCCGCGTCATCCTCCGTGTCACGATGTGGCTGATCAACACTCATCCGGTTGCGCTCTAACCGGCCTAGTGCTTCATCGATTGGCTGGCCTGCGAGCGTCTGTTCGATGACAGCGTGAAGCCCTCGAAATTCATCGCGGATGCTCCAATCCAAATCTGCCAGCTTCTCCATCTCAGCTGTAGTGAGGCCCACTCTAGTTCGCCGCTCGACTTTCTGGGTCCAGGAAGCTGCGGCGACATCCGGTAGGCTTTCCAGTTCCTCATAATCTTCCTTGGCGCGCCTTTGGAATTGCGAGACAATCGTGGAAATTATTTTCAGTCTGTGCGCTTCAGAATATTCCGATAGACTTGGCATCCGGATGCGATGTTGGCCGATGCGTTGAAGCAGATCTTTGCGAAAGGTGCCTACACCGTCGATGTTTTTCCAAGTGGCTAGAGCTACTAAGCCGCGAAACATGAAACCCCAGCGGTCCTCCCCCTCTCCTTGGACCCGGAATACTTTTTCCTTATTAAGCACCCGCAGGAGTTTCACTTGTAGCCATTCCTCAGCGTCGCCGATTTCATCCAACAGGATAATTCCACCAGTAACGACCGGTGTCCAAGCACCTCGTTCTTTGGCTCTTTTGACCAAGTCTTTGTGACTGAGAGAAGAATCGTCAGGGCCAGCATTGGTCATCGCTTGCTCGAATATCCCGATGCGAGGCGCGGCGTCAGCTCCCTTAGGCTTCAAGCCAAAGAGTGCGCTATCTGCGAGTTCTTTCGTGAGGCCAACCAAGGAAATGTGCCGATACCAGCCTATCTCCACTCCCTGAAGGACCATCCGAAGGCCGCGGTCAATAGTGATTTGGTGCTTATCCTGCGGGAGCATCTCAAGAGCTCGGCCGATAGCTAGTACACGGGCGGCCGTTGTCTTCCCGACTCCGGGCGGTCCGTCCAGCAAAACCGCAACGGGGCCAGGCAACTCAACGATGTGCTCCATCTCGGCACGAAGCCGCGCCATACGATCGTCGTCGCCGGGGTACACAAGTTGGAAAAATTCGCGCGCATTCATCACTTCGGCTCCTACCTCAGGCAAATATTCGACCGCGTGGATCAGCAGGAACTGGACCAGCTTCGTCCCATCAATTGGCAGTTAAGTTCGCCAGATGCATCCTGAGTATCGCAAAGAGTTGAACAGGGAGGCAAGCTCAAAAATGAGCGACGTTGCTCGAATATGAGCCAGCATAAACATCGGAGCTATGGATAATAGACGTGGTTATTTATGATTTAACAAGCTATATTTCGCATCCAGCTCCTTGGCACAGGCCGTGCGTTGGAGAGTCCCTTAATTACCAAAGGCTCGTCGAGCTGTCCTGAACAGCCGGCGCAGAGGAAAGAAAATATGCCTCGACGAATGTCGGATTGGTTCCACCTCAGAGACGGCTTCACCTGCTTCTTGATAGATGCTGAGCGAAATGCTGATTGCCTTTTCGGAGACGAGGATAGGAAGCTACGGGACGACCTTTTTCAGTCGCTGAGGGAATGCGCGTATTCCGAGCGAGGGCAGCATGGAATCATCTGGTCTTATGCTGGTCGCGGAAAAACGCATCTCGCACATCATCTAGTTCACCTGGCAAAGAGTTCGGGCGATCCCGACCTCGGTATCGAACTCATTTACGTCGATTGTCCCCCAATACTGTCCGCCAAGGCACCTGTAAGTAGCTTCTTCACACAATTGCTCAAGTCCATTCCGGCGGCCACCGTAAAGCGCTTCGCACAAGCATATCTAGCAAAAGCTGAGAAGGATCCTTCTCTGAAAACTCGCGTGTACAAGACTTTGGGTACAGACGGGCCGATATATCAAGCAATAGAAGAGGGCCTCACCGTCGGCATCCCTAAAGCCATTGAATCAAGGCTCAACTGGCTGGGTGGAGAAGTTGACAACGAGGTAGCCAGTAACTACGGCGGCCCAAAACAGATCACTTCCGAGTCTCAACTCGCTCGAAATATCGGCGCCATCGGAGAAATTCTGCAAATTGGCGAGGGCAAGAGTCTCATCTTTTTGGTCGATGAAGCGGAACGATTCCAGACCATTCTTAGTGGCGAAAGGTATGCGATATGGCTGTCCGCGCTCCGCGAGCTCTTCCGAAAGCCACCAGTGGGTCTGATGTTGTTCGTAATCGCGCAAAATAGGGACGACGTACCGCAGATCCTTTGGGAGCAAGAGATCAGCTCGGTAATAGGAACGAATAATATTCATGAGTTACCACCATTCGCGAAGCAACATGCCGAGAGTTTCCTCAGAGAGTTACTTGCGGGAATCATTCAAAGAAATCCCTGCCCGGACTCGCTCGCGCAGCTACTCAAAGATGCCGGAGAATCGATCGACACTTATCCGTTTACCGCCGACGCCTTCGATGAATTTGTTATACATCATACGATTGGAGCTGCTACGGCCATTCCACGCGAAATCATCAATACTTTGGAGCGCTGTGCGCGGCGCGCGATGACGCTCGATAAAAAATTGGTCGATCAGGCCGTGCTGCAACAGGTTATCCACGGGATCTGAGAGATTCGCACATTCATAGGCGGTACTAACGAAAATGGCTAGGATGAAAGTCGATTGTGAACCAACTATTGCTGGAGACATAACTATTGGAGGTCCCGGCAATTACTCAATTAATATCGGGCAGCTAATTGATAGCGGTCGCCGGCGCACAGTCTGCTTTGACGCCGACAACAATTTCGTCGTTCTTGAGGTGGGTAAAAGGGGAAGCGGCAAGTCTTTCGGCTTGGGTGCCGCGATGGAAGCATTCGCAACCCAGGAAGGATCGTCAACGATTGCCCACCACGGCGCCAACAGGCGCGGCGTCCTCCTACTGGATCCTTTGGACGTACATTGGACAGCAATCTATCCGGTCACTCCGGAGGGTTCTCCACATATGGTCCAGCAATACAAATTGCTTGACCGCTGGCCGGAGATCAAAGTCGAATCCATCAATGTCGACGTATACATGCCTGCCGGAAGCCGCAGGCCTGGGGATCCGAGCGTCTTTGTGGATTACTACCTTCCAGTGTCGGATCTTACCGCCGAAGATTTCGCGCTGCTTTACGGTGCGAATTTAATGAGTGATCCCGCTGGGATGTTACTAGCCGAACTCTATGACGACGTGACTAGGTTGGGCTACGCCGTAGCGGGAAACGACGTTCCATCGCGCACGAACTTCGGTCTTCAAGATCTTATCGACTGCGTCCAAGCGGATGACATTCAGGCGAACTATCAAGCATCGACATTGCGGGCGGTGCGCCAACGTCTCCTCTCATGGCAGCGTGATCCCCTGTTTCAGCGCGCGACCGGCACTCCTGTCACACAGTTGGTTCAAGGTGGTCGCCTTTCGATCCTTTGTCTGAATCGGTTATCTGACGACATGCGAGAGGTCGTAACTTCGGTCGTTGTTAGGAAAATAAAAGCGGAAAGAACTCGGGCCAGTCAAATGGAACGTCGCCGTGCCTTCGATCCATCAGCTCCTCCCGCTGGCCAACTGGAAATGCCGCGCACCATTCTGGCGATCGACGAGGCTCAGATGATTCTGCCCGCCTCAGGAGGCGGGCACGCTAGATCAGCTATCGAGTCATACGTTCTTGAGGGTCGCAACTTTGGTTTATCGATATGGATGGCCACGCAGCGTCCGAAGGGTGCAATCTCGGGAGATGCGAAAAGCCAGCTTGACACGCTGATCGTCCATAAACTCTCCACCGCCGACGACGTATCTGCGGTAACGGGTTTACTTCAATCGTCCACACCATCTTCTATTAAGTTCAATGGCCGGCGGGTTGATGTGGAAGAGCTCATTAGGAATCTTGAGGTAGGAGCGGCGCTGGTTTCTAGCGGCCATGACAATGCGAACCGATCTTTCGTCATGGAAGTACGTCCGCGTGTCGTCGCTCATGGAGGCAGAGCATTCTAGCTCCATATCCGTCGATGATTCCGCCCAGCTTTTGCAACTACAATCTGGACTACCAGCAGCGTTTGGGTTTCTTGAAACTCATGGTCGAGGTGTGCGACGGCGTTCGTGGCGGCCCGGATCAGTTCAAGAATCGTCTCCGACATCTGTACCGATCCACATCCCCTGGACGCGCCTTGCTCTCTTCTCGATTTGATCCGAAGTCATTATTGGAACGTGACGAAATTCCCTCATGGCAACCCGGTATTTCGAAGGAACGCCTAGACCGACTCGTCCTCTGGGGAGAGATGACTGGGCTCGTTGTGAACGGTCGACTCTCCGAGTGGGCGCGAATACTGCGTTTGATAACTGGGGCTACGGTGTTCGCGCCCGAAGTAAATCCTTTTTTGCTCTCGGTCCAAGAACGCGCGTTCTTTGTTCATCTGCTTTTCTATCACGACCAGGTTTTGGTGGAGCTAGTTCGATTGTTAAAACGCCATCCCGCGAATGCGCGCTTGGGGGTGTGGGACGCGTGTTTAGACACCACCGAAGCGATTGGCTGTTTTTTCGATGGCTTGCAAGAGAGTGGTTCTGGTTTTGAGCGAGCTAAACTCAAACATATCCTCAGGGACCTCTTGAGTCGTATGGCATTGCAATTCGGCCTGCAGGAACGCGGAACTCTACTTTCCAAGGATCAACGAGGGCTTGCGCTTTCGAATCTACGTCAGTCGAAGCCACTCAAGCGACGCGCCCATCTTGCCGAGTATCACGCCGTGTGTCGATTCGAGCAACTAACCGATCTGGGACTACTTACCAAAGATCCGCCGAATATCGATCCCAATGAGAAAAGCAGAGAATCGCGCCGGCTTTGGGAATGGTACGTTCCTGCAAATCTTATTGAAGCCGCGACTCTTCTCCCAGACTCGCAGGGAAATCTCGAAAACTTTTTGTCAAACGACTGGATCTCATTCTGCGGTAGATCCATGAATCTCGACCTGAAGGCTCTGGATTCGTTCGCAGACCAACGCGAAATAGCACAGTTGCTGGATCAAACATTGCCTTCGAGCCGGCGCCAACTCGGTCCTGTTCAAATACACAGCTGGGCTACTCTCACCTGCCTCGAGGCGTTGAACCAACGTCGAAGGCTCGAAATCGGCACCATATTGCTCCTTTTCGATGCTATGCGGGAGGACCCGGACGGCAACAGTCTCGTGCGGCAAGGAGGAGGCGGCTCGTTCCTAACGCGGACCGCATCAATCGCGAAGCAAGGAATTTCCAGTTTTTTCAGCGAGCACACGATCAAACCTGGAGTTTCAACAAATGACAGAACCTAAGACTGCGGTAGATCCTACTTGGCTAGCGGAGGTCAAAGAGATCTCCGCGGCAGTAACTGCAGCTGTGAAGAATCTTGTTACTTTGCCCGACGATCCCTATCTCGCCCGACAACGTGTGGTCGACGCCAAGAACAAGCTGGAACGAACTACTATCGACAAAACCCCAATCGAGCGCGCTCTCCAAAAGCTTAATGACCAGTGCAGCCTCGCCCGAGCGGAATTCTGGGACCGCTTCGGCAGGGCTTGCGAACAACACAAGTGGTGTCTAGATGGTACGACTTCACGCCGTCTCTTGTGCCACGGTATTTTCGTGGAGTTAGCGGACGAGAAAGTACTCGTCAAAGAACTCTCTTTGTCGTTCTCTCCCCATGTCCCGAGCGCAATCAGCATTCTGGAACCCGAAGTCAATCTCCTCGTACCACAGAAATTCAACCTCGAAGAGTTTGGCGAGTTGTTGCTCGGAGCCTATGAGAATGTTCCTGGCAAGACCGAACGCCCGGTCGAAGCAGTCTATCGCGCAGCCGTTATGCTCTCTCAGAAGCCGGCATTCTGGAACACTCAGAAGAATAGCTCTTTCACCAAACTAACGAGACCTGCATTCCGCGCGCGCCTTACGGCACTCCTCACTTCAGACGCGGAGCATCATGGCAGCCATCTCCATTTTGGAACGACAACCGATCCCGCAGGTATGTGGGAAATCTTCTCGCCAGGCGAAAACCGGTGCGTGCAGGTCGGACGACTATACTTCAGCTAGTGAGGACTCGATGGATATCGATGGCGTAGACAAATCGACGGCAAGAAGGATTGTTCGGGCGCTCAGGAATGGCGCCACGCCCGTTCAGTACGCACAAGATATCTTCACTGGCCAGGTGCCTTGGTACACCAAGGCACTCGGTATGATGAGCGACACTGCCGAGGACAAGGATTTCGAAGTCCGCTTCGTCCGTGCAATGTATGGCGGTGGCAAAACATTATTTTTGCGCTGCCTGGAAGCGACGGCGAAAGTCGACCACTGGTGTACCGCATTCGTGATCTTCAAACACGACGAGGTCGAGCTTGATCGATTCCACACCCTTGTAACTGAAATCGCTCGCAAGCTCGTCCAACCCACGGGCGAAATTGGCCTGACGGGTTTGTTGCGATCGGCCTTTCGAACGTTGAGCAAGCGCGCAGGTTACTCATCCGAGGGCGGCGCTAACTCACTGGCCACAATCGAACGGTATCGTCAGACGATCGTGAGGTTTTGCGAAGAAAACGCGATCGACTACGAATTTGGCTTGGCGATTCGTGCTGCGGCGGGCGCATTGATCGATCACGATCAGGCCTACTTTGATCAGATAGCAAACTGGTTAGGGAGTGGCAGCAGCGCGATTGTGATCGATCCTCAGCGATTGGGCTCATCGCCCTCGGCGACGCGAGCCGCACCCACACGGCTGAAACCGATGGGGCAAGGACAAGCGGAGCAATTCTTACGCTTGATTGCCCTGCTGGCGCGCGAGTGCGGCTCGAAAGGACTCTTCCTAGCATTCGACGAGCTTGAGTTGGTTTCAAAGCTGGCCGCGCGAAGGCGTGACAACGCTTTCCAAACACTCCGCGCGCTTGTAGAACATCACGATCCGATTCTTCAGCCTCCTTCGACATGCCTATTCTTCGCCGCGACCCCCATTATGTTCGAAGATCCGCAAATGTTCCCTGCGTATAAGGCGCTCCAGGACCGAATCGAGTCAATGTCGATCGTTGGCTCTGGCGAAGTGAACTACATGGCGCCCGTGATCGATTTGGACCGAACGGAGCTTGGCAAGGAGGATCTCCTACAACTCGCGAAGCGAATTCTCGCTCTCTATCGCAAAGGCATAGGGGATCCTCCTTCGTCGGCTGCATTAAAGATAATGAAGCTGGTCGACGCTATCCTCGCCAAACGGTATGTAATTGCTCGGCCTCGACTACTCTGTCGATGCCTTGTCGACCTTCTTGATGGTAAGCTTGGCGACGATATTTCCAAAGACGTGAGCATGGTAGCGCGAGAATTGGAACTCCAGCATGAACGTGAACTCCAAGGCGCAGAATGAATCCGGAAGGACGCAATGCTCGTCGCATTGTGCGCGCTTTAAGGTCGGGATGCGCCAGCGCGGCCGCTGCTCGCGCAACGACGGTCGGCACCGATTTAATTGAAGCAACGCTGAATTCCCAAATCCACGGCTTTAAGCGACTACCGAGAGCTCACCTGCTGCTAATTCAGGGCGATTGGGGTACCGGCAAATCTCACTTGCGTATCCTGTGCAAGCACTTGGTCCGACAACAGCATCTTCCAATTATCGAGGAGCAGGTGGACGGCAAAGCTTCCTCATTGGCGCACACGCATCGGGTAGTTTCTCGCTGGTTGAACAATATTCAATTCGATGAGGTTCGAGGTCTGGTCGGCGCCGTTGAAAAGAATCATTTGAGCCGAGTGGACCTTATAAAGTTTTGCAACGCACATGACGATGCGTTTTCTCGCGGACTGCGAATTGCGTTGACAGGTGCAGCAGATGGCTGGCTTATTGCCGTCGGCTATCAGTATGGTTCCCCCGACTATCCATATCAACACGCCAAAGCACTCAGCCTAATAACTTCTGCAGCCGACTGTCTCCACACCGTCGGCAAGCACGGGCTAGTACTGCTCTTGGATGAGGTTGAGAATGTCTCCAGAGAGTGGGACATACGCGGACGAAAGAGATGTTACGATACACTCGCATATTTCGCCAAACACCCTCGACTCTTCACCATCTTGTGCGTCACTGAGCGGTTTGTAGAACAGCTCACGAGAGATCGAGACCGGGGAAGATCCGAAAACTGGGAGGGATGGACAACCGATGCTCGTGCGTTTGTAGAGAATGTTCCGGGTCTCCAAGTTATTCGTCCGCCGATCCTTCGGGAAGATCTCGCCCGAGACCTGCTCCGTAAGATCGTTGTTCTATATAGCGCCGCATACCCGAGTGCCGAAGCGCAATTGCCGTACGGGCGAATACTCAAGCGATGGACTGCTACCGCTACCCGTTCTCCCCGTCTATTGATCCGTCAGGCAATTGACTATCTGGATACTATGTATTCCAACTCGACTGGGTCTCAGAGCATCGCAAAGAGAATCGGAATGACCGTGAGGCGCTCCCTCGGCATCTGATACCGCAAGTTGCCGCTCGACGAGGGGCTGCGGTAGCTCATGCCAAGGGGAAATCACTCGGCCGAGATTCGTGTCGTTCGGCCAGGGACATTAATTTTCAGGTGGTGGGTTCCGAGTTTTCGATCTTCGCTTCCTGGAATTCTCCGAAGAGCCTGCCGGCTCGCGAGCCTTCTCATCCAGTGGCTGCAATATCGCGCTACTTTTTCCATCGCAGATGGACACTTGGATTGCATCCGGCGGCTCGGCGCTCCTAACAGGGTGTTGAGGAAGTGGTGTGATTAGTCAGTGTGATCGCCATTGCAGTGATAGAAGGGCTGGATTCAGTCGCTGGGCTTGGCGGTTTTGGCTGGCCGAGGGGAGCGCGGGTGTGTGGTGGAGTCG
>Ga0307372_10009245_pt1 | contig 13638 bp, 16 predicted proteins | sample OX1MG_FD_202533 | JGI IMG/M metagenome (GOLD analysis project Ga0307372, IMG submission 202533) | Soil microbial communities from Risofladan, Vaasa, Finland - OX-1 | ecosystem: Environmental > Terrestrial > Soil > Coastal area > Acid sulfate soil | place: Finland: Risofladan, Vaasa | collected...
CGGATCAGCGTGATGGGCGGCGAGCAGGCGGCGACCGTGCTCTCGACGATCCGCTCCGACCAGCTGGCAGCCCGCGGTGAGGACTGGCCGCCGGGCGAGCGGGCGGCCTTCGAGATGGCGCTGCGCGAGCAGTACGAACGCGAGGGGCACCCCTACCACGCCACGGCGCGGCTCTGGGACGACGGCATCATCGATCCACTGCAGACCCGCGACGTGCTCGGCCTGGGCCTCGCGGCCGCGGCCAACGCACCCCTGGCCGAGGTCGGCTACGGGGTGTTTCGGATGTAGGACCGCGAGCCGCTCAGCGCCGGCGCGCAGCCGGCTCGAGCGCCGGGTTCGCGAACCCGTCGTCTCCCGGGCTCACGTTGACACCCGGCGCCACGATCTCGTCGATGCGGTCGAGCAGCGCGTCGTCCAGCGAGCGCTCCGCCGCCGGAAGCTGGGACTCGAGGTGCTCCATCGTCCGCGGGCCGATGATCGCCGCGGTGACCGCCGGATGGTTGATCACCCAGGCGATGGCGAGCTCGACGAGCGACAGGCCTGCTTCGTCGGCGAGCGCGCCGAGCGCATCGGCGGCGTCGAGCTTGCGCTGGTTCGCCGGAATCGACAGGTCGAAGCGGTGCGGGAGGCGCCCGGAACGGCTCGACGTCGGCAGCTCGGCGTTCTTGCGGTAGCGGCCGGATAGCCAGCCGCCCGCCAGCGGGCTCCAGGGAATGACGGCGATGCCGTGGCGGCGCGCGCTGGGCAGCACGTCCGTCTCGACGCCGCGCACGAGGATCGAGTACGGCGGCTGCTCGCTGACAAACCGCTCCAGGCCGCGTTCGCGCGATGCCCATTGCGCCTCGATGATCTGCGAGGCCGGGAACGTCGAGGAGCCGATGTAACGGACCTTTCCGGCGTGGACCAGGTCGCTGAGCGCGGAGAGCGTGTCCTCGATATCGGTGTCGTCCGCGGGACGGTGGATCTGGTAGAGGTCGATCCAGTCGGTCTTCAGGCGCCGCAACGAGTCCTCGACCTCGCGGATGATCCAGCGACGGGAGTTGCCCCGCTGGTTTGGATCGTCGCCCATGACGCCGTGGACCTTGGTGGCGAGGATCACGTCCTCGCGACGCCCGCCGGCGAGCGCCTTGGCGACGATCTCCTCGGACTCGCCGCCCGAGTACACATCGGCGGTGTCGATGAAGTTGATCCCGGCGTCGAGGGCGCGGTGGATGATCCGGACCGAGTCGTCGTGGTCCGGGTTGCCCCAGCTGCCGAACATCATGGCGCCCAGGCACAGCGGGCTGACCTTCACGCCGGTTCGGCCGAGGGTGCGGAGCTCCATCGGCGAAACCTATCGCAGGCCGGCGATCGCGCGACGGCGACGCGGGCCCGTATGCGGTCGATCGACTTGCTAGCGTGACGGGACACGCAACGGGAGACGCTGATGGCGAGGTGGTCGCTCCGAAGAATCGCGCCGCTGGCCGCCGCCGGCTGCGCCGGGCTGGTCGCGACGAAGGCCCTCGGTCGGCGCCGCGCGCCCGACCGGCGCCCGGCCACACCAGATCCTCCGGATCGTCACCTTGCCGAGGAGGAGATGGAGACGCTGGCGACCGGCGAGGGCATGCCGGAAGTTGACGCGGAGCCCGCCGGCCAGTGAGCCTTCGCGAAACGTTCCACCGTAAACGTCGGCGTCTGGACGCCGCCTGGCGGCGTCCTCGGTCGCGGCAAGGCAACCAGCCTTGCCCGCTCCCTGCGTCCTGGCCAGACGACGCCAGCCACTCGCCGTTTCCAGCACAACGCTTCGCGAAGGCCCACTAGTGCGCCTTCGCGAAACGTTCCACCGCAGGTCCGAGCAGGCCCGCTAGGCGCCGGAGCGTGGCCCCCACCGGCAAGGGCAGCGTGTTCATCGACCGCCGCGACGCCGGCCGTCAACTCGCCTCGAGACTCACCGGGCTGGCCGGGGCGGACCCGCTGGTCATCGCGCTGCCGCGCGGCGGGGTGCCGGTTGGCTTCGAGGTGGCACGGCGGCTCGGCGCGCCGCTCGAGGTCCTGGCCGTTCGCAAGCTCGGGGCGCCCGCCAATCCCGAGCTGGGGGTGGGCGCCATCGCAGAACACGGCACCGCGGTGCTCGACGCGGTGACCGCCCGCCGCGTCGGGATGACGCAGGAGGCGCTCGATGAGACCGTCGAGCGCGAGGTGGCGGAACTCCAGCGCCGTGTCCTGCACTACCGCGACGGCCGTGCGGCGGCGGATGTCTGCGGGCGCACGGTCATCGTCGTCGACGATGGCCTGGCCACGGGCCTGACCGATCTCGCCGCGGTGCGATCGCTGCGAGCGCAGGGGGCCAGGCGGATCGTCGTCGCCGTCCCCGTTGGGGCCCGCCAGGCGGTTGCCCTGCTCGGCGCCGAGGCCGACGAGGTCGTCTGCCACACGATCCCGGACGAGCTGCTCGGCGTCGGCCGCTGGTACCGGGACTTCGCGCCGGTCTCCGATCAGGAGGTGCTGGATCTGCTGCGGGCCGAAGCCATGGAGCGACTGGCGGTGGCGCCACCCGAGCCGGCCGCCTCGGGCCCGCCGGCCTGGTCGGCAAACCGGGGTAGCCCCGGGTCGTCGTGACTTCGAGATCGTCAACGCCGGCGCCGCGCCGCCGGAGCGCCGGGGGGAGGTCCGCGCTCGGACTCCTCCTGGCATCGCTCGTGGTCGGCGCGTTGGGGCCCGGCGTGGCCCGCATCGCTCGCGCCGCCGGCACAGGTAGGCACGGGACGCGGCTGATCGCCGTGTCGCGTGGGGCGAGCCGTCCCGGACACGCGCTGCTCCCGGCGCCCCCAATTGTCAAGGACTTCATTCCCTTTGGCCCCAAGCGCCGGCAGGAGATGCGCCGCTACGCGCTCGAGCACTACGGAATCGACTCCTATCGCCTCACCGATCCACACCTGATCGTCTGGCACTACACCGAGAGCTCGACGTTCCAGAGCGTCTTCAACACCTTCGCCAACGACGTCCCGGACGTCTCCTTTCACGAGCTACCGCAGGTCTGCGCCCATTTCGTGATCGACCGCAACGGCACGATCCACGAGCTCGTGCCGCTCGAGCTCATGTGCCGTCACGTGGTCGGTCTCAACTACACCGCGATCGGGATCGAGAACGTCGGCTTCTCCGATCAGCAGGTGATGGGCGATGCCGCCCAGTTCCGTGCCGGGCTTGAGCTGACCCGCTGGCTTCGCTGCCGCGAGCAGATCCCGGCGTCCAACGTGATCGGGCACAACGAGAGCCTCTCGAGCCCGTACTACCGCGAACTCGTGCCGGCGTTTCGCGGCCAGACCCACCTCGATTTCAATCGCACCGACATGAACGTCGTGCGAGCCCGCGTGGCCCGCCTTCCCTGCCGGGGCTGACGGCGCCCCCGCGTGCCCGAACACGACCGAACGCGGCGGTCGCTCTCAGATGACGGCGCTGAAGACCAGGGAGCCGATCACGATCAGAACCAGCGCCGTGCAGGCGTTGCCCCACCGCTCGAGCCATTGACCGCGGATCTGGTAGCCGCCGAAGCACGCCGCCAGCGTGAGCCCGACGATCGTTGCGATCGTCACCGCGGCGAAGATCACCAGCGAGCCGACGGCCGCCGTCACGCCGGCCGTCGTGGCCGCGAGAAACACCGGCAGGATCGTCAGGTCCGGCGATGCCGCGGCTCCGAAGGGAACCATCACCGCCGCGAGGCCGCGGAGCCGGCCGTCCCGAGCGCCGACCGGCTCGTCGAGTTCGTTCGCAGCGCCCGCGGGTCCGTGGCGATGAGCGTGACCGTGCCCATGGTCGTGGCGCGGTGCGTGATGGTGTCCGCGTCCGCTGAGCTCCACGATCGCGAACCCCACGCCGGTCGCGATCAGCAGGCAGCCGATGATCGTGTTCTGCGCCCCCTGGACGGCCGCGCGAAACTGGAGACCCACGGCGATGATCACGGCTCCCAGCACGATCGAGACGAGCACGTGCGCCACGCCGGCGAGGCCCGAGAGGCGCGCGACGCGCGCGAGCGGGTAGCGGCGGGTGCGACCGAGCACGGCCAACGGGACCCAATGGTCGGGCAGGATGGCGTGGCCGAACCCGACGCCGGCGGCGGCCGCGAGCAGCGCCGGGGTGGTGGCACTCATGCCGTCAGCGCGCGCTCGGAGGGGCGTGCAGCGAGACCCAGGCGGAGGTGCTCGGCGTGGGAGACGGCCTCGGCGAGCAGGACTCCGACGTGATCGTCGTGGAGGGCATAGACGATGCGCTTGCCCTCGCGCTCGCCGACGACGAGCCCCAGATGACGCAGCACGCGCAGCTGCTGCGACACCGCGGATTGCTCCATGTCGACCTCCCGCGCGAGCGTGTTCACCGAGCACGGCCCGACACCGAGGCGGCTGAGGATCCGCACTCGGCTTGGCGTGGACAGCGCCTGCATCGTCGCGGCGACCACGCGGGCGGTCTCGACGTCGAGATAGATCGGCTCCGGGTCGCGGCCGTGCCCCATGCACACAGCATAACATGAACATCTAGTCAGATATTGGTTGCAGCGGCGGCGCGATCGCCGTCAGCGGCCGGCCGCGCAGGCTGCCAGCTCGGTGCTGAGTGCGCCGGCGAGCCGCTCGGCGGCCGCAGCGACGGCGGGCGAGAGCGGCCGGCCCGGGGCGAAGCGCGACCCCTCGATTCCGTAGACGACCACGCGTGGCGGCAGGCGGCCGAGCGCCCGTGCCAGCTCGAGCGCGTCGGCGACGCCGAGCCGGTGCGTGGAGACGCGAAACAACCCTGCCGGCAACGCCCGCTCAGCCGCGTCGAAGCGGTGCAGGGTCCCGGGCGGCGCCCCCGAGCAGACGGCGTCCACGAGCCACGCCGCCTGCGCACCCTCGCACGCCTCGATCAGCTCGAGCGGCTCACACCGATCCTCGATCACGGCGATCCCACCGCGAAGACGGGCCCGGACGCCCGCGGCCACGACGAGCCCGGCCGCGTCGTCGCCGCGCCACCGGTTGCCGACGCCGATCAGCCTCAGCACCGCTCGACCTCGAGGGTGAGGAAATGCGTCGCGCACGAGATGCACGGGTCGTAGTTGCGGATCGTCTGCTCGCACAACCGGCTCAGCTGCTCGTCGGGCAGCTCGAGCGATCGCTCGACCACGCCGCGCAGGTCGGCCTCGATCGCGATCTGGTTCTGCGAGGTCGGCGGGACGATATTGGCGGCGAGGATCGTGCCGTCCGCGTCGATTTCGTAGCGGTGGTAGAGCAGTCCGCGCGGAGCCTCCGTGGCGCCGTGGCCCACGCCGGCTCGCGGCTCGACCTCGATGGCCGGCGCGTCGGGCTCCTCGTAGGCCGCGATCAGCTCGAGTGCCTCGTCGACGGCGTGGACGAGCTCCACCGCCCGCACGACGATGCTGCGAAACGGGTTGCGCTCCGGTGCCCGGAGGCCGACGTCGGCGGCGGCCTCGCGGGCCAGCGGCGTCAGCGCCGAGAAGCTCGTCGCGAACCGCGCGAGTGGACCGACGAGGTAGCTGCCACCGCCCGCGCGCTGCGAGTGCAGCGCGTGCGACCACGGCACGTGCTGCTCGACGAACCGGGACTCGTATTCCTCCGGCGCGATGTCGAGGCCGGTGCTCGAGATGATGCGGCCGCGGTCGATCGGGTACTCGCCGGGCTGCGCGAGTGCCACGAGCTCGATGTCCTGGTCGTAGTCGGGAAAGTCGAAGGACGCCGTCAGCCGCACCGCGCCGAGCGCGATCTCGCGTGCTCGCTCGAGCCCCGCGACGAGCGTGGCAAGCTCAGCCTTGCGCGGCGCACGGTGAACGCCGCCGACGCGCACGTTGATCGGGTGCACCTCGCGTCCGCCGACGACCCGCATCACCTCGTTGCCGGCCTTCTTCAGTGCCAGCGCGTCGGTGACGATCGTCGGATGCTCGCGCGCCATGGCCACGGCGCTCTCGAAGCCGAGGAAATCCGGCGCGTGGAGCATGAACACGTGCAGTGCGTGGCTCTCGATCCACTCACCGCAGTAGAGCAGACGGCGCAGCGCCCGCAGCTGACCGCCAACCTCCACGCCACACAGGCTCTCCATCGCCGTCACGGCGCTCATCTGGTAGGCGATCGGGCAGATCCCGCAGATTCGCGAGGTGATGTCGAGCGCCTCGGTGAAGTCGCGGCCGCGCAGGAACGCCTCGAAGAAGCGGGGCGGCTCGTAGATCCTCAGCTGTACCTCGGTGACGCGGCCGGACTCGATCCGCACGCGCATCGCGCCCTCGCCCTCGACGCGCGCCAGCACGTCGGTCTTGATCGTCTTGGTGCGACGCTCAGGCACGGTCGGACCCCGCGCCGGCAAACGGCGGGGCCGCCGCGTTGAACGTGTGAAACACGCGGTCGATGGCGGTTTCGGTCGCGTCGAGCGCGCGCAACTGGCGCGTCAACGCGACGACGTTCGGGGTCTCCATCGGGCCGAAGCAGCCATAGCAGCCCCGGTCGTAGGACGGGCAGATCGCTCCGCATCCGGCGTGGGTGACCGGACCGAGGCACGGCGTGCCGTGTGCCACCATCACGCAGACCGTTCCCCGGCGCTTGCATTCGGTGCATACGCTGGTGGTGGCGATCGTCGGGCGGCGGCCGATCAGGTGGGCGCTGATCACCTCGAGGAGCTGGCGCTTGTCGATCGGGCAGCCGTGCAGCTCGAAGTCGACCGGAACGTGCGCGGAGATCGGCGTCGAGGTGGCGAGCGTCGAGATGTAGTCCGGCCGTGCATAGACGAGCCTGACGAAGTCCTCGACGTCGGCGAAGTTGCGCAGCGCCTGAATGCCGCCGGCGGTCGCGCAGGCACCGATCGTGACCAGGCGGCGCGAGCTGCTGCGGACGCGCAGGATTCGCTCGCGGTCGTCCGCCGTGGTGATCGAGCCCTCGACGAGGGAGAGGTCGTAGGGCCCGCGCACCGTCGCGCTGCTGGCCTCGGGGAAGTAGGCGATCTCGACCTCGCCGGCCAGCGCCAGCAGTTCGTCCTCGCAGTCGAGCAGCGACAGCTGGCAGCCGTCGCATGAGGCGAACTTCCAGACGGCGAGCTTTGGCCTGCGGCGGGTCGCGACGCTCATAGCTCGCGCACCTCGAGCAGCGGCGCAAGCTCGTCGTAGCGATAGATCGGTCCGTCTCGGCACACCAGCGTCGGCCCGAGTTGGCAGTGGCCGCAGTGGCCCACCGCGCACTGCATGTTGCGCTCCATCGAGAGGTGGATGTGCTCCGGCGCGACGCCCCGCTGCAACAGCGCCGCCACCGCGAAGCGCATCATCACCTCCGGGCCGCAGACGAGCGCGACCGCGGATCCGGGATCGAATCGCGCTGTGGAGATGAGCTTGGGCACGACGCCGACGCGGCCCGCCCAGCCGTGCTGCGCGGTGTCCACGGTGACGTCGAGGTCGAGCTTGCCGCGCCGGCGCAACTGCTCGAGTTCGCGACGAAAGAGCAGGTCACCGGGCGTACGGCCGCCGTAGAGCAGGGTCACCTCGCCGTAGGCCGTGCGGGTGCGCTCCAAGGACTGGACGGCGGTCCGCAGGGGTGCGAGACCGACACCGCCGGCCACCACCACGACGTCGCCGCCACTGGCCTCGGCGAGTGGCCACGTGGTGCCGAACGGTCCGCGAACGCCGAGCACCGCTCCGGCCTTCGCGGCGCAGATCGCTCCGCTCACTGCCCCGACTGAGCGAACGGTGTGCGTGAGCAGGCCGTTGGTGACGCCCGAGACCGAGACCGGGATCTCGCCGACGCCGAACGCGTAGAGCATCGTGAACTGGCCGGGGAGCGGATCGATCCCATCGCCGGCCAGCGGTTCGAGGGTCAGCGTCCAGGTGTCGGAGGTCTCGCGGCGCCGGCGGTGCACGCGAAAGGGCCGGGGCACCATCGCGCCGGCCGGCGGCCAGTCCAGCTCAGTGCTCGCCGGCATGGCCGTAGACATCAAGGAGCCGCAGCCGGGTCCACTGCAGGCGCTGGATCAGCGTCTGCGCGAAGCGCGAGACCAGTTCGTATCCGAGGGCGGGATCGGCGGCGCATTTGCCGCGCAGGCATTCGCCGTCGAACGCGGTGGCGCGGACCGCCGTCAGAGCCCGCGCGTCGAAGTGCCAGCGATAGGGCGGGAACAGCCACGACCAGCCGAGCACGTCCCCGTCCTCGATCGTCTCGATCATCACCGCACCGCGCGACGGGACGTAGGTCTCGAGGGCGACGCTGCCGTGTCGCAACAGGTAGAAGAAATCGGCGTGCTCGCCCTCGCGGAAGATCGTCGTCCCGGCATCGAAGTGCACGTTGGACGCACAGCCGGCGACGAGTTCGATCGTCTCCGGGCGCAGGCCGTCGAAGAACCGTGCCTCGCCGAGGAGCTCCGGGACGGCTCTCATCCCCTCGCCCCGTCGCTCTCGCGGATCGCGGCGAGCTCCTCGGTGACGTCGATGCCGACCGGGCACCACGCGATGCAGCGCCCACAGCCGACGCACCCGGAGCTGTCGAACTGGTCGTGCCAGGTGCCGAACTTGTGGGTCAGCCACTGCCGGTAGCGCGAGCGTCCCGACTGGCGCACGCTGCCGCCGTGCAGGAACGAGTGGTCGACCGCGAAGCACGACTCCCAGATACGCACGCGCTCGACCTCCATGCCGGTGAGATCGCTGACGTCCTCGACGTTCGTGCAGAAGCAGGTCGGGCAGACCATCGTGCAGTTGCCGCACGTCAGGCACCGTTGCGCGACCTGCTCCCAGCGTGGGTGCTCGAGGTTGCGTGCGAGCAGGTCCCGCAGATCGCCGGCCTCGACAGTGCGCGTCATCCGGCCGGCGGCCGCCTCGACCGCCGCCGCCGCCGCAGCCACGTCGTCGGTCGCCGCGCGTCGCGTCGGCAGCGCGCGCAGCAGCTCGGCGCCGCGCTGCGATCCCGCGCGGGCCAGAAACCGGTGCTCGCCGTCGAGAATCTCGCTCAGCGCGAGGTCGTGGCCGGCGGTGATCCCGGGTCCGCCGCCCATCGACACGCAGAAGCAGGTGTCGGCCGGCTCGAAGCAGTCCACCGCCACGACGAACGCGCCGTCACGCCGCGCCGCGTAGTCCGCGTCGACGTGGCGCCCGCCGAGCAGGACCCGGTCCTGGATCGCGATCGCACTGATCTCGCACCCCCGGACCCCGACAAACGCCAGCGGCGCGCTCTCGGCCTCCTCGCCGTCGATCTCGAAGCCGTCGCCGTCGCGCCGAGCTCGCCACACGCGCAGTCGTGCCGGCAGCAGAAACCGCTTCCAGGAGTGCGGTCCGACGGCGTAACCGAAGCGCGCGGCGTCCTCCCGCCGTTCGACGCGATAGCGCCCCGGCTGCTGCACGTCGGTCCAACCGATCGGCAGATCCGCCGCCGAGCTCAGATCGTCGTAGACGATGGCGCCGTCACGCAGCATCGGGCCGAGGACGCGGTAGCCCCGGGCGCGCAACGCCGACACGAGCGCCTCGAGCGCGTCGGGTTCGAGCACGGCTGTCTCGCTCTCGGTCAGCGGCACCTTTCGTCGGAGCTTCGCCGAGACTAGCGCACGCCGGCATCGGTGCACAGCGCGGCGGGATTGCGGGAAGCCGCAGTGGCGGCGGGGAGCAAGAGCGGTTCGCGGCGTCTGGGCACGACGGCCCAGCGGTCGAGCATTGGGCGCGATCTGTCGATGACGTAGACGTGTGGCAGCACGCGCCAGGCACGTCGAGGTTCACGATCGGCTCGCTCGCTCCGGCTGCGATGGTGGCCGGTGGTGCCCGGAGCCGTTCGGACGGACGGGTCGACCGATGAAGATCGGGGTGCTGCTGGGGGCTCTCTGCGCCACGCTGCTCGTCACGACGTCGACGGCCAGCGCCGACCAGCTGCCGCTGGACGTGACGGCCGCTCCGCTCGTGCAGCGCGATCTCGCGCTTGCCGTCAGCTATTGGGCGATCGAGGAGCCGACGCTCGCCGCGCCGTGCACGCCGGAGCAGGTGGTCGTGGCGCCGATGGCGTCGGCGACGGGCAACGACGGCGTGACGCTGCCCGCCGCGACGGTCTGGGCTGAAACCGACCTGTCGTCGTGCGTGATCGACATCTCGCGCTCGATGTGGCGTGCCGTGCAGGCCGGCGATCGCGCCGACCAGCGCGCGGCGTGCACGATGTTCGCGCACGAATATGGCCACACGCTGGGGCTGGCCGACACCGCGTCGGTCCCGATCCTGAACATGGACTCAAACCGCCAGGATGACCCGTTGTGTGCGCGCGCCGTTGGCGGCTGGCGCCGGACATCGCTGCGCGACCGCATCTGGCTCGCGATCAACCAGCTGGCGAAGCTGCCGCCGAGCTGGGCCCAGCTCGGCGAGTAGCGTCAACCGCTGCATCGGCTCCAACGACACGGCCGGCGTGGGCTGGCGTCAGCTTCCGTCCGATGCGCTCGCGATCTCGTCGAAGATGGCGCGGGCGCAGTCGAGGACGGCCGTTGCCGTTTCCAGCTCCTGCTCGCTGAAGCGGGCCAGCGCGCGCGCCCAGAGCGCTTCGTAGCGCGCGCGGCGCGCCGCGACCAGCTCGCGGCCCCCTGACGTCAGCGAGACGAGCACCATGCGCCGGTCAAGCTCGCTGCGCGAGCGCGACACGAAGCCTCCCGCCACGAGGCTGTCGAGCATCTGGGTGGCCGTCGCCGGCGCGACGTCGGCCAGGCCCGCGAGTTCGCTCGCCGACAACTCGCCGCGGTCGGCGAGCCCGAACAGCAGGCAGTACTGCGCGTAGCTCAGCTCCTCCGGACGGTGCGTGTCGCGTCCGCGAAGACGCCGCACGGCTGCCATCGCGCCCTTGAACGTCGCGGCAAACCTCGTCACCGCCGCGCGATGCGCGCCGGCTTCGAGGCTGGCGTGCGCGGTGCCGGCCGCGTCGCGTGGCACGGTGGCACTCACCCCGATACCTCGGCCAGCGGGGGCTCGGCGGGCAGTGGGCCACCGGGCGGTGGCGCCCGACGGGCCCGTCGCACTGCGCGCTCCGCGCGCATCAGCGCGACACAGGGCGCCAGCGCAGCCGCCGAGATGCCCAGCGACCACCAGAACGCCGAGCCGAACGCGCCGGCGGAAGCCGCTGCGCTCGGCGCATGGCCGGCTGCGAGGATCGCCCGCTCGAGCACCACGGCGAGCACCGCGGTCCCGATCGACCCACCGACCCGCATCAGGACGTTCAGCTGCGGCGCCGCGTCGGGCAGCTCATGACGCTCGAGCGCGGCGAACGCCGCGACGAACGCGGGCATGAAGGCGAAGCCGATGCCGATCCCGCGCACGAGCATCACCGCGCTCAGCCAGACGATCGAGGTGTGGGCACCGATCAGCCCGAGCGGGACGCCGGCGAGCGCGGTCAGGGCAACGCCGCCGAAGGCGAGCGCTCCGCCGCCGAGCCGGTCGACCAGCCGCCCGACGAACGGCATGACGAACGCCATGCCGATCCCCTGCGGCCCGAGCAGCAGTCCGGTGTCGATGACGCTCTCGTGGCGGAGCTGCTGGTAGTACAGGGGGAGCAGGATCAGCGCTCCGAAGAGCGCGGCGCCGAGGAAGAACATCACCAGCGAGGCGGACGCGTAGGTGCTGCGGCGATAGAGCCGCAGATCGAGCAGCGGCGCGTCGGCGCGCCAGGCATGCCACGCGAACGCGGCGATCAGCACGACCCCGGCGATCAGCGGAGCGACGACCTTCGCCGAGGAGAATCCGCCGGTGACGCCGATCTCGGCCAGGCCGTAGGTCAACAGCGGCATCCCGGTCGCCATCAGGATCAGGCCGCGCACGTCGAGCCGCGGCGGATGCTCCTGGCGGCCGGCGGCGGGCAGGATGCGCAGCGCGAGCACGATCGCAAGGATCCCGATCGGCACGTTCACGTAGAAGATCCAGCGCCAGCTCGCGCTCTCGAGAATCAGTCCGCCGATGGTCGGACCGAGGATCGGCCCGAGCATCGTGGGCACGCCGGTGACGCTCATCACGCGGCCCATCCGCTGCGGTCCGGCGGTGTCGGCGAGGATCAGTTGCCCGACGGGCATGATCATGCCGCCGCCGACGCCCTGCAGCACGCGAAACACGATCAGACCGGTGGTCGACGCGGCGATGCCGCAGAGCGCCGAGCCGACCGTGAACAGCAGCAGCGACGCCAGGTAGACATTCTTCGCGCCGAACCGTCGCGACGCCCAACCGGTCAGCGGGATGACCGTCGCGAGCGACAGCAGGTAGCCCGTGATCACCCACTGGATGTCCGAGATCGGACTGTGCAGCTTGTCGTGGAGCGTGTTCAGGGCGACGTTGACGATCGTCGTGTCGAGGATCGACATGATCGATCCCAGCACGACAACGACCGCCACGCGCCAGACGTACGGGTCGATGCGCTCGGAAGGTTCGGCCACGGGCGCCTCCTGACGGGCGTCGCACGCGTCCAGCGGATCCTCGGCAGGCGAGCGACGCAACAATCAATCCGGTCCCTAAACGTTAGGCACCGAAACGTTGCCTGTCAACCTGCGTTTCGCCGCGTGCCGCGGCCCGCTCGACCCTGGGTGCGCGAGCCCGCGGACGACAGTTTCGGTCGGTGCCCTAGCGACAGTACGGGCAACCCTGGCCGCCCTGGTCCAGCGATCGCTGGTGGGCGATGCGATGCTCGGCGGCGCTCCGCGGGTCGCTCAGCTCGAGTTGATGGCTGATCCGGTTGCGGTGCTCGCGAACGATCGGGAGATCGGAGAGTCCGCGGTACACGCGGGCGAGGGGCTTGGGCACGGCGACTCCTTGATCGAGTGGTGTCCCTCGTCCTCAAAGTCAAGATAGCGAGCGCTCAGTGGTACGTCCAATACCTGCCTTTTCTCGCTGTGAGACCTCTACGCACTCACCGCGCAGCATTCGCGACGGGCCGCGCGCCGACCTGGGGCGGTCAGGCGGCCAGCGCGCCCGGCGAGCCCGCGTCGTAGTCCGCGATCCAGGCGGCGCCGCGGCCCTCCCGGTCTGAGCGCAGGCGCTTGCGCAGGGCGATGCGGATGTCCCGCCTCCAGGCCGCCAGCGGAGAGACCAGGTGGTTGTCCACGCCGCGCGCCCGCGCTGCGAGGACCACCTGGCTGGCCCGCGGCCACCGCGATCGCTCATAGCGCTGAAGCGCGGCGGCCGGGTCGTCGAGATTCGAGTCGAGCGCAGCAGCGAGCACGCAGCCGTCCTCGATCGCCTGGCAGGCCCCCTGCCCGAGGTAGGGAAGCATCGGATGTGCGGCGTCGCCCAGCACCGTGGCGCGGCCAACCGTCCAGTGGGGGATCGGGTCGCGGTCGTAGAGCGCCCACTTGTACCACGCCTCGCCGGCCGAGAAGAGGCGGTCCAGCGCCGCGTTCCAGCCGCGAAAGCGCTCGAGCACCTCGTCGCGGTCGCACTCGGCGATCCACGACTCGTGGGTGTAGTCCTCGTCGTCGTAGTGGGCCACCACGTTGACCAGCTCGCCCCGCCGCATTCCGTAGACCACGACCGCGCCATGCGGCCCCAGCCACGTGGTGTTCTCCTGTCGCAGTCGCAGCACGTCATCGGGCACCGCGTCGATCGGGATCACGCTGCGGTAGCAGATCTTGCCGGTGAAACGCGGGGCGTCGGGGCCAAACAGGCTGGCACGAACCGCCGAGTGGATCCCATCGGCACCGATGATGACG
>Ga0307372_10009248_pt1 | contig 13635 bp, 9 predicted proteins | sample OX1MG_FD_202533 | JGI IMG/M metagenome (GOLD analysis project Ga0307372, IMG submission 202533) | Soil microbial communities from Risofladan, Vaasa, Finland - OX-1 | ecosystem: Environmental > Terrestrial > Soil > Coastal area > Acid sulfate soil | place: Finland: Risofladan, Vaasa | collected...
GACTTCGGTGGTCGCTTCGTGCCCGAGGCCCTTATGCCGGCCTGTCTTGAACTCGAGGAAGCCTTCGTTGAGGCGTGGGATGATGACAATTTCGTCGCGGAGTTCCATGAGGTGCTTCGCACTTTTGGTGGTCGACCAACGCCCGTGACCGAGCTCACTCGACTTTCCGAACGTCTGGGACTTCGTATTTACGCCAAGCGTGAGGACCTGGCCCACACTGGTTCTCACAAAATAAACAACGTCATCGGTCAGGCGCTGCTGACTAAACGAATGGGAAAACGCCGCGTCATCGCCGAGACCGGAGCCGGTCAGCACGGTGTCGCCACGGCCACGGCGGCCGCGCGGCTTGGGCTCGAATGCACCGTCTACATGGGTGAGCTCGACACGCATCGTCAAGCACTCAACGTGTTTCGCATGGAGTTGTTGGGCGCGACAGTGGTGCCCGTCACTTCTGGATCGAAAACGCTTAAAGACGCCGTCAACGAGGCCATGCGTGAATGGGTCACTTGCGTTGGTGACACGCACTACTGCCTCGGTTCGGTCATGGGCCCGCATCCTTTTCCATGGATGATCCGTGAGTTCCAGAGCATTATTGGACGTGAGGCCGCGTCGCAACTGCGCGAATTGGGTGTGGGCGACCCCGACGTGGTGGTCGCGTGCGTGGGTGGTGGTTCGAATGCCGCGGGCGTATTCGCTGGCTTTGTCGACACTGACGCGCGACTGGTTGGAGTCGAAGCGGCCGGTGGCGCCGCTATTTCGACAGGTTCACCAGGAGTATTGCACGGAATGACTTCCATGCTCCTCCAAGATGAGTTTGGTCAGATCGAAGAGGCCCACTCGATTTCCGCGGGACTCGATTATCCCGGCATTGGTCCCGAGCACGCCTATCTCGCGAGTGAGGGACGCGCGCAGTACGCGGCCGCGACTGATGACGAGGTGATTCCCGCCTTCCAGCTTCTGAGCGAGCTCGAGGGCATCGTGCCCGCCCTCGAAACAGCCCACGCGGTCGCCTGGATTCTCCGTGAGGCGGGTGCCTCTCTGGCGCCGGGTACCAGCGTGCTTTTGAACCTTTCGGGTCGCGGCGACAAGGACGTGGCCCAAGTGCGAGAGATGCTTCGAGGCGGCGCGTGAGGCCACTCGAGAGTTCGTTGCGGTTACTTCGTGACGCGGGCCGTAAGGCCCTCGTTCCGTACTTCATGGCCGGTCTCTCGCCAGACTGGCTGCGCCACGTCGAAGCGGCCGCCCACGCCGGTGCCGACGCGATCGAAATCGGACTGCCCTTTTCGGACCCGATGATGGACGGTGTCGTGATCCAAGAGGCGGCCCGTCGCTCTCTCGAACGCGGGACGACTTTCGATAGCGTCGTCGCGGAGTTAGCAACCATTGAGGTAGACGTGCCTCTGGTTGCCATGACCTACTACAACGTGATCCTTCACGGTGGGCTCGAGCGTAGCGCGTCGCGGATGAGCGACGCTCGAATCTCGGGGGCCATCATTCCGGACCTGCCTCTCGAAGAGTTCGCCCCGTGGGAGCAAGTCGCGGCTCGCTTCGACCTCGCCACTATTTTGCTGGTGGCCCCTTCGACGCCCGCGCTACGCGTCAACGCAATTGTTGCGCGGTCCAGTGGCTTTTGTTACGCCCAAGGACGAATGGCGGTCACGGGCGTGTCGAGTGATGACGGAGAGGGGGGCGCGGTCGCTTCAGCGATTCGTCGTGACTCGGACATGCCGGTGTACATCGGCATTGGAATCGCGACACCCGAACAGGCTCGTAGCGCTGCGTCAGTGAGCGATGGGGTCATCGTCGGGTCGGCACTCGTCAAACGTCTTCTCGACGGCGCCAGCGCCAGTGAAGTCGAGCACTTCATCGCGTCATTTCGCAACGCACTTGACCAATAGCGACACCAATTTTCAATTTTTTTTACGCGGCGTAGTCGCGTGAAATTCCGCGAAAAGTCAGTCATTGCTTGACAGAGCGAATCGTACGTGGCCTTTGCAACGCCTCGATGATCGAAAACAATCCACCAAAACCGCGTTTCCAGCGTGTTAAATCTCTGTTGAGGTGCCATCTAGGTACCTTGAATCATTTCCTTTAATTTGGGGGGAAACAAATGTCCGAACTGAAGATCGCGGATCCGGGGCCTTTGGGCCTAGCGGGATTCGCCATGACGACGTTCTGCTTGAGCAGTGCGAACGCCAACATTTGGCACGGGGGTGGTGTCGCTGCGGCGCTTTCACTGGCCCTGTTCTATGGCGGCATCGTCCAGCTCTTTGCAGGTATGTGGGAGTTCGTACGAGGGAACACCTTTGGTGCTCTGGCTTTCAGCTCGTACGGTGCTTTCTGGCTTGCGTTGTATGGTCTTGAGAAATTCAACCTAGGAGCGGGTACCGACACTGTCGGCATTTTCTTGCTCGCCTGGACGATTTTCACGCTGTACATGTTGATTGCTGCCATGAAGACCAACATGGCGCTCATTGTTGTATTCGTGCTGCTTGAGATCACCTTTATCCTGCTCACCATCGGCGCCTGGGGCGGCGGAAGCGCCAGCATGACCCACGCGGGTGGTTGGACCGGACTCGCCACGGCGTTCGCGGCGTGGTACGCCTCAGCGGCGGGCGTTATCAACGAGACTCACGGTAAGACCGTTTTGCCGTTGGGACCGCGTTCGTAACATTCTTCCGGTCTAGTGACCGGCGTTGAATCGCAAAATACCCGGGCTTCGGCCCGGGTATTTTGCGTCATTGAGGGCCCTAACGAAGGGTGCGCCCATGATGGTGCAACGCTTGCGTTCGAGACCTCAAAGTAAATCGATGTTTCAATGCGGCGTGTGACCTCGCCAATTCGAGCTCGGGTAACGGGCTTCGAACGGGCGCTTTACCGAGAATATTCTCGCGGGCCGCGCGCGGTGATGATCGTTTCACTTTATGAGCGCACTGACCAAAGAGTCGTTTTCGCCGCGTGCCAGCCGCGATCGAACAACGTGGTCGCACGAAAGTCCGCAGTAACCGAGACATCCTCGAACGAATGAGCCCACGGCCCGAATCGTGCTGCTCGACCCTTGAGTAGCCTTTTGACGCGTCGGCCTTCGATGTTGGTTGGTGCCGACAATGAGGGATTCACGTCGCACCCAGGAGCCAGTCGCAGAGGAGTCTTTTTCCACCATGCTTATGCCCAGTGCTTCCTATTCAGTGACCATGCGCGTGGCGTTAGACAGCGCGGCCTCTATCGCCGCAACTTCGAGCGCCGTCAGTGACGCGGGAGGCCTGGTCACCGCGATAGACATCGGTGAGCCCATCGAAGGGAAAATGATGGTGGACTTGACGTGCAACGCCGTTGACGACGAGCACGCTGAGGCGCTGCGAATTGCCGTCGACGCCGTAGTGGGTGCGACGGTGGAAGTTATGAGTGACCGGACTTTCCTGCTTCATCTTGGCGGCACGATATCGGTAGAGCCCAAGGTTGCTCTAAAGACCCGCGACGACCTCTCCATGGTCTACACACCCGGTGTGGCGCGTATTTGTATGGCGATTTCGAAGGACCCCGCCTCAGCGAGAAAGCTGACGATCAAGCGCAATGCAGTCGCCGTCGTGACCGACGGTTCAGCCGTCTTGGGGCTCGGCAACATCGGTCCGGCCGCCGCGTTACCCGTGATGGAGGGAAAGGCTCTGCTCTTTAAGCGCTTTGCCGGCGTCGACGCGTGGCCGGTCTGTCTCGACACGCAAGACGTCGACGAGATCGTGCGCATTGTCCAGTGCATCGCCCCCGTCTATGGAGGAATCAACCTTGAGGACATCGCGGCCCCGCGCTGCTTCGAGATTGAGTCGCGCCTACGTGCACTGCTCGACATCCCGGTCTTTCACGACGACCAACACGGGACGGCCACCGTGGTCTACGCCGCCTTACTCAACGCGCTGAGGGTAGTGGGCAAGGAAATGAAGGACATCAAAGTGGTGGTCCTGGGCGTGGGTGCGGCGGGCGTCGCCATCAGCAAGTTGCTCTTGGCCGAGGGTGTTGGCGACATCATCGGTGTGAACCGCCGCGGGATTCTCGACGAGGGGGACGTTCGCCTCGACGATGAGCGGCGCTGGCTGGCGGCCCATACGAACGCCGCGAAGCGTACCGGATCGCTGCGAGACGCGTTGAATGGAGCCGACGTACTGATTGGAGTTTCGGGTCCGAATCTCGTGAACGAAGACGACCTGAAAGCCATGGCGACTGACTCCATTGTTTTCGCCCTCGCTAATCCTGACCCTGAAGTCGACCCCGCCCTTGCGCGTCGCTACGCCGCGATCGTGGCCACGGGCCGCAGCGACGAGCCCAACCAAATCAATAACGTCCTCGCGTTTCCGGGCATCTTTCGAGGGCTGCTCGACGTGGGGGCAACCAAGATCACCGAAGAGATTGAGATCGCCGCCGGGCGGGCGATCGCCGACGTCGTGCAGGCATCGGAATTGTCGTCGGACTACATCGTGCCGACGGTATTCAACCCGAACGTTGTCTCCGCGGTGGCGCTGGCCGTCGAGAAGGTCGTGCGAGCTTCGCAGCACGCCTAGTGTCCGGCTCAAGGTGAGCGCTCGCTCTGCGCTGGTCGACTGGCTCGACAGGGGGTGTTCTTCCGGGACCAATGGCCCTAGCGGGCGAGCGCGATCCTGCACGTATCCTGAAAGAAAGGTCCCAGGGGGGACGGGGTAGGGGGGTGTCTATGACAACGTACGCCGAGACGTGGGAACGGAGCATCAAAGATCCGAACGGATTCTGGGGAGAAGCCGCCCGGGCCATTGACTGGTACCGCGAGCCAAGCGTCGTTCTCGACGATTCGAACGCGCCGCTTTACCAGTGGTTCACCGACGGGCTACTCAACACCTGCTACAACGCCATTGACCGTCATGTGAACGCCGGACGGGCAGACCAATTGGCGCTGATCTACGACAGCCCAGTAACCGACACCAAGGCGAGTTACACGTACCGCGATTTGCTCGACCAGGTCGCCCTCTTCGCGGGCGTGCTTCGTGATCTCGGCGTTGAAAAAGGCGACCGGGTGGTCATCTACATGCCAATGATCCCCCAGGCGGTGATCGCGATGCTGGCCTGCGCGAGACTCGGCGCGGTGCACTCGGTCGTGTTCGGCGGATTCGCGGCGCACGAGTTGGCCATGCGCATCGATGACGCCCGACCCAAAGTGGTGGTGTCGGCGTCCTGTGGGATCGAGGTCAACCGAGTCATCGAGTACAAGCCTCTTCTCGACGCCGCGCTCGACGAGGCCCAAAACGCACCAACCACTTGCGTCATCTTCCAACGACCCCAAGCCGAGGCGAGCATGCTTGAGGGGCGCGACGTCGATTGGCAAGAGGCCATGTCGCGGGCCACGCGTGCTGAGTGTGTGCCCGTGGGAGCAACGGACCCCCTCTACGTTCTTTACACCTCGGGTACCACCGGGCGCCCCAAGGGCGTCGTGCGCGACAACGGCGGCCACGCGGTGGCGCTGCACTGGAGCATGTCCAACATCTATGACACTCGCGCCGGCGAAGTCTTTTGGGCCGCGTCGGACGTCGGATGGGTGGTGGGACACTCCTACATCGTCTACGCGCCGCTGCTCGCGGGCTGTACGACCGTGCTCTACGAGGGCAAGCCGGTGGGAACCCCCGACGCGGGTGCTTACTGGCGCGTGATCGCCGAGCATGGCGTGAAGACACTCTTCACGGCGCCCACGGGCTTTCGAGCGGTCAAGCGCGAGGATCCGAAGGCTGAACTCCTCACGCACTATGACCTCTCGACGTTTCGCTACCTCTTCCTCGCGGGAGAACGGCTCGATCCCGAGACCTACAGCTGGGCCAGTGAAGTTCTGGGCGTTCCCGTCATCGACCACTGGTGGCAGACCGAGACGGGTTGGCCCGTCGCAGCGGACCTTATGGGCCTCGATCCTCTGCCCATCAAGGCAGGTTCGCCTACCGTGGCGGTGCCGGGCTACGACATTGTCATTTTCGACGAGTGGGGTGAGCGCGCGCCGACGGGTACTGAGGGCCTCATCATGATTCGCACGCCCCTGCCTCCGGGCTGTACGACAAAGGTCTGGGGTGACGACGACAAGTTCTTCGATGCCTACTTGAGCCACACTCCGGGCTTTTACCTCACGGGCGACGGCGGCCACTTCGACGAAGACGGATATCTCTTCGTCATGGGACGGGTCGATGACGTCATCAACGTCGCCGGTCACCGAATGTCGACCGGTGAAATCGAAGAAGTCCTGGCCGGGCACCCCGACGTCGCCGAGTGCGCGGTTATCGGCGTGGCCGACGAGCTGAAAGGGCAAGTTCCAAGAGGTCTCGTGGTTTTAAAGAGCGGCGTAGCCCGCGACCATGACGAGATCGCCGCCGAGCTTATCCAGCGCGTGCGCGACCAGATAGGCGCCGTGGCCAGTTTGCGCCAAGTAGACGTCATCGCGGCACTTCCCAAGACGAGATCGGGCAAGGTACTACGAAAATCCATGCGGTCAATCGCTGACGGCTTGGACACCCCCGTACCCTCGACGATCGACAACCCGGCCGTGCTCGACGACCTGCGGTCGATCCTTCGATCCCAGTAGCGTTCCGACAGCAGCGATCAAAATCCCACGACGGGCCACGCGAAAATCGCGCTAGAACGACCCACGCTCACTTCGTTAGTCAGGGGAGTATTTCTTAAAGGTCTTCATGGCTGCACGAAGAGTCGCGGTCTCAGGTTCGTTAGATGGTGCCGAATTCGCCTTCAAGACGTTTTGCCTCGAACGTCGGGCCTTGGAAGCACGCGGGTCTTATGGCGTTATTTCGCCTCGATCATTGGGGTCCTGCGCCAGCGCACTGAGGCACCCCCGCGGCGGGCGTTCTTGACAAAACTCAAAGAAAAGGCGTTCTGCTCAGCAGTGCGCTCGGCTAACGTGGCTCGCACTGGTGGCTTGCCACCGGACCCAACCGCCAACAGCGCCCGACCGCAAGGTCCGGGCGCTGTTGGCATCTTGACGGTGAGTAGCGATACTCTCAAGAGTGCGCCCCATTGTGGCGCGATTACGTACAAATCCCACACGGGGTGACCAAGAGCGGGGGAATGACGAATGACTGAAGCACGACTTGAGGCCTGGCTGGACGAGAAGCGCAGTTTTCCACCGAGTGCGGCCTTCGCCAAGCAAGCTAACGCGCAGCCGTCGATCTACGAAGAGGCAAACGCTGATCCGGCGGCGTGGTGGCGTACGCAAGCCGACCGTCTGACCTGGACAAAGAACCCGACTAAGACACTCGAGTGGGACCTTCCCGACGCCAAGTGGTTCTCGGACGGGACGCTGAACGCTTCGTACAACTGCGTTGACCGTCACGTGGAAGCCGGCAAGGGCGACAAGGTCGCCTACTACTGGGTGGGGGATGCTGAAGGGGAGTCGCGCACCATTACGTACGCGCAACTTCAAAAGATGGTCGCCCAGGCCACGAACGCCTTGATTGAACTCGGTGTGAAGTCCGGCGACCGCGTCGCGGTCTACATGCCCATGATTCCTGAAGCGGTCATCGCCATGCTGGCGATCGTTCGACTCGGCGCCATGCACTCGGTCGTCTTTGGCGGGTTCTCCGCGGACGCGCTCTCGAGCAGGATCCTCGACTCGGACTGTCAGTTCGTCGTGACCTCGGACGGAGCGTTTCGCCGTGGCGCGCCGAGTCCTCTCAAGCCTGCGGTTGATGAGGCGCTCGAGAGTTGCCCCAACGTGAAGGCGGTCTTGGTGGTTCGCCGCACGGGTGGCGACGTGAATTGGGTGGAAGGTCGTGACCACTGGTGGCACGACATTGTCGATCGCCAGTCCGATACGCACACGTGCGAGTCTTTCCCGGCCGAGCAAAAGATGATCATCATGTACACCTCGGGCACCACCGCAAAGCCCAAAGGGATCTTTCACACCACGGGTGGCTACCTGACCCAGGCGGCAACGACCTACAGCATGGTCTTTGACGTCAAGGTGGACACCGACGTGTGCTGGACCGCCGCGGACATCGGGTGGATCACGGGTCACAGTTACATCGTCTACGGCCCGCTGGTCAACGGCGCCACGCAGGTCATGTACGAAGGACTTCCTGACTCGGGAGGTCGTGATCGATGGTGGAAGATCATCGCCCAGAACAAGGTCACGATTCTCTACACCGCTCCGACCACTATTCGCACATTGATGAAGTGGGGCGAGGAGCACCCGGCAAGTCAGGACCTGTCGAGCCTCAGACTCTTGGGCACGGTGGGTGAGCCCATCAACCCCGAGGCCTGGATGTGGTACCGCGAGCACGTCGGAGGCGATCGTTGCCCGATCGTTGACACGTGGTGGCAGACCGAGACCGGGGCCATCATGATTTCTCCTCTTCCGGGCATCACGGCGACGAAACCAGGTGCCGCCATGCGTCCGCTACCGGGCATCACGGTGGACGTCGTCGACAATGAGGGGAAGTCGGTGGGCAACGGTGAAGGAGGGTACCTCGTCATCACCCAGCCGTGGCCCTCGATGACTCGAGGCATCTGGGGAGACCCGGAGCGCTTCAAGGAGACCTACTGGGCGCGCTTTCCGGGCATGTATTTTGCCGGTGACGGTGCCAAGCGTGATGAAGATGGTGACCTCTGGCTACTCGGACGCATCGATGACGTCATGAACATTTCGGGGCACCGACTTTCGACGACTGAAGTCGAGCACGCGCTGGTGGGCCATCCTGCGGTGGCCGAAGCGGCGGTCGTGGGCGCGAGCGATGAAATGACCGGTCAGGCCATTGTGGCTTTCGTGACCTTGCGACTCTCAGCCGAGGACGCCAACAAGGACCAATCGGCCGTGATCGAAGAGCTTCGTCAGCACGTCGCGCGCGTGATCAGCCCGATTGCGAAGCCTCGACAGATAATCTTGACGCCGGATTTGCCCAAAACGCGTTCGGGCAAGATCATGCGCCGCCTGCTTCGCGACGTCGCGGAGAACCGATCATTGGGCGACGTCACGACGCTGATGGACCCCACGGTCGTGAACATGATCTCCGGCCTGATGGTGGAACACCAGAACGACAGCGACTAGGAGTCGAAACCTAAACCAAAGACATCGAGCAATCTCAGCCAGAGATTGCGGCGTCCGTCGCGCTCGTCGGCACGCTTGATGGACCACTGGGTCAGTCGGATGAAGAACCACTTGAAGGGCTCTGGAGGAAAGGGCATTGGTTTGTGGCGCACCATCGCAAGGTTCGCCGCCTCGCTTTGCGTTCCGTCAAGAAGATCGAGCATTACCGATGCCCCGAACCGAGTGGAGGCAACGCCCAGGCCCGTGAATCCAAGCACGTAGGCGACCTTTCCGCCGTAGGCGGTTTCCCAGAACGGTGAAAAGCGCGTGCAAGTGTCGATGGCGCCACCCCAAGCGTGCGTGAACTTGACGCCCGCGAGTTGCGGAAAGGTCTTCAGAAAGTGCTTGGCGAGCGTCGCGTACGTCTCAGCGTTGAACTCGTAGTCACGTTTGGCTTTGCCGCGAAAGGTGTAGATCGCGTCGTAGCCGCCCCAGAGGATCGAATTGTCGTTGGTGAGCCGGTAGTAATGGAACTGGTTACCCGCGTCGGCCACCCCTTCTCGCCCGCGCCAGCCGATGCTCGACAACTGTTCGCCGCTGAGGGGCTCGGTGACGAGGACGTAGTCGAAAACGGGGACGACGTACTTTCGAGCCTTGCGCACCAGTGGAGGAAAAACGTTCGTCGCCAGCGCGACGCGGGCCGCCGTGACCGCACCGTACGGTGCGTGTACGCGAACTGCGTCATCGACGTCTTCGAGCCACTCGACCTTGGAGTTCTCGAAGATCCTCACCCCGAGTGACAAACAGGCCCGCTCGAGCCCCCACACCAAACGAGCGGGGTCGACCAGGGCCGTGCCGTCGTGGTCGAAGAGGGCTCCTTCGTAGGAGGGCGAGTGAATACGAGCCTGCACCTCCTCTTTGGAAAGCACCTCGACGTGATCGCCCATTTCGTTGCGCAACTCGGCCTCGTGGGCCATGTCGCGAAACTGCCAAGGCGCGACGGCGACGCGAAGTTCACCAACGCGCTCCCAATCACACTCGATGCCGTAGCGAAGAATCGTGGCTTCGATTTCATCGAGGTTCTCTCGACCGAGTCTTTCAATCGTGCGCATCTCGCTTCGAAAACGACGAATTCCATTGGTGAAACCATGCGTCAATGACGCGCTGCAGAACCCACCGTTGCGTCCCGAGGCACCGGCACCAGTTTCGAACTGCTCAACGACGACGACTTCGCGAAGTGGATCGCGTTCCTTGGCGAGCAGCGCGGTCCAAAGACCGGTGTAGCCAGCGCCAATAACGCACAGGTCAGCGCCGACGTCACCGACCAGGGCAGGATGCGAACTGGGCTCAAGCGGATCCGAGTCCAACCACCACAATTCGGGTTGAACTTCGGCAAGGTGGCGCAAGACGAAGGGGTCCTTCTTCTCCATAGCCATCCAACCAGCGGTTGGAATCACCCTCTCTGGTGAGTCTCCGACCCTCTCCGGGCGGGCCGTGCGCACGCACGACGATTCACCCAGTGTACCGACCCGAATCCTCGTGTTCTGTAATCTTCCTCTCGTGGAGACCTCGTCAAAATCCCGTTTCGTCGCCTTTGACCTTGAAACGACAGGCGTGGACGCCTTCGTCGACCGTCCGGTTTCTTTTGGATTCGTGGAACGCGGGAGCGCGGGTGGGTTCTTGGAGGTCGGTGGCTTGGTGAACCCAGGTATTTCCATACCCCCCGGCGCTGCGTCAATTCATGGCATCACGGACGTCGCGGTGCGCGACGCGCCAATATTGGCTGACGCGATCGAACTCATCGCCGACAGCGTTCTTGAGGTTTGGCGCTCGGGCGGGGCGATCGTGGGCATGAACGTGGCGTACGACCTCACGATGGTCAACAGTGTTCTTGTCCACTTTGGCCTCACGCCTCTCACGCCCGTCGGACCCGTGTTGGACGTCCTCATCATTGATCGCCACTTTGATCGCTGGCGGCGCGGATCAAGACGGCTGAGCGACCTGTGCGCGTTTTACGGTGTGACCCTTGATGACGCACACGTCGCCGTCGATGACGCGCGGGCCAGCTTGCTCGTGCTGGAGGAGCAGTTTCGCCGGTTCGACGAATTACGCGACCTCGCCCTTGATGCCATGAACGAAACGCTTGGTCAGTGGTATCGCGAGTGGCTCGCCAACTTCTCTTCGTACTTAGAGAAGAAGGGCGAACCGCCCATCGGACGCGGACGCTACTCGTGGCCCGTCCACATGTTCGATTCGTCGAAGTAGACCCACTCGACGCGCGAGACGTCGCTTCGTGTGAGCTGGATGCAGGGACGACGAAGGCTAGATCGCCTTATTCGTTGCTTACAGTTCGCTTAGAAAGAGTTAGCCACGCGGCGACGGCGGGACATTCCACATAGGACGGACTGCGCCACGGCCCAGTCGAGGAGCCAAAGTCGCCACTTGGGAACCCCAGAAGTGCTCGTTTTTGGTTGCTTTTATGGCCCTGACCTCGTAAAGCGCTCGACGGTCGAAGAAAGTCATCGGGTTCTTAGGCTTGATTGAAAGCGGACGGTCACCAATTCGTGGTGTGCATCGCTACAACTGGAGGAAGACTTATGCAGAAGAAGACCAAAATCTGGAGTGCGATCGTTGTCCCTCTGTGCCAACCTCTTGTGAGACAGTCTGCGCTGGCAAATTAATCAACTAAAGAGGGCGGAGAAGGAATTTCTCCAATGACCATGACCACAACCACGCTTGACGACACCGACTACCAAACTGGTGACGTGAACGACAAACGACCACCGAATCCCGAGGTGCTCGAACGCTCGTCGGGCCGCCGACAGTTCTCGGCCAAGTACAAGGCCAAGATCCTGGCCGAATACGACACGCTCGGGCGACGTGAGCGAGGAGCCCTGCTGCGTCGCGAGGGTCTCTACTCTTCGCTCATCACCAACTGGCGCGAGCAACGTGACAAGGGGGTCGAAGCCGCTCTCGCTCGACCCGCGGGACGCCAAAAGGCCGATCCGCGAGACCGCGCGATCGCCACCTTGCAGCGCGAGAACGAGCGCCTCGAGAGTGAACTCGACAAGTCGCGAAGGGTCGTAGAGATCCAGGCAAAACTCTCCGCGCTTCTCGAGACACTCGCCTCGACCAGCACTGCGGAACGCACCAGCGAGACGCCATGATCGACGAAGCCATCAACCAGCTGAGCGAGGTCGTGAGCACTACAACTGCCATTGACGCACTTGGGATGAGTCGCGCGACTTGGTATCGCCGACATCGAAAGAGTCCGCTCGCGCCACGGCCCGAACGCGTGGTGAAACCTCAACCTCGAGCCCTCAGTGAGGTCGAGCGCAAGCAGATCAAGACCACGCTCGAGTCCGAGGAGTTCATCGACGAGGCGCCGGCCAGCGTCTACGCCAAACTCCTCGATCAGGGCACGTATATCGGCTCGGTCTCGACCATGTACCGCGTGCTGCACGAACACGACGAAGTGCGCGAACGGCGTCGCCAGGCCACTCACCCGGCGCACAAGAAACCCGAGCTGATCGCTACCCAGCCCAACGAGATTTGGAGTTGGGATATCACGAAACTGCACGGTCCCGAGAAGTGGAACTACTACTACCTCTACGTCATCTTGGACATCTGGAGTCGCTACGTCACGGGCTGGATGTTGGCGCGGGCAGAGAGCGCACAGCTCTCAACGCGACTGATGAACGCGTCGATCGCCCAACAGGGAATTGCGAAGGATCAGCTCACCATCCACGCCGATCGCGGCTCGCCGATGATCGCCAAGCCGGTGGTGCACCTACTCGCCGACCTCGGGGTCACCAAGTCGCACAGTCGACCCCATGTGAGTAACGACAACCCCTACTCCGAGAGCCAGTTCCGCACCTTCAAATACCGACCAGACTTTCCTGATCGCTTTGGCAGCTTCGAAGATGCCCAGGCCCACTGTCGACGTTTCATGACTTGGTATAACGAGCGCCACGTGCATTCGGGCATTGGCTATCACACGCCCGCCGACGTGCACTATGGACGAGCGCAGCAGGTACGCGAACTTCGTGGTGCGGTCTTGCTCGATGCCTACGCGCTTCACCCCGAACGATTCGTTCACAAGATTCCGACTCCACCGCTGCTTCCCACCGTCTCGTGGATCAACCAACCGGTGAAGGAGGTCGCTGACTCACTGAATTAAATCAAAAACTGTCTCAAAAGACTTGACACGCGCCGCCGCTAGCTTCAACGATTGCTCTGGCCATGTTCGGCTTCGTCAGCGTAGGTGGCAATCCGAGTCCGAGATACGCGTTCACCCTTATGAATAGGTCTCGCGACTCGGTTGACCCAGTGGACATCTTTGGGGCGCGGAATCCAACCTTCTCAGCAATGAGATCGTTGATTTCTTCCTTGTTCACGTCGACTCGATTCGAGCACGAGCCTTCTCAACGACTGCTAGCAGCCAAGCCGACATTTCGTCTTGAAGTGGTGACGAAGGATTGCGGCCCATGAGCTCTACGAGACGAAGGCGATCGAACACCAGATTCTTCAACGCGAGCTCGTTCCAGATTTCGGTGTTTCCTGGGACCACCTGCGGCGCAGTCAGAATCGTGCTCGGA
>Ga0307372_10009250_pt1 | contig 13632 bp, 16 predicted proteins | sample OX1MG_FD_202533 | JGI IMG/M metagenome (GOLD analysis project Ga0307372, IMG submission 202533) | Soil microbial communities from Risofladan, Vaasa, Finland - OX-1 | ecosystem: Environmental > Terrestrial > Soil > Coastal area > Acid sulfate soil | place: Finland: Risofladan, Vaasa | collected...
TGGTTGGAGAAGCAAAGCTTCGTCGCTCTATCGAGGCACCTCGCCTGCTGAGGGCACTCGAACAGAAGGCGCAGCGCCTGCCTCGCCTCTCCCGGAACCTCCGCTTCGCGCTGGCGGCGCCAATGGCCGTACTGGATGCACCGCCCGACGTCCGCACGATAACGGCGGCGGACATCTTTGGCATCGAGGGTGAGCCGCCGCCGGCCTACGCCCACGACTACGTTGTGGAGTAGCCGTTCCAACTCCTCCCCTCGGCGCAGGTGCCTAACCCATCGTTGCCGTTGGTGGTCCCTCAGCGCGCCACCCCAGGTCGCCGCTCTGGTCCTCGGTCCGCGCCGCCTTTGGACGCGCCCTCGGGGCGTCAGTCACCGCCGCCCAGCTCAAGCTCATGGCCGCCCTCCCGCCCGAGCTGCGCGCTCGCGCCGGGCGCGTCGCCGAACGGTTCCACCTCGATGCGCCTTCGTGGTACCGCGACGCTGACCAGACGCCCTACCTCGCCGGCGTGGCGGCCGCGGTGTGGGACCAGCGGGTGATCCGTGTCCACTACCTGCGCTGGGCCAAGCCGCAGCAGATCACCCGCGAGGTCGAGCCCTACGGACTCGTGCTCAAGGCCGGCCGCTGGTACCTCGTCGCTGCCGCGGCCTCCACCAAACGCACTTACCGCATCTCGCGCATCGCCCACCTCGAGACACTTGACGCTACCTTCGAGCGCGACACAGACTTCGACCTCGCCGGCCACTGGCAGGAATACCTCCGGCACTTCGACCAGCGCCGACGCATCGACAGCGCCACTATCCGTCTGTCCCCAGACGCCTTCGCCCGACTGCCAGAGGCGGCCGAACCCGCCATCGTAGAAGCTGCCTGACGCACGACCCAGCCCGACACCCACGGATGGCTTCAAGTCACCATTCCCGTCGACGAGCCCAGCCAAGCCCTTGCAGACCTCTTCCGCCTAGCTCCAGACATCGAGATCATCCACCCAGCCGAACTCCGGGCAAAAATGATCGCCACCCTACAAGCGCTCAACCGCCTCTACGGACCCGCGCCCCTATCCGATAACTGAGCACAGCCATTGGCGTGAGAAGTGAGATTCCCGCGTAGGTGCTCCCCATGGCGGGCCGGCCACGGTCACCCGTGACGATGGCATCGGCCCTTCCGGCCTTCGCCGCATCTCGTCCGCATGGCACTAGTTCCCGTGAGGACCTGTGACCCTTGGGTAGCGCACAGCGGACAGGGCTAAGCTGCCCGCCATGCGGGTACTGCTCTCGTCCACCGCAGGTTCTGGCCACTTCAACCCTCTGGTTCCCGTACTGGAGGCGCTGGAACGGCGCAACGATGACGTACTCATCGCGGTACCGCCAAAACTTGAGGCTACCGTGCGTGCGACAGGTCACCCGTTTCGCATCGGGTCGGATCCACCTGAGACAGAACTTGCGTCGCTTTGGGCGCGCGTCACCACTCTCCCACGCGCTGAGGCCTCAGTCATTGTCGAGCGCGAGATCTTCGGTCGTCTCTTCACGGCAGCCATGCTGCCTACGCTCGATGAGGCGTGTCGGGTCTGGCGGCCTGATCTCGTGCTGCGGGAGACCTGCGAGTATGCGTCGCTTGTCGCGGCTGAGCGCTACGGGGTCATGCATGCGCAGATCGCCATCTCGGCGGCAGCGGCCGAGGCTGGCGCGCAGGAACTCGCGGCACCCGCGCTCGGACCGTATGGCGCCACGCTTTCCGACCGGCTGCACGCCGCCCCATACCTGACGCGCTTTCCCACCTCCTTGGATCCGTCTTCCTTCCCCAGCACGATGCGCTATCGTGAGGGCACGGGGGTCGAGATCGTCCCCCTACCGGACTGGTGGGCAGGAAGCGAGCTTGCGCTCGTCTACGTCACCTTCGGAAGCGTCACCGGTGGGGCGCCATTGGCCACCGCGACGTACCGAGTGGCGCTAGAAGCAGTCGCGAAGCTTGAAGCACGGGTCCTCTTCACCGTCGGTCACGCGTTCGACCCCGGTCGACTCGGCCCCGTGCCGGCGAATGTGCACATCGAGGCTTGGGTGCCACAGAAGCGTGTCCTTCCGGGCACGGCCGTCGTCGTCTGCCACGGAGGGTCCGGCACCACCTTTGGGGCACTCGCGGCCGGTGTTCCAATCGTATTCACCCCGCTGTTCGCCGATCAGCCGGCTAACGCTCGGCGTGTGACAGCTGCGGGGGCGGGGCTCACAGTTGGGCCCAACGCCGACTCGACCGGAGCCCCGGCAGAGCTAGGCCCGGCCGACGTGGCGCCATTGCGGGCGGCGATCGAAGCCGTCTTAGAAGACAACGCCTTCGCCAAGGCCGCGCGCCGAATCAGTGACGAGATGCGAGTCTTGCCCGACATTGACGGCGTACTGGAGCAGCTGGCTACTGTGGTCGCACGTCATTAGACGCGAGGGTGTGGCGTATGGCGCGTACTCCTCGCCCGGAGCGAAGCGGCCGCCCTTCACCGACCATCTCCCTGAAGTTGGCCAGGACGGCCAAGCAGATCACCCTAACGTCCGCCCGGGCCGCTCAGCGCGGGGACTCGACATCCAAGCCTTGAGCGAGTGCCGCGTTGCTGAGCCGAAGGTCGTAAGTGAAAATCATCCCGAGGTCGGCACCGATCGACAGTGCTGTAGCCAGGTGGATCGAGTCCAGCGAGCGCAACTCTACGGGCTCAAGATCGCCGGCGCGGTCGAGTAGCGGCTCGTCTATGCGCACGAGTCGGATCGTCCCGAAGAGACGACGGGTCTCTCCCAACAGATGACCGTTTCCCGAACGGCGCAGGGCGCGCACCGCCTCGGTGCGCAGCAAAGTCGCCGACGCTCGGTCCGGCCAGCGTCGGAGGCGCGTTAGGAGGGCCGCTGATTCGGGTTCGGCAACGATCAGTTTGAGGAACGCTGAGGTATCGACATACGCCGCCCTACCGTTCATGGTGGCGCAACTCGGCCAGTGCGTCCGAGGCGAGGATGGGTCCGCGCGATGGTGCCGGAAGACCGAGTTCCTCGGCCAAGTCCAAGAGGTCACCAACCGCTTCCGTAGCCCGACCGTCCAGCACCAGTTGATCCAAGACCCTGGCCCGGAGGGGCACGATCCTAGCGACGGGGTGCCCGCGATCGGTGACCTCGACGGTTTCGCCGTGGATGACGCGTTTGAGTACAGAACTAGCCTGCTGCCTCAATTCTCTAACGCCCACACTGTGACTCACGGTGTACACACAGTAGCACAAACGTAAGAGCACTCTCCCCAGCTAGAGGACGGAGAAGTAACTCGGGCAACTCTTGGTCGAGAGGTCGAACCTTGCGCCTCAGAGGCCCAAGGTTGTACGAATGCAGTGAATGCGAAGGATAACCTGGCGCCGAACCAGAAATCACCTAACTTCTCGCACCCTGGGGGGGCTTAGGGGGACGCCGTGAGTCAGATGAATGAGCTTGACTTTATCGACGGCGCGGCGATGCCGAACCTGGCCGTTGCCTGGATCCACGGTTCCGAAGCTGCTAAGTACAACACCGACCCCGATATCCAGGTGCACCCGTACGACGAGCACACCTACATCCTGCGCCAGAACATGGCGGTGAGCTACGAGGCACCCTTCATGTTTCTCCTCTTCGGACAGTCCCAGGCACTTCTGCTCGACACCGGTGCGACCGCGAGTCCGCACTTCTTTCCACTGCGACGCACCATCGACCCGATCATGGCCAACTGGATGAACGCGCATGCACACCCAGACGACTACCGCTTACTGGTCCTCCACACCCACTCACACGCCGACCACACCGCGGCTGATGAACAATTCGCGGATCGACCCAACACCCGCCTAATCGGGGCCAAGCGGGATCAGGCTTGGCCCTACTTCGGCTTCGCCGACGAACCGGAGGCAGTAGTCAACGTTGATCTCGGCCGGCGGGTTATCGATTGCCTGGCTACCCCCGGCCATCACCAGGCTGCGGTCACTTACTACGACCGCTACAGCGGCACCCTGTTCACCGGCGACACGGTTTATCCGGGTCGCCTATATATCTTCGACTGGCCGGCCTTCATCCGCTCGATCGACCGGCTTATCGAATGGTGTGCGCAGCGGCCAGTCAAATACCTGCTCGGCAGTCATATCGAGATGAGCACCACGGCCGGAGTGGACTACCCGGTCGGCTGGAGCTACCAGCCCGATGAAACACCACTAGAACTGACGACCGACCATCTGGAGCAGATCCAGAACACGCTGCGAAATCACAACTTCCAACGCCAGCGCTACGTGCTGCCTGAACTGATCATCACGCCGGTGGGCTAGTCCCGCCTCCACATTTTCGGAAGCAACCGCCCAGGCCGCTAGATCAGCTGAGAAAGGGCCATTGACGCCAGGTTCCTAGAACCGGCGCAAGTGACTCCTCCTCAAACGCCAGATGCTCCAGAAGACGCGTCGATAGTTCGTTTAGGGCATCAACCAACTTGCCTCGCTCCACGGTCGAGTCACCCACATTTAAGGCGCCGGCGGTCGCCTCGACGTCATCCAGCAGAAGAGATACCGCTCGGTGATCTGCCTCCAATCGGTCGACAACCGTGTTCAAGCGAGCGTCGGCCTGGCGCACGGCGGGAAAGAGTGCAACATCCTCCGCCCCGTGGTGACCATGGACGAACCTGCAGTAATGCAGGCAGTTGATGCGTAGCTGAAAGAGGGGACCCCCGGCCTGCAGGTAGCGAATCTCGCTCTCTACCTCGGCCGAAGTGGCGCCGTCGGCCACCGCTCTTGCCAGCCGCTCACATGTGCGCAGGTCTCGTCGTAGCAGGCCGTGCACCCACTTCAACTCGTCCAGGAGTGTGGTCGCTCCAGAGTCGCGGGCGGACACTATCCGTCGACGCTTCCGGTGGCGTACACATGTCGCCCAACATCCATGCAATCCAGCATAGGGCCGTGTCCGGCGCGGTGACGCCGGCCAGGCCTGGTCTCCGCCGGCCGGCGCTCCATCGTGGCGAGCGAGGTGGACGGGCTGCGCGGATCCATTGTCAAGGCGGGGCCCTTGATACTTCTGCAGAAGTGCCGAGCGATAGCCCGACCCAAGTACCCGTAAGTCTGTTCCCGACCACTATCGGTCAACTGCCCCTGAGAGGTGGTGGTGGGGAGCCGGTGGATTGGCGGCGCCTCCTTGCCTCGCACGGGGTGGCTAGCCTGCCGCCCAACCGCATCGACAGCACGACCCGGACCCTGCAGACGACGCTTTCGGGGGAGGATGGGCAGAGCCACTCGGTAGTGGTTGCTGAGCTGCAGCCGGGAGTGGCGACTGTGCGGGGTAGGGAGGTGGTTTCTCCTGCGGATGCAGCGCGCATTCTCGCCACCTGCCGCCGAATCTTGAGCCTCGACGAGGACCTCTCGCGCTTCTATCTGATCGCGGCTCGCGATCCCGACATCGCCTGGGCGACCGCTGGTGCGGGCCGGATGCTGCGCAGTCCGAGTGTCTTCGAGGACGTGGTCAAAACCATCTGCACCACCAACTGTGCCTGGTCCGGTACCGAGCGGATGGTGGCGTCAATTGTGGGCCGCCTGGGCCATCCCGACCGTCTCGGCGAGCACGCCTTCCCCAGTCCGCAGGCGATGGCCGAGGTGGACCTCGACTTTTACCGGGAAGTGGCCAGGACCGGCTATCGAGGGCCCTATCTGCAGGCGCTCGCCCGGGTTGTCGCCTCCGGAGACCTGGACCTGGAGGCTCTCCATGACCCCGCTCTGACCGACGCTGAGGCTGAGCGTCGACTGCTCTCCCTAGCCGGTGTTGGCCCCTACGCCGCAGCTCACATTATGCTGACGGCGTTGGGCCGCTACCGACTGCTGATCCTGGATTCCTGGACCCGGCCCACGTACGCGCGGCTAAGCGGAAGGGCCGCCTCCAATCTAGCCATCCGGCGCCGCTTCCGCAAATTCGGCGCGTACCAGGGGTTGGCCTTCTGGCTCTACCTGACCCAGAACTGGGTCGCGGAATAATATCCTGGAATCTGTCCTGGTATTTGACCTCAGCTGATGTGAAGCGGGAGAGACGGCGGTGGTGCTAGTGATACCTGCCAGGGCAGCGGCAGGGGATACCACTCCAGGTCGAGCAGCTGCCGCGGCGCATTGCGGGGGACGGGATATTGCATGGCAAAGATGCGCTCCCCGCCGCCCCCGATCTTGCCCGCCGCCCCGCAGTTGAGCGCATGGTCGCTGCTCGCCTTGTATTCGACGCCCGAGAGACCCTCGACAAAGTCGGGGCAGAAATTTCGCAAATTGATGGCTTTCTTACCCACGTTGCGCAGCTGTAACCGGTATTTCAGCAGGTGCCCTGGAACCGCGCGACTGGGGTCGGTCAGCTTGGCGACCAGCTTGAAAATGGGCGCCGGGGTCGCCGCAACCGTCGCTGAGAAGGCAACCATCTTCACCCCTCCGCATGGTGCGAACAACGGTGATACGGAAATCTTCGTCACCACGACGTTGCCGGTGGAGCCGGGGAAATTGAACGTCATGCGGGCGACGATTGGCGCGGTACTAAGGCAGTTGGCGCCATCCGGCTCCTGGGGACTCCAGACCAAGCCGAGCCCCGCTTCGCCACCAGGAGTAGCTGTGTGAATCGGACTGACACTTCGGTTGGGGACCATTAGAACTGCGGTCGTGTCCTGGTTGGGTGCGGCGCCGGGATTTGTTCCGATCTCAGCACCATCTGCTTCGAAGACGGCGAGCGTGGGCGGTCCGGAAAGACGGCATTCGGTCGACGATCGGTTGACGATGACGACGACGCTCTGCAACTGGGCCCCGGTCATTCCCTGGGTGCCGGTGAGGCCTCCAGTCAGCTGGCCGGCCCGGCACACGGGAGTGCCCTTGGGGATGGTGTTGGGGGTGGGCCCAGGTGTCTGCGGCCCACTGGCCGGCCGAGAGGTCCAAGGCACTACTTGGGCGGTTGCCTTGGCCAGCGCGGGTGCTCCACTCGGCCCCAGGGACAGGAACGCCAGCCCCAGGGCCAGTCCGCCAGAGCGGCGGCGACCCCATCGCGTCATGAACGCCAGTCTGGCAGCGACCACGCCGACTGTCCATGCCATCCGGCCTCGGGACTTCTTCTGCCATCATGCTGGCGATGTCCAAAGAGGATGACCTGGACTTTCCCCGGGGCGATCCCGATGAGCGTGAACTGCTTATCAGCTGGCTGCACTTCCTGCGCGGCGCCATCCTGCGCAAGGCCGGAGGCGTGAGCGACGAGGCCGCCCGATGGCGCCCTGACAACCGGCTGATCTCGCTGCTCGGGATCGTCAATCACCTGACCCATGTTGAGTGGAGGTGGATCGACGGCGCCATGCTCGGGGAGGAGACCAGCCGGAGCGAGGAGGAGTTCCACCCTGGGCCTGAGCCGTCCCTGGCAGAGGCTCTCGATGCTTACAGAGCGCGTGCCGAGAAGACGGATGCCGTGATCAGATCGATGCCGTCACTGGCGGAACCGAGCGTCCGTGGCGAGGGCCGCGATCTGCGCTGGGTGGTGCTGCACCTGATCAACGAGACGGCCCGCCATGCCGGCCATGCGGACTCCACAAGGGAGCTCCTGGACGGCCTGACTGGCGAGTGAGACGCGCCGCGACGGCGCGATCTTGTACTCCGCCCGGGGTGACGCTCCAGTCGTACTGCTAGCCTAGAAGCGACGCTGGCGCAGGCCGTCCTGACCAAGTCCCACCAGCCCGATTCCTTCTCGCAGCTTCCGTTTGGAGGTAGCCCAGTTGACTCAGATGCCATATCGCCGGCTCGGGCGTTCGGGACTCAAGGTGAGCCTGCTCTCGTTGGGTTCGTGGGTGAGCTTCGGGGCGCAGGTCGATGAGGACAAGGCGCTCGCCTGTATGAAGGCTGCCTACGAAGGTGGCGTGAACTTCTTCGACAACGCCGAGGCCTACGCTGGAGGGGAGTCGGAGCAGATCATGGGCACCGCCCTGGCGCGGGCGGGTTGGCCCCGCAACAGTTACGTCGTCTCGAGCAAGTTCTTCTGGGGTTTGGGCGATGGCGTGAATCTGTCCAACACCCTCAACCGAAAGTACCTGCTGCAGGCAGTCGACGCGTCCCTGGAGCGCTTCGGGCTCGACTTCCTCGATCTCGTCTTCTGCCACCGGGCTGACCCCGAGACCCCGATTGAGGAGACGGTCTGGGCCATGCATGACCTGATCGACCGGGGCAAGGCCCTTTACTGGGGGACGTCGGAGTGGGCCGCAGATGAGATCCGGGCCGCCTTCGAGGTCGCGGAGCGTCATCACCTGCACAAGCCGGTGATGGAACAGCCTGAGTACAACCTCTTCGCCCGCAAGCGGGTGGAACAGGAATACGCCCGGCTTTACGAGGACTGGGGACTGGGCCTCACCACCTGGAGCCCGCTGGCTTCCGGGTTGCTTACCGGCAAGTACCTGGACGGTGTGCCCGCCGGCAGCCGAGCCCAACTTCCCGGGTACGAATGGCTGCGCGACCAGCTGACCGACGCGGAGGCCAATGCCAAGGTCCGGCAGCTGAAGGAGATTGCTGACCAGCTGGGTTGTTCACTGGCCGAGTTGGCGCTCGCCTGGTGCGCCCATAACCCGCACGTCTCCACGGTCATCACCGGGGCAACCAGCGTCGAGCAGGTGCAGCAGAACTTGCGCTCACTGCAGGTCCTGGACAAACTCACGCCGGCAGTCCTGAACCGGATCGACGAACTCTTCCCCGTCGACTGACCGGCTCGCCTGGCAGCCGCCTCAACCAGGCGGAGCGGCGCGCGGGGGTGCCTGGTAGCGCCGGGAGCGGGGGAGGGCCAGGGACACGCACGCAGCGACGAACAGCACGCCTCCGGAAATGATCGAGGTGCGCAGCCCAAAGAGGGCCTCCACCAACCCGGCCTCGGCGTTCCCGACGGCCGGGCCGGAAGAGTGACCGTCGCAGCGGGCGGACATCGACCGCGGCGAAGCGGCGCAGTCGGACCCAGCGGCCCCCGGGATCGGGCGGCAGCGGATTGGGGGTTTGCAAAGCGCGTCGATTCTCCCAAGCTCCCGGGGATCGAGTCCGCTCCCCCGAGGAGGCAGCCGAAGCGGGAGTCTAGCTTGCCTCGACGAAGCGGTGGAGAAGGTCGGCCCAGCCGTCTTCACCGTCGAAGGTCGCCTGGAGGCGCTGGGCGTTATCCCCGATCTGCTCGACGCAGCGGTGCTCCAGCTCGACCAATGCCCCGCCCCCAGGAGTGGGCCTGAAGCGGACCTCGATCTCGGTACGGACGGCAGGGTCGTATTTCCAGTCCGGACCAACGCGCCAGCCCAACACCACTCGCTCGGCTGGCTCGAAGACCAGGACCTCACCCCAGGGGGACTCGCTGCCGTCGTCGCCGCGCTCGTACCAGCGGCCACCCGGGTGTGGCTCCATGACGACCGTCACCGCTGCCGCAACCCCGAAGTGGCAGCGGCCCAAAGGCCACCAATCCCCCATGCTGCCAGTAAAGAGGTTGAAGGCGCGCTCTGGTGTGATCCGCAACGTGACATCCCGGCGAACCAGGAAGCGGGCCTCGGGGTCGGAGCTCGCGTCGGGACGTCGTTCCACGGGCACCCCGCTGACCTCGGCGCTGGGCAAATTCGCGATCCGTTCCAGGTAGTCGCGAAGCTCCTCCACCCCCTTGGAGTTGACCCGGTAGGCCAGCTGCTGATGGCTCCGGTCCTCGGTGACCAGGCCGGCGCTCTGCAAGGTCGACAACCAGTCGACCAGCACCGGCACCGGCGCGGCCAGCTGGGTCGCCAGTTCGGCAGCGGTCCGCGGTCCCTCGCCGAGGCGCTCCAAAACCTCGCGGCGGCCGGGGTCGGTGAGGGCGTCGATGGCACGGCTTAAGGTGGAAGCCACGGCGGTAACTATGAGACCCCCAGCGTCGTCAGGGGAAACCGGGTCAGAATCGCCGCCGATTCGTCAGCAGCGGCAACCGACTCCAGCAGAACTTCAGGGGTTGGAGTCGGACCCCGTCAGACTTCGACGCAGCTCCCTAAGGGCTGCTTCGATGGCAGCTGACAGAGCCCTTCGAGCTTGCTCTGGATTTGACGCGGAAGTGGCCAGTCGCCCCCACTCGCTGCTGAACCGAGATAGCTCTCGCTGCAAATCGCTGCCGAATGGAGCCGTATGGTCCTGGTTTCGCAGTGCCTTGGCCTGGGCCCGCATCTCCTCCCGAAGCGCCTGGGCCGACCGGCGCACATCGGCCTTGAGAGGTGAGCCGATCCCGTGATGGATCCTCTCTACCTCGGCGTCGAGCTCGCCGATCTGGGCGGCCTGCTCGCGTAGCTCTGCCCGGCCCGCCTCAGTGAGCCGGTAGAAGACACGTCCAGCGGCGTCGCGGGCGGCCACTAGCCCATCGCGCTCGAGCTGGCGCAGCCGCGGATAAACCGTCCCGGCGGAGGGTCGGTAATCGCCACCGATCCGATCCTGCAGGGTGCGGATGATCTGGTAGCCGTGCAGCTCGCCCTCCTCGAGGAGGGCGAGCACGTACAGCCGTAGCCAGCCGTGCCGGAAGACTGGGCTCAGGCGCTCGCCTCCGCTAGCACGGCCACCGCCCCAGACACGGTGCTGACCCGGACCTCGCCCTGGCCGTCACCGAGCGCTCCCTTGAGCGTTCTGGAACCGGGACCGTTCTTGGCCTTCAGTTCGGGAAAGCTCGAAGTCAGTCGCCCCGAGACGGACTCCACGCGCACTTGCTGTGAGGGCTCCGAGGCCAGTCGCAGATAGACCGCCCCGGACACCGTCTGGACCTCGGCGGCGGCGCTGGATCCCGCCTGTTGCAGGTCCGCTGTGACATCACCGGAAACGCTCTCCAGGCGGACAGAGTTGGCCAGGTAGGCGTCGAGGGTCACGTCTCCCGAGACCGTCTCACCACGCAGCTCACCAGACTGGCCCCGGACGTTGAGCTCTCCGGACACGGTGGTCGCTCGGGTCTTTCCGCTCAAGCTTTCCAAGGCGATCTCGCCCGAGACCGTTTCCAGCTTCACGTCGGCTGCCAGCCCCTCGGCCAAGACGGACGCAGAAACGGCCTCCAGATCGACCTTGCAGTCCGTTGGCACCTGTAGCGCCAGGGACGCCGAGACCTTGTTCAGGCCCCAGGAAGGATGCGGATGTTCCTGAACTATCTCCAGACGGCCGTGGTCCAGACGAACCTGCAACTCAGGACCGGTCACATATCGGACCTCGAGAGTGGCCGGACCCTCGCCGGCCTTGAGCTCGATCTCACCGCCAACCAGGTTGACACGAAGGTCGGACGGGATCTCGTCGAACTGGATCGTCTGTGCTGCTTCGATTTTCCACTCGCTCATCGCTGTGCCTCCCGCCGCTCTTGCCCAATTACGATATAGCGCACTCTAGCACAACGCGATATATCGTGTCTACAGCGATTTTTGGGAGCCCGTCAATCAGATCTCATGCCTTCCTCGGCCGCGCCGGGAAACTCGAGCTCCTGCCAGCGGAGGTCGGCAAACCGGCGCAGGTGATGCTGCTGGGCGTACTGCAGGCAGCCCTCGACGATCTCCCGGCTGGCGTGGGGATTGTTGAAGTTGGCGGTGCCGACCTGGACGGCGTCCGCCCCAGCCACCAAGAACTCCAGGGCGTCGCCGGGGCTGGCGATGCCCCCGATCCCGATCACGGGGACCTGCACCGCTCGACGCACTCGAGCAACTGCCGCCAGGGCCAGCGGCTTGATGGCCGGGCCACTCAGGCCTCCCGTCCCCATGCCGGGCAGTACCGGGCGCCGGGATGGCAGGGTGATCTTCATGCCCACATAGGTGTTGACAGCCGAGACCGCGTCGGCCCCGGCGTCCTCGACCGCCCGGGCGACCTCGGCGATGTCAGTCACGTTGGGGCTCAACTTCACGACCAGGGGGAGATCGGTTGCAGCGCGGACGGCGGCGACGCAGCGCGCGGCTGCCGCCGGCTCGGTGGCGAAGTCGAGTCCGTGGGCAATGTTGGGGCAGGAGATGTTGAGCTCGACGCCAGCGACCCCGCTCACCCCCGTCAGCCGTTCGACGACCATGACGTATTCGGCGATGTCGGCTCCGGCCACGTTGACCAGGACCGGGACCGGCCACGAGGCCCATCGGGGGGCGTAGTCAACGCACACGATCTCAACCCCGGGGTTCTGCAGCCCGATCGAGTTGAGCATCCCCGCCGCGGTCTCGGCGATTCGGGGCGGACGGTTGCCCTCCCGAGCCAGTGGCGTCGTCCCCTTGCTGAAGATGGCGCCCAAATGGCTGATCCCGGCTAGGGCCTCGGCCTCGAATCCGAAGCCAAAAGTGCCTGAGGCAACCGCGATGGGGTTCTTCAAGACGAGACCGCGGCCGAGGTCTACCCGGGCGTCGAATGGGGGAGAGAGAGTGCTCATGCCAGGTGCGCCGGTTGCAGCAGGAGCTGCTCCCAGTCCAGCAGCGATCCCCGCAGGACGGGTCCCTGACGGCAGCACAGCCCAATCACCGGCTCGGTGTTGGTCCCATCGGCCCGCAGCGGGATGGCGCAACCGAGGCAGGTTCCGAAGCCGCAGCCCATGGGGGCCTCGATGGAGACCTCCAGCGGAAGCCGCGCCAAGCTGGAGCTCGAGATCAGCTGGAAGACTGCGCCCAACATGTGGTTGGGACCGCAAGCGTAGACGCGATCGACCTCCTTGAGGAGAGGGAGAAGGCCCGCCGTGATGCGCCCGGTACTTCCCTGGCTGCCATCTTCAGTGAACTGGACGATCTCCTGAACTCCAGGGGGAATCAGTTCGTCCGGGTAGAGCTCATCCGCGGTCCTCGCCCCGTTCACCCAGACGACCTCTTCCCCCAACTGCCTGAGCCGCTCGGCCAGCAAGGGAAAGGGCGCCGCTCCCAGGCCGCCCAATATCAGAGCCGAGCGCCCGGGAGTTTCGGGCAGGGTGAAGCCACGGCCCAGGGGACCGAGAATCCGGACCCGGTCTCCTGGTGACAGGGCGCGCAGGCGCCTGCTTCCATCGCCGACGACACCCAGATAGAAGGCCACCGTGCCGTCGCGCCGGTCGGCCCGGCTGAACGAGAACGGCCGGCGCAGTAGGGGAATATGGCTTCGCTCGACCCAGATTTGCGCGAACTCCCCGGGTCGAGCCAGCTCGGCAATCGCCGGCGACTGGAAGGTTATCTCGAACAGGTTTCTCGCCAAGGGACGGAGCTGGCTGCACTCGGCTAACTCCTCGATGGCCCGGCCCAGGTCACTCTCACCGGCCAGGCCCTTGGCCGAGGTGGCGTTGGCGGTAGGGCTCAATCAGCCACCGCTTGCAGGGTGCCACGACGATGCTCGTCAATGGTGGCGACTTCGATCACCGCCTCCTCGCCACTTCCCAAGGCGGCGACCAGCGCGGCTGCTGTCTCCAGCGAGGTCAGGCAAGGTATGCCCCGCTGTACCGCCGCCTGGCGGATGCGGTAGCCGTCTCGAACTGGGCGCCGTGTGCCGACGGTGCCCGAGGCGTCCTCCATCTCGGAGCTGGGCTGGCCCGAGATGGTGTTGATCACCAGGGCCACCTGGCCCGCCACGGTCACGTCGAGGACGTTGGGCCGGCCAGCGTGCAGCTTGCTTACCTCGACGACGCTGATGCCCGCCTGACGCAGGGCGGCGGCTGTGCCTGGAGTGGCGTAGATGGTGAACCC
>Ga0307372_10009251_pt1 | contig 13631 bp, 12 predicted proteins | sample OX1MG_FD_202533 | JGI IMG/M metagenome (GOLD analysis project Ga0307372, IMG submission 202533) | Soil microbial communities from Risofladan, Vaasa, Finland - OX-1 | ecosystem: Environmental > Terrestrial > Soil > Coastal area > Acid sulfate soil | place: Finland: Risofladan, Vaasa | collected...
CCGCAATTCAGTGCCGGCCGCAATTCAGTGCCGACCCCCGGCGTCAGGAGAGCGGCGCATCAGCGGGAGGTAGTCGGAGATATCGGAACGCGGCCCGCTGGCCGCCAGCTTCCCGCTGGCGGTCGCGGACGCCCAGTCCAGCCGGCCGGTGGCCAGCGCCAGCCAGGTCAGCGGATCGGTCTCGACCACGTTGGGCGGCGTGCCACGGGTGTGCCGCGGGCCCTCGATGCACTGGACCGCCGCGAACGGCGGGACGCGCACCTCGACCGCGCGGCCGGGAACCCGGTCGGCCAGCGTCTCCAGCAGGTAGCGGACGGCCGTGCGCAGCGCCTCACGAGCCGGCTGGCCGCCGGCGTCGATCGCCGCCGTCACCGCCACCACGGCGGCCCGGCCCAGCGCGAGCGGGGTGACCTGGCCGTCCCACGGCGGCTCGCCCAGGGCGGCTCGCTGCTCGTTGAGGGCGGCGAGCAGCCGCACGGGGTCAGGCTGACGGGGTGGCACGCCTGAGAAGGCTAGCCGACGGCCGTCCGGTCCCAGACCCGCGCTGGCGACCCGCCGAGCTGGCGGCGAGGCCGAACATGGCGCTGGGTAGTTTCTCCTGCACGTTTCCGAACATCCGCTGCGTTACCGGCGAGTTATGGATAATCGTTCCTTATGCCACGTCCGCGCGTCTCCAGTACCGGCCGCACCAGAGGGTCCTGGACGCCCAGGCTGGCCGGGATCGGTGCCGTGGTGCTCGTGGCGGCCGGCGCGGCGATCGCCTACTCGGTCGCCAGCTCGGCCAGCGCCTCCCGGTCCGCGACGCAGCTGCCGACGCGGGTGCAGTCGGTGCAGACCGTCGGGATCATCAGCCAGCTTCCGGGGCCGTCCGGCCGGGCCATCGAGCTGCGGCAGCTCGATGTCACGCCGGCCGACCTGCAGTTCGGGCCGTTGCCGCCGGCCAGCCTGCCGCAGGGCGACCCGCAGTGGACCGCGGACACCATCGTGGGCGGCACCCTGGTCTTTATCTACGCGCCGAACGGAAAGTGCCTAGCCTCGATGGGGTCGGCCCGGCGGCCCGTGGTCACCCTGCGGCGCTGCGATCTGGGACCTGAGCAGCGCTGGCAACGGGTCAGCGCGGCCCTGCGGCCGGACGGACATGAGTACGGCCAGATCCGCAACCTGCGCAACGGCCGGTGCCTGACGGTGGGCGATCCCGTCCCCGGGTCGGCGAGCCTACCGGCCGGACTGGCCCGGTGCAGCACGGCGCCGCCGGCGTCCCAGCTCCTGTCGTTCTGGTGGTCAGCCTGAGACTGGCGCGATCTGAGACTGGCGCGATCTGAGACTGGCGCGATCTGAGGCGTGCCGGGCGGGCGGCTAGCCGAACAGGGCCGGCAGCGTGCCGCAGTGGGTCCGGCCGAGCTCGTCCAGGCCAACCGAGAAGCTGCCAGCGACCTCCAGCGCGGTCCCCCCGGTCGTGCCGATGGCCGCGGCCGGCACGCCCGCCCCGGCGCACAGCGCGGTGAAGGCCGCCTCATGGCCGGGTGCGACGGCGACGAGCGCCCGGCCGGCCGACTCGCTGAACAGGAACGTGAAGTCGTCACCGGGCAGCGTCACCGTGGCGCCGACGCCGCCCGCGAGGCAGGATTCAGCCAGCGCCACGGCGAGGCCGCCGTCGGAGAGGTCGTGCGCCGCGGCGAGCAGCCCGCGCCCGGCCGCGGTCACCAGCACCTGCGCCAGCGCGTGCTCCGCCGCCAGGTCGACCGCGGGCGGGCGGCCGCCGAGGTGGCCGTGCTGGACCCAGGCCCACAATGAGCCGCCCAGCTCCGGCCTAGTCTCGCCCAGCAGCATCAGGCTCGCGCCAGCCTGGCTGAAGGCGGACGACAGCCGGCGCCGCACGTCGTCGTGCACGCCGAGCACGCCGACGACGGGCGTCGGCTGGATCGCGGCAGTGCCGGTCTGGTTGTAGAAGCTGACGTTCCCGCCGGTCACCGGGACACCGAGGGTCAGGCAGCCATCGGCGAGGCCGCGGACCGCCTCGATGAACTGCCACATGACCGCCGGGTCCTCCGGCGACCCGAAGTTCAGGCAGTTGGTCACCGCCAGCGGCCGGGCGCCGGTGGCGGCCACGTTGCGGTACGCCTCGGCCAGCGCCAGCTGGGTTCCCGCGTACGGGTCGAGCAGGCAGTATCTGCCGTTGCCGTCGGTCGCCAGCGCGACACCGAGGCCGGTCGCCTCGTCGATCCTGACGACGCCGGCGTCGTGCGGCATCGCGAGCACGGTGTCGCCGCGCACGTACCTGTCGTACTGCTCGGTGACCCAGGTCTTGTCGGCCGCGTCCGGGGCGGCCAGCAGCGCGAGCAGGGTGGCGCGAAGCTCGGCCCCGCGGGCCGGCCCCGAAGGCCGGGCCAGCCGCGCCGGATCGTCGGCGGTCAGCGCGTCCTGACTGTCGGGCCGCCGCGCCGGGCGATCGTAGACCGGGCCGTCATCGGCCGCCGAGCCCGGCGGAATGTCCACGACCAGCTCGCCGTGCCAGGTGATCTCCAGCCGGTCAGTGTCGGTGACCTCGCCGATCACCGTGGCGGGGACCTCCCACTTCGCGCAGATCGCCAGGAACCGGCCGGTGTCGGCCGGTGTCACGATCGCCATCATGCGTTCCTGCGACTCGCTCATCAGGACCTCGGCCGGTCCCAGTGATGCGTCCCGCAACGGCACCGCGTCGAGCCGGACAGCCATCCCGGCCTTGCCGCCGGCCGCCAGCTCGGTCGTGGCGCAGGCCACGCCCGCGGCGCCGAGGTCCTGGATGCCAACCACCAGGTCCGCCGCGTACAGCTCCAGGCAGCACTCGACCAGCAGCTTCTCCATGAACGGGTCGCCGACCTGGACGCTGGGCCGCTTAGCGCCCTCGCCGCCCCCACCGATCGAGGCACTGCCACCGAACGAGGCGCTGGCCAGCACCGAGGCCCCGCCGATGCCGTCGGGCCCGGTGCGCGACCCGAACAAGATGACCTGGTTGCCGGTCCCGGTAGCCGCGGCCCGCTTGAGGTCGGCATGCCGCAGGACACCCACGCACAGCGCGTTAATCAGCGGGTTCCCCGCATAGCAAGGGTCGAAGGCCAGCTCGCCGCCGATGTTGGGCAGGCCGAGGCAGTTGCCGTAGAAGGAGATGCCGCCCACGACGCCGGGCAGCACTCGCCGCGTGTCCGGGGCGTCCGCGGGGCCGAACCGCAGCGCGTCCATCACCGCCACCGGGCGCGCGCCCATCGCGAGGATGTCGCGCACGATGCCCCCGACGCCGGTGGCCGCGCCCTGGAAGGGCTCCACGTAGGAGGGGTGGTTATGTGACTCGATCTTGAAGGTGACCGCGTAGCCCTGGCCGATGTCCACGACGCCCGCATTGTCCCCGATGCCGGCCAGCAGCGCATCGGTCGGCGGCGCCTTCTCGGCGAACTGGCGCAGGTGGCGGCGTGAGGACTTGTAGGAGCAGTGCTCGCTCCACATCACCGAGTAGATCGCCAGCTCGGCGTCGGTGGGCCGGCGGCCGAGCAACTCGGCGACCTTTCGGTACTCCGCGTCGGTCAGGCCGAGCGCCGCATACGGCTGGCTCCGGCCGGGCGTCGCCGCGGCGCGGCCGACCGTGTCCTGCGGCCCGGGGTTCCGCGACCCGGGGTTCCGCGACCCGGGGTTCCGCGGCCCGGGGTGGTTCCGCGGGACAGCCACGTCCGCGCTCACGCGGCCACGACCGCTGCCAGGATCGAGGCGAAGAACCCGAGCCCGTCCGCGGACGGGCCGGTCAGCGCGTCGATGGCGTGCTCCGGGTGCGGCATCAGGCCAGCTACGTTGCCGGCCTCGTTGACGACTCCGGCGATGTCGCTCACGGAGCCGTTGGGGTTGCCCCCGGCGTAGCGGACCAGGACCTGGCCTCGCGCGGCCAGGTCCGCCAGCGTGGCCTCGTCGGCGACGTAGGCGCCCTCACCGCTCTTGAGCACCACGGTCAGCTCCTGACCGGCGGCGTACTGGCTGGTCCAGGAGGTCCGGGCGTTCTCCACCCGGATCTGGATGTCCCTGTTGATGAAGCGCAGCCCACAGTTACGGGTCAGCGCCCCCGGCAGCAGGTGAGCCTCGCAGAGCACCTGGAAGCCGTTGCAGATGCCGAGCACCGGAAGGCCGGCCCGGGCCGCTGGGATCAGCTGGGTCATCACGGGCGCGAATCTGGCTATCGCGCCACACCGCAGGTAGTCGCCGTAAGAGAAGCCGCCCGGCAGCACGACGGCGTCGACGCCCTGGAGATCGGCATCCCCGTGCCACAGCGGGACGGGAAGGCCGCCGGCCAGCCGGACGGCCCTGCAGGCATCATGATCGTCCAGCGAGCCGGGAAAGGTAACGACGCCGACCCTGGCGGTCACAGTCTTACTGTCCGGGAGCGCGGGCGTCCTGGAGAGGGGCGCATGCACGCAGGCTACCGGCTCAGCCGGCGTCCCTGAGCCGCGGCTGGGGAACCATGGCCGACGGGGCGTCAGACCGCCAGGCGATCCGCTTGTGCAGCATGACCACGGTGCCCTGACCAGGTCCGCTGCTCAGGGTGACGTCATCGACGCACGCGCGCATGATCGCCAGGCCCCGGCCGGACTCGGGCAGCTGGGCCACGCTGCGCCTGCGGGTCAGCCGCCTCGGCCGGCCTATCCGGCGGCGGAGCGTCAGCGAGGTGGGCGCGGGCAGCGTTCGGTGGCGGCGGTGCAGGACCGCGACGGGGTGAACCGGGCGCCGCACTACCGGCCGGCGGGGCAGCGCGGCCGGGTCGAAACCGCGGCCCCGGTCGATGACCTCTAGCTGACAGCTATTGCCGAAGACCCGGGCGACAATCTCGTAACCGCGGCCCTGGCCGGAGTGCCGCAGCACGTTGGTGCATGCCTCGGTCACAGCCAGCAGCAGGTCGGAGATGCTGCCATCGTCCACGCCCAGCCGACCGAGGGTGTCACCCAGTACCCGGCGCATGACGGGCACGCTGAGGGCTTCCCGGGGAAACAGGAGGCAGAATCGAACGTCTGCGGTCGGCTCCCCAGTATGCGTCACGCGAGTTCGCATCGGCTCCTTCGCCCCCGGCTGCTGGAAGTTACGCGCTGTTCATATTGTGAGAGTTTCCCGTGCGGGGCCGCGGTAATCATGAGGTTGGGCGATCTCTGGACGAATACTCCGTAACGGCAGGTAAACACATCTATCTGGTAAGCCCGCCGGGGACAGTCTGAAGCCGCGGCCGACAGCGGAGAGTCAGCATCGACAGCACGGGGGTTAGGACAGCACGGCGAGCACACCACGGAGCCGCGGGGTCAGCGGGGACGCCACGACGGCAGCGGGATCAGGATGGCTCGACGGAGAATTCCTCGATGACCGGATTGGCCAGCAGCTCGCCGGCCAGCTCGGCAACGCGCTGCGCCGTCGCCTCATCGACCGGCCCGTCGCCGGCCAGTTCGACCTCGAAGCGCTTGCCCTGGCGCACGGATATCACCTGGCCGAATCCCAGGCGATGACAGGCACTGGCGATCGCCTCGCCCTGCGGATCGTGGATCTCGGGCTTTAGCATCACGTCAACGACAACTCTGGCCACGGAAGGCAGCGTACGCGAAGCGGCCTTCCAGCGCCTTGGTCCAGCTCCTTGACCGTCCCTGCCGCGTGGCGGGTACTGTCACAGCGAACGATCCGACGATCGGCCGGCACGGGCACGCCCAGGTCGGCGGTCAGCATGCAAGGAGTGGCACGTGACCGTCAACGATGCCGGGCGAGCCGCCTCCCGCAGCGGCGGGCGCGAATCCGCCCAGCCGCCAGTTACGCGGGGGGGCTCAGATGAGCTCATCCAGCTCCTCACTCCCGAGGGCGAACGGGTGGAGCACCCTGGCTACCCGCTCGAGATCTCCGCGGCGGAGATCAAGTCCCTCTACCGGGACCTGGTCATCGTTCGCCGGATCGACTTCGAGGCGATCGCGCTGCAGCGCCAGGGCGAGCTCGGCATCTGGGCATCCCTGCTGGGCCAGGAGGCGGCGCAGGTCGGCTCGGGCCGCGCGCTGGGGCCACGGGACATGGCCTTCCCCACCTACCGCGAGCACGGAGTTGCCTGGTGCCGCGGGCTTGACCCGATGAAGCTGCTGGAGCTGTTCCGCGGCGTCAGCCACGGCGGCTGGGATCCGAAGGCGCACAACTTCCACCTGTACACAATCGTGATCGGCAGCCAGACCCTGCACGCCACCGGCTACGCGATGGGCATCCAGCGCGACGGCGCCGTGGGCGAGGACGGCGAGGCCGTGATCGCCTACTTCGGCGACGGTGCGACCAGCCAGGGCGACGTCAACGAGGCGTTCATCTGGGCATCGGTCACCAACGCGCCGGTCGTGTTCTTCTGCCAGAACAATCAGTGGGCCATCTCCGAGCCGCTCGAGCGGCAGAGCCGCGTGCCGCTCTACCTGCGGGCCCAGGGCTTCGGCTTTCCCGGTGTGCAGGTCGACGGCAACGACGTGCTGGCCTGCCTGGCCGTGACTCGCAAAGCCATGAAGGCGGCCCGGGAGGGCCAGGGCCCCACCCTGATCGAGGCGTATACCTACCGGATGGGCGCCCACACCACCACCGACGATCCGACCCGGTACCGGCTCTCGGCCGAACTGGAGTCCTGGAAGCTCAAGGACCCGATCGCCCGGGTGAAGCAGTACCTGATCCGCTCGGAACTGGCCGACATGCGGTTCTTCGACGAGATCGACGCGGAGGCGGACGAGGTCGGCGCGCGCGTGCGGAAGGCATGCCAGGAGATGCCCGACCCGCGCCCGCTGTCCATGTTCGACAATGTCTACACCAGCCAGACGAGACCGCTCGAGGCCGAGCGCGCCGAGTTCGCCGCCTATCTCGGCTCCTTCGTCGGCGAGGAGGCTGCGCGATGACCACGCTGACCCTGTCCCGCGCGCTGAACGAGGGCCTGCGCAAGGCGCTGGAGAACGACCCCAAGGCCCTCATCATGGGCGAGGACGTCGGCAAGCTCGGCGGCGTCTTCCGCGTCACCGACGGCCTGCAGAAGGACTTCGGCGAGGCGCGGGTGATCGACACCCCGCTGGCGGAGTCGGGCATCATCGGAACCGCGATCGGGCTGGCGCTGCGCGGTTACCGCCCGATCTGCGAGATCCAGTTCGACGGCTTCGTGTTCCCGGCCTTCGACCAGATAGTTTCCCAGCTCGCTAAGATGCGCTACCGCTCGCTGGGCAAGCTCACCCTGCCGATCGTCATCCGGATCCCGTTCGGCGGCGGCATCGGGGCGGTCGAGCATCACAGCGAGTCGCCGGAGGCGCTGTTCGCGCACACCCCCGGGCTGCGCGTGGTCGCCTGCGGCGACCCGGCGGAGGCCTTCACCATGATCCAGCAGGCGGTCATCAGCGACGACCCGGTGATCTTCTTCGAGCCCAAGCGCCGTTACTGGGACAAGGCCGACGTCGACATCGCCGACGCGCTGGCGGCCGCGCTGCCCATGGACCGGGCACGGACCCTGGCCGTCGGCACGGACGCGACCGTCCTGACCTACGGCCCGATGGTCCGCACGTGCGCGGAGGCGGCCGTCGCGGCCAGCAAGGACGGCCGGTCTCTCGAGGTCATCGACCTTCGCTCGCTCGCCCCCCTCGACACCGAGACGATCTTCGCGTCGGTCCGCCGGACCGGCCGGTGCATCGTCGTGCACGAGGCCGTGGTCACCGGCGGACTGGGCGCCGAGATCGCCGCCCAGGTCACGCAGGAGTGCTTCTACCAGCTAGAGGCCCCCGTGCTGCGGGTCGGCGGCTACTCCACCCCGTACCCGCCGTCCCGGCTCGAGGAGTACTACCTGCCGGACCTGGACCGGGTCCTGGACGCCGTCGACCGCAGCCTCGGCTACTGAGAGGGCCGCATGTCAGAACTCAGGCAGTTCAAGCTCCCGGACGTCGGAGAGGGCCTCACCGAGGCGGACATCGTCGCGTGGCACGTACAGCCCGGTGACACGGTCAAGGTGAACCAGATCATCGTCGACATCGAGACGGCCAAGGCGGTCGTGGAGCTGCCCAGCCCGCACGCGGGCATCGTGTCCCGCCTCCTCGTGGCCGAGGGCGCCACGGTGGACGTGGGCACGCCGATCATCGCCATCGAGGTCGGTGCCACCGCCGTCACGGACGCTCCGCCCCTGCAAACCAGCACGGCGGCCGACCTGGTCCCCCCGCCGCCGGCCGAGGCCATCGCCGAGCTGGCCGCGGAGCCGGGCCCGGTCGGGGCGCCCCGACCGGAGCGCCAGGCCGTTCTCGTGGGCTACGGCGTCAAGCTCGGCGCGACGACGCGGCGCGCCCGCAAGCCCGGCGCCACGCCGGGCCGGCCCCAGCCGGCCGCGCCCGGCGGTGCCAGCGGCGCGGCCCAGACGGCAGCAGTCCGTCCCGACGGCGTAATGCTCGCCAAGCCGCCGGTGCGCAAGCTGGCCAGGGACCTCGGCGTGGACCTGGCGACGCTCACGGGAACGGGGCCGGGCGGCTCGATTAGCCGCGACGATGTCGAGGCGGCCATCTCCGCCAGGGCCGGCGGCGCGGCCGGGTTCGCGGGCAGCGCCATGGCCGCCGGCCCGGCAGGCACGGCGCTGCCGCGCGAGGAGCGGATCCCGATCCGGGGCGTCCGCAAGCACACCGCGGCGGCGGTGACCGCCAGCGCGTTCAGCGCCCCGCACGTCACCATGTTCCTGCAGATCGACATCACCCAGACCATGGAGGCCACGGCCCGGCTCAAGATGATGCCGGACTTCGACGGCATCAGGGTGTCACCGCTGCTGCTGGTGGCCAAGGCTCTGCTCGTGGCCGCGGCCCGGCACCCGATGATCAACTCCGCCTGGGACCAGGCCGCGCAGGAGATCGTGGTGCGCCGCTACGTAAATCTCGGCATCGCGGCCGCGACCGACCGCGGGCTCGTGGTGCCCAGCATCAAGGACGCGCACGCGCTGAGCCTCCCGGATCTGGCCCGGGCGCTCACCGACCTGGCCGCGACCGCCCGGGCAGGCAAGTCGACGCCCGCGGACCTGGCCGGCGGCACGATCAGCATCACCAACGTCGGTGTCTTCGGCGTCGACACCGGCACTCCGATCCTGCCGCCGGGCGAGACCGCCATCCTCGCGTTCGGCCAAGTCAAGGATGCGCCGTGGGTGCACGAGGGCGAACTGGCCGTGCGTAAGGTATGCACGCTGGGAATGTCGTTCGACCATCGCGTCGTGGACGGCGACCTCGGCTCGGCGGTGCTGAGGGACGTGGGCTCGATGCTGACCGATCCGCTGCGGATGCTGGCCTGGTCCTGACCCAGGCCGCTTATCCCTGGCGCCGCGCGGGCGGCGCCCAGACAGGAGCTCGATGATCAGGCACGTCGTGATGTTCACCTGGAAGCCGACTGCTAGAAGGACTCCTCGGGCAGGTCCATGACGTCCAGCGACGTCGACTCGACGATCTCGCGGTCCGCGGCCAGTCGCGGCAGCACCGTGGCGGCGAAGAACCGCGCGGCGGCGACCTTGCCCGCGTAGAACGCCCGGTCGGCGGGCTCGGCGCCCTCGTCCAGCCTGGCCAGCGCCACGTCCGCCTGCCAGGCCAGCAGCCAGCCGATGATCAGGTCGCCGAGCGCCAGCAAGAGCCGGGTGGTGTTCAGCCCGGCCCGGTAGATCTCGGCTGGCTGGGCCCGGCTATCGGCCAGGTGGCCGTCCATGGCGGCCACGATCGCCTTGATGTGGCCAACTGCCCCGGCGAGCGCGGTGCGCTCGGCCTTCAGCCGTCCGTTGCCGCCCTCCGCGGCCGCGAACTCCGCGATCTTGGCGGTCAGCTGGGCCAGCGCCGCGCCCTGGTTCCGGACGATCTTGCGGAAGTACAGGTCCATGCCCTGGATCGCCGTCGTGCCCTCATAGAGACTGTCGATCTTGGCATCCCGCAGGTACTGCTCGATGGGGTAGTCCTGCAGGTAGCCCGAGCCACCGAGGGTCTGCAGCGACTGGGTCAGCTGCTCGAAGGCGCGCTCGGAGCCGACGCCCTTGACCACCGGCAGCAGCAGGTCGTTGAGCGCCGCTGCCTGCTCGTCCCGCTCGCCGCGGCCGGCCGCGACCTGCACGGCATCCTGCATGCTCGCCGTGTAGAGGACCAGGGCGCGCATGCCCTCGGCGTAGGCCTTCTGCAGCATCAGGCTGCGGCGGACGTCGGGGTGGTGCATGATCGTCACCCGCGGCGCGGCCTTGTCGGACATCCGGGTGAGGTCAGCGCCCTGCACCCGGTTCTTCGCGAAGTCCAGGGCATTCAGGTAGCCGGTCGACAGGGCGGCGATGGCCTTGGTGCCGACCATCATCCGGGCAAACTCGATGATCATGAACATCTGCCGGATGCCGTCGTGCACGCCGCCGATCAGGGTGCCGACCGCCGGCTGGTCGGCGCCGAAGGTCAGCTCGCAGGTCGTGGAGACCTTCAGGCCCATCTTGTGCTCGACCCCGGTCACGTAGACGCCGTTGCGCTCGCCCAGCGCGCCGTCCGCGCCAACCTGGTACTTGGGCACCAGGAACATCGACAGGCCCTTCGTGCCGGGCCCGGCACCCTCGGGGCGGGCCAGCACGACGTGCAGGATGTTGTCGGACAGGTCGTGCTCGGCGCTGGTGATGAAGCGCTTGACGCCCTCGATGTGCCAGGTCCCGTCGCTCTGCTGGATCGCCTTCGTCCGCCCCGCGCCCACGTCCGACCCGGCGTCGGGCTCGGTGAGCACCATCGTGTACGTCCACCGGCTGGCGACCGCATGCTCGGCGATCCGCCTCTGCTCGGGGGTGCCGAGCTCCCACAGGGCCCGGGAGAAGGAGCCCACGCTCGCGTACATCCAGACCGCCGGGTTGGCGCCCAGGATCAGCTCGCCGACGGCCCAGCCCAGCGACCGGGGAACGCTCGTACCGCCCAGCTCGACGGGCAGGTCGAGACGGAACCACTCGGCGTCGATAAACGCCTGGTATGACCGCTTGAACGCGGCGGGAAGCTGGACCGAGTGCGTCGCCGGGTCGAAGACCGGAGGATTGCGGTCGGCCGAGACAAAGGACTCGGCCACCGGGCCGGCCGCCAGCCGGTTGACCTCGTCGAGGATGCCGCGGGCGGTCTGTTCGTCGACCTCCGAATAGGGCTCGCGGCCCAGCAGGTCCTGGCGCCTGAGCACCTCGAACAGATTGAACTCGATGTCCCGGAGGTTGCTTTTGAAGTGCCCCATCGTGCCCTCCCCGCAGGCGACGGCCATTCCAGTACTAGCTAGTAACATACCTCGGCCTACCGGCTGGTAACAAATACCCGGGTGTCAGCTATCGGCCCGGGTGACCCGGTACCCTAAATCCTATTTGCCCGATTAACGAGCCAGCCCGAGCCATGGCCGCGCAAATTTGCCGTGCCGATCTGGTGACCCGCCGAGGCAGTTAAACCCTCGGTCCCGCGGGTCGCGTTAGCCTGCACCTGGTGGGATCTCTGGGGGTTTGATGACTGACGGTGACGGCTCGCCAGGAGGTGGCCGGTACGGCGGCGCCCGGCACCGCCCAAGGCCGTTGCCCGCACAGCAGCGGCTGATGGCCCAGATCGCAGCGGGCCGCAAGGCCCGGCAGCAGCGCACCTTGCTCGCCATCCTCGGGGGAATGTCGGCGCTGGTCCTGTTCGTGTCCGGCGGCGCCTGGGCGCTGACCAGCTACGTCACCGGCCACGTCGGCCGGATCAGCGCGGGGACGTCGGGAACCCCGAGCAGCGGGCCGCTGAACATCCTGGTCGCGGGCGTGGACATCCGGGCCGGACTATCCCTCCACCAGCAGGTCCTGCTGCACGTCGGCCACGCCGTCAGCGATAACTCCGACACGCTCATGCTCGTGCACGTTCCCGCGGACCACAGCTACGTCCAGGTGGTCAGCCTGCCCCGCGACTCATGGGTCAACATCCCGGGCCACGGCATGAACAAGATCAACGCAGCGTTCGGGCTCGGCGGGGCGCCGCTGATGGTGCGCACGGTCGCCGCGGCCACCGGCCTGACCATTAACGACTACATCGAGGTCAACTTCCTGGGCTTCGTCAAGGTCGTCGATGCTCTCGGCGGCGTCAACATCTGCCTGCCCTTTGCCGTCAACGACGCCTACAGCGGCCTGCGCCTGTCCGCCGGGGTCCACCACGTCAACGGCATCACCGCGCTGGAATTCGCCCGCGACCGCCATTCCTTCGCGGCATCCGACCTGGCCAGGATCGGCAATCAGCAGCAGTTGATCGCCACGCTGCTGAGCCAGTCGGTGAGCACGGGAACGCTGAGCAACCCGTTCGAGCTCCGGCGGCTGCTGTCCTCGGTGACCTCGGCGATCCGGGTTGATCAGGGTCTCAACATCGTGAGCCTGGCCAGTCAGCTACGGGGCATCCGGCCGCGCGATGTCGCCTTTTCCACCGTGCCGCTGGCCAACCTCAACTACCTGACGCCGACCGGGCAGTCGGCAGTGCTCTGGAACGCCAGCCTGGCCAGCAAGCTGTTCTCGGAGCTCAAGAACGATCAGCGCCCCGCCGTCGTCCCCAGCGCCCGCGCCCGCCCGCGCCACCGGCCCCGCGGCGGAAAGAGCCCTCGCGCCCACGGCACTCACAAGAGCCCGACTCCAGCAAGCCCTTCTGCGGGGCAGAGCTCTCCCCCTGCCCCGGAAAAGTCCGGAGCACAGGCGGCCTGCCGGTAGCAGGCGGCCTGCCGGTAGCAGGCGGCCTGCCGGTAGCAGGCGGCGTTCGCCACGCTGCGGATAACCGCGCCGCGTCGGCCGGGTGCCTGGGGAAAATCCTCCACTCACGAAATCACCTGGACGCTTCGCGGATATCAGCCAGCGGGCGGAAATGAGGTGCCGGGGTCTGAGTCGCGGAACGTGGCATCCGGACCGGGCTCTCCGAACGTGGCGGCAGGGCCCGGCTCAGGGAACGTTGAGCTGCCCGTCCCGGACGGCGGGAACGTCGTGCCGGCGCCTGGGTCCGGGTAGGTGGCCCCCGGCTGCGGGAAACCCGGCGGGGGCGGATCGGCGAAGGGCGTGCTGCCCGGGCCGGCCGGGCCGCCGGGCGCACCCGGCGTTGGGCCTCCCGGCCCCGCCGGGCCGCCAGGTCCTGTCCAGCCTGTCGGCTGGGCGGCCAGGTTGATGCCGTTTTCCGCCTCATGAGCGGAGATCTCGCCGATCAGCCGGGCGATCTGGTCCTGCGACTGCGCAGTTCCCCGGCCGGTCTGCTCCGCGTAGACCAGGGCACCGAGGTTGCGCAGCAGGGTATCGGCCCGCTTGTTCGCCTGGGCCTGATCCAGCCGCGCCTTGCCCTCCCGGGCGGTCTCCTGAGCCTGCTGCGCGAGCTGCGTCGCCTGCGCCTTGACTCTGTCCATCAGTCCCATATCTGCCTCCACAGGCGCCCGGATACCGTGACCCGGACTGCCGACAACGTGACGAGCCACCATCACTGCGCTATGCCGCCAGCCTACGCCGCGCCGCCGCAGTCAGCCCGTGGCCGCAGCCAGTTCGGCGGCGGCGCCCCGCCTGATCGCGACGTTGTCGTTGGCCACGGTGATGAGGCGGCAGCCGTTGTCCCGGTACAGCCGGCCGGTGGGCCCGTCGGTCGCGTGCACGCCGGCCGGCTTAC
>Ga0307372_10009253_pt1 | contig 13631 bp, 10 predicted proteins | sample OX1MG_FD_202533 | JGI IMG/M metagenome (GOLD analysis project Ga0307372, IMG submission 202533) | Soil microbial communities from Risofladan, Vaasa, Finland - OX-1 | ecosystem: Environmental > Terrestrial > Soil > Coastal area > Acid sulfate soil | place: Finland: Risofladan, Vaasa | collected...
CCGTGTGGTACCACCCGTCGGCGTCGAAGACCTCCGACCGCTCGTGCTTGTAAAGACCGAGCATCAGGCTGTAACCGCGGACGAGGACTTCTCCTTCCTCGCCCTCGGGAAGGTCGCGGCCGCTGTCGGCGTCAACGATCCGGTGCTGCGTGCCCGGAACCTCGTGCCCGAATGCACCCCGGTAGCGCTCGGGGACCCCGGTCACCTCCTCGCCGCGTGTCCAGAAGGTGTGCGGGCCGCAGGTCTCGGACATGCCGAGGGAGCTGACGGCCAGGCCCGGGTCCGGGGGGCGCCGGTCGAGCGGCATCGCCTCGTAGAGCGACGTGGGTGTGCGCAGCGAACTCAGGTCAGTGTTGGGGAAGTCCGGATGCTCGCACAGCGTCTTGGAGATGCCGGGCCACGCGGAAACGTTGGTGACTCGCTCGTCCTGGAACATCTTCAACGCGGCGCCGGGCTCGAACACCGCTTGGGTCAGGAAGCATCCTCCGGCCACCAACGCTCGGAGCAAGCTGAACTCGAACCCACCCACCCAGCAAAGCGGCATGGGAGTCCATATGCGCGACGCCTCGTCGATACCCGAGAGGGCAGCGAGGTTGAACGCGTGCCGCACGGAACCGCCGTGGCTGTGAATCACTCCTTTGGGTTCACCCGTCGACCCTGAGGTGTAGGTGACAAAGAGCTCGTCACCCGGCGCGACGTCTTCTCCGAGGGCGTCTATGAGGCCGAGGGCGCGCGTGTCGGAGGCCGACTCGATCGCCGCTCCCACACCGGGCTCGGCCCAGGGCCGGGCCGGGTCTACCTCTCCCCAGAGCAGGATCCGGCGGAGCTGCGGGAAGTCCTGCAACCACAGTGGCCCGGGTCCCTGGTGGTGCTGCAGGTCGGGAGCGAGGGTCTCGAGCCTGGCGAGGTAGTCGTGCTGGAGGAACCCCCCGACAGTGACGAGGTACTGCACGTCCGCGTGCCTGAGGAAGCGACCCAACTCGGGTGCCTTGTAGAAGGTGTTGACCGGGATCGTCACAGCACCGACCCGGGCAGCGGCGGCCCACGTGAGCACCCACTCGATGCCGTTGGGAAAGAGGATGCCGACGCGGCTCCCCTTCGACACGCCAGCTTGCACGAGAAAGGCTGCGAGCCTGCGGGACTGCTCGTCCAGGTCGGCGAACGTGAGGCGGGCGTCGGGGGTGACGACGCAGTCATGATCCCCGAATCGCCGGCGCCCGGCTTCGAGGAACCTCGGGACCGTCGCCGGGAAGTCAGGGAAGTGGGGCTCCAGCAGGAGCGGATCGAGCACACCCGTGTCGCGCGTTTCTTCCATCCACATCTCCCGCTCGACTGGCTCGTGGGGCCGGCGCTAGATTCGGCTCTCACTGTATATGACACGAGCGTCAGGTTTCGAGACAAGCACCGACGAGCCGGGGACCCAGCCGGACCCCGGTCACCTGCTCACTGACCAGCTCCGGCTGATGGCATCCCATTTTCCGGAGGAGGCCGCCCTAATCGACGTGGACAGCGACCGACGGCTGACCTTCGCGGGATGGGATGCCGCCTCCGACCAGGTGGCAGCGGCACTTCTGGACGTCGGTGTCGAGAAGGGCGACACGGTCGCCATCTTCCTGCCCATGGAGGAGTGCCTGGAATGGGTCGTGGCTTACGCAGCGATCCACAAGGCGGGTGCCGTGGCCGTGCCGACCAGCACCCGCCTGGCTTCGCGGGAACTCGAGTACGTGATGGGACACTCGGCTGCGGTGGCGGCGTTCGCCGGGGCCGGTACCGCCGAGATCCTGGAAGGGGTGCGCCGTTCTCTGCCTTCGCTCCGATGGGTCGCGGTGAGCTCGAAGAGTTCTTCGCCCGAACGGCCCTGGAGCGGGCTCGGCGAGCCGGGCAGGGCCGTCCAGGTCGAGGTCACCGCCGACGACATGGCCGACGTCATGTACACCTCGGGCACTACCGGCCGGCCAAAGGGGGTCGTCGTCCGGCACCGCAACGTGGCCATGGTGCCCAACGGTCTGCCCAACTGGTCGGGGGACGGGTGGCTGCACTCGTCGCCGTTGTTCACCTTCGCCGGTATCTCGTCGATCTACAACCCAATGAAGCTGGGGATGACCGGCCTCTACCAGCCTCGTTTCGATGCCGGCGCCTGGCTGGAACATGTCGAGACCCGACGCCCGGCCGCCACGTTCATAGTGCCGGCGATGGCCCAACTGCTGATCTCCCACCCCCGCTTCGAAGAGGCCGACCTGAGCAGTCTTCGGATGGCGAGTCTCGGGAGCGCGCCGCTGGCTCCCGACACGTTCCGGAGGCTGCAGGAAAGACTCCCGCACGCGTGGGTGTCCAACAACTGGGGCATGACGGAGGCCGGCTCCGCCTACTGCATCCTGCCGCCGGAGGAGGCTTCCCGCCGCGTCGGCTCGGTCGGCAAGCCGATGCCGCCCGTGCAGTTCCGGATCGTCGACGAGGGCGGCCGGGAGCTCCCCGCGGGCGAGGTAGGTGAGCTGCTCGTCTCCAATCCCGGGAAGGAGCGCGAGTATTTCAACGATCCTGAAGCGACCAAGGCGGCATGGCGGGACGGGTGGCTGCACACCGGAGATCTCGCACGGCTCGACGAGGACGGCTACCTGTACATCGTCGGGCGAATCAAGGATGTGATCATCCGCGGCGGCAACAACGTGCATGCTGGCGATGTCGAAGCCGTGATCGCGGAGTTCCCTGGCGTCCAGGAAGTGGCCGTCGCAGGAGTGCCGCACTCCGTGCTCGGCGAGGACGTCGCCGCCTGGATCGTCCCGGTCCCCGGCACGACTGTCGACGGGGCCAAGCTGAAGGAGTTCCTCGCCGAACGCCTCAGCGACTACAAGATCCCGCGGAGGATCACGATGGTGGAGTCGCTGCCGCGCAACGCAACCGGCAAAGTGGTCAAGCGGGAGCTGGTTGAGGGGCGTCGAGGATGAGACCGGCGAGCCGCTGACGGTTCCAGGCCTGGTTGCCGAACAGCAGGTCGTTCTGCTTCACCCGGCGGAACAGCAGATGGCAATCGACCTCCCAGGTGAAGCCGACCCCGCCGTGCACCTGGATGTTCTCCCCGGTGACCATGACCGCCGCTTCCGCTACGAACGACTTGCAGGCAGCCGTGGCCTCGGCTCGGACAGGGTCGTCCACCTGGCTGGCCCAGGCGGCCCAGTGGGTTCCGACGCGTGCCAGCTCCAACTGGTGGAGCATGTCGACGATCTTGTGCTTGATCGCCTGGAACGTGGCGATTGGCCTGTCGAACTGAACCCTCTGCTTCGAATACTCGATGGCCATCTGCAGCGCACGCTCGCCGGCGCCGACGGTTTCGGCACAAAGGGCGACGGCCACGTCGTCGAGGATCCTCTGGAGAAGCTTCGTTTGGTCTCCGGACGGCCCGATCCGCCGGGCGTGACGTCCGTCGAGATCCAGGCGAGCCAGTTTGCGTGTGACGTCGAGTGTCGTAACCGGCGTCCCCGCCGGGTCGTCGAGGACGAACGCGGCGAGACCGCCGTCGGGATCCTTCGAGACGACGATGGCGACGTCGGCAGAATGCCCGTCCAGGACCAGAGGTTTTGTACCGCGCAGTTCCCACTTGTCACCATTCGGGATGGCCGTGGTGGCGATTCCACCGAGAGGCGCTCCACTTCGGCCCTCCTCGACCGCCAGGGTGGCCCGGCACGTCCCTGCCGCCAGGCGGCGCAGGAGGTCGTCGTCGCCGAGACGGAGGGTTGCGAGCGTCGCCGCAACGGCCGAGGAGAAGAAGGGGCCGGGCAGAGCGACGCGGCCCATCTCCTCCTGCAACACGACCATGTCGACCAGTCCCAACCCTGCCCCTCCGAGGGCTTCAGGGATCAGCGTGCCCGCCCATCCCATCGCGCTGATCTCGGACCACCAGGACTCCTCGAAGCCGCGCTCGTCGTCGATCATCCTTCGCACGTAGCCGATCTGAGCGGGACTGGACAGGAAGGATCGGACGGCGTCGCGAAGCGCATCCTGTTCCGGGCTGAAGGTGAAATCCACGGGGTGATCGTAAACCCTGACACGCGTGTCGGAGAACTGGTGACGGCCACTCGCGGGCGCGTTAGCGTTGCCTGCGTGGACTTCTCCTACGAGCCCGAGGACGAGGAATTCCGCAAGGAACTCAGGGCATGGCTCGATGCCAACCTGCCGGACTTCCGGGATCAAGGGGAGATTGGCCCGCCCGAGAGCGATCCCACGAAGAGGACGATGCTCCGCCGGCAGGCGTGGCAGCGCCGGCTCAACGAAGGCGGCTGGGCAGCGATCAACTGGCCGCGGGAGTGGGGTGGCCGCGAGGCGACGATCATGCAGAACGTCATCTACTCGCAGGAGATGGCCGCGGCGAAGGCACCGGGGATCTACAACACCAACGGCATCTGGCAGATCGGCCCCATGATCATCAAATGGGGCTCCGAGGAGCAGAAGAAACGCTGGCTCCCCGGCATCATCAACGCCGACGAGCATTGGTGCCAGGGTTTCAGCGAGCCCGAGGCGGGCAGCGACTTGGCCAACCTGCGCACCAAGGCCGAACGCGACGGTGACGCCTACGTTCTCAACGGCCAGAAGATCTGGATCTCCAGTGCCCACCTGGCGAAGTGGGGACTGTTCCTCGTCCGAACCGATCCGACCGCCATCGAGCGCGGGGCCAAGCACGAGGGCATCACTGCACTCATCGTCGACATGGAACTCCCCGGCGTCGAGTGCCGGCCGATCCGGGACCTGACCGGCGAGCGCATGTTCAACGAGGTGTTCTTCACCGACGCCCCGGTTCCCATCGAGTACCGGCTCGGTGACGAGGGGAACGGCTGGGGCGTTGCCATGGGCACGCTGGGCCACGAGAGGGTCGGCACCTCCGGGATGGCGATCGGCCTGAAGGCCGAGCTCGACGAGATGATCGAGGCGGCCCGCCGCGCGAACCCCGCGGCGTTGGAGGACCCGGAGATACGTGACCGCATCGCGCGAATGTGGACCCAGATCGAGTTCACCCGCCTCCTCAACTTCCGGGCTCTGTCAAAAGTGCTGAAGGGCGAGAAGAACTGGCCCGAGGTTCCCCTGGCGAAGCTTCAATGGAGCTTCCTGTCCCAGTCACTCGCCGAGTTGAACCTCGACATCCTCGGACCCATGAGCCTCATCGAGAAGGGATCCCCCGGGGCGCTCAACGGTGGGCACGCCGCCCACAACTACCCGTGGCAGCGCTACACCTCGATCGGCGCCGGCGCGACCGAGGTCCAGAAGAACATCATCGCCGACAAGGCGATCCAGCTTCCGAGGCGCTGAGGAGACCCAGGTGCAAGTAGCCGGGTCCAGGGTGCTCCTGACCGGGGCGTCGTCAGGTATCGGTGCTGCGACCGCGCGCCTGCTGGCAGCACAGGGAGCCACAGTGGGCATCGTGGGCCGGCGGGCCGGGCTGCTCGCCGAGGTGCTCGAGAACTGCAAGCGGAGCGCGTCTGGTTCCCGGATGTGGGTCGCGGACCTGGGAGACCTGGATCGGGCCGAGTCGCTCGTCGACGAGGCGTGGGAGGCCTTCGACGGTCTCGACATCGTCATCAACAACGCCGCCGTACCGAAGCGCCGGGCCGTCACCTCGCTCACGACGGGAGAGATCGAGGAAACGATGCGTGTCAACTTCCTGGCTCCCGCGCGCATGACGCTTCGGGTGCTTCCGCGAATGCTGGCGGGCACCGGGGGTGTCATAGTCAACGTCGCGAGCATGGGAGGAAGGTTGGGGATCGCACACGAAGCCGCATACTGCGCCAGCAAATTCGCGCTCACCGGCTGGAGCGAAGCCATGGCCATCGATCTTCACGGGTCGAACGTGGCTGTCCGGCTGATCCAACCCGGCCCGATAGACACGGACATCTGGGATCGGGAAGGCGAGGACCCACCTCTTTTCGAGGTTCCCAAGCTGCCACCGGACGTCGTCGCCAGCGGGATCCTGGAGGCCATCTCGGGCGAACAGTTCGAGCACTACCTGCCCGACCTCAAGGCAATCGTGACCGGTAAGGATGCCGACATCGATTCCTACATCGCCGGTATCGCTTCTGCGATCGCCACGAATCCGGGCGTTGCCGCATCGGGAGGTGCCCTATGAGAGCGCTGTTCTTCGGTGTCGACCCGGAGCCGTGGAACCCACCGGGTGGCGTTGGCGACAACCGGCTGCTGGCGAATCTCACGACCACCCCCATGCGGTTGATGGAGGTCGACGAAACACGACCGCTGCGCCCCGACTGGGTGGTGACCCGCCCGCTGCTGGCAGGGATCTGCGGCTCCGACTCCAAGATGGCCCTGCTTGACTTCGGCGACGAGGATATCGACAACGCGATGGCCGGGCTCTGCTCGTTCCCGCAAGTCATGGGGCACGAGGTGGTCGCGGAAGTGGTGTCGTTGGGTCCCGAGGCCCGCGGTTTCGAGGTGGGTCAACGCGTCGTGCTCAACCCATGGCTGTCGTGCGAACCCCGAGGTGTCACGCCGTTGTGCCCGCCCTGCCAGGTGGGCGACTACAGCCTCTGCCACAACTTCACCGCTGGCGACATAGCGACGGGCATCCACACCGGACTCTCGAGCGACGCCACCGGTGGTTACGCGGATCTCATGCCGGCCCACCCGCGCATGCTCTTCCCCGTTCCTGACGACGTGAGCGACGAGCATGCCGTGTTGGCAGATCCTTTCTCGGTGTCGTTGCACGCGGTGACCCGGCACCCGCCTCCTGCAGGAGGCAAGGCGCTCGTCTACGGGGCCGGGGCTCTGGGTTCGACGGCGGTGGCGATCCTTCGGGCGCTCTACCCCGACGTCGAGGTGGCGGTGATCGCCCGGTTCGACGCGCAGGCCCAGCTGGCATCCAAGTTTGGAGCCTCGATCGTCATGAGACCGAACGACCGGATGCAGATCATCGAGGAGCTGGCCAAGTGGTCGGGCGGGAAGCTCGTGCTCGGGACCACCGGTCTGCCGATGTGCCACCCGGGCGGGATCGACGTTGTGTACGACACGATCGGCAAGCCGGAGACGCTCGAGGTCGGCGTCCGGCTGCTCCGCGCCCGGGGCACCCTCGTGAAGGCGGGATTCCACGCGCCCGGGCGCTGGGAGTGGAGCCCGCTGTACTTCAAAGAGCTGTCGTGGGTGGGCTCCAACGCCTTCGGGATCGAAGAGGTCGAGGGTGTGCGCCAGCACGCGATGGAGCACTACCTGGAACTGGTGCGGGCCGACCGCGTCGACATCAGGCCGATGCTCACGCACACCTTCCCGCTCGAGGACTGGCGCGACGCGTTCGCTGCGCTGGCGGATCAGGCGAGGAGCGGCGCGATCAAGGTCGCCTTCGACCACCGCTAGGGGGCGCCTCGGCTCGCCGGCGCAGCTGCCTACGGCAGGCGTTCGATGACAGTGCAGTTCGCCTGGCCGCCGCCCTCGCACATCGTCTGCAGCCCGTAGCGCCCCCCGGTGGCCTCGAGGTGGTTCAGCAAGGTGGCGGTCATGCGGACACCGCTCGCCCCAAGAGGATGACCGATCGCGATCGCTCCGCCACGGGGGTTCAGCAGCTCGGGGTCCGGGTCGAACTCGCGCGCCCAACGCAGCACTATCGCGGCGAAGGCCTCGTTGCATTCGATCGCGTCGAAGTCGTCGATCTTCATGCCGGAGCGCTCGAGCAGCTTCCGGGTGACCCGGTTGGGAGCGGAGAGCACCAGGACGGGGTCCTCGGCGCCCACGGCGAAATGGACGAGCCTCGCCCGGATGGGCAAGCCCAGGCGTTCGGCAGTCGAACGATCTGCGATGATCGCAGCCGCGGCGCCGTCGGTCATCTGCGAGGAGTTCCCGGCAGTTATGCCAGCGGCGGTCCCCGGCTCCCACGACTGTGCCGGCGGCAGGCCGGCCAGGACCTCAAGGCTGCAGTCGGTGCGGATCCCTTCGTCGGACGAGAGCCTGTCTCCGGTCAGCGAGCCGTCCTCGGCTTTGATCGGGACCGGAAGGATCTCGCGGGCGAAGTGCCCGGAAGCCGTCGCTTCGGCCGCGCGGCGGTGGCTCTGCACCGCAAACGCGTCCATATCCTCGCGACTGACTCCGGCCTCGTCTGCAAGCTGCTGGGCGACCCGGAACTGGGCCCACAGCCTCCCGTCTATCGCTTCCATGAACGACGGGGAGAACGGCCCGGTCCCGCCCTTCGCGTTCGACGCCATGGGCGCCCGGGACATGGACTCGACCCCGCAAGCCACAGCGATGTCGTACATGCCACTGATGACGCTGGCCGCCACGAAGTGAAGCGCCTGCTGCGACGAACCGCACTGCCGGTCGACCGATGTGGCGGGCAGCGTCCACGGCAGCCCACCCGCCACGACAGCGTTGCGGGCTACGTTGCACCCTTGCTCGCCGGACTGCGTGACGCACCCGCAGACGATGTCGTCCAGCAGCTCGGGGTCCAGATTGTTGCGGTCGACGAGCTGGCGCAAGGTGAACCCCAGCAGATCCGTGGGGTGCCAGCCGGCGAGGGCACCCTTTCGTTTCCCGAACGCCGTCCTGACGACGTCGACGATCACGGCTTCACGCACCGGCACGGGCTGACATCCTTTCCCTCTCGACCGACACCACGCGGTTGATGCCAGCCTCCCCGGACTGCATTTGGACGACCGTGCCCACCCACTCTTCGGATTCCATGTCCGACAGCAAACCGGGATCCTCGACCCGTCCGTAGGCGCGGGCACCGCCCGGGATGTCACAGACCACGAGCCCCCATTCGGGTTCGCCGGAACGGGCGTGGACGACGGTGTAGGCGGCGATCGTCGCCTCACCACTGTGCGAGTTCTCGATCGGGCGTGCCGGCCGGATGGACGCCGGCGCCGAGCCCGGTGCCCCGGCTGCTCCCCTGATCCAGTCGATCGAATCCGGGGCCGCGCTGCTGTAGAGACCGAAAGCATGCTTTGTCATGTGCATCCCTACACCGCTGACCATTCCGAGCGACCCGGGGTCGCCGCGCAGGACATCTACCATCGCCGCTGTGCTGTGAAGCATGTAGCCACTGCCCGGTCCGCCTGCGAAGGGCAGGCCTCCTGTCACGGTGAATCCTCGGGGGTCCGAAGGGGACAGCCCGAGCGCGTCGATCGCCAGGTTCAACGAGCTCCCGAAGCAGCTATAGAGGTCGAAGTGCGCGATGTCGTCGACGCCTGCGCTGGCGGCACTCAGAGCGGCGGCCGACGCTGAGGCCATTGCCGGCGACGCCCACAACGGCTCGTGCTCGGCGACGTAGATCGGGTCGGTGGCGTACGCGAATCCTCTCGGGTAGACACGCCGCTCGGGTGGGACGCCGAGCGCGTCGGCTGCTTCCTCGCTCGCCAGAACCACCGCAGCGGCCATGTCGACGTCCATGATCGCCACCATGGTCTTGGTGTAGGGATATCCGACCATCCTGTTGGCGGGAGTCGGCTCGATGAGGTCCTCGGCAGTGTGCCGGCGGCGGAACCACGCGTTGGGGTTCGCTTCCGCGACGGCCGTCATGGGTGCAAGGAGCTCCCCCAGCTGGCGGCGGTACTCGGCGGGCGGAATTCCGAGCTGGGCGCGCCGTGCGATGTCAAAGACCGCGAATGTCAGCCACGCCTGGAAGACGGAGTGCGCGATCTCCGACGGGTGGAACGGCTCCTCGAACGGGAAGGGTCGCTTCACGGGGTCGTGGTAGGACCAGTCCGGTCGCTCGCCGGCCTTCTTGTACTGGCGGATCGTCTCGAGCGCCTCCGCGCTCACCACGACCGCGACGTCCAGGTCACCCGCGGCTATGGCGGCCGACGCCTCGGAGATGAGCACGTGAGGCGTCGTCCCGCCGATACCCGAGTACAGCGAGCGGGCGGGGTCGATGCCCAGGGCGTCGGAGAGCCGGGCCGGGGGGTCGTCGTACCGCCAGCTTTGGCAGTACAGGACCGCGAGGTCCCCGATCTTCTCCAGCACCTTTCCCGCAGCGACTCCGGTGTCCTCGGCGGCAGCGTGGACCATCTCCGACCACATCTGGAGGGGCTCGGGTGCAGGCTGGCTACCGGGATGCCAGGTCCTCTGTGCGGCGCCGATGATGCAGGGCGTGCGCCCGTCCAGCTCGGCCGTCATCGTCCCTTCCACTGGGGTGGCCGCTTCTCCGCGAAAGCCTTTGGCCCCTCCTTGGCGTCCTCGGAGGAGAACACCTTGGCGGCGAGCTCGCTCTCTATGTCGTAGGCCTCCTTCAGGCTCACGCCCAGACCTCGGGTGACGCTCTCTTTGGTCGCCTGAACGGCAAGGGGGGCGTTGGCTGTGATCCGTGCCGCCCACTCCCGGGCGCGTTCTGCGAGCCGTTCGGTAGGAACGATCTCGTTGAGCAGGCCGAGCTCCAACGCCCGTTCGGCAGGGAAGGCCTCGGCGGTCAGAAGGAACTCCATGGCAGCCGGATAGGTGAGCTGCCGCGGCAGGCGTGCCGTGGTCCCGCCTCCCGCGAACAGGCCGCGCTTCGGCTCCATGACACCGAACTTGGCCCTCGGCGTGGCGATGCGGATGTCCACGCCCCCGAGCATCTCCATGCCGCCGGCGACGCACGGGCCGTCGATGGCGGCGATGATGGGCTTGTAGACGGTGAGGCTGCGCAGAACCGCGTCGGTCCCGTCTCGCAGCCGGCACCCGTCGATCTCGGTCACCTCGCCTTTGGAGATCTCCTTCTGCAGGGCGGTGATCTGCGGTATGTAGGTCTTCAGGTCGGCACCTGACATGAAGTTCCCGTCCACGCCGGTGATGATCGCCACCCACGCCTCCTCCTCGTCACGGAAGCGCCGCCACGCATCGGCGAGATCGCGGAAGTGGTAGAGATCCAGCGAGTTGCGGGCTTCCGGCCTGTCGATAGCGATCAGCGCGACGTGGTCGTCGGCGAGCTCGTAGTGGATGGGCATGGATCAGAGTGGGTTCTGCCGGAGGTAGCCGTAGATGGACGCGAAGCGATCGTTGACCTGCTCTGGAAGAGGGTGAACGGCACCGAGCACCCTGGCCCCCCAGATGATCTGCGCGCTGCGCTCGACGAGCGCGGTGATGTGGAGGACGGTGGACGGCTTGGGCCCGACGGCCACCATCCCGTGGTTGGCGATGAGGGCCGCGCCGCGCCCTTCGAGCGCCTTGACAGCATGCTCCCCCACGTCGGGCGTGCCGCTCGCGGCGTACTCGGTGCACCGCACGTCTCCGCCGACGAAGATCGAGAACTCGTCGATACACGCGGGTATGGACTGGTGGGTGATGGCGAACATCGTTGCGTGGACAGGGTGTGAGTGGATCACCGAGCCGACGTCATCGAAGGCGCGGTAGCAGGCGAGATGAAGGAGCTTCTCCGAGGACGCCGATCGGCCTTCCTTGGCTGACAGGGTGTTGCCTTCGCCGTCTATGACCACCAGGTCGTCGAGCTGCATCTCCCCGTAGTCGACCGACGACGGGGTGATGACGATGGTGCCGTCCTCCTGGCGGGCGGAGATGTTCCCGGCCGTCCCTTCCACGAGCCCCTTGCGCAGCATGTCCTTGGCGGTCTGCAGGACAGCTGAGGGGGCGTCTTGCACGAACCTCATTCGTAGACCTCCGGGTTCACGAGGTTGGACGGCTTGTCGCCCACCACCAGCCGGGCGACATCGTCGGCGACGAGGGACGCCTGGCGGCATTCGGTGTCCCAGGTTGCGCCGCCGATATGGGGTGTCAGGATCACGTTCGGCATGGCCGTGAGAGGGTGGTCGACGGGCAGGTGCTCCCCGACGAAGTGGTCCAGCCCGGCACCGGCGAGCTTTCCCGATCTCAGGGCCTCGACGAGTGCATCGGTGTCGTGCAGCTGGGCGCGTGCCGTGTTGACGAAGAGGGACCCGTCCCTCATGGCAGCGAACTGGTCGGCTCCGATCATTCCCGTGGTCTGGGGGGTGACCGCCGCGTGGAGCGACAGCACGTCGGCCCTGGCGAGAACCTCCTCGAGGGAAAGCTTCGCCTCGTCGCTGTAGGGATCGTGGGCCACCACGGTCATCCCGAGACCCTCGAGCCGCCATCTCAGCGCACGGCCGACAGAACCGAGGCCGACCAGGCCGGCGGTCCGCCCCGACAGTTCCCACGCCCGGAAGCGTTGGTAGGGGATCCTGCCGTCCCGGTAGATCTCGCCGGCGCGCACGTCGGCGTCGGCAGAGGCGATGTGGCGGTTGAGGGCGAAGATGAACGCGACAGCTAGTTCCGCGACGGCGTCGGCGTTGCGGCCGGGGCAGCGCAGAACCGGCACTCCCGCCGCCGTCGCGGCCGGGATGTCCACGTTGACGGGATCCGCTCGGGTGGCGGCGACCGCCATCAGCGGGCGTTCGAAGACCTCCCTCCCTACGATGTCCGCCTCCACCACGAGAATGTCCGCCTTCTCCGATGCCGCTCGCTCGGCAAGCTGGGCGGACGAGTACATGCGAAGCGGGTTCTGGTCGATCCAGGGGTCGTAGACGACGTCGGCCAGATCCTGGAGCCGAGCAAAGCCCTCTCCCCGCAGCGGGGCCGTGACCAATGCCTTCGGCCGGTCTTTTCCATCCACGACGAACATCCTGTCCTACTGTGACGCTCGTGTCATATTTCGCGAGGATGTGGCAATGAGCCCTGGGCCCAGGAGCACAGTCACCGCTGGCATCGACATCGGGACCACGTCGGTCAAGGCGGTCGCCGTCGACGAGGACGGCGTCGTCCTCGCCCGGTCCCGGGTCCCCCACGAGATCCTCGTCCCGGGACCGGAGCTCATGGAGCACGACGCCGATCGGGCTTGGCGGCGGGGGCCCAAGCGGGCGCTCGCCGCGCTCGGATCCTTCGACGTGAAGGCGGTCGGGATCGCCGCCATGGTGCCCTCGATGACCGCCGTCGACCGTCGCGGCCGGCCGTTGACACCGGGGCTGCTTTACGGCGACGCCCGGGGCCGGTCGCCGGGCGGAACCGAGCGGGTCGGCTCAGCGGGGCCCGAGGGAAGCGGCGAGGCGGTGGGTTTCCTGCGTTGGACCTCGGTTGCCGCTCCCGACGCGGCCGGCTACTGGCACGCCCAGGCCGTCGCGACCAAGGCCTTCGGCGGTCCGCCGGCGGTGGACTTCGGCGTGGCGTTCACGTCGTCGCCGCTGTACGGCCCGGCGGGATGGGACGAGTCGATCTGCGGGTCGCTCGGGGTCGACCCTGCCAGGTTGCCTCGGGTCGAACTGCCCGGCGCCGCGGTCGGGCGGATGGGCCGCGACGGACCGGTGCTCGCCGCCGGCGCAGTCGACGTGTGGTGCGAGCAACTGGTCGCCGGTGCGAGCGAGGCGGGGGATGTGCATGTCATATGCGGGACGTCGTTGATCGTCTGGGCGGTGGTCCCCAAGCCCGTTTCAGCGCCCGGCCTCTGGTGCGTCGGCTCCGCAAAGGGCGGCCACATCGTCGGGGGTGCGAGCAACGCCGGCGGGCTGTTCCTGGACTGGGCTTCGAGACTGATGGGAGGCTCCGCCGGGCGGAAGCAGTCGGAGCGATCCGGGCAGCTGGACCCGGCAAACATCCCGGTGTGGGCGCCCTACCCGCGAGGTGAGCGAACGCCCTACCACGATCCGCGGATGCGAGCCTCGCTGCACGGGTTGAACCTGACCCACGGGCCTGCCGCCGTTCGCAGG
>Ga0307372_10009254_pt1 | contig 13630 bp, 16 predicted proteins | sample OX1MG_FD_202533 | JGI IMG/M metagenome (GOLD analysis project Ga0307372, IMG submission 202533) | Soil microbial communities from Risofladan, Vaasa, Finland - OX-1 | ecosystem: Environmental > Terrestrial > Soil > Coastal area > Acid sulfate soil | place: Finland: Risofladan, Vaasa | collected...
GAATCCAATTTGGTGAAATTTGGCGAAGTTTGATGAGCATCGAAACAGTTCTTGCTCTATACAATTGATTATAAATACTTTGGCTCCTCAGGTAGGACTCGAACCTACAACCCTTCGGTTAACAGCCATCGAATTTGCCGACCCTCCTGCTGCTTTCGGTTTCTATAAACCACTATACAAGATACGTTTACGCGCAGTGCGAAAATAGCGGACAGCTATCCACCCCGCCTGGATTGCGACTGATTTTGAATGAGCGTGGGCACAAAAATGGGCACAGTCGGTTGGGTCCTGGCGGAGTGCTCGAGGACCTGTTGAATATGCACGTCCACTTGCCGGAGCACGGCGGACGCTACAGCGCAGCCGTCGGTTTCGTAGCAGAGAAGCGGCATGCTGTGCTGAATGCTGAGAGGCTTGAGTATCGCCTCGGAGATCTGAAGGAAGACTGTTGACTGGCCCGATTACGATGATACCGTCGTAGCCCTCGAATTCGGCGTTCAAGCCCCTGCCTATCGTTAGTGTGATCTCCCCGAAAATCTGCAGCGAGGCCAGTGCCGTATTACCGACTTGGTAAACCCTGTCCGACAACTGTCCGGCCCTTGTCCGGCCATCCGACAGATAAAGAGTGTGGGCGGAAACCTGGGTGGAGAGCCCTAGGAAATTCAGGGCGGTGGTCCCGCTCGGCTGGATTCGCCAATGGAACTTCGGCGCCAAAGCCCGCGCAACCTGGTCAATATCAGGGCTCAAGTGCTCATCGAGGAGTTTGCTAAGGCGTAAGGCAGCGTCTCGTGCCCGTGGCGCAGCACGAGTAAAGATCGATTGGATCAGTTGTCACGCCTTGTCTAACGGTCAATTCAACTTGCTTATCCCGTTCCTGACGTTTAGGAACAGCACTTTTGCTTTGCCCTGAGTCTTGACAATGTTCCATGAAACGAATTGAGCAGTGCCGAATCTTGCAACCAGGACGAACAGAACGACTGGCCGGAACCTTTCGTCGGAAATGGAGATCGGGCAATGTTGAAGAGAGTGTTCTACTATTTCGGAGTTGCGGTCATGCTGGTCGGAAATACATTGGCGCAGGGGCTCAAGTCGGAAGTCAACATTCAAGGCTCTGGTGTCTTCATTAAGAATAGCGACGGCCGAGATATTCACCAGCAAGCGACAGATACTGGCGGCGTGTTCGTTGGGTACCGGTACATCATCAATAACCGGCTTGCGGCAGAGGTGAATTACGGCTACGCGCGCAATACGCATTGTTTCGGTGCCGTGCCAGCGCGAGTACAAACCAACCTACATGAAGTCAGTGGCTCGACCGTCGTGAAGCTTCCCAGCATATCGAAGGTGCAGCCGTTCGCGTTAGCCGGCGGTGGAGCGCAAGTCTTTGATCCGACCGCAACCCCGGTGGAACTCTTACCTGCGCAACGAAGGAAACTAAAGGCGCATTTCTTTGCGGTGGTGGCGCTTACTACCGGTTGACCAATCATTCCGCCCTGCGGGCCGAGTATCGCGGCCTGGTTTACAAGGCGCCCAGCTTTAACGTTGCCGGCCTGAATACGGACCGATTCACGCATGCGGCTCAGCCTTCAGCGGGCATTGTCTTCCGGTTCTAATCGCGGCCGAAGGAGACCGCCTGGGGAATGCCGGGACGGTTCTCGCTTCATCGCTGAAACTTTCTTTGCCACGGGAAACCTTTCGCTTCGTGAAAGGACCCACGGGGAAATCCAATGACAGGGACGAACCACCAACCGCCCAACAGCGAATTCGACGCCCTTGTCCCGTCCGACATCACGATTATTGATAGAACCGCGGCGAAGATCACCTGCCTTATGGCAACCACTCAGACCCGGCTAAGTCGGTGCGCATATGCGTCGGTATTGAACCGGATTGCAATGTGCTCATCGTCGTGAAAGACGCAGGCTCCGGATTCGATCCTGGACAACTTCCAAATCTGGTCATCGGCGAGAACGTTTAGCTGTCTCATGGGCGAGGCATCTTCCTGATCAACAGGTTAATGGAGGACGTGAACTTCAGTTTTGATCACATACTGCGATCTATATGCGGCGCAGGCTCGCTTCACGGTGACCGTAAAGGCAATGGGCTTGAAAGGGCCGGTCGAGGAAGGACAGACCGATGCCAAGGACATAGACAATGCCAACACTTACATAATCTGTCCGTGCCGCGGCCACTGCACATTTCCCCGAGGAGCCTGGCTGAACCGAACCAGCGCATCATTTACCGTCTCTTGCAGACGAGCATGGGGCTTGTGCAGCTTGCGAGTCGCTTTAGAGGCCAATTGGCAGAGCTGGTAGCGGTTCGAAATACGGAGAAGAGCTCCAAAGACAAGATCAGAACGCATTCATACTTCCCTTCTGCGGAACGATTGCGCAACATCGCACGGTTCGCACAGTTCGCACGATTCTTTCCTCTGCATCCGTTATCGACTGCGCTTGCGATTAAACGGATGTATTCAAGCACACTACATTTAAAGCGACCCTTCCAAAGACTCTGCTGCCGACTATCGTTGGAACTTCACTAGACACGTCGGCTGCGCTATCGACATAGCCATCGAAGATCTCGATGCGAAAGCTGCATTTTGAATGAGTCAGGCGATTGTTCGATTTTGGGCCGCAATTTCCTGCTCCAAGGCGTCCGTGAACGCCGCCCTCAACTGGTTGGGTGTATGGGTGTCCTTGATAGCGCCTACCAAACGCTTCGTCGACGGTTTGACAAGTAACGCGAACCCAGCCTTTCCCTCGGCCTGGCGGAAGATACGTTCTATACCCAACTTGGCAGCAAGCTCTCGTGCCTCTTTCGCCGTCTCATGATCGGTGAAATCGAACCGCGCGAATAGGATGGGCTCACTTACGAGACTTTGCTGCAAGGGCTCGTATTCACGCTCCAGTCGTTTGCAGGTTGAGCACCAGTCCGCGCGAAACAATAAGGCGAGCAACTTCGGCTTCGCTTGATTCTGAGAGCTGCTCCGCGCGGTCTGGCCCGGAGGCGCTTTCTTTGCAAACCTCGAAGGATGGCTTTGAACATATGCGAAACCGACAACGATAAATAGAGCCGGAACAAGCAGCATGATCTGCACTGAACGACCCTCCTGTTATCCATGATTCACGAATCGGGTTGAGGTTACAGCCCTGTACCACCGTTGCAGGCGCCCAGGTATTCTCTCGATCGCAATTGGAGACCGATTAACACACTGAGCGGACTTGGTAACGCTTATTGCGGAAAGAATGTACTCAGGAAGAGCATGATGATGTAAGCCATTACCGTCAGAACCGTGAACGATATGAGATTGCGGGCTCGGCAAGATTCGAGATGGGTGTTGATAATCGGCCTTCTCGAGTTCATTTTCCATCCTTCGCTCGCGGAGAGAACGCTTCACGCTTTTCGAAGACACAACGACCATACGGTTCAGCCACCTGGCTTTTTGCGTATGCCTTCGCTGCCTCCATTAATACGTTCCGAATGCCAGCGAGGAACTCGATTCGACTTTCCCCTGGCGTCAAAGTCGCACAGGCATCGCATTCGTCGGAAACACTCGCGATGGAGACAATGGGAATACGCGATCCAGACTCTCGAATCAGCTTAATCAGACAGTCCCTGTCTCTTGTCGGGACCGCATCAGACAAAAGGACGAGGTCGAAATCACCGAATCGAAAATAATCGATCGTTTCCTTCAGTGAGCACGCGGATACAACGACGTGTCCCGCGGATTGCAGAGCCAGGCTCCGAGTTCTTATGAGCGTCGGATTGAAGCTAAGAATGAGGATTAGACTTAGCGGCATGGGCACCTCAGCTTTCACAATGTGACCGACAATCAGGATGCAGCTTCTGGAGATTCACGATTCCTTCATGGGGAATCTATCTCGCGGTTGGATCCCTTCCGAAGATAAGTTGCGACGTTTGGCGGACGATGATCTCGTATGCGCTCTGATTTACCTGGATCACTTGCGCATTGCTTGCGGCCATGGCGGCAGTACCGAGCCAGATTGCCCGGGTGGTCGCATACGGTTTCATCGACGTGACCTCACGTCGTTTACGATTCGTCAAGGTTCAAAAGGTTACGTGCAATAGGGACCGTGGCCGCGGTTGAGTCAGGAAGCATGGACCCGTTTTGCCAGCTTGGGGGTGGAAATGCTTCTTGCCTCGCCAACAGCGCGAAGAAATTGCTGAGCTATCTCCTCAGACTGGACTTGCTGAGGACAGCATCTCCGCGGGGCATAATTTCAGATCCGGCTTACGGTGTTCTCGTCAGCGCCACTGTCGTTGTGCACAACATAGCGACGGGAGTCGCCACAGCGCGGTAAGAAACGACGTCGACGTCTATCAACCGCTTGACCTGAGGGCCGGGCAGGAGGAACTCGGTGCCTCGCATTCTCAGTTCACAACCGCTCATCTCATGGGGTATAGGGATAAAGAAAAGTTGCAATTAGTGCGTCCCTCGGATGTTCCTGACGGACCCTTCAACCCGCGTGAAACCGACACGACCAATTAGATCCAGTCGGCTGAGACCGCCATCCGCGTGTGATTCAGATCACAAATAGCGTATTGAAACCTTTCTCGTCCTTGGGAATCGTTGGTAATGAGTGCCTTCAACCAGCGTGCGGACGAATTCAACCTTCGCAATTTCAGTTGAAGCGCACTGAATTCAATTCGTGACCAGGAGTGTTTCGATGACCAAGATTGGCCTTCTACGCCGCACCACCTTCGTGGCTGCTTTGTTCGCAGCCTTCGCCGCCACAACCTTCGCACAGCAAGCCCGTGTGAACATCCCCAGCAACAAGTCCTACGAACAGACCGTTGATGCTTTCAAGATGGCCGTCAGCAAAGGCGGAATGATGGTGATGAGCACCGTGGATCAGGGCAACATGCTCAAGATGACCGGTCTCAATATGAAGGGGACCCTGTTTCTGGTAGGCAATCCCAACATCGGGAAGCAGGTATTTGAAAAGGATCCCGCCGCCGGACTTTACATGCCCCTGCGCGTGTATATCTACCAGAGCACGGACGGCCACACTTTCATCAGCTACGACAAACCGTCGGCAGTGCTGAAGCAATTCAACAACGAAGCGATCGACAAGACAGCAGGCATGCTCGATCAGAAGCTCGACATGCTGACTCACATGGTCGCCCAGTAGTCACTTCAACAGGTCGGGAGGGAGGACGAGAAGACCTCCCCCCAGGAGTTCTTCGATGAAACGTGCGCTAACGATTATGCTGCTGCTTGCGGCTGCCTCAGTGTCACCGCTGATCTTCCCGATTGCGCAGTCCGGCAGGAGCTCGATGGATGTACTGGCAAAGCTCGCGCTCCTGCCCTCGGCGGCGATTCTGCTAATCACCGTAGCTTTGCTGTACCGCGCCAAGGACTCGCTAGCGAAAATCAGTACAGTGGGCCTGGCGGCGGGAGCAGTTGCTACGATTGCGCTGGAGGCCTTCCGGTTGCCCGGCTTTTGGCTTGGTTTCATGCCCGGAAACCTTCCTCGATTAATGGGCGTATTGCTGCTCAACCAGTTCGCCTCCGGGCCTTCGCTGAAGTCCGACATCGCGGGTTGGGCCTATCACTTTTGGAACGGCGCCAGCTTTGGGCTGATCTATGTGCTCGTCTTTGGAACCTGCCGCCGCTGGGTCGGAGCGGCTTTTGGCGTCCTCTTGGGTCTCGACTTCATGCTGAGCCCGGTTGTCTCTTCTTTAGGGGTAGGTTTCCTAGGCCTGGAGTTTTCCAAGGGGTTTCCCGTGACGGTTACGGTCGCACATGCAGCTTTTGGCCTTGCGCTGGGCTGGCTTACTGCAGCATGGCTCGGCAATATCGACAGTCCGCTGGCACGGGCCTTTTGTGCATGCACTGCGAAGTATTTTGCAACGCGCCAGGCGCCAAAATAGGCTGTTCAAGTGGGCTGTAACGTTTCCGATTCTAGCGAATCGTCGTCATAGGGAGATCTTCTTGATGCCAAATATGGAAGAGCGAAGGGTAGATGCAGCGGCGACCGCAACTGTCCCGATCCGGACGATTCTGGAGGGAGAAAAAGACCATTCTCATGATTTGATTCGCCCGTACGAGCGCGGCTTTTCCCTGCAGACATATTCGATTCTTCGCAATCCGGAGGACGCCGAGGAGACCGTGTAACAGGCAATGGTCAAGATTTACTTGCATCTCGTGAAGCTCACCGATCCGTGCAAATTTGAGCAACGGGCCATGCGTGTGGTCGAATACGAGGTCAGAATGCACCGGTGCCAGTATCTTTACGTGTCCATCGATCAAGCCCCAACGAAACCTCCTGACGAAGTGCAGGGTCGCCCCAAGCAATTCGTCGAATGGCGGGACTTGCCGAGTGAGGAGGTTGAAGAGCGTGAAGCGCGCGACGGTTGCCAAGGCGCTGGCCGAACTGCCCGACTTCTACCGCGAGGTTTTCTTCGACGGGAAATGCAGCAAATTGATCAAGCCGAGACCATGGAAGTCCCTGAAATTAGCGAATCGGCCGTCAAAACCCGATTGCACCGGGCACGACTCATGCTGCGTGAGACGCTCACACCATTTTTCGCAAAGTCTCGAGGCTCCCTATGGGCGCGCTGAAACTCAAAACAGCAACGCTCATGGAACCAAGATCAATCAGCCAAAGAACGTCAAATCGCTTAGTCGCAATCTCGGCCCGCACGAGGGATTGATGCGGCCGATGGCGCACTCTTGTATGCGCCCGGCCGCGTTGTGAGTTCATTTTCAGTCGACGAACATTGAGTTCGCCGGATCACACCGACTCCTCAAAGGTTTGGGCTGAAAGGACGCCTTCGTTGAAGTCATAATGGTCTTTTGATCTCAGAATTTTCGGACGGCTCGCCGACAACTCTCTGGAGGCTTCTATGCAGACTGTGAAAGCAAAAACGGTATCCTCTTATCCTTGGCTCATCCGGCTCTTCTTCTGGAAGCAGAAACGAAAGTATGGGCGCATCCTGGAACCCGGCTTGCTATGGGGCCGCTCACCGGCGGTGTTCGCCACGCTGGCTCTGTTATATGGGGCGATGGATCGGCGTTCGTCACCCATTTCGCCCGCATTGAGATCCCTGGTGACGGTCAGAGTTTCACAAATTAACCACTGTGCATTTTGCGTAGACATCAACTCGGCAACGTTGACGAAACGCGGCGTATCGATGGAGAAAGTCGCAGCTCTGAGCAATTGGCACGAAGCGAACGTCTCGGGACTGTTTTCCCCGGAGGAGCGCCTGGCGCTGGAATATGCCGAGGCGATGACGTTGAACAAGATCGACGATGACCTGCGGGCGAGGCTCAAAGAGCAGTGGAATGACGATGCCATAGTCGAATTGACAGGCCTGATCGCGTTTCAAAACATGTCTTCCAAATTCAATGCGGCGCTCGATATTCCGGCACAGGGGTTTTGCCGACTGCCGGTAGCGAGCGATGTGGTCACATAAGTTGGGAGTGCTTCGGCCTTTCTCTTAAAGTTATCCGGCGGACGATGAGAATGGTTCTCCTCGCAATCGCTGCTATCCCAGGTTTCTGTCCATGCAAGTTCTTCTCTGTATGGATGCTTTGAATTCTGCTGTGAGCAAGGAGTTGACAAGTCCGGATTGGATGTACTGGCTACCGAACCCACTGCTTCTGTTTATTTAGTGCCGAGTTGCCCCTGCCAGGCAATCAAGCCACCTTTGTCTCTTGCGCTGCGATCTGCTTCCCTAATTTTAATACTGTTCACTTAAGTATTCTGATGGCTTCACGGATATTGATCTTGGGCAGTGGCTTGAGATGTCGCGGACGGAGCGGGAAATTGCTCATCTTGCGCTTGACGCCGCGGAAATTGCGGCGGTTGCGGCTGGACACGACGCGTTCTTCAAGTATCTCGTCAAGGATCGCTTTATGAAATGCTCTCCTCTTCCGAGGGGGGAATAGCGCCGTAGACAGCCATTTTGCGGCGGATCACGCGCACGGCATGGAGGAACGAGAGCCGGTCTGGATCCTCGTCGGCTTTCAATGCGGCCTCGTGCATCAAGCCGCGGATTGCGAAGTGGGCCATCAGCAGGCCGTAGAATTCCTGGCGCACCAGATCGGGCGTTTTGCTGCGCAGCACGATCTGGGCGCCGCGCAGATGGGTCTTGAGTTCGTCGAAGGCAGTTTCGATCTCCCAGCGCTCATGATAGAGGGCCGCCAATTCCTCGGCTGGGGCCTTTGCTGGGTCGAGGATGGTGGTTGCCAACCGGTAGATCGGCTCGGCGCCCTCGATTCCCTCCAGGCGGTAATCGATCACTCGCAGGACTTGTCCGTTGGTCTTGTGCCGCCAGTCCCGCTCCGAAGGATACACGTGGCTCAAATAGGAGCCATCGGGCAGGTGTTTCTCCGCGGCCATGCGCATGTTCTTTTTCATCCGCCACAGCAGGTCCGCGCCTGTGCTCTGCGCCTGCTGCCACAACTCGAAGCCGAAGAAATTTCGGTCTGCCAGACAAAGCATCCCCTTTCTCAGGCGCGGAAGCACCGCTTTTGCCAGCGTGATCTCTCCTGTCCGATAACCGTCCATCTGGCTGCCGAACAGCACGTGCGTGCCATTCTCCACCAGGGATACAAAACGGATCTGCGGATACGCGCTCGCGCCGCGGCTGGCACCCGGGCGAGAGAAAGCATCTTCGTTGGCCTTCTCGTCGGCCACATCGAAGGTGCTGCCATCCAGACTCACCAACCGCCAAGTCCGATACCACGCGCCCCGCGTGCTGCGCACCGCCACAGGCTTGACCAACTCATCGTGCAACTGCCGCAGCGGCTCCCAGCCCAGCCGCGTACGGGCCTGAGAGATGCCCGATTTGCCTGCCACTCGCACGTTAATCGATGGATCGCGCAGCCACTGGACTCCTTCCAGCAGACAACGCAACACCTCGCGGTAGGACGACTGCATGTAAAGCGCCAGAGCGATGACGTAATAGACAACAACCTGCGCCGGCAGATCGCGCTGGCGAACGCTGGCCGTTCCCGTCTTGGAAAGCACCGAACCAATGCTGGAAACAGGGAATGTCCTGGTGATTACGCCGAGACTGATGTAGTCCGTGATCCGAGTACCCGGAGGGAGTTCCGCTACCGTACGCGCCACTTGTGGCCTCCTGTCCTTGTCTCATACAGAATGCCACAAATCTCGTTAAGTGAACAGTATTATCCCTAATTTGCATTATTCGCCATGGAGCTCTTTCGGAGAAGAGTTCATGAAGTCATGCCAAATGGGATGCGGGTTTCCGCGTTCGATCCGGGTCGTTTGCGTCTCCGCCAGTTTTGCGAGCGGCCTCGGCGGCGACCCTCCTGGCCCACATGTGGCGCCTTCGAACAGCGCCACCTCTTGATTCCAGGTAGTCCAAGTGGGCGGCGTTTCCATTCAGATTGATCTTGGCATGGCAATCCCGACGTGAAACACGACGATGTTCTGCGGTGGTTTGCCAAAAGCACCCTGGCCCATGTCAGAGTAGCCCCAAAGATCGAGTCGAATCGTGATCATGATCTGCACCATGGCGCGCGCAGAAAAGGCTACCGCTCGTGAGGCCGAGGGGGACTCCGAGAGCCGAAGCGGCAGGCGAGGCATGGCGTGCGTTTCACCCTCCCCACCTTTCGGTGGAGGCGTTGGACGGATGATCGCGATAGTCTAACGCTTCCGCTTCCCCAGAAACGGAGCACAGAGGGTGCGCGAAATTTGGCAGGAGAGGTTCGCCGAAGCTCCTGATGGCCTGAAGAACTCGAAGCACCGGCAGACCATCGTCCAGGTACTCGATTTCGAGATCGGTGGCGAAGGCTTTGTCACCATGGCTGGGCCGCGCTCGGTTGAAACCGAGTTCCAGCTGATGGCGACCGCCAATCATATTTGCCGCGGTGGTGCGCATCCTTCGCGGAGGCGCCTTCAAGCCCCGCAGCTCTCCCTATGTATTTCCATAGCACGGCCTAGCAGGCCTGAATATTCTGGCCCGCGCTCGCGAAGAGGGCGCTCCTGCAATCGTGACCGAGGTCATATCGGAGTACGACGTGCCGATGGTGACTTCATCATAACGACCGCGCAAATCTACGAGCCCGCGCGCCAAGACTGCATCGTGGCCCCGCACGCGAAGAATGCTGCCACACTGGAAGAGATATTTACCATCTATAACCCGACGACAAGCACGGGTGCATGAACGATCTCACCAAAGATGAGCTGAACGATCTGATCCAGCATCTGAGGACGCGATGATGAAAGCCGCATGGAACAAGTTGGCGATGGTGCTGGCGGCCAGTTCGCTGGCGCTGGGGGCCCTGACATTTGGCGAAGTGCCTAACATGCCGCGCTACCGCTTTGAGAACTTCACCACGGCGAATGGGCTGCCGGACAACCATGTGTATTCGGTGCTGGTGGACGGGGATCGGATTTGGGCGGGAACGGACAACGGGCTGGGCCTGTTTGAGCACGGCAAGTGGAAGACGATCACCACAAAAGACGGTCTGGCGCAGCGCGCGGTGCTTTCCCTGGCGCTGGACAAGCGCACCGGCGACGTGTGGGCGGGGACGATGGGCGGGCTGAGCCGCATCTCCGGTGGGCGCATTGACACCTACACGCAACTGAACTCAGGACTAAGCAACGATGTGGTCTACGGCGTTTCGGTGGAAGGCGGGAACGTGTGGGTGGCGACGGCCGCTGGAGGATGCACGCTGAACCTGCGCACCGGCGAGTGGTCGCTCTACAACGAGCGCAACACGCCGATGATCGAGATTTGGGTGTACGGAGTTTCCGCGACACCCACCAAGGTGTATTACGCGGTCTGGGGCAGCGGTGTTCTGGAGTACGACCAGAAGACGAAGGTCTGGGACAAGTACGAGGATCCGGACGGCGAAGAGGAGATCGTGCTCTTCAAGGACCAAGGGCTGATCCACAATGTCACATCATCGGTCAGCTACGTGGATAACGTGCTGTGGGTGGCCACGTATTTTGGCGACAGTCGCTACGACGGGCGCTACTGGCACAACTTTTTGACCAAGGACAGCGGGCTGCCCTCGAACTTCACCAATTTTGTAAAGGGCGTGGACGCCAATCACGCGTGGTTCTGTACCGACAAGGGGTTGGCCTACTACGACGGCGTCAACTGGGCCGTGTACACGCGCTCGCTCACCACCGGCAAGCCGGAGATGACCGTGCGTGACGCGAAGGGAAATGTCACGGCGATCCCGGTAACCACGGCACCGGCTCACAACTACATTCTCGGCATCGATTTTCAAGGCAGCGACATCTGGGTGGCGACGGCCGAAGGGCTGAGCCACGGAGTTTTACAACGTTAACCACTAAGGAGCCATTTTCCCCATGAATTCATTGACAGAACTGCTGGAGACCATTGCGCACGGACCGGTGAACAAGCGTGCGATAACCAACTACGGCGTGCTGAACGAAGCGTACTGCTACGCCAAGCCGAGTTCTTTTTCGCGCGGGATGCGGATTGACCTGAACGGGCTGACGATTCTGCTGATTTCAGGAACCGCGTCGATTGACGAGAGCGGAGTGAGCGTGCACATTGGCGACTTTCGCGCGCAGATGCAGCGGACGTTTGCCAACATCACTGGCCTGCTGGTGAGCGAGGGCTGCACGTGGCACGACATTGTGCGGACTAGTTGCTACCTGCGCGACATTGACCGGGACTACGACGCCTTCAACGAGGAGCGGACCGCGTTCTTCCAGGCGCAGGGACTCGATCCTCTGCCGGCCTCGACGGGCATCCAGGCCAAGCTGTGCCGGCCGGAGCTGCTGGTGGAGATTGAAGCGATTGCGATGTTTCGTACGGAGAAGACGGCCAAGGAGTAAGTTGCCATGCGGCGTTCAGGGTTAAGTGCGGTGTTGTGCCTGTTGGCGGCTGGAGCTCTTGCAGCCGCCCAAGGGCAAGGCGCGGTTCAGCAGAAATGTTCGTGTGGTGCGCATCCGCCAGGGCCGCCGCGGGATCAAGAGGTTGCGCCCTATGCGGGCGAACCGGAGGACTTGCGGCCGTTCGTCAAGTTTGAGCGACCCTACTACGAGTACTATACCCACCCCAATATCTATACCGGTGCAGGGCGGGACATTCCTGACCCCAAAAACGTGTCCGAAGTGCGTATCGGGTTCTTGGGTCCCATCGAGCACAACCCAGACCGTGCGGATGGAATGCGGATGCTGCATGGTGCACAACTTGCCGTGGAGGAAGCCAACTCGCGCGGCGGCTATGGAGGCAAGCCCTTCCACCTGATGCTGCACAACGACTACGACAACTGGCAGGCGACTGCGGTGTCTGGTTCGGACCGGCCGACTGACTTCTCCATCTGGGGCGCGGCTTCCGATGAAGCGGTGAAGATGATTTACGACGATAAAGACTGGGCGATCTTTGGGTCCATCAACGCGGAATCGACCCACATCATGCTGCGCCTGGCTCTGAAAGCCGAGATTCCCATCATCAATTCCGCCTCGACCGATCCCACCATTCCCGAGACTTACGTTCCGTGGTACTTCACCGATCTGCAGGACGATCGCGTGCAATGCTTCACCCTGGCTCGCCACATCTATACCGAACTCGGACTCAAGCGAGTGGCCCTGCTCCGGGTAAACAACCGCTATGGCCGGATGGGTGTACCGAAATTCCGCGACGCATCGGTTCGCCTGGGTCACCCCGTGGTTCTCGAGCAGAAGTTCCAGCCGGGCGACACGGATTTTACGCGGGAGTTGAGGATCATCAAGGGTTCGCGGGTGGATGGCATTGTGCTGTGGGCGAATGAGGCGGAGGCTGCCGAGATTCTGAAAGAGATGCGGGCGATGGGCATGAAGCAGCGCGTCTTTGGCTCCTACCGCACGCTGGGGCCGGCGCTGCTGGCCGCGGCCGGACCCGCGGCCGAAGGGTTCGAGGCGGTCTTCCCGTATGATCCCAGCCGCAAGGACCCGCGCTGGCTCGATTTCAACCAGCGCTTTGAGGCGCGCTTCCACGAGAAGCCGGAGCAGTTTGCCGCGCTGGCCTACGATGCGATGAACATGCTGCTGGACTCCATTTGCAAGGCCGGCCTGAATCGTGCGCGCATTCACGATGCGCTGGCGGATATTGAGGAATACGACGGCGTAACCGGACACATGATCTTCGACCCGAACCAGAAGAACGTTGCTCCCATGTACCTGGGCACGGTACACAACGGCGCGATTAGCTACCGAGCGGCGACCATGGAGAAGGAAGCTGCAAAGCCGCAGCCCCCTGCAGCACAAGCGACGTCTACCATTTCGCAGTCACAAACCAACCATTAGGCTGGTCGACCTGCGGCTGCTTCCGCTGAGCGGCATTGCTTCGCTCGAATGCCTCAGAAAGCCAAAGCCATGACCAAAAGCTTGACGAAGAGGTTGATTCTTCCTGGAGCTTTTCTATTGTTTTTGTCTCCGTCAGCCCAAGCTCAGAAGACGGCGTGGCGGCAAGCTACGGATGCTGAATTGACGGCGTTGTTGCCAACTCGGGCAACTGTCGAAAAGGAGCACATTGAAACTGAGATGCGTACCGCCTCCGGCATCGTAGATAGCCGGGGCCGCTACATCGCCGGCGTGGTGCTCATTACCGCAGGGTATACGGCCGACGACAAGTACTCACACTTCCTAATCGTGCAGACGCCTTTGCGCATCAGCAACTT